>WNGH01015637.1_pt1 | contig 15438 bp, 19 predicted proteins | sample 5400631 | NCBI WGS metagenome assembly WNGH01 (sample SAMN13153373, study PRJNA577476) | soil metagenome | isolation source: 115 cm soil or saprolite under Garry oak tree replicate 1 | place: USA:California | collected 2016-06-15
CAACGACCCTGCGGAGATTCGACCCCGGCGATAGCAACCCGACAGCGCTTGCGCCGAGCCAGAGACCAAAGCCCGCCAGATGCCCCCAATCGAGGACCAGGTGACGGACGAGGATCCAGTCGACGTCGAGGTCTGGCCGGTCCAGCGGAGGTTCCACGGCGGACGTCGACCCGACGATGGCCTGGAGGTGTGTCTCGCCGACGAAGCGTCCTTTGACGGTGACCGTGATTTCCCACTTGCCGCGCTCGGGGAATTCTACCGTGCCTTGGTAAACGCCAGGCGTCGGAGTGGGAGCGAGCCAGAATGTTCCGAGCCGGGCGCCCGACCCGCGAGTACGCTCGAACCCCGAGATGCGGACGTCGGCGTGCGTGACAGGTGCGCGGCCGGGGGGATCGAGGACCCGCACGCTGTAGTTCCAGGAGAGCGGCCGTAACGCGTCGGGCCGGGCGGCGAGCACGACGATGCGCGGAAACGTCGGTAGCTCGTGCGCCTCTGTGCCGGACACGGCCCCGGCGATGACGACGACGAAGGCGGCGCCCATGAAGATGGCTATGGCTTGGCGATCCTGGCTCACTTGAGCAAACTCTCCACGAGTGCGTGCGCCGCGGCGCCGTCCCACTCGCGCGGCCCGAGAGCCACGGCAACCGTGTTGCCATTCCTGTCGATGAGAATGCTCGAGGGGAGTGCCCGGACGGTATAGCGGTTCGCGACCTCGAACTTCGGGTCGAGTCCGATCGGAAATGTCAGCCCCAGGTTCTTCACGAACCTCGCGATGTGTTCGACGCCGTCGGTGTCGATGGACATCGCCACGATCGTGAAGCCCTGGTCCTTGTGGCGGCGATAGAGACGCTCCATCGACGGCATTTCCTCCTTGCATGGCGGACACCACGTCGCCCAGAAGTTCAGGAAGACCAGGGTGCCGCGTAGCTCCTTCAGCGTCAGCGAGCCCGCGCCCAGTCGCGGTACCGTGAAGTCCGGGGCCGGCATGGGTTGACGTGGCCGGATGAGGTTGAGTTCCGCGAAGGGATCGCCGGCGAAGGCGGCCGGGGCAATGATGGCGGTCAGACAGCTCGCGAGGGCGACTGCAAGCGCTCGACGAAACGTGAAAAACCGCCGGTAGCTCGACCCTGTCATGATGGTGCCCTAGCAATGCGGGCGACGAAGCGTCGAGTGGTGCCCTTCGTTCGTCGCCCGTCAGACTCGATCTGGAACCCTGCACGCTCGACGGCCTTCTCGGTGTCGCGATTGGGATGGCACCCCCCCGCCGCCCACGTCCAGATCGGTTGGATGACATCCTGCAGCCGGGCGCGCCACGGGACGCGCGAGCGGACGTGCTCGAGCATGCGCACCTGGCCGTCCGGTCGCAGCGCACGCTTCACCTCCGCGAGGCCGCGCGCCGGGTCCCCGACGCTGCAGAAGACGAGACCGCTCAGCACCGTGTCGAAGCTATGATCCCGGAACGGCAACGCCTCGGCGCGCGCCGCGACGAGCGGAACGGCGGGCGCGCGTCGCCGCGCCCGTCCCAGCGCGTCCAGCGACGGATCGACGGCGACAGCCTTGGTACCGTGCGGCAGCAGCGGCAGGTTACGTCCCGTCCCGGAGCCGAGGTCGAGCACCCTGCCACGTGCGCCAGCCACGAGCCATCGCCGCCATTCTGCGAGCCCGCTCCATTCGTACAGCGAGCAGATGATCTCGTAGAGCCACGGGATCTGCTCCACGCCGCGCACTACCCGACCTTCACGAGCGCGATCATGCCGCCCATCATGTGCATGGGCTTATGGCAGTGGAAGAACCAGTCGCCGGGGTTGTGCGCGATGACCTCGATGACCGCCGAGCCCATATGAGGCTCGACATCGACGACATCCTTGACGAGTGGCTCGGCGTAGCGCGTGCTGTTGGTGGACAGCAGCCGGAAGGACTGGCCGTGCAGGTGCATCGGGTGGGCTTCCATGCTGTTGTTGCGCAGGGTGATCCGGAGGCGATCGCCCTTCTGGCATCGGATCGGATCGGTGTCCGGATACCGCTTGCCATTGATCGTCCAGACGTCGCTGCCCATCATGCCGCCGCTGAGGGTGAGCACGACATTCCGTGCGTTGCCTGTCGGGACGGGCAGGACCGCGCGACCGCGTCCCATGCCGTACCCCCACAGCGTCAGACTCGTGATGCCACGCTCGGGCTCGGGCGGCGTTGCGCGCGCGTGGTCTTCATAGACCACGAGCATCCGTTCACCGGCCTCGACGTGTCCCGGCTGCGTGCAGTGAAGGAACCAGGCGCCGGGATGATTCGCCGTCACTACGACGTCGTAGCGCTCGGAGGGGGCGATCGGCAGCGCGTCGACTTCGACGACCGCTTCGAGAGGGTTCCCGTCGGTGTGAGTCACGGCCAGCCGGTGGCCGGAGAGGCGGAGGACGTGGGTGTGCTCGGCGCTGGCATTCAGGAGCCGCAGCCGCACGCGCTCGCCTTTCTTCATGCGCAGCGGCTCTGTCGCCGGATACGACTTGCCGTTGATGGACATGACGTCGTACGCAGGCTCGTCCGCGCCGCGCATCATGCCGCCCATGCCACGGCCACCCATCATCCCGCCCATGCCGCGACCGCCCATCATGCCACCCATCCCGTCACCGCCGCGCGTCATACCACTCATCATTCCGCCGGCACTCCCGCGTCCCCCCGCGGTGCCGGCGTCTGTCGCGGGGACCGGTCGACCGGTGCCCGTCGCCCAGTCGTCGAAGACCAGCGTGACCTCGCGGTCATACGCCATCGGTTCCACGACGGCCGGCTCGATGATGAGCGGCGCCGCGAGGCCGAGATCCATCTGGCGGTGCTCATCGAAGTGGGTGTGGTACCAGCGTGTGCCTGCCGGCCGCGCCTCGAACTCGTACGTGAACGTCTCCCCGGGCTGCACCGGCTTTTGCGTCACGCCGGGGACACCGTCCATCGCGTTCGGGACGTCGACGCCGTGCCAGTGGATCGTCGTCGGCTCCGACAGAGAATTCTTGAGAACGACGCGCAGGCGCTCACCCTCACGCGCGCGAATCGTGGGCCCCGGCGCCTGGCCGTTATACGTCATGGCCTTGATGGCCTTACCCGGCGCGAGCTCCCACTTGATCTCGCGGGCCTCGAGATCGATCGTGCGAGGCGCGCCGGCGGCGACGGGTCCGCGGGGCCGAGAAACAATCGCGCCAACGCCCGCGGCGACGAGACCGAGTCGCCCAGCCGAGGTGAGGAACTCCCGTCGTGTCCTCATCGCGCTGGCTCCTCGCAGCGCTCGACGAGGAAGCGCTTGAGGTCGTCGAGCCCATTGAACACGACCTGGGCCCGATCACCCTGCATGCCCGCCGTGGCGAGCACCGGATTGCCAGGCTGCGGACCGTTCGGGCTCCCGTCGGTCTTGAAGCGAAGGTTGAACTCCCAGTAGGGAATGGTGCGGCCCGATTCTGTGGTGACGTGGTAGGCGTCGCCGCAGTGCCGGATGGCGGTCACACGCCGCTCCTTGCCGACCCTTTTCAGATCTGTCCGTGGGCCCATCGCCATCATTCCTCCGCCGGCGGTCGGCGGCGCCTTTCCCTCGGCAACGGCCTTGAGATACGCGACGACGTCCGCGCGCTGGTGCGCGTTCTCCATCCCAGGGAAGGTCATGGTCGTATCGGGGACGACCGCCTGGGGGCGCGCGAGCCATCTGTCCAGCGTCGCCGCATCCCAGGTGATGCCGGCGCGCTTGAGCCCATCCGAGTAGCGCCCGAATCGCGGGACGGTGCCGGCGGGCCGATTCCAGATCGCAGCCAGGCTGGGCCCGGTGAGGTGAACGCCGGGCTCCAACGAATGGCAGGCCGCGCACTGCTGGAAGAGCGCAGCGCCGCGACCAGCATCACCGCTCGTCGTCTGCGCCGCGGTTGGCGTCCGAGTCAGGACGACGAAGATCACCAGCAGCGGGGCGACGACGACAAGCACGGATGACAAGCGCCAGCCAGGCATTTTCATAGTCCTATTTCTCGGCGAGCAGGCTCCGGAGGTTCGCCTTGATCTTTTCCGCGGCATCGAGATTGTTCACCAGGTGATAGGCACGGATCTCAGCTTTGCGATCGACGAGCACCAGTCGGGCGCTATGCATGATCAAGCCCTTCGATCCATGGCTGGCCCAGGCCGCCGCCGGTCCCAACCCGAACGCGCTGCCGCACGTCGGCGGTTGCGCCGCGGAAGAGTCCACGACGCTCAGATGAAATCCGTCCCGCGCGAGGCAATAGATCTCGCGCTGATCGCCGGTGAGGAACCACCAGCGATCGTTGGCCCCGTAGCGAGCCGCGTAACGGTTGAGTACCTCGGGAGTATCGTGGTGGGGATCGACGGTGATCGAGACGAGCCGCAGGTCGTCCGCCGCAGGAAAGTCCTTTTGAATCTGTGCGAACTGCAGGCTCTGCGTCGGGCAGCTCTCGGTGCACTCAGTGTAGATGAAGTCGATCACGGCGACGTGACCGAGGAGGTCGTCGCGGTCGATTCGGCGAACGGCGGGACGTGTCCGTAGTGGTCCAGACGCTCGAGGCTCACCTCCACCGGTGGTGCTGGCGACCGCCAGGCGTGAACACCCCAGGCGGCGATGGCAGCCGCCACGGTACCGAGGGCGAGAGCAAGAACGATGCGTCGCCTTCTCATCGCGTGGGCCTCACCTCGCTCGGCACTGGTCGCCCATCATGCCTTCGGGTAGGGCGTCGGCGTCGGCGTGCCCGGATATTTGGCGTCGATGGCCTTCCGCACGTCGACAAGCGACTTCCCATCGCGCCGCATCGCCGTCACGTCACGCGTGACGTCGAGACAGACGGTTCAGGTCGCGGCATGGCTGGTGAAAGTGAGCCGTCCGTCCGCGGCGAAGGCTTTGATGTAACAGTCGCGGTTACTCTTGTGGCCGAGGCGGTAGCAGCCACAGAAGCACGGGACGTATTGCAGCTCGTCGCCGTGCTCGACGGCATAGCGATAGAGCCGATGGAGATCCGCGGTCCCGGCGAAGATCGGCAGCTGCCCCTTCGGCAGCGTCTGGACTTGATCGCCGATGGCGTCGATCGTGACCGAGGCAGTCCCTCCCGTTCGAGTCGGCCAGAGCTGCCAACCGGCGATGGCGGCGACCACCGTCGCGCTGGTTCCGTAGATGAATCTGCGACGCTTCAGCCGCAGCGCTCGGCCCCTAGCATTGTTCGGTTTCATTCACGATCCTCGGTTCATGATCGTCGGATCAGTTGCGCCCCTGTGACAGCAGCCACTCGACGAGCCGCCTTGCCTCCGGCGAGCTCCAGTCGCGCTCGCCTGGGACCCGCCCGATGATCCGTCCCTCGCGGTCGATGAGCAGCGTGCTCGGATGACCTCGGACTCCGAAGGCGGTCGTGGTCTCGCCACCCGGGTCAAGCCACAGCGAGAACCCTACATCGAAGTCCTCGCCCCATTCGCGCACGGTCTCGGCTGACTCGCGAAGACTCACACTCACCATCGCGAGACCCCGGCCCCTGTATTCCCGATAGAGGGTCGCCTTGGCGGGAGCCTCCCGCCGGCACTGTGGTCACCACGTCGTGAAGAACGTGAGCAGAACGGGCCGGCCTCTGAACGTCGTGAGGCGCACCGGGCGGCCGTCGAGTCCACGGAACTCCACGTCCGCCGCCGGCGCTGGCGGCATCACGCGGAAGGCACTCATCGCCGGGAAGGGATCGCTCTGCGCGCGCGCAGGGCTCCACGCCGCCAGCCCGAGGAACAGAGCGGCGCCACTGATCGTCAGCGCACCGGTTCCCACGTCTGGCCTCCGTCGCGGCTGGCGAAGATTGCCCCATCGACCGTCGCGGCATAGACGCCGGTGGGCCGCTTGGGATTTACCGCCACTGACGATACGTTCTTCGGCTCCGCGGATGCCGGTGTCCATCGCGCGCCGGCGTCATCGGAGCGGAAGATGCCGTCCCGCATTGCGACGAGCATGAGCTTCGGGTTCGTCGGATCCACGGCAAAACCGTTGACCGTTCCGGTGGGCAGACCGCCCACGGCGCGCCACCCTCAGAAGCAGTCCGGATTGCGCTGCAACCCTTCCCCGGTGCCCGCATAGAGGAAGATGCCGCCCATGCCGGTCGATATGTTGACCGAGGCGAGGAACCTAGTCTCCCCGACCGGGCCATCGTCCACACGTACCCAACCGCCCCGCGCACCAGTCATGGTGCGGTAAATGCCCGAGCCCTTCTCCCGCACGACCGCGTGGATCTTATCCGGCACGTTCGGATCGATCGCGAGGCCATGGATGTCGAGGCCTCCCAAGCCCCTATTCACTGCCTGCCAGGTCTTCCCGCCATCGGTTGTCTTCAGCACTCCGGCCTCGTGCGTGCCGACGTGGAGGACGAAGGCGTCCGTTGGATGCACAGCGATCGTCATGACATCCGGTTCGTGGCCCTGGACGGGCAGCGCGATCTTCGTCCACGTCCGCCCGGTATCCTCGCTGCGATAGAGACCCGTGTGGGCGGCGAGCCACAGCGCGTTGCCTGACGCATCGAAGGCGAGCGAGTGCACGTGCTCGAACACCGGTGGTCCCGCGGCGCGCTCGCCGGCGGTGCCGAGGGGCGGCGCCAGAAGCACGCTGGCGAGGGCAAGGGCCGTCAGCGCGCTACGCATTGGCATCTTCCTTTCCGCGCTCAGCCTGTGCCGGCTCCTTCGGATGCTGCATGCTCATCATTCCGCGCATCATGAAGTACATGCCAAGCGGGCAGGCGAGCAGCGCAGCGACGGTGAGGAGCGATCCGCCGTTCGCCGCCCAGCCGCCGATCCAGATGAGCGGCATCGCGACGAGAAGTACCAGCGGCGCTCCCCAACACAAGCCCCGCTTCAAGCGGTCACGCCAGCTTCGTTGCCCGGCGGGTGGCACGGCGCACGCTGTCATGTCCCCGGTTGCATCGTGACGTGCGTTTGCGTGGTCGGCCGCCCGCTGAATGCGCGCAGCACGCACGCCAGCGGCGAACTCCTCGGCGTGCGCCCCCGAGCAGAAGCGCTCGCCAAACCGCTCCTCGGTCATCGACTCATCGAGCCGATGGCCACAGTAGGCGCAAGAGGATCGCGTGTCGGGTGGCTGGATCACCGCTCGCTTCATTGAGGTTTCCTCCGTTGGTCGATCGGACCCGGGACAATCCTCCCCGGGGCCGGGGTTCAGGAAACTTCGATTCTGCGAATCGCGAGCGGAGACTAGACGAGCGGAGGCGAGCGCGAACCGAGCGGCGCGACCTGACGATCGCGCGGAACCGGCGACGAAACAACAGGAGCTAGGCCTGACGCGGCTGCAGCGGGCGCCAGGACTATCGGAGCAGCGAGGGCTGCGATTGGAAGGGTTGCCGGCTTGACTGGCGCCGTGCTGCAGCCCGTCTGCTGGTCGCAGAGCCGGCTCGCGCATGACGCGTGCTCGGCACTCGGCGCTGCCGCCTCGACGAGGTCGCCAAGGCAAAAGAGCGCGACGGCGGCGATCAACATCAGCACAACCGTGGTGGTGGCGAACCGGCAACTCATCGCTCGCTCAGGATACGCCGTCCTCCGGCGGGTTGCAAACCTGGCCCGACGGCCGGTCGTGTCTCAGTTTGAATCCGGGCCGGGATCGCACACGAGGGTGAGTGTGTTATCATCCGTGACCGATGCGTAATGGCTTGCGGACCGCACTGATTCTCGCAATGCTGGTCGTCTGGATGCTGGCACCGGCGCTGGCATCGGCGGCAGGCGTCTGTGCCACCATGAGCGGTCCGTGCGAAGGTCCGTGTGGCGCGGCTTCCTGCACACCTCGGGTCACGCCGTCAGTGATCGCTCTGACCATGGTCGAGGTGCTCCCGATTCAGTCGTCCGATGGCTTCTCAAGCGCGACACTCCGGCTCCCTGAAGTCCCTCCCAGATCCCTCTTCGTTTCCCTGTAGCTCGTAGTCTGTCCGCTGGCTAGCGGGTTCGTGCCGGCGGTGGTCTGCCCCATAGTGGACGAACGATCCAAGAGAGTTCCTCCGGGAAAGGGCTGTCTGATGATCGTGCCGTGGGAGGACGGTGGCTGGCTGTGAGAAAGGCAAGATGGCGATGGGACGGCGTGACGGCGAAGCCATTTCGCGTGAGCCGGCCGAATCCGAACGCGCGCTGGCGGCGCGTCATGGACTTCGCGCGCGTTCAGATCGAAAGCGATGACCGAATCCTTTCGGAGCTGGCCTCGCTGCGCCTCGACCGCGGGTCCAGGCTCGTTGTCCTCGGCGTGAAGGTCGACGCCTCTGACGTTCATCTGCTCACTCACAGCGCCGATCCCATTCGGGTCGCCGGCGCGCGAGAGCCCGTGTACGGTTGCACTGAGTTCGTGTTCGCGCTGGAGCCCGACGTAGTACGGGCAGGCCGCGTCGAGCCGGTCGTCGAGCGTATCGAGCGCTCGCTCACGTGGACGCGCGAAGAGCGCATGTGCGCTCCAGGCGACCACCAGCTCTGTCTCGAGCCATGACGAAGAGGATCGCCTCATGATCAACTGGCTCATCGAGCTGTCGCTGAGAAACCGCTTCCTTGTGATCGCCTTCTTCCTGTTCATCGCAGGATGGGGCTACTGGGCCCTGCGTTCGGTCATCGTCGGCGTTCGGCTTCTCCATGATCAACGTGATTTTCGAGGACTGGGTCGATCTCTACTTTGCGCGCACGCGGGTCCTCGAGCGCCTGCAGTTGCTGACGAAGTCGCTGCCATCCGGCGTGGTGCCGACGCTCGGCCCCGATGCGACCGGCGTTGGACACGTGTTCTGGTACACCGTCGAGGGTCAGGGCCACTCGTTGCGCGACCTGCGGTCGATCCAGGACTGGTTCATCCGCTATCAGCTCAACGCCGTGCCCGGCGTCGCCGAGGTCGCGAGCATCGGCGGCGAAGTGCGGCAGTACCAGATCGACGTGGACCCCAACCGTCTCCGCGCGTACAGGATCCCGCTTTCCATGGTGGTCGATGCTGTCATGCGGAGCAACCGCAACGTCAGCGGCAATGTGGTGGAGGCAAACGGCACGTGGCCGGTAGTACGTGGCCTCGGACTGATCGAGAGCGTGAAGGATATCGAACAAATCGCCGTCGGCGCCGAGAACGGAGTGCCAATCTTCGTCCGTCAGGTCGCCGACGTCAAGGTTGGTGACGCGTTCCGGGTCAGCGCCCTTGTGAAGGGGCGGGACGAGGCGGTCGGTGGCGTCATCGTCGCTCGATACGGCGTCAGCACGGTGGACGTCATCGAAGGGGTCAAGGAGCGGATGAAGGCGCTCGAGGCGGGGCTGCCCCCGGGCGTGAGGATCGTCGCGTTCTACGACCGCTCGGCTCTCATCCAGCGGGCGGTTGACACGCTCAAGCGCGCGCTCGTCGAGGAGGCGGTCGTGGTCACCCTCGTGAACATCATCTTTCTTCTCAACGCGCGCTCGATCCTCATCGTGACCATCCCACTGCCGGTCGCCGTCCTCACCGCGTTCCTCTTCATGCGCTATCTCGGGCTCAGCTCGAACATCATGTCGCTGGCCGGGATCGCCATCGCCATCGGCGTCCTGGTCGACGCGGCGATCGTCGTGACCGAGAACGCCTATCGCTTCATGGAGAAGGGCGGGGTGAATCCGCGCGACCGGCGCCGGGTGACCGAGACAGTGCTCGACGCCACTCGCCTCGTTGGCCGCCCGATCTTCTTCGCGATGGCGATCATCATCCTGGCCTTCATTCCGGTGTTCGCGCTGACCGGCCAGGAGGGCAAGCTGTTCCATCCGCTCGCCTTCACCAAGACCTTCGCGATGGCCGGCGCCACGATCCTGTCGGTCACGCTCGTGCCGGTGCTGTGTAGTCTCCTGATCGGCGGCAAGATCCGCGGAGAGAAGAGCAACCCCGTCATGCGAGCGCTGGTCTGGCTCTACCGGCCGGTGCTCGACTGGGCCCTTCGGCGGCGCCCGCTCACACTGGCCGCGGCAGCGCTCGTGGTCATCGGAGCGGTGGCGCTGGTACCCCGCATCGGCAAGGAGTTCATGCCGCCGTTGAATGAAGGCGACCTGATGTTCATGCCGGTGACCGACCCCTCGATCTCGCTGCCGGAGGCGATCAAGATCGTCAAGAAGCAGAACGAGGCCATCCAGCAGTTCCCTGAGGTGGCGTCGGTCGTAGCGAAGGTCTCTCGGGCTGATACCTCAACCGATCCGGCCCCTGTGAACATGACCGAGACGATCGTGAATCTGAAGCCCCAGTCGCAGTGGCGCCACGGGATGACGCGTGACAAGCTCATCGCCGACCTGGATGACGCGACGACGATGCCTGGAGTGTCGAACATCTGGACGCAACCCATCATCAACCGTATCAACATGCTGACGACAGGCATTCGCTCGGAGGTCGGCGTCAAGATCTTCGGTACCGATCTCAACGTGTTGCAGGAACGTGCCGGGGTCGTGGCGGCGGCGCTGCGGAAGATTCGTGGCGCCGTCGATGTCTATCCCGAACAGGTCACGGGCGCGCCCTACATCGATGTGCGCGTGAACCGCGAGGCCGTTGCGCGCTACGGCATCTCGGTGGGCGCCGTCCAGGACGTGATCGAGACGGCGGTGGGCGAGAACAATCTCACGTTGACGATCGAAGGCCGGCAGCGCTTCCCCGTCCGCGTCCGCTACGCGCCGCAGTACCGCGCCGACGCGCGGGCGCTCGGGAACGTCCTGGTCACCGCGCCGAATGGCACGCAGCTGCCGCTCGGCCAGCTCGCGTCGATCCGGCAAGTGTCAGGGCCTGCCATGATCTCGAGCGAGAACGGGCTTCTCGTGGTCACCGTGCTTCTGAACGTGCGTGGGCGCGATGTGGGAAGCTTCGTGGACGAGGCGCGGCAGGTGATCGCCGACACCGTCAAGCTGCCCCAGGGGTCGTACATTCAGTGGAGCGGCCAGTACGAGAACGAGATCCGCGCGAAGAAGCGGCTGCAGATCGTTGTACCCGTCGTGCTCCTCGTGATCTACATCCTCCTCTACCTCACGTACCGGTCGTTCCTCGAGGCTGCGCAGGTGTTGGTCGCAGTGCCGTTCGGTCTCGCGGGTGGGATTTATCTGCTCTACGCCCTCGGCTACAACTTCTCGGTAGCGGTGTGGGTCGGTTTTGTCGCGCTGTTTGGCACCGCGGTACAGACGGCGGTCGTGATGGTCATCTATCTCGGCGAGTCCGTGAGCCGGAAACGCGAGGAGCTGGGAGGTCGTCTGACGCGAGCGGCCTTGCTCGAGGCCGTCAAGGAAGGTGCTCTGCTTCGCCTCCGCCCCCTCGTCATGACGGCGTCGACGGTGGTCGCCAGCCTTCTTCCCATCATGTGGAGCAGCTCCACGGGCGCCGAGGTGATGAAGCCTCTCGCGACTCCGGTGCTCGGCGGCATGGTCAGTTCCCTAGCCCTCGTGTTGATCGTCACGCCAGTCCTCTTCTATTGGCTGAGGGAGCGCGAGCTCCGCCGTGCCGAGCGCGAGGAGAGGCTGTCGCGCCAGGCCGGTTCGCGGCCGCTGTTTGAGTCCAGTGAATGAACCATCAAACGGAGGAAAAACGCACATGACTCGATGGGTCGCGGTCCTCGTCCTGGGTACCGTCCTCGGCGGCGGAGGCCTTCCGACGCGCGGGTGGGCCGAAGAGAAGGTCATCACCAGCCACAAGGCAAAGGACATCGTCATCACGCTGAAGAGCGATTCCGGGCAGTGGAAGAAGGGAAAGAATACCTTCACCGTCGAGGTCGCCTCCGCCAAAGAGAACAAGCCCGCGGACGCCGGCAAGGTCGCGCTCACGACCAGCATGACGATGTCTGGAATGTCGCCCATGATCGCTGGCGCGACGCTCAACCCGGACGGTGTTGGCCGCTATCGCGGCACTATCGAGTTCGAGGACACCGGCACCCGGCAGGTGACGGTGACCTGGGATGGGCCGGCAGGTAAAGGGTCGGCGAAGTTCTCGGTCCCTGTCCGCTGACGCCGATGATGACCGCGACGCGATTGGCCATGCTCATGATCGCCGCAGCGATCACGTCCCAGCCGGTGATCGTGTGGGGCCAGCCTGCTCGCACGGCACAGGAGTTCACGATCGAGGACGTTGTCGCCCGCGCCCTCGCTGACAACCCCGATCTCCGTGCGGCTCGCGCGGAGGTCGACGCGGCGGTCGGGCGGCTACAGCAGGCCGGCCTCCGTCCCAATCCCGAACTCGATCTGGGGGGGCAGAAGGCCCTGAGCCCCGACAACAACCTCACGGTGGCACTGAGACTGCCACTCGACCTCAACGACCGGAAGGGCGGGCGCGTGGCCGTCGCGGAGCAGGAGGTCGAGCTGAAACGCACGCAACTGGCTGACCGCGAGCGGCGCTTGCGCGCCGACGTTCGCATGAAAGCCGGCGAGCTGCTTGCCGCCCGCCGAAATCTGCAGATCGCCGAGGAGTTGCTCGACGTGAATCGCCGTGCGCTCGGTGTCGTCGGCAACCGTGTTCGTGAGGGGGCCGCGCCGGCGATCGACGAGAGTCTGCAGCTCGTCGAGGTGAACCGTCTCGACGCCAGCCGTCAGCTGCTCGCCAGCCGCGTCGATATCACAACACTGCAGTTGAAGCTCCTGGCGGGGATGGCGGCGGACGCTCCTCTCACGGTCCGAGGCGAGCTCACGACCTCGGCACCGCCGCTGGACCGAACAGAGGCGGTGCAGCGGGCTCTCGCTTCACGTCCGGACCTTGCCGCCGCGCGAACGGACGTCGCCATGGCGCGCGCCATGATCCGCAAAGAACAGGCCGAGGGTCGATGGGACGCCAGCGTCAACGTCGGCTACATGCGACAGGACTTTGGTTTTGGCCTGAACGGGTTGACGAGCTCGGGGCAGACGAGGCCGATCCAGGACGTCTTCCATTACTTCGGCGGCGGCGTGACGATCATGCTCCCGGTGCTCAACCGCAACCAGGGCAACATCGCCGCGGCCGAGGCCGGCGCCCGTGCCGCCGAGCGCCGGCTCGAGTTCGCGGCCCTGACGGTGCAGCAAGAAGTGGAGGCCGCATTCGCGCAACACGAGGCCGCCAGCCGCTCACTGGACATCTACGGCCGCGGCGTTCGAGACGTGGCGCGCCGGAATCTCGACGTCGTCCGACAGTCGTACCAGCTCGGCCGCGGGTCCCTGCTCGACGTCATCGGGGAGCAGCGGCGTCTCATCGATGTGGAGACCGGGTATACGGACGCCTTGAAGCAGGTGTACGACGCGGCCGTCGAAGTCACCCGGGCCGTCGGCGTGAGCGAACGCTGATGCGAGGCGACGAGATGGACCACGAGGAGCCAGGAATGTTCCCACCGCCGGCGCGCGACCGAGGACCGGGCCGCCACCGCGTCAGGCGGTTCATCACAGGGTTGGTGCTCGTCGCGCTCGGCGTCACCGGTGGCGTGATCTGGAGCGGGCGCCACACGCCGTCGGCTGACAGTCCATCCCCCGGGACGTCGAAATCGATGCCGGGGATGCCGACGCCCGTCGAGGCGCCAGCACCAACCGGGGTCAAGTCGGAGGAGCCCATGGAAGTATCGCTCACGCCGGAGGCAGTGGCGCGGGCGGGGATCAAGACCGAGATGGTGCAGACCGCGCCCGCGATGCAAGACGTGAGTGTCCCAGGCACGGTCACGTCCAACGCGTATCGCGAGACAAAGGTCAACGCATTGGTCGGGGGCGTGGTGCGCCAGGTGACGGTCGAGCTGGGCGCACGGGTCAGGCGCGGCGAGCCACTCGCCGTGATCTTCAGCTCTGATTTGGCCGACGCACAGATGAAGTTTCTCTCGATGCGCGCGATGCTGGAGGCCGACCACCAGAAACTCGTGCGGACAGACAAGCTCGTCACGCTCGGTGCTGCCAGCCGCCAGGAACTGGAGGAGGTCACCGCAACGCATGCCGGCCGAGCGACGGAGGTCGCGGCGGCCCGTCAACGCCTCCTGTTGCTCGGACTTTCAGCAAAGCAAGCGGACGCTCTCATCGATGCTTCCCATGTGGTCTCCGAGGTGACCGTGCCGGCGCCGGCCAACGGCGTGGTCATCGTCCGCACCGTGAACCCCGGACAGGTCGTGAGCGCGGGCCAGGACCTGTTCGTCGTGACGGATCTCACCACGGTCTGGGTGATCGGAGATCTCTACGAGAAGGACTTCCCGGCTGTCCGCGTGGGCTCTCACGCGGCGATCACCGTGCCGGCAACCAATCAGACGCTGCGCGGGCGTGTCGCTTACATCGATCCCCGCGTCGACCCGGCCACCCGGACAGCGAAGATCCGCGTCGAAGTGCCGAACCCTGGCAGCAACCTGCGCTTCGGCATGTTCGTCGCGATGAGTCTCGAGACCGACTCCAATCAGCAGATGACCGTGGTGCCCCAGGCCGCCGTGCAGGCGGTCGGTGAGCGGACCGTGGTGTACACACCGGTCGAAGGCGAAGACGCAAGGTTCACGGAACGCGCTGTGAAGCTCGGTCCGTCGCGAGGCAACGTCGTTCAGGTCCTCGAGGGACTCAAACCCGGAGAAAAGGTCGTCACGGACGGCAGTTTTTTTCTCCGCAGCGAGGCGACGCGAACGCGCTCGGGCGGCTAGGGGAGGTCCGGCGCGGGCCGGCGACGTGCGATACCATGAACGCATGACGGACTGCTGCAAAATCGCTTCCGACATCCCGGCGCGCCAGCGGCGCGTGCTGAAGGTCGTGCTCGTGATCAACGCCGCGATGTTCCTCCTCGAATTCGGCGCCAGCCTTCTGGCCCACTCGACGGCCCTGCTCGCCGACTCGGTCGACATGCTGGGCGACGCGATCGTGTACGGGTTCAGCCTCTACGTCGTCGGGCGCGGGGCGGCGTGGCAGGGGCGGGGCGCGCTCCTCAAGGGCGTGATCATGGCCGCGTTCGGCGTCGGCGTGCTCGTCGAGGTCGCCTTCAAGCTCGCGCGCGGCCTCGTCCCTGCCGTGGAGCTCATGAGCGCGATCGCCGTCGTGGCGCTGGCCGCAAACGCCTCCGTGCTCGTGTTCCTCTGGCGCCACCGGTCGGACGACATCAACATGCGCTCGGCGTGGCTCTGCTCGCGCAACGACGTGGTCGCCAACGCCGCGGTCGTGCTCGCCGCGGCCGGCGTCGCGCTCACGGGCTCGGCCTGGCCCGACATCCTGGTCGGCCTGGCGATCGCCGCGCTCTTCGGCGCGTCGGCGGTCGATGTCATCCGGCAGGCACGGAGAGAGTTGCACGCGGTCTCGGCTGGCTGACGCGCGGATGGTCGAGCGCCGTCTCGACGAGGGAGGGCAAGGCATGGGGCATCATCACCACGCTCATGACCACGAAGACCATGGGCACGCGCACGCGCATGGGGTCGTCGATCCATCCATCGTCTCGACCGACCGGGGTCTGTGGGCACTCAAGTGGTCCTTCATCGGCCTCATGGGCACGGCGCTCGTTCAGGTAGTCGTGGTGGTGCTGTCGGGCAGCGTCGC
>WNGH01018182.1_pt1 | contig 15426 bp, 7 predicted proteins | sample 5400631 | NCBI WGS metagenome assembly WNGH01 (sample SAMN13153373, study PRJNA577476) | soil metagenome | isolation source: 115 cm soil or saprolite under Garry oak tree replicate 1 | place: USA:California | collected 2016-06-15
CTTTGACGACCAAATACGCCAATACGGACAAGCCGCACGTGCGCACGACCGAGCGAGTCGTCGCGCCCGAAGCGCTTGCCTCGATCGGCTGCATCCAACTGGTCACCAGCAGCCACAATCATACCGATCATTTGGATGCTGAAACGCTTGAACCTCTGTTGCTGAAGAATCCCAGCGCTCGACTGGCTATCCCGGCTGCAAACCGTGATTTTGTTGGCGAGCGTATCGGCCATTGGATTGCGGCTCGTTTGATCCAATTGGATCACGAAAAAACTCATGTGGAGAAAGATTTTGCAATCACCGGCATCGCCTCCGCGCATCCGAACGCCGAACGGGACAAAACCGGCCAACATCGTTTCCTTGGTTACGTAATCCAATGGCTCGGTCTCACGATCTATCATAGCGGCGATAGCATGTGGCACGAGCCAGCCATCTCAGCGCTGCGCCACTTCAAAATTGATGTCGCGCTGCTGCCGATCAACGGCGACCGTCCCGAACGTCGCGTCGCCGGAAATCTCGATGGCCCTCAGGCCGCGCGCATGGCCCGCACCATCGCCGCGCGGATCGTGATTCCCTGTCATTATGATCTCTTCGAGTTCAATACGGCTTCGCCGGATACTTTTGTGGCCGAATGCCAGCGCCTGAAACAACGCTTTCATATCCTCCAAAATGGCGAAGGCCTGAATTTGGTATAGCAGCCGAGGTAACGAGGCTCAAATCTTCTGGAAGCCTTACTGTTCAAAAAAGATCAGAGACTCGCTACACCGGCTGCTACGATTTAGCCTGCGAACCGGCTGCAGCCGCGGGTTCGTCGAGCAACTTCTTGACGACATTTTCGACATTGTTGGGTTGAAGGCCCACGATTCGAACGATACCTTTGCGGTCAACGATGGCATAGGTCGGATAATAGTGGACGGCCCATGCTTTCTCGGATTTGAGCTGCGGATCGCGGGCGGTGGGGTACTCGATTCCTTTATCTTTGACAGTCTGTTCCATTTTCTCCTGGCCGCGACTGCTCGTGCATACGCCCACGATCAGCAGCCCTTTATTTTTGTATTTTTTCAGCAGCTCGTTATTGTGCGGAATGGCGGCCATGCATGGTCCGCACCACGTGGCATAAAAATCCACGATCACCACTTTACCTTTCATCTCTTCGGGTTTGACCTCGCCGTTTACCCAGCCGGTAACATTCAATGCGGGCATCGGCTTGCCTTCCACGCCGGCATGCACGGCGCGAGCTTTCGCATCCTTGTCCAAGGTCCAGGCATCGGGAAATTCGCCGGCGTAAGAGTTAAATCCCAGAGCGAAGAATGATGCGGCAACCCAATGAGGAAATTTATGCATGGGCTTAGCCTAAATGCGATGGCGAGCCGGAGTCAACAACTAGGGTCAATTACTCAGAAAAAGAGTGTTCCCGCCTGTGAATCTTCCTGCTATATTTTCCGTCTAGATTACTTCGCGAGAGCGATATCTCGGATCCGCTGCCATGCTGAAATTCACTGCGAACGGCTCGATCACCACTTGCGACGGAATAACGCGCCGCGATTTCCTGCAAGTCGGCACCCTCAGCGCAATCGGCCTGTCTTTGTCCAAATTCACCGCGCTCCAGGCCCTCGGCGCTGTGGACAAATCCAAGGACGACAAGTCTTGTATCATGATTTTCAATCTGGGCGCCCCCAGCCAGTTGGATACGTTCGACATGAAGCCGAACGCGCCCTCGGAGATTCGCGGTCCTTTTAAACCGATCAAGACGAATAATCCTGATATTCAAATCTCGGAGATTCTGCCGCTGCACGCCAAACTGGCCGATAAATTCTCGCTGGTTCGCACCTGCTATCACACCGCGGCGGCTGTCCACGATACGGGACATCAGATGATGCAGACCGGACGACTTTTTACAGGCGGCATCAACACTCCACACGCGGGCTGTGCCCTAGAATTTCTTAAAGGCCGCCGCAACGAGCTTCCCGCACATATCGTCCTGCCGCGCGTGATGGGGCCGACGGGCGGCAACATGCCGCACGGGCAAGACGCAGGTTTTCTCGGCAAAGCCTATGATCCATTTGTCCTGAATGCCGATCCTTCGATGAAGGATTTCAAAGTGCCGGACTTGCTGCCGCCGACGGAAATTGGTGAAGCCCGCCTCAAACGGCGACAGGAACTCCGTCAGGTTGTGGATGGCGTCGTCCGCGATTTCGAAGCCAGTCCGAGCGCCCAACTGATGGATGCGGACTTCCAATCCGCCTATCGCCTCATGACCAGCGTCCGCGCCCGCGAAGCATTCGATTTAAACAAAGAGCCGCAAGCTGTTCGCGAGCGCTACGGTATGACCCGTTTCGGCCAATCTTGCCTTCTCGCCCGCCGGCTCATCGAAGCCGGTGTGCGCTTTGTGACTATCAACACGTTCATCACGGTGTTCGATGAGATCACATGGGACATTCATGGTTCCAAGCCGTTCACTTCCATTGACGGCATGAAGGACATCGTGGCGCCCATGTACGACAAAGGCTACAGCGCGCTCATCGAAGATCTCTTCCAACGCGGTATGCTGGACAAAACTCTGGTCGCCTGCCTCGCCGAATTTGGCCGCACCCCTAAAGTCAATCCGGCGGGTGGCCGCGATCATTGGCCGCAATGCTGGACCGTGAACTTCGCCGGCGGAGGCGTCAAAGGCGGGCGCGTTGTCGGGAAGAGCGACGAAATCGGTGGCTATCCGGTCGAGCGTCCCGTCAAACCTGCGGAAATTGTTGCTACGATCTTCTACAGCCTCGGGCTGGATATCGAAGCTCACCTGCCCGGGCCGCAGTCGCGGCCGTTCTCACTGGTTGATTACGGTACGCAGCCGATCCGAGAGTTGTTCTGATACAATGAGCGATTCCATGAAAAGGCGGCAGAGGATTGCCGCACTCCATAACGCTACCGCGTCAGCCCAAGCGCCCGAATTTCCGCCAGGTTTTGGAGTGCGGCAGTCCTCTGCCGCTTTTGCTTCATTCGGACGTCAAAAGCCTCTCCTAATCGTCTGCCTGTCGATTGCTTTTTTGCTCAGAGCACATGCAGATCAAACCAATTCTGTTGCCTGGTCCTTCCGCAACCACGTCCAGCCGGTCCTGGCCAAAAACGGCTGCAGCTCCGGCGCTTGCCATGGAGCGGCCGCAGGCCAGAATGGCTTCAAGCTTTCTTTGCGCGGTTATGATGATGAGGGCGATTATCTTACGCTCACCCGCGGCGCTTTCGGCCGCAGAATCATCCCGAGCGATCCCGGACGAAGTCTCATGCTCCTCAAGCCCACCGGCGCGGTCCCCCACAAAGGCGGCAAACGCTTCGATCTCAACTCGCCCGACTACCGCATCCTTTCTGAATGGATTGCCGCCGGAGCGCCAGGGCCGGAGCCGGATGATGCGCGCATCGTGCGCATCGAACTCCTTCCTCAGCATACGATGCTGAAACCGGGATCTTCTGAGCAACTCACCGTCAAAGCCCATTTTACCGATGGCCGCATCGAAGATGTCACCCGCTGGGCCAAATACACCTCGGCCAACGAGACCGTCTCTCAGGTTGACGATAACGGCGCGATAAAGATCGTCGGTTTTGGCGAAGGAGCTGTGACCGCCTGGTATCTCAGCCGAATTGACATCGCTACCGTGACAGTCCCTTACACGAATAGGATATCTCCTAAAATATTTTCTCAGGCAAAAGCGCGAAACTTCATAGACCAGCTCGTGCTCGAAAAATTGCAAAGCCTCAATTTGCCACTCTCGCCGCGTTGCTCCGATTCCGAATTCATTCGCCGCGCTTTCCTTGATACGACGGGTATTCTACCTTCCGCCGACGAAACACGGACTTTTCTAGGGGACAAATCCTCAAAGAAACGTGACAAGCTGATCGAGTCTCTGTTGAACCGTCCCGAATTCGTTGATTACTGGACTTACAAGTGGTCCGACCTGCTGCTTGTCAGCAGCAAACAATTGAAAACTCCCGCGATGTGGTCCTATTACAACTGGATTCGGCATCACGTCGCCGCAAATACTCCCTGGGACGTCTTTGCTCGCGAACTCGTTACGGCTCAGGGCAGCACGCTGGAAAATGGCGCGGCCAATTTCTTCGTTATCCACGACGATCCTCGCACGATGTCCGAGACGACTTCGCAAGCTTTTCTCGGCATGTCCATTAATTGCGCGAAGTGCCACAACCATCCGATGGAAAAATGGACGAACAAGCAGTACTACCAGATGGCCAATCTCTTCGCTCGCGTTCGCGCAAAAAGCGGCGCCAGTGAAGGCGACAACATCATTTTTGTGGCCGATTCCGGCGATTTGGTCCAACCGCTGACCGGAAAACCGCAACCGCCGGCGCCGTTGGACGGTGAAGCGCTCCCAATGGATGTCAAAGAGGATCGTCGCCCCGCTCTCGCCGATTGGCTCGTCTCGCCCAAAAATCCTTATTTCTCTCGCGCCATCGTAAATCGCGTCTGGGCCAATTTCATGGGACCGGGCCTGGTCGAAGCTGTGGACGACATGCGCACCACCAATCCTTCCAGCAACGAAAAACTCCTCTCCGCTCTCGCAAAATACCTGGTCGAGCAAAAGTTCGACCTGAAAGCCTTGATGCGAGTCATTCTGCAATCCGAGAGTTATCAGCGCGCCAGCGAACCGCTTGCCCGGAATTCAGCCGATTCGCGCTTTTACTCCCATCATTACCCTCGGCGACTGATGGCCGAAGTCATGCACGATGCCATCACTCAAATCACTGGCGTGCCCAGCCAATTCGCCATTGATCGCAGCAACATCCCCAATGCCGTCGGCGACAAATATCCTCTCGGCCTGCGCGCGATTCAACTGCCTGATACTCAAACCGATTCGTACTTCCTCCGGACTTTTGGCCGGCCAGACCGCGAAAAAACCTGCGAATGCGAACGCACCTTCGAACCCAGCGTCACGCAGGTTCTTCATCTGGCCAACGGAGATACTATCAACAAAAAACTCGCCGCGAAAGAGAGCCGCATTTCCAGATTGCTCGAAGACAAAGTTCCGGATCAACAAATTGTCGAGGATCTTTACCTCAGCGCGCTTTCCCGCGAACCGACTGCATCCGAAAAGGAAAAAATGACCAAAGCACTAACCGAAGCGGGCGACAAGGAGCGCCGGCCTGTGTTGGAAGATGTCTATTGGGCTGTCCTCAGCAGCAAGGAATTCCTTTTCGATCACTAAATTATGTCCGGCGGCTCCTCTACCTCAATTTCGCCTCTTCGCCATCTTTGCGGTGCTATATGATTTTGCATTCTCTTTCTCTGCGTCCGCCCAACTTTGTGGGTTTTGCAGGTCCGTATCATTTTGCCTCCCATCATTTTGTCTTCTTCTTTGCGCCTTTGCTTCTTCGCGTCTTTGCGTTTAAATTCATTCGGTTGCGGCTCTGCCGCGCTGTGGCTTTGCGTTTAAATTCATTTTGGTTGCGGCTTCACTGCGCTGGGTCTTTGCGTTCCCTCTTTTTGTGCTTGTTGTGTCTCGGCTACTCGCCTGTGCTGATGGCCGAGACTGCTTCCTCCACAAACTACTCCTCGGTTGACTCGATCTTCGCGCGGCACTGCCTCGATTGCCACGCGTCAACCGATCCGGAAGGCCAGCTCGTGCTGGAATCCTTCGATTCGCTCATGAAAGGCGGCGAGCTTGGCGCCGCCATCGTTCCCGGCAAGAGCGTGGGCAGCCTTCTTGTGCAAATGATCGAAGGACGCTTCGAAAAAGAGGGCAAAAAGAAAATCATGCCGCCAGGCAAACGTGAAAAGCTCAATCCGACAGAAATTGCGACGATCAAAGCCTGGATTGATGCCGGCGCGCCGCCCCCCCTTGCTCCAATCGCCAAGACATTGACGGTGCCAAAAATCGAACCGAAAGTGATTCCGAGAAAACCGGTCAATGCCCTGGCCTGGTCTCCCGCAGCCAATCTCGTTGCCATCGCAAGATATGCTGAAGTCGAATTGCGGTTACCATCGGATTTGCGCGTGGTGCGAACGCTGTCCGGTCACGCGGGCAACATCAATACCATCACCTTCACCGCCGATGGCAAGGAACTGTATGCCGCAGGCGGCCAGCCTGGTTGGGGCGGTGAAATTCGCCATTGGAGTGTCCTTGATGGAAAGTTGTTAAAGGTTCTTCCGGGCCACAAGGACGCCATTTATTCGATCGCATTATCGCCCGACGGCAAACGGCTGGCGACCGGTAGCTACGACCAGAAGATTAAACTTTGGGACCTCGCCACTGGCCGCGAATTGAACACGCTTTCCGGTCATAACGGTTGCGTTTATGGCCTCGCGTTTCGTCCGGATGGAATAATCCTCGCCAGCGCGAGCGCCGATCGCACCGTGAAACTTTGGGATGCCAGCTCGGGTGAGCGCAGGGACACGCTCTCTCAATCTCTTAAGGAAGTCTATGCCGTCGTTTTCAGTCCGGATGGCAAGCACCTATTTGCCGGCGGCGCCGATAATCGCATTCGCGTCTGGCAAATCAGTGAAACGGCTGCAGAAACCACCAACCCAATCTTGCAAGCGAAATTTGCTCATGAAGGGGCGATCCTCCGCCTCGCCGTTTCGGCTGATGAGTTCTGATCGGACGCCTGGATGGGACACTCAGCGTTTACAACCCTTCAACAGGGAACGGAACCGTAGTGCAAACAGCTCGCGCCAAATGAAATCAACTTCTGTAGCCACCGAGGTAACGAGGCGGATTTGCCCAACTCCTGTAGCCACCGAGGTAACGAGGCGGATTTGCCCAACTCCTGTAGCCACCCAGGTAACGAGACGGATCTCCCGAACTCCTGTAGCCACCGGGGTAACGAGGCGGACCTTCCCATCCCTACCTGTTCTTCTCCTTCTGGCTGTGCTTTGCTGTCTGGCTCCGCCGGGATCGTTCGCTGCCAAAAAACCCGCCAAAGCGCCACCCGTTCCCAAAATTCCTCCCGGCAAGGCAGAGCTATTTGCGCTGGAACCGCGTGGCATTCAGCGCGGTGTGCCTGCCACCATTAAACTCATCGGCACGAACCTGGTTGGACTTACCGAACTGGTACTGCACAACTCAAAAATCCAGGGCAAGCTCCTCGACCAGCCAGCAGCCACAACGAATGAGGCTTGGATTGAAATCACAACCCCTACAAATCTCGCCCGCGGTCCGTACGAATTGTCAGTTAAGAATACCAACAGCGAAAGCAGCAAACTCAAACTCTACGTGGACGATCTCCCGCAGATCTATGACTCGCCAGAAGTATCCTCTCCCTCTCCTCCATTGGAGGAGAGGGCCGGGGAGAGGAGGGTCAATCGTTCCACTCCTCCATCACTCCATCACTCCACAACTCCATCCCTTCGTCCTCCTTTCAGTTTCTGGGGGACCCTTACCACGCCGGGCAAGGCCGATGGAATTGAATTTCAGAGCCGGGCCGGTGACATGCTGATTTTTGATCTTGCCGCTAAAAGCATCGGCTCAAAAGCAAATGCGTTACTTACTCTGTATGATCAGCAAGGCGCGCTCCTGGCTTCAAACAGCGGTCTGGACGGCGGCGATCCCTTGTTGACCTTCCGCATTCCAAAGGCCGGCCAATACAAAATTCAAGTCGCAGACAAGACCGATTCAAGCTCGAAAGAGCATTTTTACAGACTGTCCGTTGGCTCTTTTCAGGTCGTGGATGGCTGTTTTCCTCTGGGCGTCTCCGCAAACAATGAATCGGACGTCGAACTGATCGGTTTCAATCTGCCGTCGAATAATCTCGTTCATATCAAGGCGGGAGCTGCCGGGGAAATGGATGTGCCGGTTGATCCCGAAAAATTCCGCTCCCGCCGCGCGCTCAAAGTAATCGTCAATGCTGGCCCGGAGTTAGTCGAAGTCGAACCCAATGATGCCCCAGCTTATGCCATGAAGCTTCCGGTTCCATGCACCGTTAACGGCCGCATCTATTCTCAACGAGATTCCGAATCGAAGGGCGAAACCTCATCAACACGCGACACGCACCTGTCCTCCAAAGTGCTTTTGACGAAGGAGGAACACGCAACACGCTCCCCGAATCCATCCTCGCTTTCGTCGGACACTGACCTCTTCCAATTTCAGGCCCATCTCGGCCAAACTCTCGTTGTCGAAACCGACGCGGCCCGGCGCGGTTCGCCCATTGATACCAAAATCGAGATTCTCTATCCGGACGGAAAACCGGTCGAACGGATTCTCCTGCAAGCTGTGCGCGATTCCCATATCACATTCAAAAACATTGACTCGAATACTGATGATCTCCGGGTCGAGAACTGGCAGGAAATGGAATTGAACCAGTTCATGTACCTGGAAGGCGAAGTTTGCAAAATTTTTCGGATGCCACAAGGCCCCGACTCCGGCTTTCAGTTTTACAATAGCGGCGGCAAACGCCTCGATTATTTCGATAGCAGCCCCATTGCCCACGCGCTGGATGAACCAGCCTACATAGTCGAGCCGCATTCTCCCGCCGCAAAGCTTTTGCCCAACGGCTTGCCTGTTTTCACCGTCTATTATGCCAATGACGACGATGCCAACCGTAAATTCGGTTCCGATTCACACCTGCTCTTCAATCCGCCGAAAGATGGCACTTATGTTGTTCGTGTCACCGATTCGCGTGGCTTCAGTGGGAAGCGTTTTGCCTATCGTTTGACCATCCGTGAAGCCAAACCAGACTTCAAGGTGACACTTAACGGAGCAAACCCTTCCGTGAACGCCGGCAGCGGCAAGGAGTTTTCCGTTAGCGCTGATCGCCTCGATGGCTTCGATGGTGATATCACAGTCGAGATAACCAATGTCCCGGTTGGTTTTTCGGCTTCCACGCCTATCGTGATTCAGGCTGGCCATCTCGAAGCGAAAGCGACCATCAACGCGGACGCCGATGCCATCCAGCCATCGGAAACCAACTTGCCGCCCATCACGGTGACCGCCTCCGCTTGGCTGCCAAAGCCCTCCCTCTCCTCTTCGGGAGGAGCGGATCGGGGAGAGGAGGCCGTTTCGAACCGCGTTCACCTGATCACCAAAGAAGTAAACAGCCTGGGCAAGATCAAGTTGCTCGAGAAACCAAAGCTTTTCGTGGCGTTTGAGCCCTATGATGAAAGCGCAACCAATTTTGTTGAACGGAGTGTAACCAATAAACCATTGGAAATCACTCTCGCCTCCGGTCAAACCATCCCGGCCTGGCTGAAGGTCAAACGCAACGGGCATGATGACCTGGTGACGTTCACTGTGGATAGCCTTCCGCACGGCGTTATTGTGGACAATATTGGCCTGAACGGCGTGCTGATTCCTAAAGGTCAGGATGCCCGGCAGATTTTCCTTGCGGCAGCCAAATGGGTTCCTGATACTGATCGCCTCTGCTTCGCCAAAGCTGCTCAAGGCGATACGCAAACTTCACTTCCCGTTCTTCTCCATGTGCGCAGGGCCGCTTTAAATGCTTTGAAATAGTTCTTCGAGTGGCTTAACTATTCTCCTCAAACAGCCATCCAATGTGCACCTTCAAGCAGCGGGCAATGGCTGCAGCTTCGTAATCCATGACATACCGCTCCCCATTCTCAATACGGGAGATGGCAGTTTGGTCCAATATAATTCCCTTTGCTGCTAGCCGTCCTGCCAGATCGTCTTGCGACACCGGCGGACGACTTGCGAGTCGAGCTTCCCTGATGCGACGGCCAACAATGTTTCTGTGCGGGGTTTGTGTGGTTCGCTTCACGCCTGTCAAGCCGACAGCCGGAAGTCCACCATACATTTTCGAATAAATTATGTTGACTTCACATATGCCTGCTTCATACTCCGGGCTCCCGATTGGAAAGAGAATGATGGCAGGCTGCGGTGGGGGAAGAGGGTTTTTGGATTTTCGCCGCGGCCCAGACTCGGAAGGCTTCATGGCAAAAGCATTTAACGGGAAAAACTGCGTTGCGCAGTGGCGGTGTGTTGTTGTTGTCGCCGTCACGCTGGGAGGCGTTTTGTTTCCATCCTTATCCGGTTCGGCGAGTCCGCGCATTCCATGCATTCCTGTTCCGGAGATTGTTCCGATCCTTTATTACGAGCAGTTCGACGAGTTGTATTCGTGGTGGATGACAAACTCGGCGGTGACTTCGGGCGATTTCACGTTTGTGCAAAGCTGGTCCGGGCTGGCGCTGGACAGGAGCGGCAGCGCGACTGCTCCGTTCGTCGTGGACGGAGTAGATGGCTCGGGGCACACGAACATTGCGACTGCGGGCGCTTTGCGCCTCTGGATAACGCCGGATTGGACAAGTTCCTCGCTTTCGGGCGGAAGCGGACCCGGCGCTTACGCGCGGCTGGCTGATCTGAACGCAGTTGGAAGCGGCGGCGCGATTGTTGCGTGGTCGTTGCAAGTGAGTGGCGATGGTTCAAGCATCAGCTTGATTGGCCAGAGCTACAGCGGGCCAGCCCTGTTGCTTCAGACGAATATTGCATGGGCGGCGGGCACGGCCCATTGCGTAATTCTGAATTTCGGAACGAATACAGAGCTGTACCTGGACGGAGAATTAGCAACGCAGGGCGCAGGAACCGTCGCGGTGCCTTCGAGTATGGCCGAATTGAGCCTGGGCAGTTCGATTGGAGGCGGCGAGCCGGCGCAGGGCGCGCTGGATGAGGTGACAATTTTCTCGCGGCGGCTGACGGCGCAAGACGTGGCGTTTTACTATGGGGTCCTGAGAGATCAGGCGGCGCTGGGGCCGGTCTCGGCGGAAGAAGACGCGGCGCGGGCGGCGTGGCTGGCACAACGCGGATCAAACAGTTCCTCCGAGTTCAGCAGTTTTAGCGCCGGGTACGGAATGAATTTGTTGAGCGGCGGCTGCGATCCAAACGGCCCGTTGTACCTGACCAATGTGGCGTGCTCGTTTGTGGACACCAACCAGGGATGGGTCTGCTCGTTTGACGTGATCGGTGGCGGTTCGGCGGACAGGCTGTGGGAGGTTTGGGGAACAACGAACATTGCGGCGGGTCCGTGGGTTTGGTTAACCAACACTTACACCTGCTCGACAGTTACCCTGACGAACCAACCTCCAACGCAAAGCTTCTATATTTTGGCGAATGCGGATGTGTTGTCGCATGACGGTCATGGGACGCCGGATGCGTGGTATTGGCTGCACGGATTGAATCCGCTCACTTCCGGGATAGGCGATCAGGACCCGAACGGAGATGGGATTCCGAACTGGCAGGAGTATCTACGGGGTAGCGACCCGGTGGCATCGGCGGGTTGGACTTTATGGGTGGGAACGCCGGCCGGATTGAGCAATTTACCGTAAATCAGCGATGGAAACTCCAAACTCCAAACTCCAAACTCCAGGGAAACTCCAAACTCCAAGCCTCAAAAGGGACAGGACAAAACTTCAGGGATGGATCGGCGCGCTGGGGACAGCACGCCCTACCTTCACCGGGTTTGGTGAGATGCGCTTGCCTCGGCCGCAGCGATTGTTCTCTTGCTGCTAACGTCAGGCCCGGCTACCGCCACGGTCGCTCTTGATAGTGGCCGATTTCGCGACTGGAAAGACGCTGGCTGCCGGCAGACTCCGTCAGCCGCCGGAAGTCCGGCTTCCGGAGCCGCTGCTGGCGGCAGTAATCAGGCAGGTTGTACCAATTGCACACCAGACCATGGGATACCGCGTTGGTCAGTAAATGAGCCTTACATCAATCTCCATATCAACGACACGCCGCTATCCTACATGACGTCTTTCGGTCAGGAGATGACGTTCCGGATGTTTTACAAACAGCGTTATATGCTCCCGCAGGTGGATGAGTGTCCTCCAATACATGCGGAGCTACAACGCAGGCAATTTTACTAACGCAAGCTGGAGCCACAATTGGATGATGAATATCACCTTCTGGGACAGCTATTGGGAGGCCATTTCAACCCCCTCTATTCGAGCCAGCACACCGATTTTCAGCCATGGTTATGAGGCGCTGGTGTTCCGGCCCGAGGGCAGCATTTTTTACATGTCGGACAGCAACACCAGAGATCCAGTCAGCAAAGTTCAATTGCAGCCGCTTTCCTCTCTAGGGTATCCAGTGGCATCGAACACACCTTCGACAGATGCCAATGGAATTTACTGGGGCGATCCCGGAATCGGTTTCAAGATGGTCTATCCCGACGGCAGCCAGGACATTTTTGGCCTTGCGGAGTACAATTCGGGGGTCCCAAACCCGAATTCTTTCGCTCCAGACACCACGGCTGATGCGTTGCTGACGCAACGGATTGATCCACAGGGGCGGATTACGCGCATTGGCTACGAGAAAGTGCTGTTCACCAACGCCTGGAATACCATGCAGTTCTATTCGACACATCGCGTGCGTTACGTGGTTGACGTTGACGGACGGACCAACACCTTCATCTACAACACGAACAGTCCGGCCCACGCCTGGCAGTTAAGCGAAATTGACGATGCCTATGGCCGCAAGGCGTCCCTCACCTACGAGTCCAGCATTGACGGTCGTTTGAGTAGCATTACCGATGCAGGCGGGAACAGCAATTATTTCGGCTACACTCGTTTTAGCGGCTGGATTACCAATCTCACGACGCCATACGGAACCACCGCTTTTGGTTTTTATCAGCTTCCCGATCCGGCGGTAACGAATGGTTTTCTGCGCCGTGCGACGTGTGTTTCCGAGCCGGAAGGAGCGAGCCAGTTCTTCTATTATGCGCACACCAACCAGTTTGTGGCCGCCACCAACATCCCGCCAGTGGCGCCGGGACAGACATTTGATTGCGGCACCAACGGCGGCAGCTACGGCACGCTCGACTTCCGCAATTCGTTCCATTGGGACCGCCGGCAATACGCGGCGCTATCGAGTCCAGTCAGGACGAACCTTCCGGCGAACCTTAGCAGTGCGATTGGCTATCTGACCTCCGCCGATTGTACCAAAGCCGGCCTGAAGCACTGGCTCTTCGGCGGCGATGATGAAACCATTACCGAGACGATCTCCAGCGAGCGCGATCCTTCGCCGGACGCTGCGGGCCAGACGGTCGGCTCGCGCACGTGGTACGCCTACCCCGGGAAGCCCTCGCCAGAGAAAGAGGGGGAAGCGCTGATCGGCTGCATAGCCCGCGTTCTGCCGGATGGAGCCAGCCAATACGGGATCTACAATTATCATCCATTTTTCCCTGCCCTGGTAACGGAGAGCGAGCAGAGCTACTCGCTTACGGATGGATCGGTGGGCAGAGTGACCAACAAGTTTCTCTACGCCAATAACGGCATTGATCTGCTAAGCGCCAGCAATTCAGTGGGACAGTTCCTGAAATTCGCCTACAACTCGGTCCATCAGCCGACCTTTATCACCAATGCTCTCAGTCAGGTCACGCAACTGACCTATGACAGGTATTGGCCGCAGCCTCAGTTTCACTTATACCAACGGACAGCCAAGGACGGTTCAGGATGATCTTGGCCTCGGCCTCACTCTGGGCTGGGATAACCTGAATCGGCTTACCAGCATCTCGTTTCCAGACACCTCGGCCATTTCGAATGTGTATGACCGCCTGGACCTCGTCGCGACAAAGGATCGGCTGGGTAACTGGACACGTTTGGGCTTTGACGGCCTGCAGCACCTGAAAGCCATCACCAATGCCTTGCAGAACGTGACTCAACTGAGTTGGTGCGACTGCGGCGCGCTAGCCGGCATTACGGATGCGCTCACCAACACGACCAGCCTTTTCTACAACAATCAGGAATTGCTGACCAACATCAGCTTTCCGGATGGAAGTAGCCTCACTTACGCTTACGACAATGCGCAGAGAGTCATCAGCGCCGCAGACGGCCTGAATCGCGCTGTTACTTTCGGTTACAACAACCAAGGGTTGGTCACGACGATCAGCAATGCCATCGGCCAGGTTGAGCGAGTCCTTTACGATGCGGTGGACCGGCCCATTCAGGTCACCGATGCCAACGGTGTGAGTCACACGAATGCCTTTGATTTGCTGGATCGTATCCTCACGCGCTCCTGGGCGGGGGATGGGACGGAACGCTTCGGCTACAGCACCAATGGGCTGATTGCCTACACCAATCAGGACAATCAGGTAACTCGCTTTCTGCGCGACGTGGCCGGGCGCGCGACTACTATTACCAATGCGAACCTTGAGATTGTTCAGTTGGGCTACAATTCCATCAGCGAAATCACGAAGCTGATAGACGGTCTCAACCACACCAATCTCTGGCATTTCAACGAATACGGTCTGCTCACCAACAAAGTGGACGGCCTGAACCGTGAAGTGTTCCGCTTCGCGTATGATGCCAATCAGCGTTTGACTAATCGTTGGACGCCGGAGTTCGGCAATGCTGCTTACAGTTTTGATGCCATTGGAAATCTGCTAGGAATCCAATATCCGGCATTCAGCATCGGTTTTCTCTACGATGCCGTAAACCGGCTTACCAACATGGTGGACCAGGTGGGCACGACCAAATTTACCTGGACCCAAATCGGCCAGCTTGCCAGCGAAGACGGCCCATGGAGTAATGCCAAGGTTTCCCACGGTTACACGCAGCGTCAACGCGCCAGTCTCTCTATCAACTCTCAACCATCCACTATCAACTTTTCGTACGGTTATGACAGTGCCTGGCGAATGTCGGGTCTGACTTCTCCTGCGGGAAGTTTCGGTTACCAATATCCGGCGTCCGGTGTTCAGTATTCAGTATCCGGAATTACGCTGCCCAACGGAGCGAGCATCACCAATCATCATGATTCGCTGGCTCGGCTTGATTACACCGCCCTCATCAACCGCTGGGGCCATGTGCTCGATGGCTACAGTTATACGCATGACCCGCTCGGTTTGCGAACGAACATCGTGCGCGATTTCGGCTTCACGACGAACACTGTTTCCGTCGGGTATGACAACATCGGGCAAATCACTTCCTGGTCGGCACGGGAAGATGGCGCCGGGTCGCTCCGGCTGAACGAGCAACTCGCCTGGGCCTACGACGCCGCTCACAATTTGCATTTCCGAACCAACGGCGGTCTCGCTCAAACCTTCGTCACGGATGGCGCAAATGAGCTGACTAATATCTTCCGCATCGGTTCATTGACCCTTTCCGGCGCGACTCCCGCTCCGGCAACCAACGTCACGGTGAACGGCCTGACCGCCGAACGTTACGGCGATTTCAGTTTCGCTCGAACCAACCTGACGCTGGCCGACGGAAATAACACGTTTACCAACATTGCTGGAAATACGAATGGGGCGGTCATTACGAATATCGCGACTTACTCTCTGCCCGCTACTAATTCCCTGGCCTTCGATTCCAATGGCAATCTGACTAATGATGGTTCCCGCTCCTTCTTCTACGATGCCGAAAATCAATTGACGAACATCACGGTCCCCGGCGCATGGAAAAGTGAGTTCGTTTATGACGGTCTGGGAAGGCGGCGGATCGAGCGCGATTACAGTTGGAGCAGCCAAACCAATGAGACTCGGTTC
>WNGH01013716.1_pt1 | contig 15424 bp, 13 predicted proteins | sample 5400631 | NCBI WGS metagenome assembly WNGH01 (sample SAMN13153373, study PRJNA577476) | soil metagenome | isolation source: 115 cm soil or saprolite under Garry oak tree replicate 1 | place: USA:California | collected 2016-06-15
AATAAGAGAAGCAACAAATCAAACACTTTTCGGGCTACTTTCTACTTATCTACACCAGAAGCAAATCCTGCTGTTTCTGGATAACTTTGAGCAAGTAGTACGTGCCGCTCCTCTATTGACAGCTCTTCTGGAAACATGTCCATCTGTAAAAATGCTTGTCTCAAGCCGAGAGGTGCTGCACGTACGTGGAGAGCTGGAATTTCTTGTTCAGCCGCTGGCCGTTCCTGATCTTTCACACTTCTCTGAGGAGGACGAGGTAGTGTCGCAGTACGCTGCGGTAGCTCTCTTTGTCCAGCGCGCTCAGTTGGTTCAGCCTGACTTTCGTATTACCACTGCCAACGCGAAAATAATTGCTGCCATTTGTACCCGATTGGATGGACTTCCACTGGCGCTCGAATTAGCAGCCTCCCGTATCAGACTGCTCTCACCTCACACCTTGCTGGCCCACCTGGAACATCGACTACAAATCTTGACGCAAGGACCGCGCGATGTGCCAGAACGTCAGCAGACACTACGCAATACCATTGAGTGGAGCTACAACTTGCTCAATGAAGGAGAACAAAGACTCTTCCGGCGTTTTTCCATCTTCGCCAATGGCTGCACATTAGAGGCAATAGAAGCTGTTAGTACTACCATCGAGGGTGAAGTCGCTGCTCTCTCTGTATTAAATAGCGCCGCTTCGCTCCTTGATAAGAGCCTGTTGCATCAGGTGGGACGAGAAGGGGAGGAAGCACGCCTGCTCATGCTAGAGACAATCCGTGAGTACGGGCTAGAATCCCTGAAAGCAAACAATGAGTTAGAGATTACGCAAAAAGCTCATGCTGCCTACTATCTGCAATTTTCTGAGAAGATTGAACCATACCTGCAAGGGCTTGAGCAAATACGCTGGCTGGCGTATTTGCAGCAAGAGCATGATAATTTGCGTGCAGCGCTCTCGTGGCTATTTGAGTCTATTCGCGTAGAAAAGGAAGATGAAAAGAAGACCGAACTACTGAAGTGGGCTATGCGCTTTTGTGCGGCGTTGCACAGATTCTGGTACATCCTTGGGTACGTGAGAGAGGGACAGGCTTTCCTGGAGCAAGCTCTCACCCTCAGCAAGGGGATCATGACTCTGGAACGCGCAAAGCTCCTTTACGCTGCTTCAGAGATGGCCTGCGCTCAGGGCAATCAGGCGCGGGCGGATACACTCGGTCAAGAAAGTCTGGCGCTCTACGATGCACTGGGTAATAAAGCTGGCAGAGCTTCCTCCCTCGATCAATTGGGCTTCATCGCTCTGATGAGGAATAACTTCGCTGCTGCCCGCCTTCAGTTGGAGGCAGCCGCTGCGCTCTTTCAGGAACTTCGCGATACATGGGGCAGAGCTGGTTGTCTCACCAGTTTAGCTCGGGTATGCAACACACAAGGTGAGTACGACCAGGCGCGCGCGCTCCTCGAGGAGAGCCTCACTCTCTACAGAACAGTGAGTGACCAGGCCCGTATTGGTGGAGTCCTCTATCTGCTGGCACAAGTACTCTTTTTATCACAAAGCGATCTAGCCAGAGCACAAGTCATATCCGAGCAGAGCATGGCACTCCTTGTGGAGGTAGGTGATAAATGGACGATCGGCTACTGTCTCAATCTCACAGGGCAAATGCGGCTGATGCAAGGGAAGCCAGATCTTGCTCGGGAGCTGGTAGAGAAGAGCGTGGCTCTTCTGAAAGAAGTAGGGGATCGCGGTGCTCTCGTGGATGCACTCATTATTCTGGCTCGCATCGTGACATGTCAGGGAAATATTGCAGCGGCTGGCCAACTCTATGAAGAGAGCCTGGCGATACTGCGCGAGGTAGGTTCATCTTCTTTCGGGCCTATCGTTGCAGCCTATCTGGAAGGTTGGGGAGCCATGGTAGCCTCGAAGGGAGAGCCTGGAGAGGCAGCGCGCATCTGGGGGACCGCCGAAGCTTTGCGGGAAGCTATTGGCGCTCCCATGCCGCCGGTTGATCGCAACAACTATGAGCAAATGGTGGCTCTTGTACACACGCAGCTTGAAGAGCAGACTTTTAGTGCTCTCTGGATTCAGGGACGCTCCACGACACCGGAGCAGGCCCTCAACCTTCAAGGATCAGTAACTACACCTGCGTCGTTTCTGCCAGGACAATCATCGTTTCCTTCGACCAAAGCGCCCACTACTCCTTATGCTGAGAAACTAACACCGCGTGAGACCGAAGTGCTGCGTCTGTTGGCTCAAGGCTTGACTAATCCTCAAATTGCCAATCAACTTGTCATCAGCCTTCCAACGGTCAATACCCACGTGGGATCGGTCTTTAACAAGCTCGGCGTCAATACGCGCAGTGCAGCAACACGTTATGCAGTTGAACATGGGCTCGTCTAATCGCAGGCTCTTCATTCAGTGCAGACCGATCCTTCTTAATGGCTTCTTAGTAAAGTCACTTCTCCCAGGACCCCTCATGTATTCTTATGAGATGCTCTTCACGGCCAACACATGAACTCGCTTTTTGAAATCGTGCATTCTCACGATGTGTCGGTACTTCTTCTCGGGTAGACTGTAACTAGCTAATAGACTGTTACGAGAAGGAGGTACAACCTATGTTAACAGATCGTCCCATCCATACCCCACTCCCAGCAACTGATTTGCAACGAGCCAAGCGCTTCTACGCCGACAAGCTGGGGCTTACTCCGGAGACAGAATTGCCAGATGCGCGAGATGGCCTTTTCTATCGCTGTGGCGGCAACACCAGGTTTCTTGTCTTCCCCTCTGCGAACCCTTCCAGCGGAGACCATTCGCAAATGACCTGGCTGACTCACGATATCGAGGCCGACGTGGCTGCTCTCAAAGCCCGCGGGGTGATCTTTGAAGAATACGATATGCCGGGCCTAAAGACCATCAACAGCGTTGCAACGATAGGACAGAGCAAGGGGGCCTGGTTTAAAGATAGCGAAGGCAATCTGCTGGCTTTAGGTCAGTTTGACTAGAGCCGAGAGCAGCAAGACACACAAAAAAGGAAGAGCACCTATGCTAAAAGAAGAGCGCACGAGTCAGACTGGTCCTCAAAGCAGGGAACCAGTCCTTGAGCAGTCGGATATCATGGCATTAAAAGCGAGCCTGCGAGGAAAGCTGCTCCAGCCTGACGACGAGACCTACGATGCAGCGCGTACAGGGTATAATGCCATGGTCGATAAGCACCCGGCTCTCATCGTTCTCTGTGCCGGGGTTTCCGATGTTATCAACGCAGTGAACTTCGCCCGTCGCCACAACCTGCTTACGACGGTCCGAGGCGGTGGTCACAGCGTGGCAGGAAAGTCCACGTGCGATGATGGTTTAGTCATTGACCTATCTAGCATGAAGGGAATTCGCGTTGATCCTGTCAGCCGCACGACCCGTGCAGAGCCTGGCGTCACCTGGAATGAGTTTGATCGCGAAACCCAGGCATTTGGCCTGGCAACCACGGGGGGCACCATTTCCACAACAGGCATTGCCGGTCTTACCCTCGGAGGTGGCCTTGGTTGGCTCATGCGCAAACATGGTCTCGCCTGCGACAATCTCGTATCCATTGATATAGTCCTGGCCGATGGACGCTTCTTGACGGCCAGTCCCACCGAGAACGCCGACCTCTTCTGGGGTATACGCGGCGCCGGAGCCAACTTTGGTGTCGTCACCTCATTTGAATACAGACTTCATGCCGTCGGTTCAATACTGGGAGGAATGCTCATCTATCCCCTTGCGGCTGCCAGGGAGGTCCTTCAGTTCTACCGTGATTTCACGGCAGATGCTCCCGATGAGCTAACAGCCTTCGCGGTTCTCATGACTCTGCCCGATGGACAACCTGTAGTTGCCATCCTTACCTGCTACAACGGGCCTACTGAGGTCGGAGAAAAAGTCTTGCAGCCCTTAAGAACATTTGGTTCGCCTCTTGCTGATCAGATTACCTCTATGACCTACCTGCAGCTTCAGACAATGCTAGATGCAGGATTTCCCTCGGGTCTGCAAAACTATTGGAAAACGAATTTTTTAAAGGTTCTCAGCGATGATGCAATCGAGACGTTAGTAACCTACTTTACCACTGTTCCCTCAGAGCTGACAGCCCTTCTCATCGAGCAGCTTGGTGCGGCAGTGGAGCGCATTGGTCAGAATGAAACAGCCTTTAGTCCACGAGACCAACATTTCAATTTGAGCGTGGTGTCGAGATGGACAGAGCCAGCAGCTTCCAAAAAGCATATACGGTGGACGCGTGAATTCTGGCACGTAATGCGACCATTTGCCACTGATGCAGTCTACGTCAACTACCTGGCGGAAGACGAAGGCGAACGCGTCAAGGCACTCTATGGAGCAACAAAGTACGAGCAGTTGATCGGACTGAAAAATAAATACGACCCGACAAACTTCTTTTAAGGCAACCCCAGCATCAAACCTATCAGAGGTGACGCGATAGCGGAGGGCCATGGCCCGCACTGCATACATGTGGGCCTGTCCCCACTGCCCGGCTACGGTGTAGTTCATACACAGCTGCGACAAGATGACCACGCGCAATGCTCTGAGGTCTGACCTCTCAGTCATGGCTTCTGCCTCTTCCCACCTGCGGCGCGCCTCTTCCCACTGTTGCAAGGCGTGATAGACGTTGCTCAGGCCATAGAGAAAGCCCTGGAAATAGTAGACTAATCCCTCCCTCTATTGTAGAAAGCGTACCATGCGAGATCGTTCAGATCAAGCATGCGCATGGTCTGATGGACCGCCTTCCGCTTTCCTCCTTAGACTCGTACCAGAGAGGGGAAGGCTCTTCCCCTTCATGACACTTTCATGACGCTTCCTCCTTAGACTCGTACCAGAGAGGGCAAGACGCGACAGCTGGGGGGAATGGTCCGAACTCCCTCCGGGCGGGCCTTTAAGTTATGAAATGCTCTCAGTTATTTAGTAGGTCGTACTTTTTCGTTATCGGCCCCAAGCTCTTTTTGGTGCCGCTGCTCATCGGCCCTGCCTACTTCGGCACCGGCTATCTGGCCTGGGTGCTCGCGACGGTGCTGATCGGTGATGTTCGCCCTAAGGGAAGCTGGTTCACGACGTTTGCGGTGCCGTTTATCGCTTCCTTCATGATGGTAGCCTGGGATCTGAGCATGGATCCGACCAGCTCAACGATCCAACATCTTTGGATCTGGGAGCAAGATGGTGGCTACTTCGGCGTGCCGCTCACGAACTTCCTGGGGTGGTTCTTCACCGTGTATGTGGTTTTCCAGTTGTTTGCGCTCTTCCTCCATTTTCGCAAGGCTGCTCATGAGGAGACACGACCTTTGCCCAGGTCGTACTACGCCCAGGCTATCATCGTGTATGGGGTGCTTGGGCTGACGTTTGTCCTGTCCTATCTAGCGAACAGCGGAAATACGCTGGTCACCGATGCCGCCGGCGTAGTCTGGCAAACCAGGAGCATCGCTGAAGCAGAAGCGACGGTCAGCATCTTCACGATGATCTTCGTGGCGGCTTTATCGGCAGTGAAACTGCTTCAAGGATCAGCCGCTGTTCCCAACACATCGGTTGACGCAAAAACAGATGAAACAGCCACGAAGAGAACGGATATGGTGGGCTCTAAAAACTGAAGAAGAAAGAAAAAGGTCTTGTCAACTTACCTCTTAGCAAGTTGACAAGACGGCATCCCCCTCACCCTTTCGGGTGTTGCTTCTGCTTTCACCCCTCGCTTGTTTTCTCCCTCTGGTATACTTAATAGAAGGAACCCTGGATTAGGCCACATCAGACCCAATCCCCATAAGCGCGAACTCAAGGCTTTAGCAAGCAACCCCATAGACGGCCTTCGCTAGTGCACCCGTAAGCATAGTAGGGGCAGGGCAGCCGCGTCCGGGGGACGATGAAGGCAGTCCCTGCCCGGCTTCGGGAGGCGATTCATCGTCATTGTATCGCTCAAGTTCGTGCCTATGGACCCCTCAACCATCGTCCCACCACCAATGCCCTTCCCCAGGACACAGGAATAATCCCGAAAGGACTTGACAGATGACATCCAGAAACATGGACGACTTCATCCTGCGCGACATCAAGCGCGAAATTGCCCAACACGACCGCTTACATCCCAAACAGCAGTCTCAACAACCTCCTGCTCCCGAGCCCACTATCCGCTTCCTCGATCGGGTGCCCGACCAACCCCTCAGCTGGCTGTGGCCCGGTCGCATCCCCCAGGGTCACCTCACCCTGCTCGATGCTGCGCCTGGCTCCGGCCTCTCCCTCATGGCCCTCACCCTGGCCGCCTGTCAACGCCCGCGTAATTTTGCGCCGGAATAATTTTGACCCCCCTTGTCAAATTCCTTTTCCTTTCAACAGTTGACGCTCTCCAAAGTTCTCTCTTACGTCTGTTCTGCCACACAGCAGATCGGTGCGGCCACCCCACCCTGCGGCAGGTCGTCTCCACCTGGACACTCTGTGGTGGACGGCTGGCGCCGAGACGAGCGAACGAGAGATACACCGCAGAGCCTTCCGCGCTCGCTCGTCTCGTCTGCCAAGCCTACCACAGGCGTCCAGGTCGTACGACCCGCCGCCCCCACGGCCTCGACTCGCTCACTCCAGATGCCCACAGAGCAGGCCTCTCCACCCCAGACCACAACGATTCGCTTCTTCCTAACGCCAGTACTGCTGCGCCAGAGTGAGATGACCCTAACGCCGACCACGCTGCGCCAACTTACTTGTGACCTCCTTCCGCTTTTGCCGCTCCCACAGGGTCCCGGCGACGATCTTTCATGCGATAACTGCTCCCGTTAATGGCAATCACCTCCGCGTGATGAAGCAGCCTGTCGAGCAGTGCGGTGGCAAGAATCTCGTCCCCCAGCAGGCTGCCCCAATCGGAGAAGCTTGTATTGGAGGTCAGGAGAATGGAGCCGTGCTCATAGCGAGCGGTCACCAATTCGAAGAAATGGTGCGCCTGGCCAGGGGACAGTTTGGTGTATCCCACCTCATCGATCACCAGCACACTGGGAGTCGTGTAGCGACGCAGCCGCTGACGCACCAGGCTCGGATAGGCAGCCGTATCCAGCGCCTCAGCCAGATGCGTGAGCGTCGTAAACAACGCCGAGTACCCCGCTGCCAAGGCCTTCACCGCAAGGGCGAGGCTCAGGTGGGTCTTCCCAGTGCCCGGCGGACCGAGAAAAATGAGGTTCGTGGCACTCTGCACAAAGGAGAGATCGGCCAGTTCCCACAGCAGCCGTTCGGAGAGGCTGGGCTGGAAAGAAAAATCGAAGGCCTCCAATGTTTTGACGACGGGCAAATGGGCAGCGGTCATGCGTCGTTCTGCGGCACGACGATCACGCCCTTCTAGCTCGGCCGCAATGGCGCGCTTGAGGAACTGCTCATAGGTCCAGTGCTCGAGCCTGGCCGTCTCAAAGAGTGTTGGCAGAGCTTGCTCCAATTGGGTTAAGCCCAACTGTTTCAATGGCTGTTGCATGAACGCACCTCCAAGGCAGCACCAACGCCACATAACTGGTCGTACTCGGCGAGCGCTCGCGTGAGGATGGCGGGTGCGGGTCGCTGATGTCCCAGGGGAACCGTCCGTTCCCGCAGCGATGCGGCAGGGGCCACGGTCCGAAATTGGTCGGGATGGGTGACCGTCATCTGGGATTGCGGACGTTTGGCCAGCTCCGAAAGCCTCCGTCCTTGCGACCAGATCGAAAGAATCCCGTGCCGCTCACGGACCTGGACGATCGTTCCGGCAACGGGAGGATCAGAGGGCAAGCCATACAAGACCCCATCGTAGGACAGATAGCCATCCCAACTCACTTTACGCTCTTCCGTGGCGAAGCGTTCCCAGGCAAAGGCGGCAGGGAAGGACGAGAGCGGCTCTTGCTCTCGGCGATCTCTGGGGCGTTCATGCGTCGTTCGATGCACCCGCCCATTGATGCGCTCGCACCAGGCGTGGGCCTGGCGATTGAGATCATCGACATCCGTGAAGGAGACTCCTGCCCAGAAGCTCTGCTTGACCACCCCGACCGTGCGCTCGATTTTGCCCTTCGTTTGGGACTTTGTCCTCCATTTCCAACAGCACGCTCTTCATGCGGTCGGTCAGCGCGGCTTTGGGCAGCCCGCCAAAGTACTCAAAGGCCTCCATCAAACAGCGGATCATCGTCGGGGCATCACAGCGTTTGACAAAGGTGACAAAGCGCATGCGCGAGTAACAGAGGATCGCGGTGAACCCGTAGAGCTTGCGGGGTGCTCCCTCCTGTTCATACTTGAACTCGCCCCAATCGAACTGGACTTGCTGGCCCGGCTCTGTTTCGTAGCGCACCACCGCATAGTGCCCACCGCCCGGGGGACGCAAGGGATGGACAAAGGCTTTGAGCACGCTCAAGCTCCCGGTGTAGCCCATCGCCAGCAGACGTGGCAACATGGCCTCACAGTTGTAACAGTGATCCTCCTTGATCCACTGCTTGATCTGCTCTTTGAAGGGATCCAGTTTCGAGCGACGATTGGGCCGCGGATGGGGCATGCTCGAGAGTTCCGGATGACGCAGATACTTGCGCACCGTATTCCTGGCCAACCCTAACGTGATGGCGATGTCTTGAATGGACTTCCCTTGTGCTGACAATTCGTGTATCGTATTCACTGTCCTGCTCCTGATCATGGCTGCCTCCTGGGTACATGATGAACCTCATGCTCCACAGCTTACAGCCATCTCGGGGGGCGGTCAATTTTATCCTGGCGCAATTATACGGCTCATCCAACTTTTTGGTGAAGCCAACGTAATAGTGTTCTAAGGAATATCCTCGAAGATTTGTTCTATCCAGCCAAGAAAGTGTTACTCAAGTAGGTTTATGTCCGCATCACCATTTTTTCCTTTACCGGATGGCCTCGAAATCACCTCTGTGAGCGAGACAGCAGAAGGAGTTCTTGTGTCTGTCACCTCACAGCGCTCCAGTTCACTCTGCCCGCAGTGTGCGATGTCTTCGTCTGCCATTCATAGTTCTTGACTTCCGCCACCCCAGAGATCTGCCTTGTGTTGGTCGTCCCATTCGCTTGGTGTTGGAGGTCCACAAGTTCTTTTGTCGCAACCCTGGCTGTTCTCGCAAAGTGTTCACCGAGCGACTCCCAGATTTCATTGAAGCCTCCTCTCGCCTGACCAAGCGCTTGCGTACGGCCGTACAAGACATCGGGTTCGCTACCTGTGGGAAAGGCGGCGAACAGCTCGGTGGCAAGCTTGGGATGCCCATTTCAGATGTCAGCATGCTCTGGTCTCTCTTTCTCCTCCCTTCGCCAGAGATTGGCCAGGTGCGCGTCGTCGGGGTGGACGATTGGAGTTGGCGACGTGGCAAGCGCTTTGGCAGCATTCTCGTGAACCTGTTTCTTCGAGTCTTTGTCAAGAGGCAATTTTCCCTTCTCGTGGTGGCTTCTGAAGCGGGTTATCATTCGTCTGTCTTGAACAATCACAACATTCTGTGATGGGATAAACAACCATCCTGTTTTTTTGACTACCCTTGTGGTCCGTGTTCCTCTCTTTGTAAAGAGGAGCGAAACCGCTTCAGAAAAGCCAGATGCTCGGCCAGTTGGGTCTCCAAACGAGTAATAGCCAGCCCACATTGCATATGCTCTTGCAGAAGGGCTTGATACTGCTGCTCCATTTGATCCCGTCTAGTGCGTGCTGTACGCAATTCAGTGACCAGACGAGGCTTTTTGTAATTGAGAAGTGGATCACGTGAGGAGACCATCATTTCCTGTTGCCCAGAGGAGTCACGCTTTGAGCCTCTGCGCTTCGACTGTTCTTTCTGCCGCTCTTTGCGTAAGTGGGTACTGTGGCGGCGAAAGAGGGCCAGAGCCTCAGCATTGCGGTAATAGGCCATGTAATCGAGCCCGCTGATCTCTTTGATGGTAAAGGTCGTGACTGGACGCTTCTCCTGCTCCAGTTGCAGAATAGCTTGTTTCAATCGATCCAAGGTTGCCTGTTTTTGCCTCGCTGCATAGGTGCGCAAGTGGGCATACCGATCTTCAGAAGGGTTGGGTGTTTGTGTCATCTTCTTCCTCCCTTTGGTTTGTGTCAGGCGGCAAGGTATCAGCGAACGGTAAGTAGCCGCCGTCTTGTCGGGCTCTGATCTGGATCTGCATGATGGTGATGAGATCATCCAGATACTGGACCATCTGTCGCGCCTGCTTCGCATCGACAGCATGTCCATGCGCTTCATGCTGCTCTGCATGCAGGAGATAGAGCTTTCGCCAGGTGTGAGCGTGTGGAAGCGCGCTGTAGTGGGGGACGAGAAATCGACAGCCCAGGCACAGCGCGCGCTGGTTGGGACGAACGCACAACCCTGCACTACAAAACCCCAAGACGGTCGGACCAATGAGACTCCATTGCTCAAAGATCTGGCGCAAAGCCTCATCCATCTGCTCTAATGTTCGGGGAGAAGGCGCTTGCAGATAGGTTCGTTCAAGAGAGGGAGTCAAGGCCGATTGCGCCTCAAAGAGGAGTGCCAGCAACTGTGCCGTTGGAAGACGACTGTAGTACGCAGTGGCTTCTGGTATGGTCAGAGCATGGGTCGATCCTGAGAGGATGACCCGATGATGAAGCAGGTAGGCCACCGCTTCGGCAGGAACATTCTGAACAGTTCTTACGTGAGTGGCCAGCACATGGCGAAGTAAATGAGGAGCGATGCGTATGGATTTGCCCGTTCGTGTGCAAAGCTGGAGTCCATGAAAAAGAAACCGGAGGAGTCGTGCCACATCCTCATTAGAGAGGAGCCCAAGCCGTCCATCGGCAGACGCTTCCCACTGAAACAGATAGGGCTCTGGAGCCAAATCTTCTGACTTCGTGCTTCTGGTGGGATGAACGACTGGAATGACCCCATCATGTGTTGCTTGCAGTAATTGACCAATTTCTCGCAGGAGACGCCCCGCCATCTCTCCAACCAGAAACAACTGGCGTTCACTCTCCTGGGTGTACCCTTTGGGCAACAGCTTTTGGATGAGCAGGCCCATTTTGCGGGAAGTCTGCTGTTGCTGCTTGGTCTCATCTACCACAATGGTCTCAAAGCGGGTAGCACTCACCTGCAACAATTCGCTGACGCGGCTTCCATTGGTTAAAGCCAGGGCTGCTAAGGCTGTAGCATACAGAGTTCCTCGATAGAGGGACTCTGGCTCAAACAAAATGGCCCCAGTAGACATGGCATGACGAAACCAGACGCTACTGCGTTTGGGTGGAGCAAGCAATCCCGGTCGATTGAGACAGAGAACGGTATGCCACCGCCGCGCTTTCCCATTTTCTACCTCAGACTGGCAGGCAGGCGCACTTAAGACCGGCCAGGTTGCCAGAACATCCCCACACCAGAGCAAGTCTGAAAGGTCTCCTTCATACTGGAGAAAGGAGATTTCCTTTTCGGCAGCATAGGCAGCCAGTTGTCGCCTCCTTTGCCATTGTGTACAGCGCCCATACAACTCTGGGTGAGCTTCTACCCAGGCATCACGATTCCATAACGTGAGGGTGAGGGTGACACTGCGTTCCACCAAAGAGACTGCGGCAATGGTCGGAGCATCTTCGGTGAGCGCAATGGAACGATCTGTGTACTGGAAGTGGTACGGAAGAGAGAGCACACCGGCATCGGCTTGATCACGATAGTGACAAAAGGTTTTGTACAGCCGCTCCATAGCCTGTTTCCGAAATTGCGCGACCTCAAGGAGCAATGGTAGTAAAGGGGTAAGCACATCACTTTGCTCCTTCCGGCGCGTGGTAGCGGCAATGACCGCAGCTCGGTGTTGGGCATATCGCTCAAGAAAGCGCGCAGGCAGGGGAGGGAAAGCATATGGCTCGAGGAGAAGGCGGTGTCGCTCATCCAGCTGTTCAAGGTAGGTTCTGATGTGACCAGAGGCCACAGAAGCATACGTTGCCAGAAGACGTGCCTCTCCTCCAGAGAGCTGCCGCCCGCTGACAAAGCGCATCCACACTTCGCGGTCTCGCAGCTGGGAAATCTGAGTCATTTCGTAATGGGTACGTAACCGCCGGCACAACGTGAGTAACATCGAGCTGACGTGCAGCAAGGTATTTCTTTTCATGGCATGCATCGCGCAGCCAACAGCCAGAGCAATCGGGATCGCATCTGGATGATCGGCGACGGTGCGAACGAGATGTCCCATGGCCTGGCTGGGGAGTTGATCCCATGGAATACCCGGCGCATCTTGTAAGATCTTGGGAAGCCAAGCAAAAAAGAGACGCAGGTGTGTCGCTCGTTCAGCGGAGTTGCTAAAGGCTCGCCGATCTGGTTGTGCTCGTCGCAGTTCCTCCTGGATATCTTCGGAGACCGAGGTTGGGGACTCTATCATCATCTCATCTTTCTTTCATCGTCAAACACCACTGCATGGTCGTTACTGCTGCATTTGCTTGATCCAGGCCAAGGTCTCTGCATCGTGGACCCAAACAATCTCATTGCTTGCATCCTGCCCACCTGTTGGGGTGATCGAGCAAGCGCTCTCTTGGGGGAGAGGATGAGCAGTTGGGTCCGTATCACAAGGAGTCAGATAGCGCCGTTGGGCCAACTGACGTTGCATTTTGGCGAGAATGTGCAAGGTTTGCTCCCCATCACGGGAGTGATCGTAGACATCAATGGTATGAGCACTGCGCCATCCCATAATCGTGCTCCCAAAGGCTTCTCGTTCGCGTTGATAGCGCTCGGAGTCAAAATGCTCTGTTCCGGCGCCACATTCTTGGCGTAACAGGATGAGAAACTCACTAATGAACAAATGCCGAACATCGTGGGGAGAAAATGTCACCGGGCAGAGCGAGCGGAACCTTGGATAATCCTTGTACCAATGATAGTAAAAACATTTCACAGAGTAGGGAGTTCCTCGTTCAGTCAGCAGCAATGGCGAAGTTGGATCCAGTTCTGTGAGCTGTGCTCGTGGGCATCGGTTCGATGGGGGGCGGAGTTGGTTGAGATAATGGGTAAGAAGCTGCACCACGTTGGGATTGTGAGCAAAGTAGATCGTTTTGATCTCACGTCCCAGACTGCCCTTACTCACCACCTGCGCCTGACCTGCAATCCCTTCATTGCGGTATCCCCCCACCGAAAGCCCGACAATTTCATGGAGTCTGGCCCCTGTATTTCTGAGCAGTTCGAGAACGATCTTTTCTCGACAAGAGATCTCCCGGCACGCTATCATAGCATCGAGGACGCTATGGATACCAACTCGCACATCGGCCAACTCCTTGCGCAGATCAGGTTTCCACTCCCTGGCCTTGGGATAGCGAATGAAAGCCGTGGGTTGTCGTCGTGAGCGCTCATGCGTTTCCCCACGAATGCCCGCATGATCAGGAGCACCAGCGTTCGCAAAAGCTTGATCATGCAGGTGTTTCAGGGAGAGAAGGGTGTCGGAGGTAAGCGGATTGAGAAAAGCATACAGTCGTTCGTCTCTCATGATGAGGTAAAAATCGCGAAGTGCCGACCGAAAGACCTGAAGGGTGCTTTCCTGGAGCGGGGTATCTCGAGTGGGGAGAATGGCAACACGCTCTTGCGCTCTCTCCGGGCGAACCAGACAGCAGAAGCGTTCCCGGTAAAAGTCGATGAATATGGGCCGCAACTGCTCAGGTGAAGCATTCCAAGCACACCCTTTTTCACTCAGGAACGCGAAAAAAGGAAGCAAGCAGGAGAGGTAGGTATCACGCGTACTCGTCGGACCAAGCGCTGAACGTAGCCGATACCACTCCGTCAGAGCAACAATGAGGTGACCTGACTTCTCAACGAACATGACTTCGTAAAGGGCACCTGGCTGGCCTTTGATCCTTTGGATCTTTGTCATACATCCTCCACTTTTCCACCGGTTTCTCTGTTTGTTCAACGATCTCAAAGCCCATGTTGTAAACAGAGGCGGTAAAACTATCTGAAATGGCTACTTCCCTGGGTTCCTGCTACCAGGAATGCCACTGGCATTATCTTACTCGAGACGCACAAAATTGTGGATCTGCTTGCTGATCGCGAAGCAGAGAGCGTTCGCCGGTGGTTGGCTGCACACCCACAAGTGGAGGTTGTGAGTCGAGATCGCGGGAAGACGTATATCGATGGAGCCACCTCTGGAGCCCCTCAAGCAACACAGGTGGCGGATCGGTGGCACATCATTTCTAACTTGGGCGATGCGGTGGAAGAGTTCTTGATTCGCGCTCATATTCGGCTGGAAGATGGGAAAGCCTTATCGGAGGAGAGTCAGAAGCTAGACAAACCCTTGTCTTCTTTTTCTGCGACTCCTGCCAGTCAACGCAAGTCGCAAGCGCGTCTCTTACGCAAATGGAAACTGTATCAGCGGGTACAAGAATTGCATGCGTCCGGGATGAGCTTGCGCAAGATTGGGGAAGAACTTGGTTTAGCTCGTAATACCGTCCGCAAGTACTTTCGACAGCCGCCAGAGCCGCCACTCCCCACGCCGCGACCGCGGCGTGCCAGTCAACTTGATCCTTACGAAGATTACCTGCTCCAACGCTGGAGTCAAGGTGAGCGGAACGCCGCCCAGCTCTACCGCGAAATCAATGCACGCGGCTATCGGGGCGCTGCCACGATGGTACGAGCCTATATCGGCCATCTGCGCACCACCACGGCGGATGGCTCTCCTCCTCGCTCACGCAAGGAGCGTACACAGGCTCTCTCCCCACGTGCGTTGCGCTGGCTGCTCACGCGCAGGCGGCAGGATCTCGATCAGGAAGAGCAAACGCGACTCGATCAGTTGCTCAGTCTCTCGCTGGAGGTACAGACTCTCTATGCCTTACTCCAAGCCTTTCTCTCGATGGTGCGCGAGCGCAAGCATCAGGATTTGCGTTCTTGGATGCAGCAAGCCGGCACGTGTGGCATTGCTGAACTGGGGAGTTTCGTCACTGGGATCGAGCAAGACTATGACGCCGTGCATGCCGCTCTCCGTTTGCCTTGGAGCCAAGGCATTACCGAGGGAAAGGTCAATAAATTGAAAACGCTTAAAAGAGTCATGTATGGTCGTGCTGGCTTTCCTCTCTTGCGGCAACGGCTCTTACACGACGCCTAATCCCACCCGCATGCAGCGGTCCCCATCTCACGCCAGCGGTTCTGCTGACGCTGCGGCGTTCCCCTCTTTGAGAATGGTCTTTGAGAACGTCTTTGAAGCGGGTAGACACACACATGGGAAGCGAGAAGAGCCTTGTCATGGGAGGCTCTCTCAGCTAAATGATGAGTGTATACAGCTCAGATGCAGCTCCATCATTTTTCATATGGGAATGTGGTTGAGACACGACGATGTATCGGTATTCAAACCCTCTCTGAGAACACCGCTTGATCTCATGTCGAGGGACAACTGGATAAGAAGAGGAGGGCATTTTCCCAGCGGCTCACCAAAAAGTTGGAAGAGCCAATTATACATCGGCGTTAATAGATGCCTGTTATTCTGCCTTGAGTGGGGTCGTAGAGGATGTGATAGACCCCAAGATCACCATGAGTCAGGACGGGTTCG
>WNGH01007883.1_pt1 | contig 15418 bp, 10 predicted proteins | sample 5400631 | NCBI WGS metagenome assembly WNGH01 (sample SAMN13153373, study PRJNA577476) | soil metagenome | isolation source: 115 cm soil or saprolite under Garry oak tree replicate 1 | place: USA:California | collected 2016-06-15
CCGCAGAATTGCCTGCTCAGCGCCTTTATTATCCACTGCGTCTATCAACACGCCCAAAATGTTGCGCTTGCCATCTTTTTGCATTCTTTTTTCCAGCCAGTCCTGTTCCGTAGACGCGCCGCCGCAACTACGGAAAGCCTTAGTACCTTCTAGCAACACAGTTGTAACTAACGCTCCCACTGGCCACCGGCTCACCTGCCCGCATCGCTACGAGGCTTGTTCCCACAATAGGGAATCCCGTCGAAACAATTTTTGCCCCCGGAAACAGCCCCCGCAAATCGCGCTTCCCGAGCAATCGAATCTTTTCGTAGACGTGCACGTAATACGGCGAAATCCGAACCACCTTGCGTTGCCAGCGCTCCGGCAAAAACTGATAGAGCGGCAGCAACGTGTGCGGCTCAATCGGAAAAAACTTATTCGGCGTCGTCACAAAATATCCGCACCGCGCAACCCGGGATATTTCACTCGCGAACTTCCGCTGTTCTTCGATTCCTCCGACGTGCTCAATCACGGCATTGGAAAACACCCAATCAAACGACCCGTCGGCAAACGGCAGGCAGCATCCATCCGCCACCATTCGCCGCACATGCGGTAAAGTGTGCCGGTCCGGAGAAGGGTCCAAATTCACGACCGTCACTTCGCGAAACGCTTGGTACAACGGCACAAATTCGGAATCGATCCCGCTACCTCCGCCCACGTCCAATAAAGTGTTCTTCTCCGCATTTGCGGTCAGTGTGAAAAAAAGCTCCAGCTTTTCTTGGCGCAGTCGCTTATGCACTGGTCGCCCCAAACGAATCACTCCCTCACGAAGTGCGCTTGCCCACGATTGGGAATGTTGGTCAACCGATGCTTGCCCCATGTCACCCCGCCTCGTCGCTAATCGCCCATCCTCGCATCAAAGCACCCTCAAAACCGAGCCCAACTCCTTTTGATCGGCATACTCAACTGCGCCTTGCTGAACCTCTCTAATGACCTCGTTAGCAGCCTCGCTCACCTGCTCGGGTGTCACCGTTCGCAAGCAATACGGCTGATCGAAAATGCAATAGTCGAAGCACGGCCGGCACCAAAATTCCGGGCGAATCACTACACGGTCCTGAGTGCCGCGCGGGCCGAACCATTCCGGCTTCTGTGGTCCAAAAACGGCCACCACTGGCACGCCCAGCAAATTCGCAGCGTGCATTGGCCCGCTGTCGTTGCAGATCAGAAGCCGGCATCGAGATAACACCGCCAGAAACGGCCGGAACTCCAGGCCGACCTCATGGCATCCTTTCAATGGCGGCGCCTCGGACGGATTGCCTGGATCGGAAAACCACAGGATGTGCGCAACGTTCTCCGCCAGTAGCTGCCGTGCCACTTCGGCGAACCGCTCGTCTCCCCACCGCCGCACCGCCATCCGCGCCCCCGGATGCACGCCAATCAGAAACGCATCCGAAGGAATTCCTTTTTCCTGGAGAAACGATTGCGCCGAGGCAAGTTCGTCCGCAGTCAACCGCATGCCACCCAAATCTCGATTCGCCAGCTTGCCTACCGCCTCCAAAAGATGCAGCCAGATGTCCGCGCGATGCGGCCGCGATAGGTCCGGGGTCACGCGGTCCGTCAGCAGAAAACCGCCGCCGCCCAAGCCATACCCGATACGCCGAGCCGCCCCGCTAAGCCACAGCAGAAAATTGTCCCGCAAATCCATCCGGCCCGAGATGGCCCAATCGAATCGCCGCTTCCGCACGGCTTGTAGCGTCCGCGCAAACGAAATCCAATCTCTTGAAAACGGATTGTACTTCTTCCAACGCGAATGGTGCTGCGCCCACGGCACGCGCACGGGGATGAACTCGTCCACCAGCCCCTGCCCGTCCAGAAACGTAGCGAGTCCCTCGTTGACCAGCAGCGAAATTCGCGCCTCGGGATAACTGCGCCGCAGATTTTTCAAAAAGGGCACAACGATCGCCAGATCGCCTAGATTCCAGTATTCCATTATCAGAATGCTCGAAGGCAGCTCTCCCGCATCTCCGCGCTGTTTCGGCTTGGGAAGCAAAGGCAGAACCAACCGAATCCCTCTCTCGGCCGCGCGCACCAATCCCCACTTCCGCGGCGTCATCTTCAGGAAGATCGCCCGCGTCGCGGCTTCGGTGTGTGCGCCAACCCCGTTCGTTTGAAGCTCTTTTTTCACGACCGAACTCGATAATCCCGACGCCGACTCATAAGCTTCATTAGCAGCATCGACAAAATATCTTTGGCAGGCGAAAAATCGAAAAATCTCCTGGCAGCTTCACGACCGCCCGCACCCACTCGGCGACGCAGTTCGTACGACTCCAGGCCTTCACCAATTGATGCAGCAATTTCTTCTGGAGTCGCATTCGCTGGGAGAATCATGGCGCTCTCGCGGTGCTTCAGGTATCTGCTCACGTCGCCCACATCCGACGTGATAACCATGCGTCCCGAAGCCAGGCTCTCGCTCAGCTTTGTCGAAAGACCAGATCGGCTGAGCTCTCCTCCTTTGCGAATACAGAGTAGGATATTTGCATTCCGCACTTGCTTTCTGACGATTTCCGCAGGGACAAACCCACGCATTTCAACCATCGCCGAAAGCAGATGCCCTTCAATTCGAGCGCGGATGTTATTCATTCGCGCCGGATCGCGCAGGTTTTCACCACACATCACTAGACGAAACCGCCTGCCCTGATTTCGCAGGATAGAAAGTGAGTCAATCATGGCTTCAATTGGTTCTGGCAGGTGGAAGGAACCCGCATAGAGGATCGTAGGGGGCTCGGTGTTTTCCTCTTCCGGGCATTCCCAGGCATCACAATCCACAATGGTTGGCAGCAGAACTACATCTTCCGAATTGCGTTTTAGACGAGCGTACTTGTCTTGGAGATACGTTGAGATCACAACGATGGCATCTGCCAACCGCGGGCAGTAACGGTCCGCGAGCCACGCGTCAACTGGAAAGAGGGAATGACCGAGCGCAACAGACTTCGGAGATTCCCGGTCCCAACGTTCGTCCTCATACGCTTGAATTGTCGGAATCCCCATGCTACGTGCGAGAAGCATCAATGGGTAGGCATCCAAGAAAGTGAGCTGATTGAAGCAGAGGACGTCGATCCTTTCCCGGCTACAGCTCGCCCGCAGATCTCTTGCTATGGTCTTTATAGCGCGGAATTTCGTGCTCAGTGAACGAATGCCATGGCCTCTGTCAAGAGTGCCCAAAACATACCGATAATTGGCGCCGTCTAGCTGCCCTTCTACCATCTGCTCCGAGCTAGGAACGACACCTAGAGAGTGCTCATTCCATATCGAAACCCTGTGGCCCAGCAGAGTTAGGGTTCGAACAAAAGTTCTAAGCCGAGCAGTGTGTCCTTGTCCTTCTGGGAGATCCGCCTTGGTTATAAATACGATATTTAGAGACGGCAAGCTCTCTCGTCTTTCGGCCAAAGTGTACGCGTCAATTGCTTGAGTCGCCGCCATTAGGCTTTATCCTCTGTGACCGTGCTGATTCCCCCGGTCGGTGCGTACTTTACGTTCTCCCTGGCCATACAAGCTCCGACCGCAATGCACATCAGGATTACGACTGATACTTTAGTGCTCGTGAACCACTGTGGGGCCAGAAGTTCCATGAATGCATCTGCCCAGAAAGCGGCATATAGTCCCAGGCTGATGGCTTCCACTTCGGACAAGGGGATGGAAGGCGTTGCTTTTTTGAGAAAGCGCAGGACGGAACCTAACAAATAAAGAAAACCTATCAATCCTAAGGCTCCCATCTTCCACCAGAGATAAAGATATTGGCTGTGAACCATGCCCGCTTCATAACCTAAGCCTTCGCCACCAACCGAAGGCAATAGCGTCAGCTCGCGGTCGTAATGGCTGCCGAACCCAGAACCCAACACGGGGTGTTGGATTATCTCTCCCCACACGTCCAGCATGTCCAACACATGAAACGCGACGGTCTCCCCGGACGCAGAAAGCCGGGTGGGATCCTGTATAAAGTCGAGAACCTCACCATAGCGGGACGCAGACGCAGAAACTCCGGTCGCTGCCGAACCACTGTTGGCGATTCCGAGTAGCATGGTGAACAGAATCGCGCCTACGGTGGCCACGCTGGCATATCGAACCAGCTTTCGCCAGGGCAATCGCAGGCCAAGCGTAATAAGTCCTAGGACAAGGCCTACCTGCATGGTTCTCTTTGCTGAGATTGCCAAATTTGCAACAATGACCAGCGCCGCCCAGGGGGCGAGTCCTTGCAGGCGTGTGCGCTTCTCTCCTCGAAAGAGCCACAAGGAAATGGCCGCTAACGCTGCAAACACAAACATCACGGTTTCAGGACCTTCGTCAAAAGGCCCGGCGCCGATTATTTTTTCGAACGGATAGGGGATTCCGAACATGTAGAAAACCAAATAGTAGGTTGCCTTGACTGCACAGAGTACAAGGAACCATTCAAAAAGCCGGCGCGCCTTCGTGGGCGTGTCCATAATAGAGGTGAAGAGGAAATAGAAGACAATTGCTACGAAAAGACAACGCCATTCCCAATAGCCGAATGCAACTTGAAACGGATTTCCCCTCAACAAACCGTACAGACCGAATACAGGCATCATGAAGCCAAATAACAAGAGAGGTTTGTCCAGTTGACTCTCACGGAACAACTTACGTTGCTTACTGAGACCGCCATTCATAACCCAGCCAAAAATGTAGATGGCGAGGAGGCCATACACCAACCATTCCATCAGATAGATTCGTCCAATGCCCAAGCGAAAAACCACGTCTTCGGGCGACCTTGTCGGCGCCCATCCGTCGATGAAGACCACAACAATGGCAACAATTAAGTAGACCAAGAAATTCATTCCATGCACCCAGACAGGAGTCAGGATGGGAAGTCCACCCTCCCAGCGTCCCGCCCTCCGCAGAAGTCCTCTTTCTCGACTGGAACTGGCGATGCCGGGGAAGACCTTTGCGGCAATATTATTTCCTCCATGAGTCTGCTGGCTTCTTCACATGCCCGTTCCAAGGGGATTTCCTGAATGCAACGGACGCTTTCATGGATGCACTGCCAATTGCAGTTGTAGCAGTCCATATGCTTGAAAACCATGCGATGCATGTTCGGATCGCCATAAGGATAGAAGCGCCCAAAATGTCCGCCTCCCATAATGCACAGGGTAGGTGTACCGACGGCCATGGCAAGATGCAAAGGGCCGGACTCACTTCCAACGTACAAACAGCAAAGCCGCAATACTGCTGCAAGTTGGGGGAGAGTCGTGCTTCCAATCAAGTTGCAAGGAGTGGTTTTACACAGTCGGATAATTCCTTCCCCTAAGCCCCACTCCGAGGCCGAACCGCCAAGAAGGACGCGCGCACCATACCTGTCCGCGAAAAAGTCGGCCATCTGCGCAAAACGCTCAGGTGGCCATATCCGTACAGAGTTCGAAGCTCCGGGAAACATCCCGACCAGAAGATCGCTGTGCGGATCAGCTTTAGTAAGCTGTTCCACAAATTCGCGATTCCGCTCAGATTCGTGCAAAAGCCCTGGACTGGAAGAATAAATCCGCGTGCAGAACGCATTATTCCTAGCTTTAGTCCGCGCTGTGATATTGGAAAGATCTCCCTCGCAAGCAATCCTCTCCCGTGCCCCGGAGCAGTACAGAAGCTCATCCGTCAGAGGCTCTCGCGAATATGCAGGATTTTGGGCGACATCGAAGTGCTGTGAGCGCAGGCGTCGGATGAAGCGGATGCGATAGGCAAGATCAAACCTATAACGTTTGCGATCAAATGAAATGACTTCGTCGACGGGGGCAAAGGATGATGCGAGGTCAGCACACTCGCTTGCAACGATTAAAGAAATCATCGCTCCTGCATAGTACTGTCGCAAAACACGCAACGCCGGAAGAAATAGTACAAAGTCGCCGATCGCATCTCCACGAACAACGAGGATTGAGCGGGCACAGCCTTCTTGACGCTTCGTGCTCGCACGCCCCGCGTAGTGCGCCGCGAGAACAGATCGATATGCAGCCCTTAAATAACGGCCTGCTAAAGCAGCTAAGGGAATTCGAGTTCCATTTCGAGTCAACGAAACACCCGCCTCCAGGAATCAAACGCTCTCATCGCGCGGTCGGCTGGTACTTCGCGAGCAGCCAGCCCGCGTCCTTGTTCTCACCGATTACTGCAAATTTATTATTGCTATGAATGCGCTCATAACTTCTAAAATGCTTTATGTGGCAAATGTCGTCCAGGAGCAGGAAGTATGGGTACTCCGACATATGCTTCTGCAAAGTATTGAACTCTAGGTAGCCGATGCCGCCCGCAGAGTCCAGCACGACAAGCGGGTTGTATGATCGAAACGCACCTAACCACTTCGCAAGCAAGTCTTCTCCGCCATAAAAGCGGGGACGGTCCATAAACCGCCAAATCTTCTCAACGGGATTCCGTGTCCTTCTGCCCAGTCCCCCGGCTATTTCGGTACTATAGAAACTTATCGGGTCTCGGACATCGTCAATAAATATGTCCGGGTACTTATGGTGGTTCAGAAGCGCGGGATCATTTTGTATGAAGCGAAGACCTTCCTCGCGTGAAGTGCTCAAGCCCCAAACAGCAGTCACAAACGGGAAGCCCTTCAGATTATTTCTTGCCTGTCGCCAGTTGTGATGGTTAGCCTCAAGTGTGACGAAAAGCTGCGGAGCGGGCGATTGAGCGCCAAAGATCTCCGCGACAAATTTGGTCGACCCGAGGCCTCGATACGTTCCGCTTTCCAAAATGTGACTTATTGGAGTTTTCTTCGTCATCTCGATGAGTAAATGACGAAGTTGGGCATCCCCCGTCATGCTGATATTTGCGTGCGGAGCTGCACTATAGAGCTTCATCCGCTCCACCCAACGCCGCCAATTGACACAACGCGGAATCTCAATAACAAGGAATAGTAGGCAACCGTTAATGCCGTACCTGATGCAAGTGCGAGCATGAGCCCTGTCCTACTCTGCGCATTCGTTGACAGCAAAATTCCGGCGCTCAGGAAAGAGAAGCCGATTGCAGGCATGATGTGGAAGCCAAACACTTGGGCGAAATATTCCTTCGCAGAAACTCGGACGACACGAGTCGTTACATACCAAATAAAGATAGGCGCCTGCACAGCTGTGAGTAGGACTGCGGCTGCCGTCCCATTGATGCCGAACTTGATGGTGAACACGACTGAAAAGAACAGATTCAATCCCGTTACGATCATCGAAAAAGCGGCAGTGACCTTGGTGTTCCCGGTTCCGAATGCCGTGTTCGCCGGAACCATCGTCCAGGCCGCTAGCAGGCTATTGCCTGCCAAAAAAACGAGAACAAGCCAGCTTTTTTCCGCGAACAGTGGACCCACCCATACCCTTAAGATCTGCTGTGAAAATAAAATCAGGAACAGAAAGGGTGGCGCACTCAGGGCGACGACGTACCTGGAAGCACTCGCATAGAGTTTTTGGAGAGACTCCATGTTTTCTCTCGCCTTGAGCGTGCTCACAAAGGGAAAAATCACTCCAATCAGACTTGCCATTCCAGCTTCCAATGCAGTCGTAACCCTCAAAGGAACGGCAAAGTAAGCAACTGCTCCTGCCCCCAGAATCACGGCAATCACCACTTGTAAGAAATATGTGTTCAGGGCGCCCGCAATGCGTGTCATGAACGTGTAAGCACCGAAGCCGAAAAGAGCGCGAAAATGTTCTCGCCTAAACTGGAGAGACAACCGGTAATGAGGGATAAAGCGAAACAGTAGAAACACGACGGTTATAAGATTTATCGTCGTCATTAGAGCGCTGACCACAACCACTTCCACCAATCTGCCGCCAGCGAAGAGGACAAAGACGACTGTGATTGTGGTAGCGAGAGAAAACCCCACCGTGGTTTTTGCAAGCACATCGAATCGCTGTAGCCCCTTCAGCGCGGCATTGTAAGTATTCAGGAGCATTTTGGATAAAAATCCTGCGGCGCTGATGTAGAGACCTGTCGAAGCAACGTGAACAAGTGAAGGGCTTACGCGTAAAGCATGAATGATCCGCTGGTTGAACGTGCAAAGAACAAGTATCCCAATCAGCCCCGCAATTGCCTGCGCCAGGAGCGCAGCGTTCACAGAATGCATCACTAAATCATCGTTTCCCAATTCCCTGTGATGAGCGACATACTTCACAACGCCATCCGACAATCCGAAATCGAGCAGGCCGAAATAGCCGAAAAGACCTGTAAGAAGAAGGTAGATCCCGTACCCTTCTATGCCCAAATATCGGATGAACACTGGGATCGCCGCCAGATTGACAAGCACGGTCACACCCCAAGAACCAGAGCTAAAGAGAGCGTTCTTCAAGAGTTGCGGCTTGATTGCCTGTCGCGACCCCATTTCCCGTTCTTCCGCCATCCTGCCGAATCTCCCTGACCTCTATTAGCGCCTTCCACTTCTATGAATCCCTCTTGACGCCCATTAACGATTGTGCTACCATACAACGTGATTTACTCGAAGCCAGCCTCGCTCCCCGCCACGAGTCCTCCTAACCCCTTTAGAATCCGCATTTGCGAGGCACCTACCCCACAACTCCTTTATTATCAACACTTACAAGACCCCCTCACAAGTGTTGCTTCTAAAGGACTTATAACTCCTTTAGAATCCGCACTTACGAAAAAGCCCTCCCGTAACTTCTTTAGATGCAACACTTACAAAAAACAGGGGGGTGGGGGGTGCCGCCCCTCCCCACTCCTCAAGTTTCACTTTAACTTCCATTCGCCCTCACAATCACCGGGATCGTTTTCAACAGAATCCTCAGGTCCTTCCGCAGGCTCCAGTTCTCGATGTAGTCCAGGTCCAGCAACATCGCCTTGTCGAACGACGGATCCTGCCGCGCCTTCACCTGCCACGGTCCGGTCACTCCGGGCTTCACGTCCAGCCGTCGCAGGTGTTCCAGGTCGTAGCGCTCGTAATCATCCACCGGATGCGGCCGCGGCCCCACCAGGCTCATCTCCCCCTTTACAACGTTCACGAACTGCGGCAATTCATCGATGCTGTACTTCCTCAGCCACCGCCCGCACCGCGTCATCCGCGGGTCGTTCTCCATCTTGAAACACGGCCCGTTGCGCTCGTTTTCCCCGCGCAATTTTTCTTTTTGCGCGTCGGCCCCTACCACCATCGTCCGCAGCTTGTAGCAGTGGAATTTTTTCCCCTTCTTTCCCACGCGCAGCGCCGAATACAGAACCGGCCCCCGCGAATCCAGCCGTATCCAAATTGCCGCAAGCGCCAGCAGAGGCGCCGCAAGAATAAGGCCGACGGATGCCACAACGACATCAAGAACGCGTTTTAAGGCCAGCCCGAATGTGGGAATTGGTTGTCCGTGCAGTTCAATAATGGGGAATCCACCGATCGACCTGAGGGGCGCACGCCACCCCAGTCCGTCATAGATGTCCGGTACAATGTTTAGATTGAGGCGCAATCGCCGTGCTTCGACCCAGATCTCCTTGACCACTTCGCGATCCGCGGGCAGTGTCACGAACAGTTGATCCACGAATTGTTCGAGAGCGACTTTATTAAGATCGTGGATTGATCCCAATACTCGCGCATCGCCGTTCGGATGCGCATCCAGAAAGCCGCAGACTGAGTAGCCCAAGTGGTGGTTATTCTCGAGCCAGAGAGCCAGTGTCTGTCCTACTTTTCCCGCTCCGATGATCAGGGCACGTGATACTCCTTCGCCGCGGCGGGCGCGTTTCTGAACATAAAGCCGCTTTGCGTAACGCCAGCCGGCTAAGGTTCCGATATTTGTGACGCCGGCGAAGACAACAACCAATCTGGAAATTTCCTTGTTGCTCGAGACAAAAATAAAAAGTACAAGCAACACAGTTGCAAATCCGACCGCTTTGGCTACCTTGTAACTTTCTTCCAAGGCTCCAATTTCCCTCGGCGTGCGATACAGATGTTGGCTCATGCAAGCCATCACGATCAGCGCGACGTAGAGCAGTAGAAAGGCGGGATAGGTTTGGGTGTATGCCTGATGAATGAGCTGTTGAGCAGAACTAATCTCTATTCCAAGGTAGTTTTCGAACCCGAATCGTGCTCCGTGTACAGCAATTGCCCCGAGACTAACCAAGATAACGTCGATCGCCACATAAGACCCTTGGCGAAAGTATCCGATTCGTCGACGCTCAGACTTTGCACGAGCCGAGATACTGTCCGTAGCATCAAACCAAGCACCCGGCGCAAACTCCCCCGAAGAAGCCAATCCTGCCATCGGCGATGTTGGTGCTTTGCGTGCGGCTGTGCCGTTCATGGTCTAAGACCGGTCACTTCGCTCGTGAAATTAGGTACCTGAGAACCACTCATCTGATTTTGTTTCTTGCATCGCCCAGCAACGATGGATTGCAAGACAAGATAAAAGGATCCTGCCATCTTTTCTAACTCCTCTACCGCCGCTGAACCCATCAGCCCGATGCTTGCCAAGACCTTTGCCCACAATCGATGCAGTGAGTTATTTCGACGCTTGGTCATCTTTCCCGTCACGGTTAGTCCAACTCCAAGATTTTTCGGTGCTAGAATCGACCGCAGACCCGTTCTGCGCGAACTTCGGCATGCTTGCCTTCATTGTTGTGAAAACCTCCTGGGCAAAAACTTTCGTGGGATCGTTCGAATCCGTCTGGTCCCAAGCCGTCCTTCCAAAGACCCAAGTCGTCGCTAAGCCAAAGGCAAGCGCTGTTCCCAAGAGCATGATGACGAGACGCGGGGGAAACGATTTCTTATCTGGAATGTTGGGAGGATCAAGCACTTTCACGGTCGGTATTTCTTTGACTTCCTGGACCTTCGCCAGTTCGTATTCCTTGGTCAAGGATTCGAATACCGCTTCCTGCACCCGCGTCCGGCGATAGAGATCGGCGTAGGCGACGCCGAGTAGCGGGAGCTTGCGGATCGATGGATAAAGTGAGTCCTGTTGTTGCCGCAAAGGCACCGAAGCATCCTCATCTTTGCCGCCGATCTTTTCGAGTTGGTGCTTTAGTTCGTTGATCCGCGCCTGCACAGAGCGGACACGGACATTATTGTCGGTATAAATCTGCTTGAGGCCTTGGATTTCTGATTCCGCAGCGATGAGCTGCCCCTGAAGGGTCGCCGCTGCCGCGACCATGGCCTTGCCTTGCTCCTTAATGTCGATCGCTGAGTTCTTGCTCGAAAACTGGCTGAATTCTTTCTCCGCTGCTTCCAGATCCAGACTTACGGCCTGTAGACGTCCTTCAAGAAAAATCCGTTCACGGCGAGCTGAGGATGTGCTTAATTCGGCGACCAGGCGGTTGAGTTCTTCAACGTACGCCTGGCCCATGGCTGCGGCGCGCTTCGAGTCGTGGTCGGTCACGGTTATCGTGATGATCTGGCTCTTGCGGTCCACAGCGACATCGGTGTGCTCTGCTAAGTCTTTGCGCGCGTCTTCCATGCGACGGTCCCGGTAGAGGTTCCTCAGGTCGAACTGCTGGATCAGTTTGTCCTGGACCGTGCGGCTCGATAGGATGCCTACAAAGATGTCGCTGCTGCTCTTCAGGCCAAGCATGTCGGTCGCAATGCCCCCCAGGCCCCCGGTGCCTCCGGATAAAGCGGCCGCCGCCATAGCGAGCCCTCCAGACTGGTTGTTATCAGGAGGCATGAGGCGCGCTGTGGACTTGAACCGCACCGGGATGAGTAATGCCAAAAGTGTACTTGCAAGGAATCCGTAGAAAACAACACGCCGAAGCACGCGGCGGTGCTCCCAGAGAAGTCGCATATGTGCGACGGAACTTCCACTACTCTGCAACGCTTCCTGCGGTCCAGGCACGACGGGAAGGTCGTGTTCTGGCAGCTCGGGCACAGGCTGACGGGCAGGAGCACTACCTGTGTAGTTCATGGTCTGCTCCCGCCCGCCGTGTCCATCGAAGCGCGATGAAATAATTTTTGTGGCTGGAACAAAATTTCCACGGCAGCCGTGACATTTCTTTGTGCACCTGGTTGAATCACCGGGAAGAGCCACCGCTCGTACTGCACTGAGGCGGAGAGGCTGAGATTCGAGCGCAACCAGTAATCGCCTCGTGCGCCAACATCAGTCAGGGTGCCACCGCCGGGAATGAATTCCTGGCTGACCTTTTGGTGCCGGAAATTGAACTGCAACCGGTTGCGGGCGTTAAACCAGTAGTTTGACCATGCCTGTGCACCCTGGCCCTCGCGGCCAACCCAGCTGCCGAGCAGGTTTCCATTGTTTGTATACCCACCACGCCATGTACCATTGAAGTAATAAAAACCGTGTCCGACAGCGCCTCCGATGGGGTTGTCGGTATAGGTACCTTCGACACGAAGGTCCAACTTATGAACCAACGGAAATTGAGAAAGATATAGACCTGCGCGCCATGCAGAGCGGTCGGCGTAAGCGACTGGCGAAAATTGATCGTCGGTATAGCCATCGGCATAGAAAGTCAGCCAGTTGCGCAAACCAGGTAGACGATAAACCAAATCCATTCCGGCAGTTCGATTGCCTGGTTTCGAGATCCCGCCGGCGCTCTCGTTCCCAGCACTGAACAAGCTGCGAAGGAACGTGTGGAAGGTCAGTGGATACCCGGGCCCCCCGTAGATCGTTGTACGGAAGAAACCAAATTCGAGGTTGGGAGTGGGCTTGAAGCTGAATTTCTGACCATTAATGAATGGCTGCGGAGAGAGCGAGTGGCCGAATTGCCCTACGAGACCAGATGGACTGTCCAAGAACTCGTGTCCCGCCAACTGGCCGAAGAAGAACTCTGTCCGCACGGGTCCCAGCCAACCGAGAATGCTCGGCAATTTGAGTGGCGTCGTGCGGCTAATCCGGAACATGTTGATTGGCTGCGCGTTATCACTGAGCGTCATCGAACCGCCTTCACCCGGTCCCCACGAAAGGCTCTGCTTCCCAAAGGAAATCTGATAGTTGGACAACATCAGGCCTACGTACGCATCGAGCAAACTGAATTGGGTCACCTGCGGCTGCGCCGTACCCGGAGGTAACGAGGGAAAGAAATCCACCTGCTGAACTACTTGACGAGTCGCGAGAGAAAAAACCGGAATGCTCGGGGCGCTTTGCTCTTCGCCGCGCACATAGGCGACCCAAGGACCCGTCGTAGCGTATGCGGAAAAACCATTTACGGTGCTCCAGCCTTCGCCATAGGGGCGCCCAAAATCATTGATCTGCGTCTGCGCAAACGTGTAGCCGTCGGTGAGAGGCGCCCCGGAAATGTGTTCCGTGCGCGAATAAATAGATTCCAAACGGAACGCGCCGCCGTCGTCGCCGTCGCCCTTAGCTTCACTCTCCGGGTGGAACTCGCGTTGCAGCATATCAACGAGCTTCTCTGCTTCGTTGTTTTCCAGTCCGGTAAGTTTTTCTTCGGCTTCGTTTAGCTGCCGCATGCACTCGCGGCGAGTCCACGGCCGTAATCCCGCGAAACCACTATCAACCAAACCGAGTCCAGCCAAACGGTCAAGAGCCGGATAGACCCAGCTGTCAAGCGGAACGTACGGCGAGCCGAGATTCTGCGGACCAGCGGATTCGAATCCTCGAGCGATGGCACTCAAAGATCTCCATTCTCCTCCGCCTAGATTAAAATCATGATGTCGGCTGTAAATGTCCTGGGCGACGAGATTACCGATGACACTGCCGACGACCACATCCGATGGAAAATGCTGATGCGCTTTCACGCGTGAGACGCTAACCAAAGAAGCCAGTCCGTAAGCCATTACTCTCATGAACGGGCTGGGATACTCGTGGGCGATTACTCCCGCCACGGACCACGCAGCGGCAGCATGTTCAGAGGGAAACGAGGTGCCGCCACTCTGAAAAAACGGTCCGCTGCCATCGCCCTGATAGGGCCGTTCCCGCCGCAGTGTGTACTTCAATCCCTCGACTGCGACCAGGCCGTTCAACGCCGCTTCGCCAGCCAAAAAGCCGGTCTCGCTCCAATGTTCGTTGTGCCTTACATGACCCAGCAACCACATCCCGCCGGCTCCTCCGATGAGGGCGCCGACTCCAGCGTCTGACAGGGTCTTATAATGGCTGATAGTCGTAGGATTCTGAGAGAGGTGCTTGCTGAAATCCCGATCCGTCACGAAAAGTCCAGCCGTGATCCCACTGAGCGGAACGAGCCAATCCGTATCGGGGAAGCGAAGTTTCGCGGGGCTTGTCCAGATTTGTTCCTGGTCCTCTATGAATCGCTTGCTTAGTCCTGAGAAGCCCGGCTTCGAACTCGCAAACAGTTCCGCTTCCAGATCGCGCGGGATTTTCTTCGCAGGTGATGTTTTATTTACCTCTGTACGCGAACTGCTCTCTTTCGCATCCACATCCAGTTGTTCCTGCGGTTGCTGAGGTGCAGACATAGACGAGGGTGCCATCAGCGTCAGAATCGACGCCGCACCACTAAACGCCAGCACGATGACTTTCATCTGCATCAAGATCATCTTTCGTCATGGATGGATGTACGCCACCGCCAAAGCTAGTGACGAAGCCATTTGCGCTGATTGCATAATGGTTGCCCAGTTGCGTCCGCCGATTTTTGGCGCTTTTTCGGGCACAACTATGGCGTCCCCGGCCCGCAAGGTCGTGTTCATCGGATCGCCGCCCCACCAACCACTGCTATTGTTTTTCGCGGCGATCACGGAGCCGTCAGCGCGGATCACAAAGACAGCCTTCTTGTCTGCGAGCTGCGTCACCCCGCCAGCCTGGCTGAGATACCATTTGGCGCTGTGACCTGGACGGTAACCTACTGCTGTTGGATTGAAGACTTGGCCGTTCACCATCACGTAGCCCGCTTTTTTAGGAACAAAAAGAACGTCGCCATCGCGAACTGCCACATCCGCCCCCGTGTTTTGCCAAGCCTTCATATCCGGCGAGATATGCATCACCACTCGGCCGATCGGGACGCTGGTTTGCAGTTGAGTGAGTGTTGCTTCTGTCTGACCAATGGCTGTCAACTTAGCGTTCTTTTGATCAGCATCTGTTTCCGGCAGCGCTTTGAGCGTTACCTGCTCTGCTTTGACCCGCTGCACGAGTTCCAAGTGGGACTTCATCTCCAGCTCGCGCACTTCGCGCCTTTCCAACACCGCCCCGTACGGATAGGCTTCCGGACCAAACCCTCCGCTTCGCGCCAAAACGGAGCTCAGCCGCTCTCCGGGTGCAATACCATAAGTGCCCGCATGCAAAACTTCCCCGCGGACTGTTACGGACGCGCCGATATCGGTCCAGCGCGGAAGCTGTCGAATCGTCAAAATGTCGCCGTCGCGCAATGGCACATCCGTCTTCAGATCTCCATTCATTGCTGCTGCCAGGTTGAGCTCCTGCCGGTCACCCGGGCCTTTGTGAGGTCCATTCATTTCGAAGCGCGCCAGATCCGCGCTCTCTGTATAGGCGCTTCTTTTTAATCCGCCGGCGACGCGAACCAAGTCTTCGACGCGCATGTTTGTTGT
>WNGH01003307.1_pt1 | contig 15417 bp, 23 predicted proteins | sample 5400631 | NCBI WGS metagenome assembly WNGH01 (sample SAMN13153373, study PRJNA577476) | soil metagenome | isolation source: 115 cm soil or saprolite under Garry oak tree replicate 1 | place: USA:California | collected 2016-06-15
GATCGATCCGAAAAATGCGCTCCGCTTCCTTGACTCTCGATCTTCGAAATTTATATTAACCCGTTGTATTGAGCATGACTTCCAGCACGACCCGCGCGGAGGAGCCGGAGGCATGAAGAACATCCTGGTTGCCGAGGACGACAGGAGCCTGCGCGACGGTCTCGTCCAGTCGATGAGCCGCAGCGGGTACAAGGTCCAGGTCGCCCAGAGCGGCAGGGACGCCCTCGAGAAGATCGAGAAGCAGGTCTTCGACCTGGTGATAGCCGGAAACCGCATCGGCGGCGCGGACGGGCTCGAGATCCTCCGCAAGGCGCGCTCGACGAACGCCGGCACGCTGGTCATCGTGACGGGCGAGAACGGCACCGGCGCGGTCGAGGCGATGAAGGGGGGCGCCTTCGATTATCTTCAAAAGCCGCTGTCGCTCGAGGCGATCGAGATGAAGGTCCAGAGGGCGATGGAGCACCAGAGACTGGTGGTCCGTCTCAGCTCGATGACCGAGCCGCTCTCCGATCCCTCCGATCGCTACGGCCTCATCGGAAACTCCTCCGCGATGCGCGACATCTTCAAGATCATCGACAAGGTGGCCGCCTCGAACGCCACCGTCCTGATCCAGGGCGAGACCGGCACGGGCAAGGAGCGCGTCGCCGAGGCGATCCATCGCAACTCCCCGCGTCACGACGCCGCCTTCGTGCGCATGAACTGCGCCTCGCTCCCCGACAACCTGCTGGAGAGCGAGCTGTTCGGACACGAGAAGGGGGCGTTCACCGGGGCCGACCAGATGCGCATCGGCCGCTTCGAGATGGCCAACGACGGCACTCTGTTCCTCGACGAAGTGGGGAACATGAGCGCCAACACCCAGGCGAAGGTGCTGCGGGCCATCCAGAACCAGGAGTTCGAGCGCCTCGGCGGCAGCCGCACGATCAAGGTGGACGTGCGCATCATCGCCGCCACCAACATCAACCTCGAGACCGCCATCAAGGAGGGGAGGTTCCGCGAGGACCTGTACTACCGGCTCAACGTGGTCACGATCGGGGTGCCGTCCCTGCGGGAGCGGGTCGACGACATCGTGCCGCTGGCGGAGCACTTCCTGAAGCGTTTCGCCCGCGAGCTGCGCCGCCGCGTCACCGGCTTCTCCGCCGAGTCGGTGAAGCGGATCCAGGAATATCGCTGGCCGGGAAACGTGCGCGAGCTCGAGAACACGATCGAGCGCGCCGTGCTGATGTGCGACGGCGATGCGATCAGGCCCCAGGACCTCACCCTGCTCGACCGGGAGCACACGCTCGGCATGACACCCGCGCTCGCCGTCGACCTCCTCAACCTCGAGCAGCTCGAGAAGACGGCCCTCCTCGAGGCCCTCAAGCGCAGCAACTGGATCCAGAAGGAAGCCGCCAAGCTCCTCGGCGTCAGCAGCCGCGTGATGAACTACAAGGTCCACAAGCACGGCATCACGCACGACCGCTGGAGCAAGAACCGCAACTAGACCCGCCGGACCAGTCCCTTCTCAGAACGACCGCGTCTCCCCCGGTTTCAGGACCTGGAGCCGCCTGTCGTCCTTGAAGGCGGCGCGCACGTCCGCCTCGCTCGACAGGCCGGGAAATGTGGCGAAATGCATCGGCACGATCGCCACCGGCGTGAAGTATTTCCGGATCGCGAGCGCGGCGGTCTTCGGGTCCTCCGTGTAGGGACCGCCCCCGACGTTTAATAGGATAATACTCGGCCGGTACAGCTCCTGGATGAGGGCCATGTCCCCGAAGATCCAGGTGTCGCCCGTGTGGTACAGCGTCCGTCCGTCGGAAAATGTCAGGACGAACCCCAGCGGCCGGCCGCCCGGATCGCTCGAGTGCATCGCCGGGACGAGGTTCACCTTCACGTCGCCGAAGGTGAACGTGCCCCCGACGTTTCCCCCCCTGGTCTGGGCGTCGGGCAGACCCAGGCCCTTGACGTAATCGAAGGTCCCGACGACCGCCGCCCCGCTGGCCTTCGCGATCTCGGCCGCGTCCGCGGAGTGGTCGGAGTGCGAGTGGCTGACCAGGACCGCCGCCGGCTTGTAGCGCGACAGGTCCTTGTACTCCTCGGGTGTCGATGGGTTCTGCTTGAGGAACGGGTCGATCAGAACGTGCGTGCCGCCCGGCGACACGACCTCGAAGGCGGCGTGACCCAGCCAGGTCACCTTGATCTCCTTCCCGCCTCCGGCCTCGCCCTTCTTCGTCTGCCCCTGGACGGCGGAGGACGCCGCCAGCGTCACGACCAGGCCCACGGACATCCAAACACTTTCGGTTGTCATCGATTGTCTCCTTTGCCACACGCTCTCAGTCGGTGCCGACCCTCGGACTGCGGCGCTCCAGAAGGAGGACGTCGCGCCAGGCCCCTCCGAGCCTCCCCAGTCGCTCCCGCCTCCCGACGTCGCGAAATCCGCAGCGGCGGTGCACCGCGAGGCTCGCAACGTTCTCCGGGAAGATTCCGGCCTGCAGCGTCCAGATCCCTTCATCCTCCGAGGCCCTGACGAGCGCCTCGAGGAGAGCCCGCCCGACGCCTCGGCCGCGGGCCGACTCCGCGACGTAGACGCTGACCTCGGCCACCCCGGCGTAGACGCAGCGGCCGGACACGGGGCTGAGCGCGGCCCAGCCGAGAATCGCCGGGCCGTCCCGCGCCACCAGCCGGGCCGCGCACAGGTGATCGGCATCCCACTTCTCCCACGCCGGAGCCTGGGTCTCGAACGTCGCATGTCCCGTCGATATCCCCTCGAGGTAGATGCCCCGGACCGACTCCCAGTCGTCGGGACGGAGAGGCTCGATGGCGGGCCGGTCGTTCACGACTGCGGCTCCACGACCACCGCCGTCCCGTAGCACAGGACCTCGGTCACCCCCTGCATCACCTCGTTGGCATCGTACCGGATGCCGATGACGGCGTTCGCGCCGAGAGCCTCGGCGTGCTGCAGCATCTGCTGGAAGGCTTCGGCACGCGCCTTCTCGCACAGCTCGGTGAACAGGGAGATGTTGCCGCCGACGATCGTCTGCAGCGACGCGCCGATCGTGCCGATGACCGAGCGGGAACGGACCGTGATCCCCCGCACGACACCCAGAGTCGTATGGACCTTGAAGCCCTCGAGAGTGAATGCGGTCGTGGTCATCGACTGTCGCATGAGTCTCCTTGTGCGCCGTCAGCCAGGGGGGATCCGGAGCATCGAGGCGTCACGTGGTCGCCCCGCCCGGCCCGCGGCGGCGCCACTGTTCAGGGTAATCGAGGACGAGTCCGTCGGCGTCGACCGGCAGCTCGGCCCGGAAGCCGTTCTGGAGATTCTCGTAAAGGTAGACGCCGCACCCCTTCTCCGCCCGCAGGCAGGAATAGCGCTGTCTCACGCGGGAGACCCGGAGATCCGGAACGGCGATGTAGACGACTTCGACATCGGCCGCCCCGCCGGGTCGCAGGCCCAGCCGCCGAATCGGCAGGGTGTTCGTGAACGGAGTCGCCGCAATGTCCAGGTCGATGCATCCGTCCAGGTCGGTCAGGGCCGTGCCCGCGCCGTCCGCCCAGCGTCCCGCGCCGTCCGCCTGCAGATCCAGATGCCGTTCGGCATCCTCCTGCCACAGGCGGAGCTGGGCGCCGCGGACACAGGCCGACCCGTCGCAGCGCAGCCGGTACCAGAGCCGAACCGGAGCATCCTGCCGCACCTGGCGAAGGATCAGGCCGTCCGCCACCAGCCGGTCGTGATGAAGCTCGAGCCGCAGGTGCTCCAGGCCGGCTTCACTCGAGGGTTCCCAGAAGACGTGGCGCGCGCCCATCGTCCGCAGATCATATCAGCAGCCCGGTGCCACCGACCTGGTCCTGAGAGACACCAGACGGCCGTCGGCCGTCTCCAGCCTGCCGATCTCCGAGAACCGATGGCGCTCATGAAAGACCAGGGACGGCCGGTTCTCCGGTCGCAGGTTGACTTCGAGCGCGAGCAGCGGAGAACCGCGCCCCGCTGCGAACATCTCGAGGTCCTCGTAAAGCGTCGAGGCCACACCCGCCCCCCGCGCCTCCCTGGCGACCGCCACCTGGTCGACATAGACGAAGTCGGGGAACCGGCTGCGGAACCAGAGAAACTCCTCGTCGTCGTAGTCCGCTTCCGATCCGATCCCGATCAGGTAGGCCACCAGGACACCCGCCCGTTCCGCCACCCGGAAGAACGGGGACATCCCGAGGAGCCTCTCGATGTCGGACCGGCCCAGCGCGTTCACGCCCGGCACACCGTCGCGGTTGATCGAAAGGATCGCCGGCGCGTCGGCGCGCGTGGCGGCGCGCCTGTCGAAGCAAGGCTCTCCAGCGCTCCCGCGCGACCGGCTCATGGGACGGGCGGCGGATTGCAGGCGATCGCGGTCAGCACCCCCTCCCGGTCGAAGGTGACCTGCGATGCGTAGATCTCGTTGCCGTGGTAGTAGGTGCACACCCATCCCTTCCTGCTCTTGCGGGCCGTGATCTGGTCCGGGCGGATCGTCCATCGTCTCTCTCCCGGATCGCCCATCGCCAGGATCAGGACTGCCGCTGCGGTGCGTCGGGCCTCTTCGGGCTTCCTGACATTCTTCAAGCCGGGCCGGTAGCCCTCCGGTGAGGACGGATTGAGCGGCCGCACGTCGCCGCTCTCTTCGACCTGCGCCACGAGCGAGACTGCGTTCGGGAACGGAGGCTGTATCCCTCGCGCGCGGGTCAGGACGTAATAGAACCGCCGGTCGGCATAGACCGCCTCCACGGTCTCGTTCCGGAACCGGGCGGGTCCCTCGTCGCATCCATATCCCGGGCGCACGCGATCGAGCCACGCCTTGAAGATCTGCAGCTCTTCGGTCGGCGTCTTCCCGCCCTCGGCGCCGACCGACACGGGAAAGGCGGCGGCGCAGCAGAGCAGAAGCGCCGCGGTAGCGACGACACCTGCGCGTTCGCTCATGCTTCGTTCTCCCCCGGGGGAGCCGCCGGCACGGCCCACCCCTGTTTCGCGAGCACGTCCCGCCAGTCCCCGTTCGCCATCCCGGCGGCGACGAGCACGTCGCGCCAGTCGTTCATCGCGTCCTTCCCCGCGCGTCTGAGCCTGTCGATGTCGCCGGCCGACAGCCTCACGATCGCCAGGTGGACCCTCGCCCGATCCAGGACGCGGGAGGGATCCTCCAGAAACGGCAGGATCAATTGTCCGAGGACCCGAGTCGCCTCCCGCCAGTCGCCGGCCTGGAACCGCCGCGCGATCTCTACGCGAACGGTCCAGTCCGGCTCGAACGGCCGGTCGAGGAGGGTCTCCATCGTGGCGGGGTCGAGCCGAACGGCCGTCAGAGTCTCGTGCAGCCTGACGACGTCACGTCGCCGCATCGCCTCGAGAAAATCGGCCATCAGCCCGGCGGCGGCCAGCCGCTCGTCGAGCGTCATCTCGGTCAAGGCTCGAGGTCCCCGGTCCGGCCGAGCCTCACGGCACCTCAAAGGTTGCGTCGGGCATCTGGCCCGGCCACGGGGTGTTTGGATCCAGACCGATCCATTCCAGCGCGGGCCCGATCTCGCGAAAGATCCGGAACTGCTCAGGATCGGCTTCGGTGAAGAGCTCGAACATGCGGGCCAGCCCGAAGGCCTCGTCCGTGACCACCACCAACGCGCGTCGCGCGTCGCGCCGGAACGGGTTGTTCTGGGCGACGGCGTGCACCCCCGCGCCGGTCAGTCGAATCTCTCTCAGTTCACGGAAATCGACGATCTGCCGAAAGCCGGGGTCGAAGCGGGCATTCGACCGCAGGCTCTCCGCATGGGCGAAGATCTCGGCGTCCGTCAGCACCCCCCATCCCCTCGAGAATACGATCCCGCGCGGCACATCGATCAGATACGAACCGGACATCGAGACCTCCTGCAAGACCCTCGGCCGAATCGGCTCACGATCCCCGTGCGTTCATGCGCGAACGAGAAACTCCTGACCCTGGGCCCCGCCCTCGAGGAGACGGATACGCTCGCTCCTCCCCTCCACCGCGACCTCCAGGACCTCGAAGCGCCACCGGTTCGAGACCTTCTGCGCCTGCACGTGCAGCATGGCCCGGCCCGCCGGTCCGTGCAGCGGCGTCGAGAATCTCGCGATACCCGACGGACCGCTCACTCTCAAACTGCCGTTCACCCACCACCCAGGACGGACAGGCTCACCGAGCTCTCTTCGCACTTCCGAGTTCGACCTCGCTTTCGCCACCGCTTCCTTGTAGACCTGCGATGACTTGAATCCGCGAAAGAACACCGACAGGAAAAGACGCGCGAACGCCACCACGCCAAAGACCAGCGCCCCCGTGGTGGCGCGTTTGAGCCACGTGCCGCCCGGCCGTTGCCGATTCCCCGGCACCGACGGTGGAAACAACCCGGTCATCAGCCGGCTCTCCCTGTCCGACTCACTGTTTTGTTCCGCCAGGCGAGCTCGCAATCGGAAAGCACGCGTGCCAACGGCGCGGGCAGCGTGACGCTCAGCAACGGCAGCAATACGGTCATCTCATGTGGCTCGCCTGGCGTCTGTGCGCTGGTTTGCCCCGCGAGCAGCAATGAGGCTGCGAGAACGAAGATTGCCCTGTACACACGCCTGGCCCCCGCCATCGGGTCCTCCCTGAGCGTCTGCCGAACGGCTAAATTGCGGCGCGCCTTGGTATGCCATTAATTGCGGCCCTCCCTTGTGCGAGCCGACGATCGTTTCGGCCGGCTCCTGGGAGCGTTGAGGCTGTAGCTCCGTTTGACCAAGTCTTTCAACAAGCGCCAGTCCACCTCGCGATCCACCCATGCGCTGACCCAGCCACGGTTGCCGATGTAGGGGGTGCGAAAGAATCGAACCTCGTCGATCAAGAGCGGCTGGACACCATCCGCCGCTTTCACCGCGACAGAAGGGCGGCCACGGTAGAACTCGAACACAGCGAAGGTTTTCTTTCCGACCCGAAAATTGGGATGCCCCCAGGCCTCGACTTCAGAGACCCCGGGGAGCGACAGGCACAGGTCACGAAGTTTCTTGAGCATCCTGTCTGCCGATTTCATGATGATCAGCACCTACCTCCCCCAGTTTCCTTGTCTCGGCCGCCGGATGGAGGATTATGCTCTGTCCGACCGCCAGTCGACCGATGCGAGTAACCGCTCCGTAGATTCCCGCGTTGTTCTGGTTTGCACGAACGACCGTCTTGAGCACTTCTGGAGCAGGACTTGCCGAGTCGGGATCAAGGTTCACCATCGAGCAGCGAACGTCGCGCATCGTGACGGTGATGGCGGGGGCGTCGTCCCCCTCGCCGAATGAGAGCACACCGCCCAACCACTCGTCCTCCTGGAAGGGAACCGATCGCAGTAAACGGACCACAACATTTGGGCGAAACCGTCGCACGTCCGGGCTCCGCCCTGCGAGTCGTCCGATCTCGCGCACCGTATCGGAGGCGATCACGGAGATGCTCCCTTCATCGAAGATGCCTTGATTCAATTGCATCATCTGCACCGGAGCCCCGTACCGGCGTCCGACCTCCGTCGCCAGGTCCTCCCCGAAGACAAGCATCTCTTTGCCATCGGGCGTGCGAACATGCGTGGGAAGTTCTCCCTGGGCACCGTCTTCGCGTCGGTGCGGGACAAACAGGACCAGGTCGGGAAGCCTGCTTGCCGTCAGCCACGGGAACCCGCTGCGGTCGTCAAGCCGCCGGAATGCAAGACGCCTGTCACCCTCGAGGCCGTGCCATCCCAGCTTGGCGACCTCGAGTCGTTCGCCGCCCATGGACTTCACGGGATACCGGAAGATCGCCTCTACATGTCCGATTTCTATAGGCATGTCACAACACGAAGTCCATCGTGACCGTAAAGTACACGGGGACCGGCTTGCCATCAATTGTGCCCGGTCGGTATCGCCATTTCCCCAGGGCGGAAATTGCGGCGTCTTGGAATTTCTCAATGAAGGAGACATCTGTCGCCTGGACGTTCAGCACCTTGATGTTATCTACGGTGCCCGTCTCATTGACGCGTCCCTGCAGGGTCACGCTACCCTCCACATGATGCCTTCGGGCGTCGGCTGGATAAACCGGCTCGGACTTATGTGTGAGGCGGGGCACCTTCGCACCCTTACCACACTCGTCGTCATTCGGTGACGGTGCGGCGAAAGCCCCCGGAAGAAGCAACACAGCAATGAGCATGACAATCGTGACGGGTTGCCACGCCACACGGCACGGGCGGACACCCGACCCAGGCGAGGTCACCGTTTTGCGAAATCGACAAGTACGAGAGCTACAAATGTAGCTATCCCCACATAGACCAACAACCGCGAACGGTGAAATGTGCGGATGTATGCGTCTGGGATTCCGAGGGCCCGTAGTTTGCTCATGCTTGCGACGTGTGACCACACCAAAAGTCCAATGATGGGCACCACGAGCACAAGCAAATACGTGACCTCAAAGGACATGGCAAGTCGGTTCGCCAGCACATAGAGAATGACCACCCCGAACATGATTGCCAGGTAGAGAACGCGGTTGCGCGAAAACGAGTCGACCAGTTGAACCTTCTGTTCGGCGCTCAGGAGCTGCAGAGACCGTTCGCGCATGATCCGGGCGACTAGAGTGCAACCGAACATGATGATAAGACCCGCCATCATCATCGTCACGTGTGCGTTAGTCTCGTGCTGAATACCAGTCCAACACTCGTAAGGCGCGGAGGGTGTTCCACCGGCTCGGCCGGCCCTCGCCCTCGTCCGTCTCGACCAACATCTTGCCGGGGTACCGGGTCTCGAGCGGCCACCTGCCGTCGTCGTCGCGCTTCGACGCCACCAGGTCGATCGCCTCGGCTACGCGCTCGTCGGGCGCGACGCCGGCGCGGCGCAGGTACTCGAGCCCCCGCAGCACGTCGTAATGCCACCACGTCGGGAAGGCGAAGCGCCTCCACGCGGTGTCGCCCTTGCGATCTCGCTCGATCACCTCGCCGGTCGACCTCCGGCGGAAGAGTCGGCGCTCGAGGAGGTACTCCTGCCCACGGAGAGAGGCCCGGGTCAGCTCTAGGCTGCCCCCGACGGCCCGTTCGTATTCGAGCAGGGCTTCGAGCACGCAGATCGTGGTGTTGAACGACGACCGCGTCGACCCGTTGGCGGCCTCGCAGTTCCAGCCGCCGTCGGGCAGCTCCTCGGCGAGCAGCCGGTCGACGATGCCCCGGACGTCCTGGCCGAAGTAGGCGCCGACCGCCCCGACCTGCCCGTTGATGCAGGGCTCGACCTCGCCGGCGAAGAAGGGGTTGTGGCCCGCTTCCCGAGGACCGCACCCTTGCCACGTCACGCGGTCGCGGACGAGGCTCACCGCGCGCCGTGCCCCGTCGCTGGTGGGATCGAGACCCATCTCCTTCAGGAGTAACAGGACGTGCATCGTCGAGTCCCACCCGCGGTTCCACGCGGCGCCGCCCCACCGCCCGTCCAGCGCCTGGAGGGCGAGCAGCCGCGCGCCCGCGCCCTCGGTCGCGACCCTTGCACGCTCGGCCCCGACCTCGTCCGCGGGCGCATCAGTCAGGTCGCGCATCACCTGCCAGCGGATCGAAGGGTCAGAATCAAGCAGCCACAGTATGACCGAGCACTGTGACGTCGAGACCCGTTTGGCTGGACTAGCCATCTGCTGGTTCCTGCTTACCTTGGTCAAAGGACGCTGTTGGTGGCCTAACGCTCCGGCTAAGCTGCGGCGCGCGTGCGCCGCAGCGACTCCGACACCGACCTCCCGCGCGCCGTCTGCTTCAGCCGGTTGTTGGCCAGCATCGCTTCCCTCTAGCCCCGGATCGAGCCGCGAAGAATCAATGCCGGCCCGACGCGCCCGGAGTCGGTCGACAACTCGTGACATCACCTGGCGACGAAGCCACAGAAAATTCTCGCACGGCGAAAGCGATTCAGTACGGCCTCGATTTCGGGCACCCAGCGAGGTGGCTTGGGCCCGACCCAATATCTGCTATTGTCGCCAAATGGCTCGAACGCTACAAAGGTCACGTCCCCCAGCTTGAATGCGCAAAACTCATCGCCCCTGAGATCACCCACAACCTGAGCCCCTGGGATGGTCTGGACAAGCTTACGCAACCCGCGACGGCCAAGAAAGGTGTTGTCGACCTCAAACGCGAACACCCGACCCTGCTCGTCCTTGATATCGTAAACTCTCATGGGCTTGGCCAACGTTCCCGCCCAGCCGCGGCGGGCGCATATCCCCGGCGATTCAATCCCGCATCTGCCGCCCGCCGACGGCTGCGGCGGGTAGTTGAGCAGCTTGTCACCTTCACTCAGTCAGAGTGTTGACAAGTTGCTCAAGGGCCCTACACACTGCACGCGCTACGTGGGGATCTGACTCATAGTACAGATCCCACGAATCGCGGGGGTGCGAGCAGGCTTTTTTGGCGCGCCGCGCGAAACTGGTTGCCGCCGCGTGCTGGCCTTTTTCCTCATTAGCCAGCGAGGCCAAGCCCCACAGTAGTGCCCAACGCTGGGAGCCAACGTCTATGTTTGCAAGACCCCGGTCCTTCTCCGCGGCAGCGATCGCCTCAAGCGTCGAGTCGTAGTCGCCAACTCTGAGGTGAGCCCATGCCTCGAGCTCTCGGAACGCGAAGTCCTCGGCAGCCATGGCGTTGCCACAGAACCCACCCCTTGGCTGTGACGCAAGGTGATCCACAGCCTTGAGAGTGGCGCGCGAATCGTCAAGCAGCAGGCCGCACAGTGCCGGCGCCCATGGATCATCGTGAGTTTCGCAGCGCCATGGGGAGCCTTGAAGATTCCGTAGAGCATCTGCAACTGCCTCAGCTCCATCCGGCCATTCTTGGTAGCGAATGCGATAGGCAAGCATCAGGTCCCAGGCCTTCTGAAGAGCATGCCAGCCTCGCCCGTTCTCGACTTGTGCGGCTACAGCCGAGTTGATGGTGTTCGCAAGGAGAGTTAATGAGGCTTCTCGATCCCCTTCCGAGGCGAGCACGAACGACACGGCGCTGGCGGTCACAACTGCGCGAACTATGGCGGAGCTCATGAAGTCACATTTCATAACTTCAACCCCCAGTCTGCCCAACGCCTCGCTCGCCTGCGGCGGGCGAGCAGGAGGCTGAAGGCCTCCGCGGGCCCGACGCCCGCCGTCAGGTGCAGCGGGTGGTCATGCCGCCCGTCGCGCTAACGGACCTGAGCGCTCATTTCCATCTGTCCCCGTGCTTCATCACGTAGTGTCTTACAACATAGGGCCAAGGAATTACGATTAAATCCGCAACCGCCCCTGATATGAAGATATTCGTGAGCTCTGTTGATCGGCCGGCAGACCGCAACGGAATCGCGACCGCCATTAACCATACGGACTTGTAGAACAGCTGCAGCAATAGCAAAGGCAACATCGCTAACGGATAGCGAATTCCCAAACCCGACAGAACGCACAACGCCGCCCAAAAGCTGAAGGCCACGCCCGGCAATGGATCCCACGCTTGGTCCTGGTGGAGGATTCTGGGCCACACGTTGAATCCGAGCATCACGAAATTACCCAGGTACACGACCCTCATCAAATACAGGCGGATCGTCGACACTTCCTCGGACATTATGGGATTCCTCCCCCCTTGGAGCTCGGCTCACCCGTCGCGAGACGCTCACCCCTAGCCCGGTCTCCTGTCGGCATGATGCCTCGCTCACCTGCGGTGGGCGAGCGGGAGGCTTCCCCGGACCGGACGCCCGCCGTCAGGTGCAGCGGGCGGTTAGCCCGAATCAGCCCCAGCTGGGAAATCAATTTCGACAGTATAGGAACCAAATGATGAGAATCGCCGGGATCGAACACCCAATGCAAAAGCGTGCATATAGGTTCCTTGGTCGCGGAATTCCTGACATGACAATACCAAACAGCAGCGAGATTACTACGCCTCCAAAGGTCGGTGCCCACATCAAGAAGAACGCGACTCCGCTCATAAATGCGCCGGATGGGACAGATACATTATCGCCATGCCAGCATAAGCGGAGTAGATCGGCGTGAGCGCACCAAAAATCATAGCCAGGCGGCTACGCATCTGCGGGGCCTGAAACCACAGAACCGTCAAGAACACTAGAAGCGTGACATCTAGCGCGACCGCAACCCACGTGAATACGAGAATGCTCACTCTGAAGTCCGTCCCTTTCGGCCCAACGGATCGCGCTTAAGCTGCGGCGCGCTGAAGAAAGACTCATTCCCTAATCTACGCGCGCCGTCAGCTTCAAGCGCTTGTTAGACCGCCAGCGTGCGGGCCCCGCTCCACTGCGAGTTAGGCCGCTGATGAGTGCTATCGCGGACGCTCACTTCTGGGCGTAGGGGCTTGGGGAGGCGCTACTCGGACCCCGCGCCAACCCGAGCGCGTAATTGCTTGCTGCACGAACCCCGACGCCTTGATCTCCTCAATGAACTCGCTGATGTAGGCAAGGCGTGCGGCCTCGCCTTTCGCTACGACGACCGCGGGGCGGTTCACCCCGTAGCGGTCCTCGAGAACGCGCGAGTCGGGCAGCTGGGCCGAATAATCGACAAGCAGGTGGCGAGCTGATGCCCAGGCATCTACACGTCCCGTACGCAGCAGCTCGAAAGCGCTGTCCGGGGTGTCGACGCTCACCAGCTCGGCTTGTTTCCGCACGCGGGTCAGACTCAAAGTCGAGGCGTGCGCATGAACCACGGCAACGCGAACGCCGAGCCGGTCCGCGTCGGCGGCACTGCGGATCGATGAGCTGGCCGGCACCAGATAGGTATAGTCGAATTCGATGAACGGCGGTGAGAATCCTTCTACATCCGCAGCCCGAGCCGGGTCGTATCCGAGAAACCCAACGTCGCAAGCGCCTGCTTTCAGGCACTCCACCATCTTCGGTGGAGTCGGATGTTCCACGAGCACTAGCTGGACCCCGACGCGGGCCGCAAGCGCCCGAGCCACGTCTGCCCACACGCCCTTCACCTCACCGGTGACTGGATCTTTGGTGTACTGACCGGAGAACAGCCCAATCCGAACTTTGCCGGCGCGCACCAGGTCAGCGACCCGCGGGTCTGGCGCCTGTTGCGCATGGGCGATCCGCGGAACGGCGAGCAGAACGACCGCCATGATTGGAGGCCAAAGTCTCCTTCTCATCACAAGCCCTTTTCCAAGGAGTCGCCCGCAGACGGTCTAACGCTCCGGTTCAGGTGCGGCGGGCGTACGCCCAACGCGCCGGCATATCGACTCCCAACCCGCCCGCCGTCACCTGCAACCGGTTGTTATGCGGTATCGCAAGACTGGCAAGCGCCCGCTCAACGTCAGCCGGGAGTGTACCCCTGCGCACCACGACAGGCCAGAGATCAAGAGGTGGTGCCGCAATGAGCGAGTCTGCGAGCCGAACTGCAGCGAGATCGTCATGCAGGTACGGCCGGAGACCGCAATGCCGAGCGTCGCATGACGCCCGGACCCCTGGTCTGCACACTTTCCATGAACACGTGCGCCCGAGGTACCGCCCGCGTTCATCTGCCAAGAAAACATCTGCACCGCGGCTGTGACTCTGAAGCCGACCCTTGAGCTGTCGACCCAATGCTGCCAACCGCGTGAGATCAAGGTCGTCGGCAACGTGCACGAGCAGGTCAACGTCTTTCGGGCTTGAGCGGCTGGTCGTCATGGACCCGATGAGCGCGATGCGCCGAACCCCCGCAAGCTGAGAAGCCGACCGCACGAACCACAACGCTGCCTCGAGAGGCCTGCCTCGAACACCAGAGTCTTGATCATTCATCGATGCCACCCTGGCCTCTGCACAGAACTATCCGCATCACGCCAATTGTACTGAACTAGATAACCCAATAAACCTAGCAAGACGGCCGTATAACTCATTTGAGGCTGATCTGTATAACGCAATAACGGCCGCGAGGACGTCAAGGACGTGACACAACGACGCATCTCGCAACGGCCCGCGGGTCGGGCCCTTCAGCCCGGTTCGAGCAAACACTATGCCCTCAAGCCGTGGACCGCCATCTTGATGATAGTCATGTGAGACCCGCTAGCGATCGTTGTCCTGGACTATACGCCCAACTCCCCGGCCTCAACAAGGTTCTCGGGGCTTCGACTGCGGTAGTGGATGCAGCGGGGCGGCCGGGGCGGACATGGGCTAACATCCTCATGCCATGACTCTCTATCTGACTGAGGATGACGTCGCGCGGCTGCTTCCGATGGAGGCCTGCATCGAAGCGGTCGAGGCCGTATTCCGGCAATGGGGGGAGGGGCGTGCGGACAACAGGCCGCGGGCCCGGGCGGTGGTGCGCGGCGCGATGCTGCACGCGCTGGCGGCGGGGTCGGAGGTCTGGGGAAGGCTGGCCGCGAAGGTTTACGCCACGTCGCGCGGCGGGGCGCGATTCGTGGTCCTGCTGTTCGACGCGACGGACTCCAGCCTGCTGGCGGTGATCGAGGGGGACCGGCTCGGGCAGACGCGCACGGGCGCGGCTTCAGGCGTGGCTTCGCGGCGGCTGGCGCGCAAGGAGGCGCGCTCGCTGGCGATCATCGGGACGGGCTGGCAGGCGCGCGGTCAGGCGAAGGCGGTCGCGATCGTGCGGCGGCTCGAGGAGATCCGGGCCTTCGGCAGGGACCGCGATCGTCTGCGTGAGTTCTGCCGGGACACGGAGGCGGCGTGCGGCGTGAAGACTGTGCCGTGCGAATCGGCCGAGGAGGCGGTGCGCGGCGCGGACATCGTGGTGACCGCCACGTCGTCGGCGAAGCCGGTCCTCGAGGGGGCATGGCTGCGGCCCGGAACGCACCTCAACGCGGTGGGGAGCAACAGGGCGGATCGCCGCGAGCTCGACGAAGAGGCGGTCGGTCGCGCCGGCCTGATCGTCGTCGACTCGATCGACCAGGCGCGTCTGGAGGCGGGCGACCTGCTCGCCGTCGGCGGCGGGGCGCCGATCGAGCGCGCCGTCGAGCTCAAGGACGTCGTGGTCGGCGCGAAGCCGGGGCGGCGGGACGACCACGAGATCACGCTGTTCAAGTCGATCGGTGTCGGCCTCGAAGACCTCGCGGCCGCCTCTCTCGTCTACGATCGGGCCATCGCGCAGGGGATCGGGCGGCCGCTTTTGTCCGCGGCCGGGATGAGCGCCTCCACCGTGCGCGAGCGTATCGAGGCGATCCTGCGCGAGAAATTCGCCCCAGTGCACCTCGAGATCCACGACGACAGCGCGCGGCACGCCGGGCACGCGGGGGCGGCGGCGGGTGGCGGGCACTTCGAGGTCGTCGTCGTCTCCGCGGCGTTCGAGGGGAAGCCCCTCCTGGATCGTCACCGGATGGTCAACGACGCCCTGCGGGAGATGATCGGCCGGGAGATCCACGCCCTCGGGCTCAGGACACTGGCTCCCGGCGAGCCGGTCCGTTGAAGGCGCCCAGGGCGCGCAGGTGCGCCTCGACGGAGGCGCCGAGCGCCTCCACGTTGTAGCCCCCCTCCAGGAGCGAAACGACCCGGCCGTCGCAGTGCCTGTCCGCGGCCTCCTT
>WNGH01008800.1_pt1 | contig 15417 bp, 13 predicted proteins | sample 5400631 | NCBI WGS metagenome assembly WNGH01 (sample SAMN13153373, study PRJNA577476) | soil metagenome | isolation source: 115 cm soil or saprolite under Garry oak tree replicate 1 | place: USA:California | collected 2016-06-15
GCGCATGGACCGCGACTTGATCGTGATCGATAAATTGAGCGTGTGAAAACGATCGATTCGATTCTTTATAAAAGGAGATCAGATCAACCATGCATCTAACTACGTACAACGCGAAAGCTTATTCCGCTGCCAGCGCAACATCGCCGCTGGACTCAACCAAGATCAAGCGTCGTGATCCAACTGATCGCGACGTGCAGATCGAAATCCTGTTCTGCGGCATTTGCCACTCCGATCTGCATTCGGTGCGCAACGAGTGGAGCGAGTTCATGGCGACTGTCTACCCGATTGTCCCCGGCCATGAGATTATCGGCCGTGTGACCAAGGTCGGCTCGGCAGTTACCAAGTACAAGCCAGGTGATCTCGCCGCGGTCGGCTGCATGGTCGATTCGGACGGCACCTGCCCACAGTGCAAGGCTGGCCTTGAGCAATTCTGCCCGAACATGATCCTCACCTTCAACTCTCCGGACAAACACCTCGGAGGCGTGACCTACGGCGGCTACTCCGAAAGCATCGTCGTTGACGAACGCTTCGTCCTGCGCGTCCCCACCAATCTTAATCTTGCCGGAGCCGCGCCACTTCTTTGTGCTGGGATCACGACATACTCGCCCATGCATCATTGGGGCGTCTCCAAGGGCAAGAAAGTTGGCGTAGTCGGTCTTGGCGGACTGGGCCACATGGCCGTGAAGTTTGCTCATGCGCTCGGAGCGCACGTCGTCGTTTTCACCACTTCACCCGGCAAGAAAGAAGACGCGCTCCGCCTCGGCGCCGACGAGGTCGTCGTCTCGCGCAACGCCGACGAGATGAAGAAGCACACCGGCAGCTTCGATTTCATCCTCGACGCCGTCTCCGCCGATCACGACATCAACGCCTATATCAATTTACTCGGCATCGACGGCAATCTTACGCTCGTTGGCGCTCCCGCGAAGCCGCTCGGCGTCACCGCATTTGGCCTCATCGCGCGGCGCCGCAGTTTCTCCGGCTCTATGATCGGCGGCATCCCCGAGACGCAAGAGATGCTCGATTTTTGCGGCGCACACAACATCACCTCCGATGTCGAAGTCATTCCCATCCAGAAAGTCAACGAAGCCTACGAGAGACTGCTCAAGTCCGATGTGAAATACCGCTTCTCGATCGATATGGCTTCACTCAAATCCGAATGACCACCAAGCTAAACAAAACTGTAGTCGCTGTAGCCACGGCCCTGTGGGCCGTTTTCCTAGTGTGAAGCTGCACCGACGTGGACCGGCCACAGGCCGGTGGCTACAACATTTGTGAAATCGCATTAAGGAGAAACAATGCAGAAGCGCAAACTAGGAAAAAGTAATCTGGAAGTCTCGGCGATCGGCCTCGGGTGTATGGGAATGAGCTTTGGCTACGGTCCGGCTCACGACAAGCAGGAGATGATCTCTCTTCTGCGCGCGGCGGTGGAACGCGGCGTCACATTCTTCGATACCGCTGAAGTGTACGGCCCGTTCACAAACGAAGAACTCGTGGGCGAGGGCCTCGCACCTTTCCGCGGGCAAGTGGTGATCGCCACCAAGTTCGGATTCAAATTTGGTCCCAAAGGTGAGCAGATTGGACTCGATAGTCGGCCGGAGCACATCAAACAGGTCGCCGACGGTTCGCTGAAACGACTCAGGACCGATGTTATCGATCTGTTCTATCAACACCGCGTCGATCCCGGCGTGCCGATTGAAGATGTCGCCGGCGCGGTGAAGGAACTGATTCACCAAGGCAAGGTCAAGCGCTTCGGACTTTCTGAAGCAGGAGTGCAAACGATTCGGCGCGCACACGCCGTTCAGCCGCTTACGGCACTCCAGAGCGAATATTCGCTGTGGTGGAGACAGCCTGAAGAGGAAGTGTTACCGACACTCGAAGAACTTGGAATCGGATTCGTTCCATTCAGTCCTCTGGGTAGGGGCTTCCTTACGGGAAAGATCGACGAAAATACCACGTTCGACAATTCGGACTTCCGCAACACCCTCCCTCGCTTCACGCCGGACGCGCTCAAGGCGAATCAGGCCCTGATCGAACTGCTTGGCAAGATCGCAGAACGGAAGAAGGCGACACCTGCTCAGATCGCGCTCGCCTGGCTGCTCGCCCAGAAGCCATGGATTGTTCCAATTCCCGGCACGACGAAGCTGCATCGCTTGGAAGAAAACATTGGAGCAGCTGCAATCGAACTTACGGCCGACGACCTCCGCGAGATCGATGAGGCCGCATCAACGATCACGGTCCAAGGCGCTCGATATCCGGAAAAGCTGGAGCAAATGACCGGTCGCTGAGTCCGAACCGGACTGGCGGTTTTCCTTCACCACAGAGATCACGAAGTTCACGGTGCCCGATGCGAAGGCACCGGTTGCCTGCCTTCGACGCCGATGAATCGCCGCAGTATCTTAGGCGATATGAAAGCATCCTATGTTCTATCTTTTCTTTGCGGCGCCGCGGTGATGCTCGGCTTCAACACGCTCGGTCGATCCAACTCTCCACACCACGTTTACGAATTGCGCCTTTATCACGTCAACGAGGGCAAAATGGATGCTCTCAAAGCTCGCTTTGGTAATCACACCGACTCGATCTTCAAGCGGCACAACATGAAGAGTATCGGTTATTGGTCGTCCGAAGATGCGCCGAGTTCTCAGAACCTGTTTATCTACATTCTGGAGCATCCCAGCCGTCAAGAGGGGGAGAAGAATTGGGCCGCTTTCCAAGCCGATCCGGAATGGCAGAAGGTGAAGGCCGAATCGGAGGCGCACGGGCCACTGGTGGACCCATATCGACCGGTCATGGACCCGACCAGCTTTTCAGCCCTCAACTAGTCGCGCCTAAAAGCGACGGGACCGCAACGCCGGCATGGAGGACGTCCCTACGGGGTCTTTGCCGGAAAATGCGGGTCGCTGCCTATTCGCGTGTCGATCGCGATCCAGTTCACTTCCCAGGTCTTGCCGCCGTCTTCGGAGAAAGCTTGTTCGAAACGACAGGAATCCGGTTTGATGTCGGAAATGACAAAGCGGACCAGGATCGCCCGTCCGTTAAAGGTTTCCTGGTCATAAAATTCGCCGCGACCATCCTTGAACGCGCCGATGGTAGGCGGACTCATGCTGCCGGCCGCGCTGCTGGCAAAGTTGAGACTCCATTGGTGCGATTGCGGATTGTAGAGCCGCAGACTCAAGGCCTCGATGTGTCCAGCCGGGCCTTTCACGTCGAGCTCCACGAGGTTCGCCCGCCCGTTCCATACTTTCCTGACTTCGGTCGTTCCCCAGTATTCCACCCAGGAATTGGAATGACTCAGCGGATGCTCGAGACGCCAAAGGTGCGTGTGCCATTTTCCGATCTCGAAATCAAAATCGTGCTGCCCGTCGCGGACGGCGTCCGGCTTTCTTGACGGGGCCGCAGTCGACTGAGCGAAGGTCTGTGACAATAGCGGGGTAACTAAACAGATGAAGGCAAGAAGGGCCTGCAGTGACAACCGGTTCATTTTCATTTTTCGTTGGGTCTTTGGATGATGCCTCGCCTTTCCTTGTGTGCTGTACAAACTGCCGCAGCAGATCGGCAAAGCAATTTCATCTCGCAAGGTTGATGGTTGAGAGTTGAGAGTTGAGAGTCAAATGCTGAAATACCGCGCACGGGAAGTCGAGGGGCGCTTGAGGGGTTGAGACGTTGAGGCGCAAAGGCAAACGTTCCGCCAGCAAATCCATGAAAGCCGTTCAAGGTTATTATCTCATCAAGCCGGAAGACCTCTCCTGGCGGCCGTCCAACCTGATGCAAATCCCGAACGCGGATTATCTGGAGCGCACCGGAAGCGAGAATCTCGGCGCGCGGCTCTGGCGATTGCCGCCCAAAAGCGCGAACACGTTGCACAAACATATCCGCGCGGAGGAATTTTATTTCGTGCTGGAAGGCGTGGGCCGCATCCGGGTGGGCGGCGAGACGTTGACCGTGCCGAAATACGGCGGGGTATTGGTCGGGCCGGACCAGTTGCGCCAGGTGTTCAACGATACCGACGCCGAGGTGCTCTGGCTCATCGTGGCGGCGCCGGAGGAGGCGGAATTTCTGCCCGGTGCAAAGACCAAGCCCGACATGTCGCTCATTTATCCGGTTGACCCGAAGCAGTTGCCAAAAGAATTGCTCGGTGTGGAGTGGCCGCCCAAGGCGTGAGCGACGCTCACAAGCTCAAGCGTTACATCGACAAGAAAGACGGGAGTCGTGCGCGAGCCGATGACGCGGTACGAAGAATCTTTGCGACTTTCTCGATCGTGTTCCAGTTGCGCGTCGTGACCGGCACACCCAGGCGCTTCTCGATCTTGCCGAGGTAGCTGATCGCCTTCATCTGCCGACGATACAGACCCAGGACGAATCGGCCTTGGATCGCAATAATCTTCAGCAACCAGTCATCGTCCGAGGGCAGACTGAGAGGAAGAGGAGGCAGCGCGCGAACTCGTTTGGCTAACACGCTGACAAACCGGACTACATTCGGGCCCGAGGGTTGTCGTGAGAATGGATCCTTTGATGCGAGTTTAATGATGTCGCGCGCGGGACAAATCATGATCTCGCATTTGAATGGCAACTTCCGAGCGATCGCCGCCCGCAGAGCCGACTCGCTCACGTCTTCACGGACAACAAACGTGCCGACCGCGCCTATGTTGACGATATCGAACTTGGCTAACTGCTTCGCGATGAGCGCCGGTTGGCATCGATTTGTCCCACCGACGTTCACCGCGCGAAGAAATACCACCCAGCGCATCCGCAGGAATGGTCGCAGAAGAACTTTGGCGTGTCGATTGGAGCGGCGAACCTCGCGGCTACGCTAACTTCGGAGGAAATAGATCTGGAGGTTAAGAAAGTTCCATCTGGCGGCATTCCCAATGCCTCTATTGCCAGCTGAGGAAGTCTTATAAATCGATTGCGCTACTCAGGGCGTTAAGTATGGGATCTCAATGAGCGTAGCCTTGCTAGCAAGTTACGTCCCGGCACTGCGGGCGACGAAGGTCGATCCAATGACCGCCCTACATTATCAATAAAGCCGATTCATTGTAACGGTCGGCCGCGTGCATCGCCCGTTGACCTGCAGCCAGTCGACGCTGAGTTTCTAAAATGTCCGTGACTCAGACCCAAGTGGTCCCCGCATTTCGCAGAACTACCGAGACTTTCGCGGCTGGAGCGAAGACGCTCGAGCAAAAGTATTTTGTTTCACCGGAGATTTTTGCGGAGGAACAGGAGAAAATCTTTTCCAGATGCTGGATGTTAGTCGGGCATCAGAGTCAGATCGGTAAGGGCGGGGATTATTTCACTGCGCAGGTGGCTGGCGAAAGTTTGATCATTATTCGCGATCAGCGCGGCACCGTTCGCGGGTTTTTACAATGTTTGTCGTCATCGCGGGACGCGACTCAGGGAAGACGCATGTGGACATGTGTCGGCGATTCAATGTCCGTACCATGCGTGGACGTACGGACTTGATGGGCGATTGATCGGCGCGCCGCATATGAATGAAGTTCCGGGTTTTGATAAGGCGGATTATTCACTGCACGCGGCGAACCTTGGATTATGGGAAGGATTCATCTTCGTCAACCTGGCGGAATCCCCTACTCCCCTGGAAGAATGGTTTGCCCCTTGACCAGAAAATTTTCTCACTGGAATCTGCCGACGCTGCGCTCGGCGAAACGGATCGATTACGATGTGCAAGCCAATTGGAAGCTGATCTTCGAAAATTATTCGGAGTGCTATCATTGTCCGGGAGTGCATCCGGCCCTCTCGAAATTATCGCCGTATGATTCAGCGGAGAACGATCTCGCCGAAGGGCCGTTCCTCGGTGGTTTCATGCGAATCACGAAAGGCAACAGCCTCACCATGACCGGCAATGCCTGCGCGTTGCCGGTGGGCGACGTCAATGCCGAGGATTTTCACCGCGTTTTCTACTACTCCATTTTCCCTAACATGGTGCTGAGCATGCACTCGGATTATGTGATGGTGCATCAGCTTCGCCCGCTGTCGCCGGAACGGACTTTAATCCATTGTGATTGGTTTTTTCATCCAGAAGCGTTCGAGCGAAAAGATTTCAAATACAACGGAAGGTGAATCGGCCGCTCCGCCGGGCGATGTTAAGGTTAGCCCCGAAAGCTTTCGGGGCTGTTGTTAGCATCGAGCGACGACAGCTTGATCCACCTCCACCCATTTCGTCCGCGTTACCTATCGCGCCGTAGGATCGACCTAGGCGGATTCGCTGTTAAGACTCCTAGTATTTGACTGCGGCGTCTTATGGAAGCGGCTGCGACGAGTTTCTCGAAGCGCGCCACGCGTCGGCTGAACGGACATATTGCGCTTGATTGCTCGGCGCCGGTTCTAGATCGAGACTACAAGGAGGGAACATTCTCGCGTAATCAATAGAATGCGCGAGCAAAGCCCGAAGCGAAGCGGCTGGCATACTCCAAACTGAACCGTGCGATCGCACCTTTCGTCAATCAGTGTTCACTATACCATTTTTCAGTATTTTCGGCGTCGTTCCTGACCCGATTAACGACAGGCTCGACTTTCTTCCCGAAAAGATGTAGAAACCTCAGTTCCATGCCCAGTACAAAGTCAGTTTCATACGACAACCTGATCGTGTGTGCGTGCGGGGCTCACGAATACATGGCGCGCGGCGCGGTCGACGCTGCGCTTTTCAGGGGCGAGTTGGATTCAAAATGGAAGCAATTTCTCCGCTGCATGGAAGCCAAAAAACGCGCCGACGAACTGGATCTGGACTTGGACGACTCCGCCATTGCCACGGCAGCAGAAGCTTTTCGTTATGAACACGATCTGATCACTGCGGAGGAGACGGAAGCATGGCTGGTGACACGACGGCTCACACTTGATGATTTCAGCGACTACTTTACCCGGCAATATTGTGCCAGCACGCTCAATGAAAAGATTGTTCCGGAGGAAGTTGAATACACTTCCGCGTCGTCGGAACTACGCCAGTTATTCGTGACGGAATTGATTCTATCCGGAGAATTGGACCGGATGACGACTGAGTTGATATGGCGTCTGGCTGCTCGTTGCGCCGCGAAAGATTCCGATCCGGATGCGATCGCGGGCGAAGAACGAAAGTTTTTCGATCGCAACGAGGTTGAATCGGCGCAACTTTCCAATTGGCTGAAGCGACTTGGACGCGATTCGCAGTGGTTCAATGAAATGGTGGTGATGGAAGCAGCATATCGCCAGCGGTGTGACACCGTGCTTGTCCCGCAAGCGCGTCAACGCGAATTGGTGATGCTACGATTGCCTCTGACGCGATTCGAAACTGAAGTAATCGAGCTGGAATCGCGCGATGCCGCCAAAGAAGCGCTGTTTTGTGTGCGTGAAGACGGCATGTCAATGGAGGAAGTTGCTATGGAAGGGCGCTACCCATATCGCCGTGCGGATTTTCTCATGGAAGAAATTCCCGTCGATGCCCAGCAAAGATTTCTAAGCGTATCAGCGGGAGATGTGCTGGAACCGGTCGTGCGCGGCGACGGATTCGAACTGTGTCGTATTGTCAAAAAGATCGAGCCGCAACCGGAGGATCCGAGTGTTAGATTGCGAATCGAGCAGCGGCTCCTTGATCGGCATTTCTCCGAGCTCGCCAGCAAGTACGTACAATGGCGACTTGGTGTTTCCATTTCAGCGGAATGAAAACTCAAGATAGCGAAATTCTGCGGCGTTCATCGGTGTTCCGGTTTCTTTCTGACGATCATTTTGGCGCGATTGAGCCGCTGTTGCAGGAAGAACACTACGATTTTGGTGACGTAATCGTAAAACAGGACGATCAGGCCGATTCATTTTACGTTTTAACTAGAGGACGCGCGCGCGCGCTGAAGATCAAACCAAATGGTGAGGAAATCCCATTGGGGGTGTTGAAACCAGGCGACTCGTTCGGAGAAGCCGCGTTGTCTGAGGGTGGAACGCGAAACGCGACCGTGCGCTGTAGCACGGCGGTAGATCTTCTACGGATCGATCGCGACGACTTTCTGCGGCTCGTCCATCGCGTGCCTGAGTTGAAGCAGTATGTCGAGACGACCGGACGTAGTCGGGCCCTGCAAAGCTTCCTTTATCAGTTCAGCAATTTCGGCCGACTTCCAACGCCTGTGTTGCGCAGCATGATCGACAAACTGAGGCGAATCGCATTCGAAAAAGGCAGTCTCATCATCCGTGAAGGAGACGACGCCGGACCACTCTATGTGATTGAAAAAGGAAGGGCGCGCGCCTTTGCCGGAGTCGACAGACGCGAGCGCAATCTTGCGTTCTATCGCGCGGGGGATTTTTTTGGTGAACTGTCGATCTTGAACGGCTCACCGCGCGCGGCGTCGGTGGAAGCATCCACCGATTGCCAATTGCTCGCGCTCGATGCGAAGTCAGTGAAGGACTTACGCCGCCGATTCCCTGAGTTTAGCAAGTTGCTGAGCGAGCGGCTCGCGCTTTACCAGGCAAAAACGGAAGCACGCATTCCGTTAGATTTCACAACCGAACTGCTGCCTGCGGAGACACAGGTTCACGACAAGGTGGAGTTGGACGGTCAACAACCGCCTGCTGAGGGCGAAGAGAAAGAAGAGCCGTTCGCCGACGAGCGGGGCTTATTCCGCAAACGCGGCAAACGCATCCGCAAGATCGATCACATCATGCAAATCGACGAGATGGATTGTGGCGCGGCGAGTCTCGGGATGATTTGCCGGCATTTCGGTCGGAAGGTAAGTTTGGCGCGCATTCGGCAGCTCTGCCACACGGCAACGGACGGCACGAGCCTGAAGGCGCTTTCTCGCGCTGCAACCGAACTCGGATTGGCGGCGCGCGCATTGAAAGTCTCGTTCCGCAATCTCCCAATGATGCCGCTGCCAGCCATAGTACATTGGGAAGGCAATCACTGGATCGTTCTCCATGATGTTGATGAGCAGTTTGTGCGCGTGGCCGATCCGGCGCTTGGCCTGCGGAAAGTTCCGCGTCGCGAATTTGAAGCAAAGTGGACGGGTTACGCGGCGCTGTTCGATTACACGCCAGCATTCGAGCAAGCTCCGGAAAGCAAGCCAACGCTGGCGTGGGTCTTTCCATTCCTCGCGCGCTTTAAGGTCGTCTTGCTTCAAGTCCTGGGCCTGGCCGTCGCCGTAAGTTTCCTTCAACTGCTCTTTCCGGTGTTCACGCAGATGGTGGTGGACAAGGTCATTGTCGAAAATGATATCGGTCTGCTGACGACGATTCTGCTCGGCATGCTCGCCGCGCTCGTCTTCGTGCAACTCGCCACCCTCGCGCAAGAATATTTGCTCGCCTTTGCCGCCGTGCGGCTCGACACCGCGGTGCTTGATTTCTTGAGCCGGAAACTTCTCTCGTTGCCGATGACTTATTTCACAAGTCGTCGGACAGGCGACATTCAACGCCGGCTTGATGGGGCGAGGCAAGTTCGACAATTTGCAGTCCAACAGGGAATTGGCGCATTGCTGGCGCTAATCTTTCTCTTCGGCGCTCTTATTTTAATGGGGATGTACAGTCCGCTCCTCATGCTTGCCTTCCTGGCAACGACACCGCTCTATGTCGGGTTAATGATTTTTTCGGTGAAAGTGCTTCGCCCCTTGTATCAGGGCACGGAAGAAAGCCAGGGTAAATACAGTTCGCACCAAATCGATGCGATCAAGGGCATCGAGGCAGTGAAGGCGGCGTCCGCCGAGAGCGCATTTCGTGACGCTATGCTTAACGAATTTCTCTCCGTTTCGCAAAAGCTATTCAAGGCCAGCTTCATCACGATGTCGTATGACAGTGTCCTGCAGAGCATAGGTCTTCTCTCCACCGCGATTTTCTTGTGGGTGGGCGCGACACAAGTGATTCACGGGCACTTGAGCGTCGGTGGATTTGTCGCATTTAGCTCGCTGACGGCAATGGCGTACGCAGGAATTTTGCGCGCGCTCGGAGTTTGGGACAGCCTGCAATTCGCCGCCGTCCTCCTGAATCGCCTAAACGACATTTTTGAGCAAGAGCCGGAGCAAGGCCATGACCGTTCCCGTCTCATCCCGGTGCATAGCTTGGAAGGGCATATCGAGCTGCGCGGAGTCAGTTTCAAATACGGCGGACCCGAAGCACCTGATATTTTGAAAAATATTACGCTGAATCTCGCGCCGGGACGCATGGTCGCATTCGTGGGCCGCAGCGGCTGTGGCAAAACTACGCTGGTCAAGTTAATTGCCGGCCTGCTGGAACCCACGGAAGGGACGATCTTTTTCGATAATGTCGATCTAAAGACGCTCAATTATCGCGATGTGCGCCGGCACATCGGAACGGTGCTTCAGGAAAATCACATGTTTAACGAAACGATCGCGCGCAATATCTCGTTTGGCGATCCAGAGCCGGATCTCGATCGCATCCTTGCCGCCGCTCAAGCCGCCGCCGCGCACGATTTCATCATGCGCCTCCCGCTTGGCTACGAGACAAAGATTGGCGAATCGGGTCTTTCTCTCTCCGGTGGTCAGAAGCAACGCATCGCCATCGCGCGGGCAATCTACAACAATCCTCCGGTCTTGATCTTTGATGAGGCAACGAGCGCGCTCGATACAGAATCGGAACGCGCGATCCAGGATAATCTTGGGCGGCTAATGGCTGGCCGCACAACCATCGTGATCGCCCATCGACTAAGTACGATTCGCGAAGCGCATTCGATTGTGGTGCTCGAACAGGGGAGTGTCGCCGAGGTCGGCTCGCATGATGAGCTGATGGCGCAACGCGGTCTTTATTATTACCTTTCGAGCCAGCAGCTAGGAATCTGAATTGATTCGGCAATGATTTCCCAATTAACTCAACGCGGCTCCATTGATGCAGAATCCGAAATGTCGCCGCAGGAGCCGCCACCTTGGATCATCCGGTCGACAGCGTGGCTATTGATGGCGGCGTTTCTGGTTGCGCTGCTCATCGCCATTGTGATGCGACTGCCGGAAACGGTGCGCTGTCCATTCGTGTTGGTTCCCGCGACGGGCGCCGATCCAATCCAATCGCCCCGTCAGGCACTAATTAGTCGCGTTACCGTCGACGAGGGCCAACCTGTAAACGCCGGCGAGGAGTTGTTTGTTTTGCGCTCTGACGAGATCCGCGGCTGGGATACCCAGTTTCGGACTCTCACCGAGGATTTACGCAGCAAGGAAGAAAGTCTCACTCAATATGAGACTGCTTACGTTGCGCAACTTGAGATCAAGAAGGCCGAAATCGAGCAGGCAAAAAGCGAAGTAAAATTCCGCGAGAATCACGCGGCTACGAGCCGCGACCTCGTCTCGCGCATGGAGAAATTAGCCAAGCAGGGCGGTGAATCGGAAATCGATCTTGTAAAGTTGAAACTCGATTTAGCCGGCTCCGAAAAAGATTTGAGTGTCGCTCAGAGGACCGTGCAGCAGGTAAATCTCGACCGCGAGCGAATGGAAACGGAGCACGCGCGCCAACGGGGCGAACAGCAGTCCGACATTGAAAAGTTAAAGATGCGCATCGGCGCTTTAAAAACCGACCTGGAAAATACCCACCAAAACTTACTGACAGTTCGCAGTCCATATGAGGGCGTGATCATTTCCATGGACCAACGGACTGTGGGCAGCGTAGTGCAGCAGGGTCAGGTGCTTTGCCAGCTCGCTCGGAAGGAGGCGAAACCACGCGCCCGGATGACCTTGAACGAAACCGGTCTCCCGAAGCTCGCCGTTGCTCAGCATGTGCGCTACTTTTTCGAAGCTTTTCCATATCAGCGTTATGGCGCGGTGACCGGAAAGCTTGACTGGATCAGCCCGTCAGCGGTCACTTCCAGCGATGGTTCGCATTTCATAGCGCTGGCCTCACTTGACCGTTCTGTGATCTCTCCACGTGCGGGACAAATTTTGCCTCTGCGCGTCGGAATGCGAGGAGAAGCGCACATCATCGTCGGCAGGCGGACGCTGATTGAATATGCGTTCGAACCGATTCGGCAGTTGCGTGAAAGTATGAAACAATAATTCGCCATGCGAGATCCGCTCTTCAGACTCAGAATCGAAGACCTGACCACAAGCAATGACGCCATGGCACGGTGTTTGCAGCTGGCGACGCTTGCCGCAAAGTCAGAAGTGCCAATCGTGCTTCTCGGCGAGACCGGCACGGGAAAAACTTTGCTCGCTCATGCGATCCACAATTCGTCGGCGCGAGCAGGACGCCCGTTCATCGCATTTCAACGCCTCGGCGATCAGCGACACGTTGCTTGAGAGCCAACTGTTTGGCCATGAGCGCGGCGCTTTTACCGACCCGCAACAAAGCGTTAAAGACAAATTCGAGTTGGCCGATAGTGGCACGCTTTTTCTGGATGAGATCTCGGAAATGAGTCCGCTTGCCGAGGTAAAAATCTTGCGCGTCCTCGAGTACGGCGAATTTGAGCGGCTCGGCTCTGAACGAATGCTCACCTCCAACGCGCGAATCATCTGCTCATCAAACTCTTCGTTGCGCGACCGAGTGCGACTGGGAAAATTTCGAGAGGACCTTTATCAGCGCTTAAACGGACTGACTCTACTCATTCCTCCACTGCGCGAACGGCTACAGGAACTTCCAGCACTGATTGCCGCAGAATTGAAAGCGACTGGGTTGAAAGAAGGAAAAAACATCACGGCGATTCATCCTGAAGCGATGGACAAGTTGCTTCGCCATGAGTAGCGCGGAAACCTTCGCGAGTTGAGTCACACGGTGCGAGCCATGACGTTGTTTCGCAATGGCTCGGTGGTTCTGCCCGAGCATGTCGTTTTTCCTCCTGATCTAGAACCAGATCGAGCTAGATCCGACAATGTCAAATCGGTTTCCATGTTCACCAGCAATAATAAAGAGCCCGGCGCCGCCATCGATCTCTCGCTGGAGAGTGCCGTTAAAAGGCACGTCCAGCTCGTCTTCGAGCAAGCAAACCAAAGGCAGCGACGGGCGGCAAAGTTGCTCGGTATTTCTCGCTCGGCGCTCGCCCGCCATCTCCGAGACGGTGGCCCAAAAGTAAAGCACGGGTGGTCTAAAAAATAAACGGGAGCGGTCTCAGAATGAATTCAGACATTCCATCCGGTTCCAGTGGCGACTGTCTATTTTGGTAAAGATGCGCTGACTAAGTGCCTCCCGTTTAAGAACAAATGCAGCGAGCACTTTTATTTCGACCAGTCTTGCCAAACTTGGCATGGATACTGATAATATAGAAAGCCGAAGTGAGTGTACCGAAGAACAAGAAAAATGCGCCCGCCGGAGAGTCAGGTATCAAAGGCCCAAGCGCAGGAAAGATAAATTGATTCGTCTGGATGACCTGATTCCAAAACAGGACGTGACGGACGGGCATCAATTGCTGTTCGGTGTCAACGACACAACACAAACAACAAACAACCCAACGAAGAAAGAACAATAAAATGGCAGAGAAAAAGGAAAGTAAAAAGATCAAAGTCCGTGACCTAAAACCATCAAAAGACGCCAAAGGCGGCGCAGGGAGCGCCGGCGGCGGTGGTGGTACCAAAGGCCCCACCCCCACGGGCGGTGGTGTCCAAGGCGGCACCGGCGCCAAATAAGGTTAAAGAGCCGCACCCTGGTTCGATCCCGCGGTGCGGTTCTTTGAGAAAAGAAAGGGGGGATCAACCCAACAAAGGAAAACTAGTATACGAGAGAAAAAGAAGAAAAACAAAAAAGACATCAAGGTCCGTTACCGTGACTTGAAGCCTCGGAAAGATGCAAAAGGCGGCGTAGGTCGGGGAGCCCAGCTTTCGGGCAGCCAAGCTAGCAAATCCGCTGAGGTCGCAGGGCGCGTCTGGTGACTCCTGAAGAACATGCCGAGAGAAGAAAAACTTTCGGCTTCCAGCTCGGGGATAAGATTACTGACGGCATCGCGTCGCCTTATTTGTTCGCCGCTGACGGCGCGGACGAGGCGACAAGTTTTTGAAAGCGCGGATCATTCCGAAGCGGATCGAACATTGGATCGAGCCGGAGCAACGCAGGAGTGAGCGGGGTTGCAGCCAGCGCGCCGTTGCCCGGTCCCGAGAGTAGTTTCTGTAAAGCGGCAATGGCGCGATCAGGCTCCCCCATGCGCGCCGCTACCCGGGCGAGGATCTCGATCGGAATGGGACCATTTATCGCGTCCTTTTTGATCGGCAGCGCGGCCATGGCCCGTTCCGACAGTGCCAACGCAACGGCTTTGTCACCGAGGCCCATATTGGTCAGCGCGAGATCTCCAATGAGGCTATAATTTTCCGGTTGTTCTTTGAGGAAAGATTCCAGTTCGCTGCGCGCCTGTCGCCAAGTTTCCTGGGCGGCGGCACGGTCGCCGGCGACTTCTTGCGCCCAGCCTAACCAAAAGTGCAGTTCGCCGTTCCAAAACCCCAGTGCTGGATCAGGCTTGGCAAGTATTTCCTTTAGCTGAAGGATGATTTGTGCGGGGCGGCGCTCTAGGATCGCTTGGTAAACCTGTGTCTCCAAGGCCAGCGGGTCGTCGGCAGCCGGATGCAGCGGAGCGAGGAGCGCCGAGGCGCGCGGCAGATCGCCCTCGGCTTGTGCGATAGCGGCCTTGGTCGCGAGGGTATCGAGGTCATCCGGCCTAATATTGAGAACCTGATCAAGCTTTCGCAGTGCTTCGGGAAAGCGCCGGAGTGCATTATAGGAAATGGCGTGCTGAGTGAGTGGGGTAACGTTGCGCGGGTCGAGCCGTTCGGCTTCGTTGAAATACGACTCGCTCCGGTCCCACTGGCCTCGCCTCCGCATGACATAGGCCAGCGACTCAGGAATCCGGCTGCTATTCGGCAGAAGCTGACGTGCTTGCTCAAAGTAACGCACGGCGGTGTCGTAATCCTTCAGACAGGCGTAGTGATAATAACCCTTGGCCATCAGGGCTTCGCCGAGATTGGGCTGAAGAGTGAGCGCGGTTTCCGCTGCCTGCCGTGCCTCTTCACGGAGGGCGGCCGTTGGTTGAAGAGCCGCTGTGAGGTAGCCGAGCGCATCAACGTATGATAGCAGCGCCCAACTAAGGGCGAACTTCGGGTCCAACCTCACCGCTTCTTTGAGATATTTTTGTGCACCAAGGGTGTTGGCGGGTGTGTTTGCAGATTTCAGTGTATAAGCCAGCCCGCGCAGGTAAGCATCGTAGGCCTCGATATTGTTTGTCGGTTTGGCCGCAATGACTCGCTTTTCCTGACCGGTGAGTTTCGCCCGCAGTTGGTCGGCAATGGCTTTGGCTACTTCGCTCTCGACCGAAAAGATGTCGGTTAGTTTGCGATCAAAGGTATCGGCCCACAGATGGGAATCATTGGCCGCTTTAATCAGCTGGACGTTCACGCGCACGGCGTCGCCGCTCTTCTGCACGCTTCCTTCCAGGATGTGGGCGACACCCAGTTGCTTGGCGATCTCGGACAAGTTTTCCGGCGCGCTTTTGTAATGCTGCGTCGATGTGCGCGAGATGACCTTCAGATCGGCGAT
>WNGH01003308.1_pt1 | contig 15416 bp, 13 predicted proteins | sample 5400631 | NCBI WGS metagenome assembly WNGH01 (sample SAMN13153373, study PRJNA577476) | soil metagenome | isolation source: 115 cm soil or saprolite under Garry oak tree replicate 1 | place: USA:California | collected 2016-06-15
ACCTGCGCCGCGCGCGGTCGGCGACACACAACATGATCCCGGCGAGCTCCGGCGCCGCGGCGGCGATCGGTTTGGTATTGCCGCACCTCAACGGTAAGCTCGACGGGTTCGCGTTCCGCGTGCCGACTATCAATGTGTCAATCGTGGACCTGACCTTCGTGGCGAAGAGGCCGACGACGGTGGAGGAAGTCAACGACGCGGTAAGGCAGGCATCGCAAACGGATCTGAAGGGTATTCTCGAGTACAACACCGAGCTGCTCGTGTCCTCGGATTTCAACCACAGCGCCGCAAGCAGCGTGTTCGATGCCACCCTTACCCGGGTGTCGAGCGGCACGCTAGTGAAAGTCTCCAGCTGGTATGACAACGAGTGGGGATTCAGCAACCGGATGTTGGATGCCGCAGTCGCGCTGATGAACGCTCGTTGAGAACTGGGATCGAGCGCGCAGTCGTTTCGAACCCGATTTTCATGCCTGTCCTCAAGATGTCGGATCTCGACCTGCGCGAAAAGCGGGTCTTCATGCGCGTCGATTTCAACGTCCCGATCCAGGACGGAAAAATCGCAGACGACACGCGTATCCGCGCTTCGCTGCCGGGGATCAGGCAGGCCCTTGCACAAAACGCGCGGCTCATGGTCGTGTCGCACCTCGGGCGGCCGGTAGAAGGCCGATTCGATGAGAAAGAGTCGCTTGCGCCGGTCGCGAAACATCTCTCGGCGCTGCTCGGGAGGGACGTCTCGCTCAAGCGCGATTGGCTGGACGGTGTCGCTGTCGAGCCCGGCCAGGCGGTGCTCTTTGAGAACTGCCGCTTCAACAAAGGCGAGAAGAAGGACGACGATGCGCTGGCGAAACAGATGGCGGCGCTGTGCGACGTCTACGTCAACGACGCCTTCGGTGCTGCGCACCGCGCCGAAGCGACCACTCACGGCATCGCGAAGTACGCGCCGGTGGCTTGCGTCGGGCCGCTGATGGCGGCGGAGATCGAAGCGCTGTCCAAGGCGCTCGAGCGTCCGGCGCGCCCCCTGGTGGCGATCGTCGCCGGGGCGAAAGTCTCGAGCAAGCTTGCGGTTCTCGGCGCCCTCGCGGAAAAGGTCGACCGGCTGATCCCGGGCGGAGGCATTGCCAATACTTTCATGCTCGCGTCCGGCATGAAAGTAGGCAAGTCTCTGGCCGAGCCGGAGCTCGTCGGCGAAGCGAAGAAAATCGCAGCGAGCCTGCGCGACAGAGGCAGTGAGGTGCCGTTACCGGTGGATGTCGTCTGCGCAAAAGAAGTCTCGTTAACGGCTAAGGCTGTGATCAAGGGTGCGGCCGAAATCGGCGACGACGACATGATCCTCGATATCGGCCCGCGTACCGCTGCGGCGTTCGCAAAGCGGCTTTCCGAGGCGGGCACCATCGTCTGGAACGGCCCGCTCGGCGTGTACGAATTCGATCAATTCGGACAGGGAACGAAAGCGATCGCCGAAGCGATTGCCGGATCGGGCGCTTATTCGCTCGCCGGCGGTGGCGAGACGCTCGCCGCCATCGCGAAATACCGAGTCGCCGACGGGATTTCTTACATCTCGACCGGCGGCGGAGCTTTCCTGGAGTTCCTCGAAGGCAAGAAACTGCCAGCGATCGAGGTGCTGGAGCAGCGCGGCAAGGCCTAGGAGTTTGTTGAAAAGGGGGCGCGCCCCCTTTTTAGAATCCCCGATCAGAGGCCGCAGAAAAACGCTTCCCTCGCGGGAAGCGTTTTTCAACAGCCTGCTAGGACTTGGCCCCGCGTGTCTCGATCGCGGCCACGCGCGCAAGCTCGCGGTGGACGCGGCCCACGCGCTCGACTTCGCCCTTGGCGGCGAAACGCTCGTAGAAGCCTTCCGACTTGAACGCCTTCACCAGGTCGCGCCAGGGGGCAAGCCGCTCTTCCCAGCGCTTGACGCGGCCCTCTGCGGGGTCGCCGTCCTCGCGAGCGAGGTCGGCGCACGCCCGCAGCATGGCCTTCAGAGTCACCGGCTTGGTGACCATGTAGTTGGTGTGGCCCCAGGCTTCGCCCCAGACGCGCTCGGCCGCCTTGAAAAAGTCGCGCACCATGCCATAGTAGTTCGGCACCTGGGTACGGCTGCCCCCGGCCAGCTGGATCTTGCGCCAGTCGCGGTTGACCCAGCGGTGCAGTTCGTTGAACAGTTCCGCCTGAAGGATCCACTTGTCCTGTGCGCTGCGCCCGCCGAGGCGGTTGATGCGGTAGCGCAAGGGACTGTCCCCCTCGCTGTAGAGGCTTCCGACCAGACGTGAGGCGAATTTGCGGTGGGGTTCGGCCCAGGACACGCGCTCGTACAAGTCGATCAGGTGGCTCTTGTTGATGCGCGTAGGTGTGGAATTGATGATTACGAACATTTCGGTGGCGAAGTCCTCGCTCCTGCCGTCGAAAATCACGCACGGTACGTTGATTGTTTTGGCGTCGTCCGGGCGCTCCTCCAAGTAGAAGCGTAGTGCCGCAAGCCGGTGCTGGCCGTCGATGATAAGGAACTTGGACTGCGGCTCCGTCAGCTGGCCGATTCCGTCGGTGCCACCCGCTGCTTGGAAGCGCAGTTTTTCCGGGGTAAACAACAACACCGTTCCTGGGATCGGCGGCTGGGTGATCGCCGTCTCATAGAAGTTCTTGAGCTGGCGCACCTTGGCCCGGGACAAGGTTCTCTGAAAGGCGCGGTCGGTGCGCTCGATCTTGGCGATGAACTGGGCGATCTCGTCTTCCTGGGAGACGCGCGCCGGGGTGATCTCCTCGCCTTCGCCGTAGAAACGGCTGATAAACCGGACCTTGGCGAGCAACTCGGGAGCGCGGACGCTGCCGAAGTAGAAGATGCCATCCTTCTGGCGAATCTGCGTGGCAAGCACGGTGTCCTCCCTAGTCAGTATGGCTCAGCCGCTGGCGCAGACCGGAAATATAGCCGAAACCGGGCGCTCACTGCGAAAAAAACGGGTTCGGGGCCTGTCCCCGGCCAAGTCACGCCGGAGCCGCTCCTTGCGCGGTTCCGGTGCATTTGCGCCTTCCCGGCGAGAAGTCGCCTCATACGCATCTGGTAAAGTAGAACGGTTTTCCCGGAGGGTCAATGAGCAGGAGCACCAAGATCGTCGCCACACTCGGCCCGGCATCCAACGACCCTCAGACGCTCGAGCGGATGTTCCTCGCGGGAGTGGACGTCGTGCGCATGAACTTCTCGCACGGCACCGCTGCGGACCACGAGCGGCGCGCGGAATTGGTGCGCGAGGCCTGCCGCAAAACCGGGCGCACCGTCGGCATCATGGGCGACCTGCAGGGTCCGAAGATCCGGATCGGCAAGTTCAAGGACGGCAAGGTCGTTCTGAATCCCGGGGACGCCTTCGTGCTCGATGCCGACTGCGAGCTTGGCGTCGACGGCCGAGTCGGCCTGGATTACAAGGAGCTGCCGCGCGACGTGCGGGCCGGCGACGTGCTGCTCCTTGACGACGGCAAGATCGTGTTCGAAGTCGAAAAGGTCGTAGGCAACGAAGTGCACTGCCGCGTCCGTCACGGAGGAGTGCTCTCCAACAACAAGGGGATCAACCGCCTGGGAGGAGGCCTCAGCGCCCCCGCGCTCCCACCTAAGGATGTGGAGGACATCCGCACGGCGGCGAAAATCAAGGTGGATTACCTCGCCGTTTCCTTCCCCAAGTCGAGCGCCGACATGCATATGGCGAGGCAACTTTTGCACGCTGCCGGCGGAGACGCCTTTCTCATCGCCAAGATCGAGCGCGCGGAAGCGGTCGAACCGAAAGCGCTCATCGACATCATGTCGGCCTGCGAGGGCATTATGGTGGCGCGCGGGGATCTGGCGGTCGAAGTCGGCGACGCCTCGGTCCCGGCGCTGCAAAAACGCATGATTCGGCTTGCGCGCGAGCAGAATAAACTCACCATCACCGCCACGCAGATGATGGAGTCGATGATTTCAAGCCCGATACCTACGCGCGCCGAAGTGTCGGACGTCGCCAATGCCGTGCTGGACGGAACCGACGCGGTGATGTTGTCCGCGGAAACCGCAAGCGGCAAATACCCGGTCGAGACCATCGCCTCGATGAGCCGCATCTGCGAAGTCGCGGAGGACTCGGCCCAGGTGACGCTCGAGCGCGACTTCCTCGATCGCGTTTTTACCCGCGTGGACCAGTCGATCGCCATGGCAGCGCTTTTCACCGCCTATCACCTCAAGGTGAAAGCGATCGCCGCCCTTACCGAATCAGGCTCGACCGCGCTGTGGATGTCGCGCATCAACTGCGGCGTACCGATCTACGCTCTCACTTCGCAGACAGTGACGCGTTATCGTTGCGCGCTGTTTCGCGACACCTATCCCCTGATGGTGAAGTACGTCGGCGACGACCGCGAGGAGCTGCTGGTGGAGGCTGAAAGGGTTCTGGTCAAGAACGGGGTGGTACAGAACGGCGACCTTATCGTCCTCACCATCGGAGAGCCGATCGGAAAGGCGGGCGGAACCAACACCATGAAGATCGTTCGCGTCGGGGAGCACCGGAAGGGATAAGCTCGGGTAAGCGATGACTGAGCAAAGACTCGGCGTCATCATGAATGGAGTGACGGGCCGCATGGGAATGAATCAGCACCTGGCGCGCTCCGTCATGGCCATCCGGAAGGAGGGCGGGGTGCGGCTTGCCGACGGTACACGGGTGATTCCCGACCCGATCCTGGTCGGGCGCAACGCCGAAAAGCTGAGGAGGCTCGCGATCGACCACGGCGTCGAGCGCTGGACCACCGACCTCGACGAGGCGCTCGGGAACCCCGACGACGCGGTTTTTTTCGACGCCGCTTCGACAAAGCTTCGCCCCGCCGTGCTCAAGAGGGCCATCGCAGCGAAGAAACACATCTACTGCGAGAAGCCGGTGGCCACCTCCCTCGCGCAGGCCCTCAGACTTTTTCGCGCGGCGAAGCAAGCAGGCGTCCGCCACGGAGTGGTGCAGGACAAGCTGTGGCTGCCAGGCCTTCTGAAGATCAAGGCGCTGTGTGATGCCGGTTTCTTCGGGAAAATCCTCTCGGTCCGCGGCGAATTCGGCTACTGGGTATTCGAGGGCGATGAGCAGCCCGCGCAGCGGCCCTCCTGGAATTACCGCAAGAAGGACGGCGGCGGAATCATCCTCGACATGCTGTGCCACTGGCGCTACGTGCTCGACAACCTGTTCGGGGAAGTGAAGAGCGTTTCATGTCTCGGCGCGCGGCATATCGCGACCCGCTGGGATGAGAACGGCGACAAGTACGCGGCGACCGCAGACGATGCCGCGTACGCGACTTTCCGGCTCGCTGGCGGGGTCATCGCGCATTTCAACAGCTCGTGGTGCGTGCGCGTGCGCCGCGATGACTTGGTGACACTCCAGGTGGACGGAACGAAGGGCTCCGCCGTGGCGGGTCTCACGCGCTGCTTTACCCAGTCGCTTGCCGAAACGCCCCGCCCGGTCTGGAACCCGGACGTGCGTCAAACCCACGATTTTGGCGCGGACTGGAAGGAGGTTCCCGACGACAAGCCCTACGACAACGCGTTCAAGGCCGAATGGGAGCTTTTCATCCGCCACGTATGCGAAGGCGCGCCGTTCAGATGGGACCTGCTGGAGGGTGCGAAGGGGCTGCAGCTGGTCGACTGCGCCCTGAAATCGTGGCGATCGCGACGCTGGGTCGACGTTCCGAGGTTGAAGGCGTAGACCGCGCATGAATGCGCCCGAAAAGCTGACAACGCGTATCAAGCTGCCTTCCGCAGTGGGGAAGCTCGAGGAGTTCCGGCTGAGCGCGCCGCGGGATTTCGGTGCGGCCGCAAGGAAAACGTTCAACCGCATCGCGCTCGCCGCGGCACACGTGGTTGCCGATCCTCTCGCCCTGGGGAATCCCTGGCTCGATGCCGCAGTCGACTGGAATGCGACTGTCGCCTACCGGCGCTACCTGTGGTCGCTCGGCTTGGGCGTCGCCGAAGCAATGGACACGGCGCAGCGCGGCATGGGGCTCGACTGGAACAACTCGCTCGAGCTGATTCGCCGCTCGATCGAGGCCTCGAGGGACATAGAAGGCGCAGTGCTTTTCAGCGGCGCGGGCACAGACCAGCTCGCAGCTTCCGCCGGCGTGACGCTCGCTGAGGTCGTTGCAGCCTACGAGGAGCAGTGCGAGGCGATCGAAGGGCTTGGCGGGCGGATCGTGCTCATGGCAAGCCGTGCGCTCACCGCCTGCGCCCGCTCGCCGGACGATTATCAGAAGGTCTACTCGCGCGTCCTCTGCCAGGTAAAGCGGCCCGTGATCATTCACTGGCTGGGCGAGATGTTCGATCCGCAACTCGCCGGCTACTGGGGCGAGAAGGATCATGGCAGGGCGACGAACGCGGCGCTGGCGGTGATCGAGGCCAACCGCGCCAAAGTGGAAGGTATCAAGATCTCGCTGCTCGACCGGCAAAAGGAAATCGACATGCGCAGGCGGCTCCCGCGGGAGGTGCGCATGTATACCGGGGACGATTTCAACTACCCGGACCTGATCGAAGGCGACCGGGAAGGCCACTCCGACGCGCTGCTCGGCATTTTCGACGCGATCGCCCCGGCCGCCTCGGCCGCGCTCGGTCGCCTGGGTTCAGGCGATGCGCCCGGTTTTCGCGACATACTCGCACCCACGGTGCCGCTCGCCCGGCATATCTTCAAGGCCCCGACGCGCTTCTATAAAACGGGCCTCGTGTTCCTCGCGTGGCTGAACGGCCACCAGGAGCATTTTGTCATGGTGGGGGGCCAGCAGTCGGCGCGCTCGGTCGCGGATCTGGCGGAAACTTTCCGGCTGGCCGACGCGGCCGGGTTGCTGCGCGATCCCGAGCTCGCCGCATCCAGGATGAGGCAATTGCTCGCCGTGAACGGCATCGGTGGATGAGCAATCCGCCTGACCCCGAGCTCCTTTCGCTCAATACCGCCACGGTGCGGGAAAAGTGGAACCTGCGCCGGATGATCGAGGGCTGCGCCCGCCACGGCATCCGAGGCATATCGCCCTGGCGCGACAAGCTCGCCGAGATGGGCGCGAGAGAAGCGGCCAAGGCGATCCGCGACAACGGCCTCGCCGTAACGGGCTTGTGCCGCGGAGGGATGTTCCCGGGCGCGGACCGCAGGGCGCGTCAGGCCGCGATCGACGACAACCTGCGCGCGATCGACGATGCTGCGACCCTCGAGGCCAAATGCCTCGTGCTCGTGGTCGGCGGGCTTCCGCCGGGCTCGAAAGACCTCGCCGGCGCGCGCGAGATGGTGAGGGACGGTATCGGCGAAGTGTTCAATCACGCCCGCTCGGCGGGCGTCCCGCTCGCGATCGAGCCGCTGCACCCGATGTACTGCGCCGACCGCGCTTGCGTAAACACGCTCGCGCAGGCGCTCGATCTGTGCGACGAACTGGACCCCACTGGAGGCGGGGCCCTCGGCGTCGTTGTGGATGTCTATCATGTCTGGTGGGACCCTGTGCTCAAAGCCCAGATCGAGCGCGCGGGCGACAAGCGCCTGCTCGCGTTCCATATCTGCGATTGGCTGATGCCCACCACGGACCTGCTCACGGACCGGGGAATGATGGGCGACGGCGTGATCGACCTTCCGCTTGTGCGCTCGTGGATGGACGAGGCCGGGTACCGCGGCTTTCACGAGGTCGAGATCCTGTCTTCGGGCAACTGGTGGCGGCGGGATCCGGACGAAGTGCTCGCGACCTGCCGCATGCGGCATCAAACAGCCTGTTAGCATTCCAGGCAGGGCCGCCCGTTTGGCGGTGCCGGGGCCGGGAAGGTAAAATTGCCAATTCCCGGGTTTCACTTCCCCATCCGGCAACAGGACCGTCTCATGGACCGAAATCTCCTTTCCAAAACCGCCGCGGCCATGGTCGCAAGAGGCAAAGGGTTGCTCGCAGCCGACGAGTCCAGCGGGACATGCGAGAAGCGATTCAAGTCGGTTGGAGTCGAGTGCACGGAGGCCAACCGCCGCGCCTACCGCGATTTGCTGTTCACTACCAAAGGCATCGAGGAATTCGTGAGCGGGGTGATCCTGTTCGACGAAACCCTCCGACAAAGCACGGTATCGGGCAACGAGCCGTTCCCGAGATACCTCGAGAAAAAGGGTGTCATCCCCGGCATCAAGGTGGACAAGGGCACGCACGACCTCGCGCGCTCTCCCGGAGAAAAGGTGACCGAGGGACTGGACGGCCTGCGCGGCCGGCTCGAGGACTATTTCGGGCTCGGTGCGCGCTTTGCCAAGTGGCGCGCCGTGATCACAATCGGTCCGGGGATCCCGAGCCACGCCTGCATCTACGCCAACGCGCACGCGCTGGCGCGCTACTCGGCCCTGTGCCAGGAGGCGTCCATCGTGCCCATCGTGGAACCCGAGGTGCTGCTCGACGGCGACCACACGATCGAGCGCTGCTACGAGGCGACCGAGGCAACGCTCTCCGCGGTATTCGCGGCGCTGCGCGCCCACAACGTGTCGTTCGAGCATACCGTTCTCAAGGCTTCGATGGTCGTCTCGGGCAAGGACTGCGCGAGACAGGCCGGAGTCGAGCGCGTGGCAGAGGAAACCGTGCGCTGCCTGAAGCGCACCGTGCCCGCGGCCCTGCCCGGTGTCGTGTTTCTCTCGGGCGGCCAAAGCGATGAGGCGGCGACCGCACACCTCAACGAGATGGCGAGAATGCCCGGACTGCCTTGGCCGCTTACGTTCTCCTACAGCCGCGCGCTGCAGAATCCGTGCCTGAAGTCTTGGCGCGGGCAGTCGGGCAACGTCGCAGCCGCTCAGCGGGCGTTCTATCACCGGGCTCGCATGAACGGACTCGCGGCTCAAGGAAAATACCGTCCGGACTTAGAGAAACAGGCAGCATAGGGAATGGCGTTCCCCCTCTACGAGTCGAATCTCAAGAGCCTGAAACTGCTCGGCCGGGGGAAGGTCCGCGATATGTATGCAGTGGACGGCGACCGCTTGCTCATTGTCACCAGCGATCGGCTTTCGGCCTTCGATGTGGTCCTTCCCGATCCGATACCCGACAAGGGGCGGGTGCTGAACGAAATGTCCAATTTCTGGTTCAGGAGGCTCGGACACATCGTTCCCAACCACCTCGACGGCGTCGCGCCCGAGTCGGTGGTGAAGGGCGGCGACGAAGCGGCGCAGGTCAAAGGCCGAGCGGTAGTCGTGAAAAGGCTCAAGCCGCTGCCGATCGAGGCGGCGGTGCGCGGTTATCTCATCGGCTCGGGCTGGAAGGACTACCAGAAGACTGGCGCAGTTTGCGGCATTCCGCTGCCCGCCGGTCTGAAGCAGGCGGACAGGCTGCCGGAGGTGATTTTCACGCCCGCCACCAAGGCGGAAGCCGGCGCTCACGACGAGAACATATCGTACGAGCGGGCCGAGAAGCTGATCGGCAAGACGCTTGCGGCCAAAGTGCGCGATGTGAGCCTGCGCCTATACCGCGAAGCGGCAGACTACGCCCGAGAGCGCGGCATCATCATCGCCGACACCAAGTTCGAGTTCGGGACGGACGAGAAGGGGAATCTGGTGCTGATCGACGAGGCGCTCACCGCGGATTCCTCGCGCTTCTGGCCCGCCGACCGATACCAACCCGGTTCGAGCCCCCCGTCATTCGACAAGCAATACGTGCGCGACTACCTGGAAACCCTGGATTGGAACAAGACGCCGCCTGCGCCACGGCTCCCCGCGGAAGTGATCGCAAAGACTTCCGACAAGTACCGCGAAGCCCTTCGCCGTCTGACGGGACAACAATTGGGAGGATAAAAATGGCTAGCCGCCCGCCGCTTGTCGGGATCGTCATGGGAAGCACCAGCGACTGGGAGGTGATGCGCGAGGCGGCAAAGCAGCTCACCGATTTTTCCGTGCCGTACGAAGCCAAGGTGCTCTCGGCGCACCGCTCGCCCGACGCGCTCACCGAATGGGTGGAACAGCTCGGTGCCAAAGGCGCCTGCTGTTTCATCGCGGGTGCCGGCGGCGCGGCGCATCTGGCCGGCGTGATCGCGGCAAAGACGACAGTCCCCGTGCTCGGGGTGCCGATGCCCTCCAAGTATCTGCATGGATTGGACTCACTTCTGTCGATCGTGCAGATGCCGAAGGGAATCCCGGTGGCGACTTTCGCCATCGGCGAAGCGGGCGCCGCCAACGCGGGACTCTTTGCCGTTGCGATGCTTGCCCAGGGAGACGCGAAACTCGCCAAACTTCTCGCACAGTTCCGCGCGGGCCAGGTCGAAGCTGTAAAGAACGCCAAGCTGCCGCGTTAACACGGGCTTCGTCCCGCTTTTCCTTGCCTGCGAGAGTCGACGCGCCCCGACCCCTTCCGATTCGGGATGCCGTGGCTATATTGCGGCGTGGTGGGCTGGTCGCCTTTCCCACCGAAACGGTATACGGACTGGGCGCCGACGCGTCCAGCCCCGCGGCGGTCGCGCGAATCTACGAGGTCAAGGGCCGTCCTTCGGACCATCCCGTCATCGTTCATATTGGCGATGTCGGGCAGCTCGCTCGCTGGGCTCGCGAGATTCCCGATACCGCGATGAAACTGGCAGCGCGCTTTTGGCCGGGGCCGCTGACCTTGGTGCTGAGGCGTGCGCCAGGTGTCGGTAGTCAGCTCAGCGGTGGTCAAGATACGATTGGCCTGCGCATTCCCGGACATCCGGTCGCTCTTCAGCTCCTCCGGGAATTTGCCGGAGGCATAGCTGCTCCGTCGGCCAACCGATTTGGCCGGATCAGCCCGACGACGGCGGAGCATGTGCGAAGGGATCTGGGGAGCGAAGTCGACCTAGTCCTGGACGGAGGCGCATGCGAGATCGGCATCGAATCCACTATCGTGGATCTCTCTCGAGGGAGGCCTGTGCTGCTTCGCCCTGGCCGAATCGCTGCAGGGGATATCGCCGCAACACTCGGCGTCGCGCCCCTATCGCGCGATTCAGATGCTCCACGCGCGCCAGGGGCGCTTGCGGCACATTACGCGCCCCGGCAACCCCTTCGGCTCATCGAATCGGACCGGTGGGAACGAAGCGTAACGGGTACTTCGCATGGCCGAGGCGTGCTGTCCTTCCGTTCACCTCCGGAAGGTGACATGAGCACGATGTGGATCAAAGCGTCCGGGCAGCCGCAGCAATATGGACACGACCTTTACGCTAACCTGCGCGCGCTGGACTTATCCGGCTGCGATCAGATTCTGGTGGAGGAGCCGCCTGCGACGTCAGAATGGACTGCAATCCGGGACCGGCTTAGTCGCGCTCGCTCGGGCTGACAGGCGGATCCGGTTCTTGTGCTGCGCGGCGTTGAGGAAGAGGGGTATTTGCGGCTAAAATTACCGCGGCGTGGGGTTGTAGCTCAGCTGGGAGAGCGTCGCGTTCGCAATGCGAAGGTCGGGAGTTCGATCCTCCTCAACTCCACCACCGCCCTGTGGATTTGACGTATTGTGGGCCGAGCCTACCTCACTGACGCATGCCCACGCCCCTCAAACTCCTGATTCTCGAAGACAACGCCTTCGACGCCGAGCTCGAAGTAGGAAAGCTCCAGGCCGCCGGCTACGATTGTGACTGGCAGCAAGTGCAGACCCGGGAGGAATTCGAGGCCTCTCTGGATCGCCCGGGTTTCGAGCTGATCCTCGCCGACTATAATCTTCCGAATTTCGACGGGCTGAGCGCGCTTAGTCTGCTGAGGGAGCGCGGCCTGGAAATCCCTTTCGTCCTCATCTCCGGGACGCTCGGCGAGGAACGCGCCATCGAGAGCCTCAAAGCGGGCGCCACCGATTACGTGATGAAGGAAAGGCTCGAGCGCCTTGCGCCGGTTGTAGCCCGCGCCTTGAACGACCGCCTCGAGCGGGCCAATCGCAGCGCTGCGCAACAGGCCCTGCGGGATGCCCACCGCAGGCTGCAGGCGCTCTCGGTACGACTCCTCCAGGTGGAGGAAACCGAGCGCCGCCGCATCGCGCGCGAACTGCACGACGGCGTCGGGCAGCTGCTCACTGCGGTTAAACTGCGCCTCGCGGGCCTCAATCCTTCGTCAGCAGACTACGGCTCTCGCCGGGGCGAATGCGTTGCGGCGATCGACGACGCGCTCGAGCAAGTGCGTCGCGTGTCGCGCGACCTGAGACCCTCGCAGCTGGATGATCTTGGTCTGTTGGCGGCGTTGCGCTCGCATCTCGACCAGCAGGCAAGCAGCGCAGGATTCAAGCCGAATTTCACGCACGAGGGAGTGCCCCTACGTCTCGCCGCAGAGATCGAGACTACCTGCTTTCGTATCGCGCAGGAGGCGCTCACCAATATCGCGCGCCACGCGCAGGCGAGCGAAGTTTGGGTTACGCTCGCTGGGACGGACGAGGAATTGCGTCTGGAGGTGCGTGACAATGGTCGGGGTTTCGACGTCGCGGCCGCGCGGCGGGGGGCGACGGCCGGCAGGAGCATGGGGCTGCTGAGCATGGAAGAACGCGCGACGCTCGCCGGCGGGCGGCTCGCGATCGACTCGGCGCTCTCGCGGGAGACCCGGTTGAGCCTGACGCTCCCTCTGGTTCGCGCGGGCGCGGAACAAGTATGATCCCGGTGCGCGTCCTTCTGGCGGATGATCACGCGTTGGTGCGCGCCGGCATACGTGCGCTCCTGGAGGGTCTGGAAGGGGTCACGGTCGTGGCCGAGGCAGGCAACGGTAGCGAGGTACTGGCGCTTGCGCGCAAGCATCGACCGGACGTCGTGCTGCTTGACATTTCCATGCCTGGGCTCGGCGGACTCGAGGCCAGCGCTCTGCTCAAGCAGGAGCTTTCGGAGGTGCGCGTGGTGATGCTTTCCATGCACGCCAACGAGGAATACGTGCTGCAGGCGCTGCGCGCGGGAGCTTCAGGCTACATGCTCAAGGACTCCGCGACCGCTGAACTCGAGCTCGCGCTGCAAGCCGTGATGCAAGGCGAAACCTATCTCAGTCCGCGCATATCGAAGCAGATGGTGGAAGGCTACGTGCAGCGGGTCGGGGGCCAGCAACCTAAGTCCGACAATCTTACGCCGCGGCAGCGCCAAGTCCTGCAGCTCATCGCCGGGGGTCACAGCACCAAGGAAATCGCCTACCGCCTCGAGCTTTCGGTGAAGACCGTGGAGACCCATCGCGCTCAGCTGATGGAGCGGTTGCAGATCCGCGACATCGCGGGTTTGGTGAAATACGCCATCCGCTGCGGCCTCGTAACCACCGCAAAATAATAAGTCGTGAAATCAAGAAGTTCCCGGTAACACCGGCTCGTTCTTAAGGTATTTAGCCGGCCTCGCTCAGGGCTGGCCCGATTGGCCCCTCCACGGTCTCGCTCTAAGGTGTCGGAAATCACCCGCAGTCGGTTCGCCGGCCGGGGGGCGGTCCGCCGCCTCAGGTTTGAGAGGGGAGACGTTGAAGCGCATCAGAGTCATGGTGGTCGACGACAGCCTGCAATTCGCAAGCGCGGTCGCACAGTTTCTCGCTTGCAACGGCAACTTCGAAGTGCTGGCGAGCGCGAATTCCGGGGGCGACGCGCTGGCGCGCACGAGCATAGAGCGGCCCGACCTCATGTTTATCGACATCAGCATGCCCGGCATGAACGGTTTGGCTGTGACTTCCCTGATCAAGGGGCGGGAGGCCGCACCCAAGGTCGTGATGATGACGCTGGAGGACAGCGAGGAGCATCGCATCGGCGCGATAGCGGCAGGCGCGGATGCCTTCTTGCCCAAGGATGATTTCGCCCAGGGGTTCCATGCGGTACTCGACTCGTTGTTCGCCAAGTCGAACTTCAACAAGGAATCGCGGGCATGGGACGGGTGATCGGCTTGAAGCGCCAGGGCGTAGACGCGCGCAGGCACGGGCTATTCCATGCCGCGTGAAGACCGCCCGCTCGGCCTTTCCGCGAGCGAGACTGGGTCACAGCCGGCCGTCCTCCTGCTCGACGACGACGAAAGGGATCTGACGTTGCTCGACCAGATTCTGCGCCCCGACGGATTCCAGGTGCTGAAGACGACCGATCCGACGCGCGCCTTCGAGCTGCTCGCGAGTCATCCTGTCGGGATGGTGATCTCCGACCAAAACATGCCGGGGCTCACCGGGGTGGAGTTCCTAATCCAGGTGCGAAAGCTCTATCCCGACGTGATCAGGATAATCTTCACCAGCTCCCAGGATCCCAAGGTGTTCGCCGATGCCGTCAACGAAGCCGGCATTCACAAGTTCATCATGAAAGACTGGGACAGGGAGCGGCTGCGCGCGGAGGTGCGGGAGGTTTCTCGCCGCTATCGCCCGAAAAACGGGGCGATCCCCTCGTCTCAAAATTAGCGTCATTGTTAGACACTTAGCCTCATCGGCAGGATGACCATTTGCATGCCGCGCAGATGGAAGCGGCGCTGCAGCGCAATCGCAGCCTGATTGTGCAGTATCTGCGTCAACCAGTTGTCTTCGTCGAAGATGAGCTTACTGGTGAAGAAAATGGCGTTGGAGAACTCGCCTCGAACGCGTTCGGCGAGCCGCGTGAATTCATCGATGGGATCGGTTCCGAAGGACAGGTATGATTTTGCCGCCCATCCCTTGCTGTTGCAGAAGTTGACGAAGTAGGAAAGCGAGGCGTTCGCCTCCACCTTCATTGCTTCGAGGTCTTCGCGCCCGCCAAAACTCTGCGCGTCCACCGTGCGCGCGTTGACGAAGATGAAGTTCCTGAAGTGGTCCGGGAACATCCGCTGTACCCAGAGTAGAGCATGCAGCCCGCCGCCACGCGAGGAGCCTACCAGAAACACCGCAGTGGGCCGGTTGGGGTCAGGCTTGGGCGGATTGGCAACGCTGCCAAAGGGAATGCCCGAAAAGTCAGCGTCGATTTTCTTCAGCTGCGCCTTGGTCCAGTCGTAGTGGTTGCGGATGGTGACACACGCTGCAATGATCGCCGCGATGATGAGAACCGTCAGCCATCCGCCGTCAAGGAACTTCTCGGCGAGCAGCATAAGCAGAATGCCCGCACACACCAGGAACCCCGCAGCGGACAGCGCGAGCCTCCCGAGCCAGTTTCGCCCGGCGCGTAGACGGGCCCAGTACAGGCACAGGCCGAAGAGCGACACGGCGAAGGTCAGGAACACGCTCAAGCTGTAGAGGACGACGAGCGTGGAAACGCTGCCGCCGGTCCACAGAAGGATGATGAGCGATCCGAGTCCCATGACCAGGATGCCGTTCTGGGTTACGAGTCGCGTCGACAGATAGCGGAATTGGTGCGGCACCCAGGAATCGGCGGCCATGTTGGAGAGCACCGCGGGACCGCCCAGGAAACCGGTGTTGGCGGCGACGAAGAGAAGCCCTGCTTCGAGCGCAAGCACGACCAGCAAAGCAGCTCCGCCCATACGGGCGTCCCAGCCGAAACTATCTATGATCGCCCCAAAGGCGACTGCGTTGAGCGTCTGTCCTTCCACTGGACTAGCGCCCCACAGCAGATACAGCAAG
>WNGH01009352.1_pt1 | contig 15414 bp, 8 predicted proteins | sample 5400631 | NCBI WGS metagenome assembly WNGH01 (sample SAMN13153373, study PRJNA577476) | soil metagenome | isolation source: 115 cm soil or saprolite under Garry oak tree replicate 1 | place: USA:California | collected 2016-06-15
GCGGCGTGGAGCACGCGGCAGGCGCGCACGCGCTCGGCCGTGACGAACTCGTGACACAGACGCGACTTGCCGAGGCCCGTATCGGCCACGATCGCCACGAGCCGGCCGCCGCCGAGAAGGACCTGCGCGAGGGCGCCCTGCAGGGTCGTCATCTCGGGCTCGCGGCCGACGAAGGGGGTGAGACCCCGCTGGGCGGTGAGCTCCAGGCGCGTCTTTGCCTGTGCCGCGCCCGTCAGCTCGAAGGCCTCGAGCGGGGTGCTGAAGCCCTTCGGCGTCACCATGCCGAGCGACTTCACCAGCACGTGCCCCTCCGCGAGCCGCCGGGTGTCGCCGGTCAGGACGACCGTGCCGGGGATGGCCATCTGCTCCATGCGTGCGGCGAGGTGCGTCGATTGCCCGACCGCCGTGTAGTCCATGTTGAGGTCGCTGCCGATCGAGCGGACGACGACCTCACCGGAGTTCATCCCGACGCGGATCGCCACCTTGGCGTGCGCCCTGCGCTCCACTTCCTCCGCGTAGCGGCGCACGGTGTCTTGCATACGGAGCGCCGCGTAGCAGGCGCGCACGGCGTGATCCTCGTGGGCCAGCGGGGCGCCGAAGAGGGCCATGATGCCGTCACCCATCACCTGGTTCACGGTGCCTTCGTAGTGATGGACCGCTTCCATCATGCGCTCGAGGACCGGGTCGAGGAGCCCGCGCGCCTCCTCGGGATCCCGGTCGGCGAGCAGCTCGGTCGAGCCCTTCATGTCGGCGAAGAGGATCGTGACCTGCTTGCGCTCCCCCTCGAGCGATCCCTTGGAGAGCAGGATCTTCTCGGCGAGGTGCTTGGGGGTGTACGCGTCGGGCGCGGCTCTCGCCTCGGCGGTCGCGGCGACGGCTGTAGTGGCGGCGGCGAATGGCGCCCCGGCGGCGGCCACCGGCTTTGCGCCCGCGAGCGCCTGGCCGCAGCCGCCGCAGAACTTCTCGCCGGGCTCGTTGGAGAAGGAGCACTGCGGACAGGCGAGGGAGAGCGGCGCGCCGCACTCGCCGCAGAACTTCCGTTCCTCCCGATTATCGGTTCGGCACTTGGCGCATTGCATTTGCTGCGGCGAGAGTAGTCGCGCCGGACAAAGAGGTCAAGTGTCGGCGCAGTCGGGTGTCGGCGAAGTCGGGACGGCACCCGCTGGGTGCCAGAGTGCCGTTCCGGAAATTTGGACGAAAGCGTTTGACTCCCCGTGTGTTTCCGTGGATTATTTCGCGCGAGGAATCACACGACTTTGGTCGGTTCGCGGTCCTAGGATCGGGCTCGTCCTCCAGAGGATCAGGGTTGCCCAAGACCGCTCGCCGTGTGTCAATCCTGCATCGGGAGAACACATGCTGAGGTTTCGTCGTCGCGTCTGCCGTCCCGCCATGGCGATCCTCGTGCTCATCACGTTGTGGCCGAGCCTCGTCCTCGGTCAGGAACCCCGGGCGGGCGTCGTCACGACGCTCGAGGGCAACGTCACCGCGGCTCGGACGGCCGCCACGCAGCCGGTGCCACTCAAGTTCAAGGACGACGTCTTCCTGAACGACAGGATCATGACGGGCGACCGGGCGCTGGCGCGGATGCTGCTCGGCGGCAAGGCTATTGTAACGGTACGCGAGCGCTCGGTACTCACGATCACCGAGATCCCCGGCAAGACCACGGTCGACTTGGCATCCGGGAAGATCGGCATCGCGGTCGCGAAGGAACGGATGAAGCCCGGCGAGTCGATCGACATCCGGACGCCGAACGCGGTCGCCGCAGTGCGCGGCACCGTGATCGTCGCCGAGGTCGAGCGCACGACCGCACAGGCGGGCGGCGGCCCGCCGGCGGGTCTCGTCTCGCACTTCTATGTTCTGAAGGGTGTGGTGGACGCCTTCCCGGTGATTCCGGGCACTAGCACGCCGAGCGGCCAGGTCCACCCGGTGAGCGCGATGCAGGCTTTCACGATGGCGGGGAGCGCGCCGCCGACAGTCGGGGCCATCCCGGTGAGCCAGCTGTCCCAGATCACCGGCGGGCTCACGCCGCAGGGCGGGCCGCAGCACGGTCAGGGTGGGGGTTCGGATTCGGTCGCCAATCAGCAAATGCAGGGGGCGGTCGCGCTTCTCGCGGCAATTGGCGGTCTTCCAACAGTGGTGATCCAGCCACCAGTGGTGATCCAGCCGCCGATTACCCCCAATGACTGCACCACCAATCCTTCGGGACCCGGGTGCACCAGTGCGGCGCCGCCGCCGCCTCCGACGAGCGATCTCACGCCCACCACGTTCTCCGGCATCGTGAAACTGAATCCGGGCCAGACCCTCAACGACTCGCTCGCTCAGTTCAGCGGGACCGCGAACCCTCTCAATCAGACTCTCGTCACGCTCCAGTCCGGCGCCACGATCAACCCGTCCGCCGGAGGCGGCCTCCTGCTGGTGCCGGCGGCCGCGAACGTGACTCTCAACGGCCTGATGCTCGACGCGATGAACTCGGCGATCAACCCTCCCGTGGGAGAGGGAAGTCCGGTGGCCGGCGTGACGCTCCTCGAAGTGGACGGGACCGTCACGTCGAACTCGTTGGCAGGCCTGCTGAACTTCGATCCGACGACTGTGAACGCGGCGACAATCGCCAACATCAGTGGCGCGCTCAACGTCGCCGGCTCGCTGCTCACCGACGTTCGCGGTACCTTCAACGTCACCGGCGACTTCGTCAACGTCACCGGCACGCTGAACCAGACCGGAGCGTCGCCGGCCCTGATCCTGTTCAACGGCAGCACGGTCAACTCCGGGACGTTCGATACCGACACGAGCCTCTTCCGGATCAACGGCGGGCACGTGACGCTCTCGGGCCCGCTGCTCCAGGGCAATTCGGCGGATATCACGCAAGAGGGCTCCGCGCTGCTGAAGGTGACGGGCGGCGGGACGCTCCACGGCAACTCGGCGAGTGCGCTGATGAGCCTCAACGGCGGCAGCCTCGCGCTGGGCGAGGGCGTCTCAGCCGCGTATATCAAGGACGCGACGGTCACGCTCGCCGGCGGGCTCTTCAAGGCGAGCGGTGCGTCCCTGTCTACGTATACCAGCGGAGCCGTGGTCGAGCCCTTCGTCCTGCTCCAGAATGCCTCACTGACGACGGGTAGCACACCGGTGCTCGAGCTCAACGGCGAGACGAGCCTCAACCTCGTCGGTCAGCCGGTCGTGCGTTCGAACCTCGGTAGCAGGTTCGACATCGGGCCCGGCGGAGGCATCAAGCTCACCTCCGGCTCGGCGCTCACCGCCGATGCGCTCTACATTTCAGACGGGACTGGCAACCAGGTCTTCATCAACGGGACGGTCCTCGACGCGACCAATTCGAACGTGACGCTGAGACGGACCGCCCAGGATGGCGGCCTGTCAGACGTCGCGTTCTTCAATCTCGCGCCGAGTCAGCCGCTCTTCCGGCTGCTGAATAGCACGCTGACTCTCACCGAGGTCGGTCGGGCGTTCGTGGAGTTCGGTACGAACGGCGGACCGTTTCCCTCGCTCCATGGCGTCGGGCTCATCGCCAGCGGTGGCGTGCTGAACATCGGCGGCCCGGTTCTGCGCCTGGGCGGGGTCAGCATGCTCGACGGTGATCCGCTGGCGCAGCTGACTAACGTCACCGTCAACCAGTCGGGCGGCCATCTCGTCGAGGTCTCGGGGTCGCCCGTGATGGTGGCGGGCTCGCTGCTGCGCGCCAATGGCGGCATCCTCGACACCACGGGCTCCCTGCTCCAGATTACCAACTCGAGCTTCGCGAGTACGGGACCGACACCGCTGATCGCCCTCGACAGCACGCACGTGACCCTCGGCGGCATCGACCCGTTCATCGGTTCGACAGCGGTCGCGCGCGTGCTGAATCTGGCCGCGTCCGGCTCGCTGAGTCTGCGGGGCGGTCTGCTCGATGCGCTCGACACGTCCATCTCCAGCACGAGCGGGGGTATCGGCGTGTTCGGCGGAGCCATGCTGACTCAGGCGCTGACGAGTGCGTCGCTGATCCGGCTCGACGACACCGTCTTCACTACGACCGCGTCCGGCGGCCATTTCGTCCACGTGAGCGGGACAGGCTCGCAGATGAGCCTGTCCGGCTCGCTGATCGAGGCGCTCCACGGCACCGTGATCAACGCCTTCGGAAACCTCGTGCGGATCGCCGACGGGGGCACCCTCACGAGCTCATCGGCTGCGCCACTCATCTCGTGGATCGGTGGAAGCTTCACGGGCGCGCCGCTCGGCAGCGGCGCCGGTGGGTCACTGTTGCGCGTCTTTTCGTCAGTCGGCCAGCCGAACAGCACGTTGATCCTGCTCGGCGGTCCGTACTTGCTCGCAACGTCGACCACCTTCAACGCGCCTGATGCCCCAACGTTCAACATTGCTGATGGCGCGCGGATCAACAGCGCGACCTCTCAGCCGTTCGCGAGCTTTGCCTCCAGCCACGTGACGTCGGCGGCCGACTTCTTTTCCATCGCCAACAACACATCCTTCACGACGCCGGGGCAGCCGACGACATTCGGGAGCGGGGTGGCGCCGATCGTCAACGTAAACGGGACGCTGGTGCGGGCCACCGACGGCACGACGACCGTCCCGACCGGGGCGCTGTTGTTGATGAGCAACGGGGCCACGCTGACACAGACAGCGACGGGTGGTGGCCAGCCCCCGCTCTTCGAGATCATCTCTTCGTCCGTGACCACCGGGCGGACCATGTTCGCCATGGTCGCCGGAGATGGCCTGGCGGCGCCGACAATGCAGTTGGCGGGGCCGCTCGTGCGGGCGGTCAATGCGCAAATGCGGAACGGCACGCCGGGCACGAACGCGTTCACGACGATCTTCGTCGGCGATGGCGCGCTCCTCGGTCGAACCGACTCGTCCGGCGCCGCGCTGATCGATCTGACGGATACGGTCGTGGCGAGCGCCGGGGACATCCTCACCCTGCGCCGCTCGCCGAGCGCCGTGGCGAACTCGCGGGTCGAGCTTGGCAGCAATCCGCTCCTACTGGCTCACAACAGCACGCTGACGACGGCCAACCCGGACCCCGGCAACAGCACGGCATGCTGCAACACGTTCTTCGTGGGTCAAGGCGCCGAGCTGACCAGCACGTTTGCGGGTCAGCTGATCCGCCTTTTCTCGAGCACCGTCAACGCCGGCGGGAACAACGTCTCGGGCGGCAACTTCTTCGGCGTGAGCGACTCGGGCGCGTTCTTCTCCGACACATTCCACCTGACGACACTGCCCTCAGCAGTGAGCCTCGCGGGTGGCCTGCTCTTTTCCCAGGACAGCCCTATCAGCGCGCTCTTCAGCGGCCTGAACGTCACGCGGTCGACGTTCACGGCCGGGGCCGGCAGCCCGCTGTTCCAGATCGCCGACACGGCGGACAGGACCTGGTCCTTCGGCGGCGTGTCGCCGTTGCCATTCGGGACGAGCCCGGCGGGTACCGAGACCTTCGCCTCGCTGGTACTCGTCAGCGCCGGCGTGCCGGCGACCGGCCCGCTCGGCGACGCCGCGCTCACGCTGAGCAACCGGCTGCTCTTCGTCGCCAACACCGGCGGGCGGACGACCTTCAACACGACGGGCGATTTCGTCTCTGTGCTTTTCGGCGCGAGCCTCGTCGGAAGCAACGGCGACGTGAGCCTAATCTCGAGCTCGCAGGCGGCGTACAATGTCAAATCGAACACCAATCCGACGACACTCTTCCGCTTCTTCCTGAACGTCTTCGGCGTAGGCGGTGCGACCGGCACCCGGCCGTCGACCGTCGCGATCGCCGGCGGGCTGTTGGACTCGAGCTCCGACATCTTCAATATCGCCACGTCGTTCCTGCAGGCGAATACCGGCACCGGGGTGTCGTCCGCCCCCGCCTCGCTGGCTCAGACCGCGGGTTCGGCGACTCTACTGCGGTTCAATAACAGCGTGGTCCATCTCGGCGCCGCGGCTGGCGGCGTACCCGATCAGGGCAACCTGCTCAACGTGAGCCCCAATTCGCTGGTGCACCTCACGGGCGGGTTGGCCTTCATCCAGTCGACGAATCCGGTCCTGGGCGCGTGGGACACGGACCGGTTCGTCATGGTGCGCTGCGGGTCGACCTTCGGCTGCTCCGGAGCCGCGCCGGTGGCGGGCTTCGAGACGTCGAGTACCGACTTCCTGATCACGATGCTGGGGACGCCGGGCGGCGGCGCCATCATCCGCAAGGCGATGTTCGACCTGGGCGGCGTCAACACGACGACGGAGACCGACCCCGACGCCGCCGGCGACCGTGACGACCGGCGAGGTCGTGCGCGTCGACACCGCGCTCCTGGAGGCCACCGCGCCCGTCGTGAACCTCATCAACTCGGCGAAGACCGTTCAGAACGACGCGATCAACCTGGTCAACCAGGCCAAGTTCACCGCGGGCACGATCACCGCTCCGGTCAATGCATTCCAGCTGAATGCGAGCACCCTGACCGTGCTGAAGGGCTCGCTGGTGAACGTCTCGAACAGCTTCATGAGCATCGTCGGTAACCTGTTCTCGCTCATCAATGGGAGCACGCTCAACATCAACAGCGGCGCGCTCGTCACGGTGAGCAATGCGGGCGTGTTCCGACTGACCGGGGGCTCGCTGGGTGCCTTTGGTGTCGGCGGCGGTGCCAACGTGCTGAACATCGCGGCGACGCCGGGCGGAGGGACTATCACGCCTATTCCAACACTCGGTGGGAATCTGCCCGTCATGCTCCTCGGCGGCGCCCAGTTGAGTCAGGTGACGGTCACTCCCGGCTTCGCGGCGTTTGCCAACGGCACCGTCGGGAGCAACAGCGTCAACATCGCACCGGGCGCCGCCGCGATCGTCGTGAACGGCGCCGCCGCCAAGGTCAAGCTCGGGCCGTAGCAGTGCGAGCCGCAGCCCGCTCGACGGGCGAGGCGAGTTTATAATCGGGGCGGGGCGCTTCCGGGTGCTCCGCCTTTTTCATTTGCCGTGAAAGGAGCGGTCATGCTCATGCGTCTTCCCGCTGTCGCCCTGGTTTTGGCGGTCTGCCTGATGCCTGCGGCGGTCCACGCCCAGGCCCGCCCGGGCACACAACCCGCGCTGGCCCAGCCGATCCGACCCGGCGACGAGATCCGGCTCGATGAGAACACCGCCCTCAAAGCGTCGGCGCTCGAGTCGAGACTCCAGGCGCTCCAGGCCCAGTGGGCGCTCTTGCAGCGCTTGGTGCAGGACATGCAGCTCGAGGCGCAGAAGATCGTCGAGGAGCGCAAAGCGATTATCGAGGGCGCGGCGAAGCGGATGAACGTGGACGCCAAGGATCCGAACGAATGGATGCTGGACACGAAGGGCCAGCGCTACGTCCGGCAGCAGCGTCCGGCGCCCGGGGCCCAGGCGCCGCAGCGCTGAACCGGTTCAGTACGACCAGTTGATCGAGGTCGTGTAGAAGCTCCGCGCGTACTTGAAGATCGCCACGTTCGAGTGCACGTAGGTCCCCAGCCAATCCGCGCTGAGGGTGAAGCTCTTCGTCCATTCCGGGCCGCCCTTGAACAACCCCGCGAGGGGGACCTCGACCCGCGCGCTGTGGGTGACCTCCTCGTCGTACCGCCACCTGATGCCCGGCGCCAGGGAGGGGAAGATCGTGTCCTTGTTCCGGTAGTCCGTGAAATGCACGTCGACGTCGTACTTGAGGCGGACCGCGCCCCACGGCAGCGTGTACTGGGCGCCCGCGATCAGCCGGTTGCCGACATACTCGTAGTTGCGCCCCTCGGTATCGTCCCAGTCCCACTGGTAGCCGAGCTTGATGTAGTGCCGGTCCTGCGCGAAGCGGAAGAGATGGATGACGCACGCCATGTAGTTCTCGCCTGACCGGCGCTCGTCCTTGATCGTGTCGCTGGTCTGAAAGAACTTCTTGTCCTGGAACCGCGCGAACACCTGTGTGAGGTTCCGCTCGCTCTCGACGAGCGAGGCCGAGAGCGAGCCCGAGTTGCGCTGGATGAACTCCTTCTGGTCCAGGAAGAGTGCGTCGAAGTCATAGCTGATCCCCGTCTGGAGGAACATGCCGTAGACGGGGGTCTTGTAGTTCAGCGCCGTCGAGAAGACGTGGTCCGTGAGGTTGAACTTCGAGAGGTCGCTGTACAGGGTCGCGTAGAACTGGTAGCTGACGTACGACGACCAGTGTTCGCGGTCGAGCCAGTTGTAGCTGAACCGGGCCGACGCCAGCCACCCCGGCGAGTCTTGCTTGGCCTGGCGCAGGATCGGCACCAGGGGCTCGTTGTTGTCCGAATCCGGGATCACCGGCACGTTCGTGTCGTAGACGGCGCCGACGCGGAGGTCGACGTTGAAGAGGCGCCCACGCTCGCGCTTTGACGAGGCGATCTGGTCGCGCAGCCGCTCCGCGGGCCCGGTGAGGGCCGAGCCGGGGATCAGGCTTAGCGCCTGATCGACCTCCGCCGCGGCCTCGACGGGAAGTCCGAGCGCCGCGAGCGTGAGCCCCGAGTAGAACTTCGTCAGCTGCTGGAGCCGCGGGTCGTTCGCGCGACCGGCCTTGAACGCGTCGCGCGCGCCGCGGTAGTCCTTCGCGCGGTAGCGCATGAAGCCCACGTAGTAGCCGAGCCCGTCGAGGGTTGGCTGGGCCTTGAAGACCTCTTCGAGCAGCGGCTGCGCCAGGTCGTACCGCTGCTGGGCGAAGTAGGCGAGGCCCAGCTGGAACGTGATCGCGCTGTCCGCCGGCGCCTTCTGCCGCGCGCGCTGCAGCGGCGCGACGGCTTCGTCCGGCTTTCCCTGCGCCATGCGAACGAGGGCCGTGTAGTAGAGCGCCTCCAGGTGATCCGGCTCGATCTCGAGCGCGCGCCGCAGGCCGATCAGCGCCTCGTCGTAGCGCTTGTCGTCGAAATCGAGCACCGCCTGCGCCACGAACAAATCCGCCTCGGTCGTCTGCGCGGCGACCGGGCGCGGGACGACTGCCAGGAGCGACACGGCCACCAGCAGCGCGGCGAGCAGTCGGCGGTAGGGCGGGAGGACAACCGGGTTCGTGCGCACGCGGCTACTCCAGGGGCGGACGCTTGCCGTACACCGCGCGGACCTCGGTCTTGATTCCGCCGCGGACATTGAAATCGCCGACGACCTCCACCCACCGCGGCCGGGTGGCGGCGACGACGTCGTTGAGGATGCGGTTCGTGACGTCCTCGTGAAACGCGCCCTGGTCCCGGTAGGACCAGATGTACGTCTTGACCGACTTGAGCTCGAGGAGGAGCTCGTCCGGCACGTACCGGAGGCGAATCGTGGCGAAATCCGGCTGACCGGTGAGCGGGCACAGACACGTGAATTCTGGAATGGTCATCGCAACTTCGTAGTCGCGGTCCTGGTGCGGATTCGGCACCGCCTCGAGCGCTTTCGAGGGCCGGGTCGGCATGCCCCGGGATTATACGCCGGACCCCCTCCGCGGCCCGCCTATCTGGTGGTCAGTCCGATCCCCACGGCGACGGCGACGCTCGCCACCAGGAGCTCCGGCGTGAGCCGGTCGCCCGTCACGGCGGCGGCTGCTAGGACGCCGAAAATCGGCTGGGTGAGGAAAATGGCGGCCAAGGCACTCGGCATGTACCGGCGCAGAAGCCACAGATTGACGACGAAGTTGAAGCCCGCGATCACGGCGCCCTGGTAGGCGATCGAGGCTCCCAGCGAGAGCGTCCAGCGGGTAGGCTCGGGCTCGAGCCACGCGGAGAGGAGCACGAAGATGCTCGTGCCGATCGCCGCCTGCGAGAGCAGCAGCTTCACGGGCTCGAACCGTCTGACGATGCGAGCCAGGTAGACCGTCCGCTCCGCCAGCAGGAGCCCGGACAGGAGCATGACGACGTCGCCGACCAGGGTGACCCCGGCGGCGCCGCCCCCACCGCCCCCGCTTGCAATGTCGCGCCCGACGAGCGTCACGCCGCCGCCGTAGGCGACCAGCACGCCCGCCACGCGCTTCCATGTGAGGCGGTCGCCCGGCACCAGGAAGTGCGCCAGCACGACGGTATGCACCGCGTACAGATTCAGCGCGACCGCGGCGTGCGCGGCGCTCGTGAGCGCTGTGCCGATGTTCATTGACACGATCTGCGCCGTGAAGATCAGGCTGAGCACGACGAGCGGTCGCCACTCCGACCGGGCGATCGCGAATCCACGCAGCCGCCCGGTCGTCGCGGCCCAGAGGAGGATGACGGCACCACCGACGAGGAACCGCAGCCACGCCAGCCGGACGGGCGGCGCGTCGGCGAGCCCGATCTTGATCGCCACGGGATTGGCGCCCCACAAGATCGAGACGAGCAGCGCGAGCGACGCGCCGACGAGATCAACCTTCCGGCGCGGGGCCTGCGCCATGAGAGATGTCCACTATAATCGATTCCGTGAAGATCGGTCTCGTGGGACTGCCCAAGAGCGGCAAGACGACGCTGTTCAATCTCCTGACGGGCTCGAGCGTGGCGACCGCGCGGTACGAAACCGGTCGCGCGGAGCTCCACACCGGCGTGGCGCGCGTCCCGGACGCGCGCGTGGACCGCCTGAGCGCGATCTTCAAGCCGAAGAAGACGACGTACGCGACCTTCGAGGTCGTGGATCTGGCCGGCATCACGAAGGGTGGGCGCGCGCCGCTCGAGGCCAAGGAATTCCGGAACGCCGACGCGCTGCTGCACGTCGTCCGGGCCTTTCCCGACGCCGCGCTCGGCGCGGCCGATCCACGGCGTGACATCCTCGACCTCGAAGTCGAGCTCATGCTCGCGGACCTGGGCGTGGTCGAAGGGCGTCTCGCTCGGCTCGACGCCTCGATCAAGAAGCAACGCAAGGAGACCGAGGTTCGCGAGCAGGCGCTGCTGGGCCGCCTGAAGACGACGCTCGAGGCGGAGACGCCGCTCCGCGCCGTCGAATTCGAGGCCGAGGACGCGCGGCTGCTCCGCGGCTTCACCTTTCTCAGTCAGAAGCCGATCTTCCACATCGTGAACCTGGAGGAGAAGGCGGTCGCGCAGGGAGACGCCGTCGTGAGCGCGTACGGTCTGGAGGCGACCTCGGCCCGGCCGCGGACGCGGGTGGGCTGGGTCTCTGCCGTGATCGAGGCCGAGATCGCCCGGCTCGAGGGCGAAGAGCAGACGGCGTTCCTCACCGACCTCGGCCTGACCGAACCCGCCATCCGCCGGGTGCTGCGCGAGTGCTTCACGCTGCTCGGCCTCATCTCCTTCTTTACCGTCGGCGAGGACGAGGTTCGGGCCTGGCCGATCCCGGAGGGCACCCGGGCCCAGGACGCCGCCGGGGCCGTCCATTCCGACATCGCCCGAGGGTTCATCCGGGCTGAGGTCAATAGCTTCGAGGAGCTGGTGACGGTGGACGGCGCGTTCGCCGAGCTCAGATCACGCGGCCAGCTGCGCCTGGAGGGGAAGGACTACGTGGTCCGGGACGGCGAGATCTGCCACTTCCGGTTCAACGTCGCGAAGTAGCCCGTCGCCGCCCGGCCGATCGGGCAATTCGCCGCGAGGACTGGTCAGGTGGTGGTGACTTTCCTGTCGATACGACCGTGAAGCGTCTCGCAATCCCGTGATTTTCCAACAGGCCGAGCGTGGCATACGACATGCGCCTTCGAAGGGCATGGACTGGATTGCGCTGACAGGAGCCGCCGTTCTCGCGGCGGCGGCGGGATCGGGGATCGCGGCCTTCGAGCGGTTTCAGAACCGCTTCCAGGCTAAAGCCCGGTCCAAGAGGCAGAACCGTTCCTCGGACGCCCGCTAGTCCCTGATCCCGGGGATTGGCTTGAGCGGGCCCCCCAAGGCACGGACCACGGCGGCAACCGTGGCGTCCGGGGTGTTCATCGGCAGGACACATCCGGGTGCCACGATCACGCCGGTCCCGCCGGTCTGTGTGACGGCGTCCTCGGCTTCCTTTGTCGCCCCCTCGGCCGTCCCGTCTCTCAGCGTTCGCCACTGATCCAGCCCCCCGATCACCGCGCCAGGCGCCCGGGCCTTACCCTCGGCCAGCGAGGGCGGAGTCGCCCGGTCGTCCCAGTTCCACGCGTCGCCCGGCAGTGACGCGAGTCGATCGAACATGAGGCGGTCGCCGTGACAGTGGACGATCGTGAGCATGGAGCGGCCTCGAACCGAGTCGAGGACGCGCCTGTCCCAGGGCTCCCCGAACCGTGCGTAGGTCTCCTCCGAGTGGACGCTGCCGCTCGCGGCCTGGATCGAGTAGAAAATTCCTGACACCCCTTCCCGGAGGGCGAGATCGGCGAAGCGGACGAGTGTCTCCCCGATCGCCTCGAGCGCGTCGGCGACGAGCTGCGGATGCTCGCGCAGGTCCGCCTGGAGCCTGTCGCCCGACAGCTTCCGGGCGAGCGAGAGCGGCGAGAAGAGCGTCGGTAGCACCGGCGCGTCGCCGATCCGGCGGTCGAAGCCCATTCGGACGATCGTCTCGATCTGCTCCACGTAGCCGGGCGCCGATGCCGGATCGAGCGGTCTGACGCGCTTCCAATCGTCGGCACTCCGCACTGCGCACGACGCGCACGCGCGGTGGCCGTCGGGCAGGACCTCCGCCGCCTCCACACAGCCCCAGCCCTCGACGGCGGCGCCGCTCCCCGGCGTGATCTTGATGAAGTCGCTGCCGTAGTGGTCATGGAACCGGAGCGTCGCCTGGGCGAGCCCGGCGGGCGACCTGTCGACGGCCGGGAAGTGCCGCCACACGGCGTACGGCACGCGGTCCACGGGCTCGCGCCGCACCGCGGCCAGAAGGCGCTCGCGCCGTGTCATCTGCTTCATGCGGCCGCCGCTCTCACGGCGCCGTCCGCGAGCACGGTCCGCCCGTCGCGGCCGATCGCGTCGAAGGCGCACACGCCGTCGGCCGGGCCTCGCCCGCGGACGATGACGCGCGACGCCAGCGGGACCATGCCCGTGAAGCGCGCGGCGATCTCGCGGACCGGCGCGGGCTCGCCGCCGAGGTCGCGCGCGACCACCCGCGAGACGGCGAGGGCGAGCGTCGCGGTGCCGTGGAGGATGGGATGCGCCAGGCCGGCGGCGCGCGCGACGGCGGCGTCCGTGTGGATCGGATTCCAGATGCGCGCGCACTCGGTATATACGTGCGCCGCGTTCGCCGGGACGTCGATCACGTCTTCCCATGCGACCGGGTCGGCGGGCCCCGTTCCGCTCGGCGTCCATCCGCGTGCCGGCTCGACGGCGTCGGACGGGCGATCCTTCCCGGCGAGCGTGACGCCGCGGTACACGGAGCCGTAGTCGGTCGTCGTCACCGGCGCGCCGCGCGCGTCGACGGTCGTGACGCGCGCGGTGACGAGCACGCCCGCGCGGCGTCGCTCGACGCCGACCCAGCGCGCGGTCGTGACCAGCGTCTCGTCGGCGCGCGGCGGGCGGTGGATCACGAGCCGGTGCGTGGCGTGGACGCTGAGCGGCGCCGGCGTCGCGGCGATGGTCTTGTCCCGAAGCGCGACGAGCGCGGGCCACTCGTAGCACACGGCGAAGAGTGGGTGGGCGAGCGGTCCCGAAGGGCCGAGCGTGTCGTAGTGACGGGGGTCCGTCTCGCCGAGCCCCGCCGCGTAGGCCATCAGCCAGCGCGCATCGACGCGCTGCGCGAGCGGCGGGGCGTCGGCGCCGACGATCGAGGCGTCGAGAGTCATGGTCGTCACGCGCGGGGGAAGTTCATCCGCGGGGGAAGTTCATCGCGTCGACGAAGATCTGCTCGAAGTCGGGATGGGCCGCGAGCGAGACGTGCTCGATGCGCCGGGCGAGGGGCTCCACCCGTCCGCGCTCGGCCTCAGACAAGAGGCACAACTGTGCCCCGAGCGAGGCGGCATTGCCGACGTAGCGGATCCGCTCGACCGGCAGCGGAGGAATGAGTCCGATCCGGATCGCGCTCGGAATCGACAGATAGTTGCCGAAGCCGCCCGCGAGCATGAGCTCCTCGATCTTGTCGTCGGGCACCGACGCGACATGCTGGAGCATGGCGATGCCGGAGGCGATCGCGCCCTTCGCGAGCTGGACCTGGCGGATGTCGTCCTGCGTGAGAACGATCTCGCGCGGCGCGCCGTCCTCGTCGGCGCGCGTCACGATCACCTGGCGGTCCTCGCCGCGCAGGACCACACGCTCGGCGAGCGGCGCCGGCAGCGCCGCGCGGCGTTCCAGCTGGATCAGGCCGGTCCAGTCGACGACGCCCGCGTCGAGCAGCCCCGCCACGAGGTCGATCAGCCCCGAGCCGCAGATGCCCAGCGGCGGCGCCTCGCCGATCGTGTGGACGCGCAGGTCGTCGCCGACCGAGACGCGATCGATCGCGCCCGCCGCGCCGCGCATGCCGTGTCGGATCTGCGCGGCCTCGAGCGCCGGGCCCGCGGGCGCCGAGCAGGCCCAGAGCTGATCCCGGGAGCCGAGCAGCACCTCGCCGTTGGTGCCGATGTCCACCGCGATCCGCAGCTCCGGTGTCTCCGCCATGCGGGTGACCAGCGCCACCGCCACCGCGTCGGCGCCGACGAAACCCGCGACGAGGGGCAGCAGGCAGACGCGCGCCTCGGGGTTGACCTTGAGGAACAGCTCGCGCGCCGCGAGCACGAGCGGATGACGCATGACGGGCGCATAGGGCGCGAGGCCGACGTGGGAGGGGTCGATCCCCAGCAGTAGGTGGTGCATGCAGGTGTTGCCGACGATGACCACCTTGTAGATCCACTTGGCGAGCACGCCCGAGTCGCTGACGATCTGCTCGATGTGCTGGTTGAGGAGGCCGATGATCCGCGTCTGGAGCTTGCGCAGGTTGCCGGCGTCGAACTGGACGAAGGCGATGCGCGACATCAGGTCACCGCCGAACACGGCCTGCGGATTGAGGCTCGAGACGGAGGCGAGCTGCTCGCCGGATTCCAGCTCCATCAGACTGCTCACGACGCTGGTCGTGCCGATGTCGATGGCGAGGCCGAACTTGAGGAGCGAGGTGTCGCCGGACTCGACCGCGAGCAAGCGCCGGCCGAAGGTCGTCACCGTGACTTCGCCCTGACGCTCGCGCAGCGTGGCGGGCAGGGCCTTGAGCAGCCCGACCGCCACGTCGTCCGGCGTCGCGCCGGTCACCGCGAGGAGCTCCTCCAGGTCCGAGGTCTGGTGATGCTCCTCCTTGGGCAGCGCCACGTGGACGACCTCCTTCCTGATGCCGGCGTCGAGGGCCACGGGCAGGGGGAGGTCGTGCGGGCGTTCGGCGCCCAGGATCTGAAAGGTCCGCTCGTCCAGCGGCGGCGCCACCTGCACCGTGATGGGCTCGCTGACACGGCACTGGCAGGCGAGCCGATAGCCCTCCCGGACGAGGCCGTCGCCAAGCTGGAGCTCATCCATGATCGTGGGGGGCGGGATGGTCCCCGAGACGAACTTCACGCGGCAGGACGTGCAGCGACCGCGGCCGCCACAGGTGGCCGTGATCTCCACGCCGGCGGCATGGCCGGCCCGGAGGATCGTGGTCCCGGGCTCCACCGGGAG
>WNGH01013177.1_pt1 | contig 15412 bp, 10 predicted proteins | sample 5400631 | NCBI WGS metagenome assembly WNGH01 (sample SAMN13153373, study PRJNA577476) | soil metagenome | isolation source: 115 cm soil or saprolite under Garry oak tree replicate 1 | place: USA:California | collected 2016-06-15
GAATCCGTCGGAGATCCACTTCTCCCAGGCGTCCTCCGCGTCGGTGCGCGCCGACCGCCAGTGCTCGCGCAGCAGCGTGTAGGGCGACTTGTCGCCCTCGCCGAGGAAGGCGGCGAGCACCTGCGCCTCGGTGATGCCGTTGAAGAGCGGCTGCACCAGCGGCTGCAGGAACGTCACCGTGCCGTCGTGGGCGCGCGCGTCGCCCCACTCCTCGAGCGGGTGCGTGGCCGGGACGAACCAGGCGCAGCGCTGCGAGGTCTCGTCCTGGTAGAGCCCGCGGTAGATCGAGTTGGGCACCGCATCGAGCGCCTTAGCCAGGTTCAGCTCGTACGGCGCGGTATGGACCGGGTTCGCCGCGGTGACCACCAGCGTGTCGATCGTGCCGGAGCGGATCTCGGTCGCCAGCTCGCGCAGGCCCTCCGCGCCCGTCTCGGGGTCGTGCAGGAGCGGCTTCTGGTGGCGGACCGCCTCGCTCGACAGCGACGAGTTGATCGCGTGCGCCAGCGCGTGCACCAGCGCGAGGCTGCGCGGCCCGGCCATCACCACGCCCTGCCGGCCGGCGCGGGAGAGGTCCCTCGCGAGCGCGTCGACGAACCGCTGCTCCCTGGGCTCGAGGCGCGCCTTGGCCCCGAGCGCCGCGAAGGGCGCGAGCGCGCCGCCGCCCGCCCCGAGCTTCGCGGCCAGCGCCAGGGCGACCGGGGCGAGCTGCGAGGGCCGGATGCGCAGCCGGTGGTCGGCGTTCATGCCCGTCACGCTGAGCGCGCACTCGATCGCGTACAGGCGGTTCATCCCGGGTCCGGGCTCGCGCCTGTCCGCCCAGGCGCGCATCGCCGGGATCGAGCCGGGCCAGGGGTAGAGCGGGTCGGCCTCCAGGCAAGCGATCACGCGCGCCTTGGAGAGATCGAAGCGCGTCTCCACCGCGCTGCCGAACGCGAGCCGCGCGCCCTGCAGGGCGGCGTCCTCGGAGACCGCCGAATAGCTGCGGAAGCGCGCGTTGGGGAACAGCTCCTGGATGCGCGCGCGCAGCTCGCCGATCAGCGGCGAGGACCCGGGCTCGAGCAGGAAGCGGAGCCCGGCCCCGCCGTCCTTCGCGCGCAGCGCATTGGCGCGATCGTGCTGCGCGGCGAGGAACTCGCGCCAGGAGCGCGGCCGGCCCTTCTCCTGCAGCACCGCCGCGCGGTTCGGATCGTAGAGCTGCAGGATGGACGCCTGCTCGAAGAGGCCGGTCGCGCCCAGGCTGGAGGGGTGCTCCGGATTGCCCTCCACCTTGGTCGCGCGACCTTCGAAGGCCGTGACCAACAGTCCCGTGGCGCGGCCGCCCAGCGTGGACGCGGTCGCGTAATGGAGCGGCCGGCCGGGCACGATCTCCTCGGGCTGGCGGGTGTAGGGCAGGATCTGCTCGGACGGCTGCTTCAGGCATCCCGCCGCGCCGGCGAACGCCATCGACGCGCCGAGCAACTGCACGAACTCGCGCCGCGAGGTGCCGCCGATCTCGGCGGCGCCGGGCGGGAACTCGCCCCCAGGCTCCAGGCCGCGCTCGCGCTCCTCGAGGCTCCTCCACTGCGTCCGCGCCGGCGCGGGCTGCTCACCGGGGGATCCGACGATCGGAAGCTTCAGCGATGGCATGTCGTGCAGCTCGTTCGCGTGGCCACGTGGTATTCCGCCTTGAGCTGCTCGCCCAGCGCGAGCTGCTCCTTCTCGCCGCCGGGCGTGAAGGTCATGCTGGTGACCTCCTCGCGCGGCCGCAGGAAGCGTTCCGGATTCCGGTGGCAGTCCAGGCACCAGCCCATGGTGAGCGGCGCCCACTTCTCCACCTGCTCCATCTGATCGATGCGGCCGTGGCAGGTGACGCAACCCACTCCTTGCTTCACGTGGATTGCGTGGTTGAAGTAGACGAAGTGCGGCAGCTTGTTGACCTTGTTCCAGACGATGGGACGGTCCGAGAAGAAGCTCTCCCGCACCGGCGCCAGCTTGGGGCTCTTGTTCCAGATCTGCGAGTGGCAGTTCAGGCACACCGAGGAGGCGGGGACGCTGGCGAAGCTCGATTTCTCCACGGTGGTGTGGCAGTAGCGGCAGTCGATCCCCTCGTCGCCGACGTGGTGGCGGTGATCGAACTGCACCGGCTGGTCGATCGGATCCTGCTGCTGCGTGTACAGCGGGCTACGCACGTAAATCATCGGTCCGGCGATCAGCCCGCCGCCGAAGAGCACCGCCAGCGCGAACAGCACCACCCGGAACGCCGTGTTGGTCCAGGGCTTGAAGAGAGCGCTCATTCGTCCGTGGAGGGGAAGCGGGGGATCTGCTTCTCGGCGATCGCGGCGTCAAGTACCCGGTGCCCTCAGCCGACACAAGTCTTCGTCGCGGGGTGCGACGCAGCGTCGCAAGTCTCGCCGCCGTTCGAGCGCGGGGACGGGCGGTATCCATCCACCCGCGCGGCCGCCTTGGCAAGCGGCGCGAGGGGGTGTGTCCGGCAGCGCGCAGTTGCGATGCGTACGCTCGTTCCAGGGAGACATCTTCTTGCCTTGGTCCTTCGGGTCCTGGGGCATGGGGCCTCCTGCCCGCGCGGGGCGGACGGAGGTAATCTGGGGATGGAGGTGCCCCATGCCCACGCCCGTCTCTCCGCTCGACGGACGCGCCACGCCCTCCGCGACGGCGGCCTATGCCCGCGAGGCCGCGGCGGCGAAGGGCCACTTCCGCGAGGCGCTGGGCGTCACCGTGTCCTCGCTGGGGATCGGGACGTACCTCGGCCGCGACGACGACTGGACCGACGCGGCCTACGTGGACGCCGTCCGCCGCGCCCTCCAACTCGGGATCAACGTGGTGGACAGCGCCATCAACTACCGCAACCAGCGCAGCGAGCGCGCGGTCGGACGCGCGCTCCGCCAGGGCGTGGTGCCCCGCGAGCGCGTGCTGGTCTGCACCAAGGGTGGCTTCCTCCCCTTCGACGGGTCGCGGCCCCGCGATCCGCGCTCGTTCGTGGAGGAGACCTACGTGCGGCCCGGACTCCTCCGCTGGGACGAAGTGGTCGACGGCGTGCACTGCCTGTCGCCGCGCTTCCTCTCGGACCAGATCGATCGCAGCCGGCGCAACCTGGGCGTCGCCACCATCGACCTCTACTACGTGCACAATCCCGAGACGCAGCTCGGCGAGGTGCCGCGCGAGGAGTTCCTCCGCCGGCTGCGGGCGGCCTTCGCCGGGCTGGAACGCGCCTGCGACGAGCAGCGCATCGCCGCGTACGGCACCGCGACCTGGAACGGCTACCGCCTCCCCGAGGACGACCCGGAGCACCTCTCGCTCGACGACGTGCTCGCGTGCGCGCGCGAGGTGGGCGGCGCGCGGCACCGCTTCCGCGCCGTGCAGCTGCCCTACAACCTGGAAATGGACGAGGCGGCCTCGCTGCCGAACCAGCGCGGCCGCACGCTGCTGCAGGCCGCCGCCGAGGCGGGGATCGCGGTGCTCGCCTCGGCCCCGGTGCTGCAAGGCAGGCTCGCCCACCTCTCGCCGGCGGAGCGCGCGCGCCTGGCCGGCCTCGATACCGACGCGCAGCGCGCGCTGCAGTTCGTGCGCGCCACGCCGGGGATCACCTGCGCGCTGGTGGGCACCAGGTCGGTGGCCCACGTCGAGGAGAATGCCGCGGTCGCGCGAATCGCGCCGGCTGCCTCGAGCTGACCTCCGCGCCGTGAAAAGCACAGCGCCGCCCACTCCTGGTATCCCTCCGCGCTGGTAGAGCCGGTCGACGTAGCCGCCGCCGGTGGAGGCGCCGACGCCCACTCCGGTCGAGTCTTCCAGGGCGAGGCAGGTGAAGCGGGACGCGTCGGTCACGGCCCCAAAGCTATGTCTCGCCCGGTCCGCACGCCGGTGTGGGCGGCCCGCGCAGGAAGCGCGGAAGTGTGCGCGGCGCGCCTCTCGGGCATTTTCAGGACGGACGATGGCCCGATGCTAAGCTCGACTCTGATGCTCTCCGGTAAAGACCTTCTCGGCCAATTCAAGGCAGCGGCCTGGAACGGGCCGGAGGAGGTCGAGGCTTTCCTCGCCGCGGCGGAGTCACCCGCGCCGCAGGACTTGCTCAAGCTGCTCGAGGTGCTCGCCGGAAAAGCGCCCGACGCCCAGGCGCACCGCGCGCGCCTGGGCGTGTTCGCGCGGCTGGTGGAGAAGAACCCGGACAAGTCGCTGTTCGTCCCCTTCGCCCGGGCGCTCAAGGCGGGCGACGCCGCGCTGCGGACCACGGTCATCGCGCTTCTCGCGCGGGTCAACTCGCCCACCGAGCACGGCGAGCTGGTCGGGCACCTGCGGTCGACCGATGCTTCGCTCCGGCAGGTCGCCGCGCGGGCGCTCGCCCAGGTGGGCGCGAGCAAGACCACCTTCGAGCTCCTCACGCGCGCGGTGGGCGAGCGCGAGTTCCCCGGCCGCGCCGAGGCGCTCGACGTGCTCGTCTCGTTCGCGCGCGCGCAGGCGGTGCCGGCGCTGCAAGCGGCGCTCGGCGTGGGGACGCAGCAGGAGAGGGTGCTCGCGCTCAAGCACCTGGGCGACCCGCGCTGGATGGGCAAGGACCCGGCCCCCGCGCTCAAGGTGATCGCCGGGGCCCTGGACGGTCAGGCCGAGCCGGTCACCCTGCAGGCGGTCGCCTCGTTCGCGCAGCTCTGCTCCGAGGAGGACTACTGGGAGTTCGTCTCGCGGTTCCTCGACAGCGAGTCGGTGGGCTTGGCGAAGGCGGCGGTGGAGGGGCTGCGCCGGTTCGTCTCGCTGCGCAGCATCGCCGCCCTGGAGCGCAAGCTGCGCGTCGGGCCGCGCGCCATCCGCCTGGCGGTGCTCAACACGCTCGAGGCGATCGGAACCGACCCGGTGCTGCCGCCGCTGGTCGACGCGCTCGGGCATGCGCACGTGGCGGTGCGCAACCGGTCCGCCGAGGTGCTCAAGGCGCTCAGCATGCAGGGCAAGCTCGACGTGAGCCGCACCGTCATCTGGCTCCTGCGCTCGCGCGACGTGAACGTGCGCCGCATGGCGACCGAGGTGATCCGCAGCGTGCCGGACCCGGACTCGTCGCTGTGGCCCAAGCTGATGGCCCACCTGCGCGACGAGGATTGGTGGGTGCGCGAGCGCGTGATGGACGCGCTGGTCGAGCTGGGCGGCCTGCACCTCACCGCGCACATGGTCGGGTACCTCTCCGACAAGTCCGAGGTGGTCCGCCGCTTCGCGGCCAGCGTGCTGGGGCGGATCAAGGACCCCAAGTCCCTGCGCTCGCTGGTGCAGACCGCCAGCACCGATCCCGACTGGTGGGTGCGCGAGACCGCGATCGAGGCCGTCGCCTCCATCAAGGACGCGCGCGCGGTGCCCTACGTCCTGCACATCCTCGGGCAAGATGCCGAGTTGCAGCCGGTCTGCCTGCAGGCGCTCATCGACATGGAGGCGAAGTCCGTCGCGCCGCAGGTGGCGCCCCTGACCGGTTCCGAGAACCCGGACGTGCGCCTCCTGGCGGTGAAGTTCCTGGAGAAGTGTGACGCGTCGGACCATGCCGCGCTGGTCGGGAAGCTGGCCGACGATCCGCATCCCCGCGTGCGCGCGGCGGCCCGGGATCTGCTGACGCGCTGGCGCGTGGCCGCCTCGGGCGGCTCGGCCCCGGTGCCGCTCCTCGACCGGCTGCTGGTGCAGCTGGCGCGCTCCGAGGGCGACGACCTGATCGTCGCGCCCGACCGGCCCGTCTACATGAAGAAGGTGGGGCGCACGACGCCCGTCACCGAGCAGGCGCTCACCGCGGAGCAGGTCCGGTCGGTGCTCCTGCCCCACCTCACCACGGACCAGATCGTCGCCCTGCAGGCGCTGCAGGACGTCGACTACTCGCACGAGGTGAAGAGCGAGGGCCTGCGCTTCCGAGCCAACGTCTTCCACCAGATGGGCGGCCTCGGCGGCGTGTTCCGCCGCATCAAGGGGGAGCTGCCGGACATCGCCACGCTGGGTCTGCCGCCGGTGGTGCGCACGCTGCCCGATCTGAAGAACGGCCTGGTGCTGGTGGGAGGCCCCACGGGCTCCGGCAAGTCGACGACGCTGGCCGCGCTGATCGACTCGATCAACCGCTCCTCCTCGCGGCACATCATCTCGCTCGAGGACCCCATCGAGGTGCTGCACCGGCGCAAGATGAGCCTCGTCAACCAACGCGAGATCGGCACGCACAGCGAGTCGTTCGCCGCGGCGCTCCGGTCGACCCTCCGGGAGGACCCGAACGTCATCCTGGTGGGCGAGATCCGCGACCTGGTGACCATCGAGTTCACGGTGATCGCGGCGGAGACCGGGCACCTCGTGTTCGGCACGGTCCACACCGTCAGCGCGGCCACGACGGTCGACCGGCTGATCAGCGCCTTTCCGCCGGGCCAGCAGGAGCAGGTCCGCTCCACCCTGGCGGACAGCCTGCGCGCGGTGGTCTGCCAGTACCTGCTCAAGACCCGGGACGGGAAGGGGCGCGTGCTGGCCATGGAGGTGATGCTCAACAACGAGGCGGTCTCGAACCTGATCCGCAAGGGGAAGTCCTTCCAGATCCCCTCGGTGATCGCCACCTCCCGCGAGCAGGGCATGCAGCTGATGGACCAGGACCTCATGCGCCTCTACAAGGAGGGCCGGATCACCGCCGAGGACGCGTACATGAAGGCGGTGAGCAAGAAGGACTTCGAGGCTTTCCTCGAGGAGCAGGCCGCGGCGAAGTCGCGGCCCATCCGCGCCGCGCAGCCCGACACCGCGCCGCACCCGCCCCGGCCCGCGGTGAAGCCGGCCGTGCCGGGGCCCCGGCCCGCCGCCAAGCCGACGGGGAGCTGAGATGGCGCGCTTCGACTCCTTCCTGCGGCTGGTCGCCGAGCAGGGCGCCTCGGACCTCCACTTCCACGCCGGCAACGTGCCCATCATCCGGCACGAGGGGGATCTGCTGCCGCTCCCGTTCCGCACGCTCTCCGAACTGGAGACGAGCCGCTTCCTGCTGGAGATCATGACCGAGGAGCAGCGCGCCGAGTTCGAGAGGAAGCGCGAGATCGACTTCGTCTACGAGCTGCCCGGCGTGGCCCGATTCCGCGCCAACGTGTTCGTCCAGAGCCAGGGCTTCGGCTCGGTGTTCCGGGTGATCAAGAACGAGATTCCCACCCTGGACGACCTGGGGATGCCCGCGGCGGTGAAACGGCTCACCGAGCTCAACAACGGCCTGGTCCTGGTGACCGGGCCGACCGGGTCGGGCAAGTCGACCACCCTGGCGGCGATGGTGGACGAGATCAACAAGACCTCGCAGAAGCACGTGATCAGCATCGAGGACCCGATCGAGTACCTGCACACCAACCACGAGGCGGTCATCACCCAACGCCAGGTAGGCAAGCACGCGGAGTCGTTCGCGGCGGCGCTGCGCAGCGCCCTGCGCGAATCGCCCGACGTGCTCATCGTCGGCGAGATGCGCGACCTGGAGACCATCGGCCTCGCCATCCAGGCGGCGGAGACGGGCGTCCTGGTGATCGGCACGCTGCACGCGAACTCGGCTTCGAAGGCGATCGACCGCATCATCGACGTGATCCCGGAGGAGAGCCGCGAGCAGATGCGGTCGACGCTGAGCGTGCTGGTGCGCGGGGTCATCTCGCAGCACCTGGTCAAGCACGCGAGCGGCGAAGGGCGCGTCGCGATCCTCGAGATCCTCCTGCAGAACTACGCGATCGCGCACCTCATCCGCGAGAACAAGGTGTTCCAGATCGACGGCTACCTGGACACCGCCTCCAACGACGGCTCCGGGGCGCAGAGCCTCGACTCGTGCATCGTGCGCTACCTCCGGGAGCGCGCTGGAGAAGGCGGGAAAGGGCGAGGAGGCGCTGCGCGCGTTCCGCGAAGCCGGAGCGGTGGACGACGTGGGGCGGCTGCTCGCGGCCGCCCGGCGGCACCGCGAGGCGGGCGAGGTGTTGTTCGGCTCGCTGGGAGTGCGGCCCTCCCAGGCCGGGCAGCTGGAGCCGTCGCTCAAGAAGCGCGCGCTGAGCGCGGCCATCTGGCTGGCCAAGGGAGGCGAGGCGCAGGTCTCGGTGGAGCTGTTCGTGGCGCTGGGCGAGCGGCAGCGCGCCGCCGACACGCTCCAGCGAGCCGGGGACCAGATCGGAGCCGCCCGCGTGCTGGCGGGCGAGCGGCTCGAGGCCGCGCCCTCGCTGCTTTCGCAGCCGCGGCAGGGCGCGGTGGGCGGAGCCGCGACCAACCTGCTCGCGGCGCAGAAGCTCGAGTCGGGAGGGAAGCTCGACCTCGCCTTCGAAGCGTACGTCCAGCTCCGCAGGAACGCCGACGCCGCGCGGGTGGCGACGCGGCTCGGGCGCGGCGCCGACGCCGCCCGGCTCTACGCCGACGCCGGGCTCCCGCTCGAGGCGGCGGAGTGCTACCTCGAGGTGGGCGATACGGGGAAGGCGCTGGACAACCTGGTCCGCGTGCCGCGCGAGGATGCCCGCTACCGCGCCGCCGCTCTGCGAGCCGTGAAGCTGGCGAGCAGCCTCGACGCGCTGGGGATCCAGCTCGAGCACTTCGTCGGAGCCTTCGTCGCCAAGGGCCCGCAGGACGACGCCGAGACGGAGGGGTTCTACCTGCTCGCGCGGCTCTACCTGCGGCACGACTTCGCCGAGAACGCCAAGGAGGCGTTGCAGAAGATCGAGGCCAGGTCGCCGGCGTACCGGGACGTCCGGGAGCTGCTCGCGGGCCTCACTGCGCAGTCGCGCGCCACCCCGATGGTCGCGGCGGCGGTGCTGCAGGATGCCGCCCACCACCACCGCAAGGCGCTTCCCCGGTTGCCCGACCTGGGCGATCTGCCGGGGGTGGACGCGGCGGGGACGCTGGCGCCTGCGACGGTCATGCGCTCTCCCACGCTGGAGCCGGCCGAGGCGGGCGCCGAGGACGGGCCGGCACCCGGAGATGCGTTCACGCCCGGCGCGACCATCGCGGGCCGCTACCGGTTGGAGGAGAAGATCGGGCAGGGCGGCATGGCGGTGGTGTTCCGGGCACACGACCTCGAGCTGGACGAAGACGTGGCCCTGAAGGTCTTCACCTTCCGCACCACCTCGGAAACGGGCATCTCGCGATTCAAGCAGGAGCTGAAGCTGTCGCGCCAGCTCGTGCACCCGAACATCATCCGGCTCTACGACATCGGCCTGCACGCGGCGCACCGCTACATCAGCATGGAGCTGCTGCGCGGGGAGAGCCTGAAGGAACGGATGCGCCGGCCGATGCCGTTCCCGGAAGCCGTGGATTACCTGGTGCAGGCCTGCCGCGGGTTGCAGGCGGCGCACGACGCCGGCGTCATCCACCGCGACGTGAAGCCCGACAACTTCTTCGTCACCGACGGCGGCGTGCTCAAGGTGATGGACTTCGGCATCGCCAAGCACCACGCGACGCCCGGCGTGACGGTGGCCGGGTCGATCGCGGGAACGCCGCAGTACATGTCGCCCGAGCAGATCGGCAACTTCAGCGCCGTCACCCACGCGACGGACCTGTACGCGCTCGGCGCGTGCGCTTACGAGATGTTCACCGGGGCGCCGCCGTTCACGCATGCCGAGCTGGTGCCACTGCTGATGATGCACGTGAACCAGTCCCCGGAGCCGCCGCGCAGGAAGAACCCGGCGGTCCCCGAGGACCTGGAACGCGTGATCCTCCGTCTCCTGGCGAAGGATCCTTCACTCCGCCACCCCAGCTGCACCGCCCTCGCGGACGAGCTGACCCGCCTCCAGCCACTCCCGCCGGCGTAAGGACGCGGTTGGCAAACAAATGTCACCACCGAGAACACAGAGGACACGGAGTCGTATTTTGAAAATCGAAACTCCGTGGGCTCCGTGCCCTCCGTGGTGCGATTGCTTTGGCGTCTAGATGCTCAGGGTGCCGGTCCGGATGAGGTAGGCGAGTTGGGCGCGCTGTTGCGAGTCCAGCACCGCGTGCATGCGGGCCAGCGCCTTGAGCACCGCGTCGCGCAAGCGCTCGGCGCTCTTGACGCGCAGGGCGCCCGCGTCGGCCGCCTTCAGGGGGTCGAACTGCTCGAGCCCGAGAGCGTCCGCGAAGCCCGAGGTGACGCGGCGGTCGTCGACGGCCGCCTGGGCGCGCTCGGTCTTCAGCTCGTCGAGGATCTTCGCCAGCTCCTCGACCTGCGCCTCGTTCAGGTTCAGGCGGTAGGCGAGGAACCGCAGCGGGCGCCGGACGCCGAACGCGCCGCCGCCGCCGAGATCGTCACCGTCGCCCCGGTGGAAGCTGAAGCCTTCACCGGACGGACCGTGGCCGACGTGATCACCGCACGCGCCGCGACGGCGCGCGTTCCGCAACCAATGCAGCATTCCTGGGTACATGGTCTTTCCTCTCTCGCCGAGGCAGTGCGCTCCCGGCGGGTGTTGCAGGCGCGTGGGCACCATGCCTCACGCACCGTAGAACCTAACCCGGCCCGCCCTGCAGTCAACGTCGAGGTGCGTCACGCCCTTACCGCGGACCACTTCGGAGCAATTCCGCGCAGGGTCGCGCCACCTGCCGAAATTTCGAGAACGACAGATGGCTGCGATACTGGTTTTCCCGGAGGCTGCGCTCCCCGTTGATCACGCTGCACGACATCCTCGAGCGCGCGCGCGCGGCTGGACAGAAGCTGGCTGCCGGCGAAGCGCTCTGGCTCTTCGCCGCGGTCACCCGGCTGGCGGCCGCGCAGAAGGCCACCGTCCGCTCGCGGCTCGTGCACCTGGACCCATCGGGATCGATCCAGCTCGCCCGCTTCGACGAGAAGCGCGCCGACGACGAGCAGGGCTACCTGGCGCCGGAGCTGCTGGAGCGCGGCGCTCCCGCGAAGACGGAGCCGCGCGTGCAGGTCTACGCCGCCGGCGCCCTCGGATACGAGCTGCTCACCGGGCAGCCTGCTCCGGACCCGCGGAAGGGACCCGGTCCGGAGCTGACGGGTCCGGCCGCCGACCTGGTGCGGATCGCGATGGCGCGCGATCGGCGCGAGCGGTTCGGCGACCTGCAGCAGCTTCGCGAGGCGGTCGACGGGTTGCAGCGGCCCGCCGGGGCGGACAGCGAGCGCCAGGCCTTCGCGGCGCTGGTGGGCCGGAGCGAGAAGTGGGCGGGCGTGCCCGAGATGGATCGCGCCGCGCTGGCCAAGCTGATCGAGCACGTCTCGCACCTCGGCCGCCAGATCGACGCGGTGCGCAGCGGCATGGCCGACGTGCAGCGCGACCAGCAGGACGTGAGCACGCGAGTCGGCACTCTGGAATCGCGGGGGCCTGGGCAGTCCGTGGTGGTGAGATCGGGCTCGGGATTTGCCGCGGGCTTGCTGGGGGGCATCCTCGGCGCCGCGGTCGCGGCCGGCGCGCTGTTCGCGGCCGGGCTCTTGAATCCGTCGGCCATCCGTGCGCTCGCGGCGCACCGGACGGCCGGGCGCGCGCCCGCTGCGGTCGAGCCGGGGCCGGCTCCAGCGGTGGCGAGCGTCGTGCCGGCGGCGGTGCCGGCACCGACCACGGCCTCGAACACGATTCCGACCTCGAACGCGACCCCGACCCCCGTCCCCGCCTCGAACACGACCCCGCCCGCGCACTCCGCCCGCCCCTCGCCCGCCGACCTCGCCCGCGCAGTCGCCGAGGCGCAGGTCAAGCGCGGCGATCTCGAGCTGGAGCGGGGGCGTTACGAGGCCGCCGCCGAGGAGTTCCAGCAGGCGCTCACGAACGACGCCGCGCTCGCCGTGGCCTGGCGCGGGCTCGGCATCGCGCACCTGATGCGCCACGACGAGGAGTCGGCCCGCAGGGCCTACGAGAAATACCTCCAGCTCGCCCCGGCCGCCCCCGACGCCCGCGACATCCGCAAGGCGATCGCCGAGCTGAACGCGCGCGCCAAGATCGGCGCGGGCGTGGAGAAGTAACCGCTTCACGCAGTGAGCAGACCCTGGAACTGCTGGGCGAAAAGCGGACCTCGCGCCTCGTCCTCGTGCTTGAAGTAGCAGTAGACGTCCTGCTCGAATCCCGCGCCGCGCACCCAGGCGGCCCAGTCCCGGAGGCGCCCCTCGTCGTACTCGGTACGGCGCAGCCGGAGGTACCCGAACGGAGCCGTGCAGACGCGCGGGGTGGCCAGCTCGTCGCTCTCGGCGAGGCACAGTGCCGCGCCGGAGTCCTGCAGGGCCCGGAAGGTGTCGTCGCCGAACCAGCTCTGGTGGCGGAACTCGAACGCCGCCCGCAGGTCGCGCGGCAGGTGGTGGAGGAAGTCCCGCAGGAGCGGCACGTCGACTTTCAGGTTCGGCGGCAGCTGGTACAGGATCGGCGCGAGGCGCGGGCCCAGCGCCCGGGCCGCGTCCGCGAACGACGAGGCCAGCTCCGGCTCGCGCAGCCGGGCGTGGTGCGTGATGCGCTGCCACGCCTTGAGCGCGAAACGGAAGCGCTCCGGCACCTGCGCCGCCCAGCCGCCGAGCAGCTTCGCGGTCGGCTTGCGGTAGAAGCTGTAATTGATCTCCACCGTGTCGAAGCGAGACGCATAGTACGGGAGCATCTTCGTCTTCGGCAGGTCCTCCGGGTAGAACGGGCCTCGCCACGGCTCGTAGTTGTAGCCGCTCGTCCCGCACAGGACGCGCATCAGGCGTGGCCGGTGAGCGCGCGGTACGTGCGCAGGTGGCGCAGCGCCGGCGCTCCTTGCCCCAGGTGCTCGTAGAGGCGCGAGAGGTTGTAGTGCGCGTCGGCGCAGTGCGGGTCGGTGGCGATCGCCAGCCGGTACGCGTCGATGGCCTCCGCGCGGCGCCCGAGGTCCTCCAGGGCGACGCCGAGGTTGAACGCGGCGGTGCTGTCCTCGGGCTGGACCTCGAGGGCGCGCCGGTAGTGCTCCGCCGCGCTGGCCGCCTCGCCCGCCTCGTGCAGCAGCCGCCCCAGGTTGACGAGAGCGCCGCAGTGGCCGGGATCCAGCTCCAGCGCGCGCTGGTACGCCGCCCGCGCCGCCGCCGGATCGGCCTCCTCCAGATCGCAGCCGCGCTCGTACGATCCGTCCGCGTCGAGGGAAGGGGACGCCTTGCGCGCCAGCGGAGCGATGCGGCGGGCGATCTCCGCGGTGCCGAAGTCGAAGAGGACCTGCCCATCCTCGGCGCTCCACTCGCGCGCGCCGTCGCCGACCACGATGCGGTCTCCCTCGGCGCGGATGTGCACGTCGCGCAGCGTCCGTCCCTCGGGCAGCTCCGAGCGCAGCTTGCGCAGCGCCGCGCGGACCCGGCGGGAGGCGATGCGCGCGCCGACCAGGCCTTGCGCGGTGCGGAGCAGCACCAGGTCCTGGAAGTTGAAGCGCAGCTCGCCGCGCGGCCCGCGCGCGGGCTTGAGGAATCCGGCGCGCACGTAGGACCGCAGCTGGCCCACCGAAAGGCCGAGCATCCGCGACACCTCGCGCGAGCCGTACCCGGTCATCGCCGGGAGGTTCGCACGCCGGGGCTACTTGCGGGAAGCCTTCGCCGCCTTCTCCGTCCGCGGAGCGCGCTTGGCAGGCCTGCGGTCCTCCGCGACCGGCGCCGCGCCCTTCTCGCCGCGCGCGGCCAGCGACGCCTTGAGCGCTTCCATCAGGTCGATGACCTGGGTCTTCGGCTGCTCCGCCGGCGTCAGGTCGATCTCCTGGCCTTCGACCTTCCGCTGGATCTGCTCCTGGATGCGCTTCTTGACGTCGTCTTCGTACTTCTCGGGCTTGAACTCGTCCTCGGCGATCTGCCCGATGATCTGCTTCGCCAGCTCCAGCTCGGCGGGCTTCACCTCGCCCTGCGGCACCTCGACTTCGGAGAAGGGCCGCACCTCGTCGGAGTACATGAGCTGCTGCATGACCAGGCCGCCGCCTTCGATGGGGCGGAGCTGCACCAGGTACTGCTTGCCGCGCGCGGCGTAGCGGGCGAGGGCCGTGCGCCCCGTGGCGCGCATCGCCTCGGACAGCAATCGGTAAGCGCGGTCGGCGCCCTTCTCCGGTGCCAGGTAGTACGCCTTGTCGAAGAACACCGGATCGATCTTCTCGGTCGGCACGAACTCGCTGATCTCGATCTGCTGCGACGCCTTCTCCTCCAGCGCCTTCAGCTCCTCGGGGGTGAAGGTGACGTACTGGTCCTTGGCGAACTCGTACCCCTTCACCATGTCGTTGCGCTCGACGATCTCGTTCTCGTCGCGCGGGCAGATGTACTGCTGCTTCAACCTGCCCTTGCACTTCGCGTGCAGCAGGTTGAAGGAAATCGCCGCCTGGCTCTGCGTCGCCGAGAACAGCTTGACCGGGATCGAGACCAGGCCGAACGAGATCGTCCCCGAACCAATGGAGCGAGCGCCCATGCGCGCGATGATAACCTCCTCGTGCTCATGCCCAACTTCCTGGACGAGCGGCCGGGCAGGCGGTTCGCCGTCGTGCGGCAGGCGGGGGCGCGTCCCGGATATGCGCTCCACCTGGAAACGGACGGGGTTCTGCGGTCCTGGGCGGTCCCCAAGGGTCCGTCGCCCGACCCGGCGGACCGGCGCTTCGCCGTCGAGATCGACGGCGGCGCCGCGGCCGATGGAGAGCCGTGGGACTGCGGCGGCTGCACGCCCGTGCAGGATTTCTCCAGCGGGATCCGCGAGGGGAAGCTCCTCTTCGAGCTGCGCGGGTACAAGCTGCGTGGCGCCTGGACGCTGGTGCGCACGCGCGGCAAGGAGTGGCTGCTGATCAAGGAGACGAGCGACGCGCACGTGCGCAGGGGCGGCGGCTTCTCCGATGCGCCGGTGCTGCCCACTCCCGCGGGCGTCGCCGCGCTCCGGGAAGAGCTGCGCGCGCTCCACCCACCGCGGCGGCGCGTGCGCGCTTCCGAGGTGCAGCCGATGCTGGCCGAGGTGCAGCCGCGCCCGTTCAGCGATCCGGCCTGGCTCTTCGAGCTGAAATACGACGGGTTCCGCGCCGTCGCGGGGCGCGAGGATGGACGCGCGGTGATCCACTACCGCCGCGGCTCCGAGGCGACGCGCGTGCATCCCGACCTCGCCTCCGCGCTGCGCGCGCTGCCCGCCGAGCAGGTGGTGATGGACGGCGAGATCGTGGTGCTCGACGAATCCGGACGCCCCAGCTTCCAGCGGCTGCAGAAGCGCGCGCTGCTCACCGCCCCGCGGGATCTCGAGCGCGCCGCGCAGGAGCTTCCCGCGACCCTGTTCTGTTTCGACCTGCTCGGGTTCGACGACTTCGACCTGCGGCCGCTTCCGCTCGTCGAGCGCAAGCGTCTCTTGCGCCTGCTGCTTCCCGATCTGGGCCCGCTGCGGTACGTCGATCATGTCGAGGCGCGCGGCGAGGAGATGTTCCGCGGCGTGCGCGACCTGGGGCTCGAGGGCGTCATGGCCAAGCGCGCGGACTCGCCGTACCGCTCCGGGCGGTCGCGGGACTGGATCAAGATCCGCGCCGACCGGACCGCCGATCTCGTGGTGGTCGGCTTCTCGCCGCCGGAGGGTTC
>WNGH01006292.1_pt1 | contig 15411 bp, 12 predicted proteins | sample 5400631 | NCBI WGS metagenome assembly WNGH01 (sample SAMN13153373, study PRJNA577476) | soil metagenome | isolation source: 115 cm soil or saprolite under Garry oak tree replicate 1 | place: USA:California | collected 2016-06-15
GGTCCGCGGGCCCGGCCTGGCTCGCTGCCCCGGCGTGGTTCGGGGAGCCGGTATTACTCGTGGGACTGGAGGGTCCGGTGTGACTGGGAAGTCCGGTGTGGCTCGGGGGGCCGGTATTCCTCGCCGCCGGGGGCTGTTTGCTGGTCACCTGGTATCGGTCCCGACACCAGTTGAGTACTGCCCTGCTGCGGCCTGCGCTGCTGCGGCCCGCGCTGCTGCCCCGGGCTCCGCGGGCGCGGGCTCCGGCTCGGTGACGATCCGCCCGTCACGCATCAGGACCAGCCGCTGCGCGGCGGCTGCCACGTCGGCGTCGTGGGTGACCAGGATGACCGTCTGGCCCCCGGCGTGCAGCCGCCTGAGCAGTTCGATGACCTCGGCGCCTCCCTCGGAGTCCAGCGCGCCCGTCGGCTCGTCGGCCAGCAGCAGCGTCGGCTCGTTCGCCAGCGCCCTGGCGATGGCCAGGCGCTGCCGCTGCCCGCCGGACAGCACGCCGGGCAGCGTCCCCGCCTTGTCGCCGATGCCGAGCAGGTCGAGCAGGTCACGGGCCCTGGTCTCGGCCATCCGCCGCTTGCGGCCCGCGATCAGCGCGGGCAGCGCGACGTTCTCGAGCACCGTCATGCCCTCGAGCAGGTTGAAGAACTGGAACACGATGCCGATGTGCCTGCGCCGCAGCCGCGCCAGGTCGTCCTCGCTGCGGCCGGTCACCTGCTCGCCGGCGACCGCGATCATCCCCTCGTCCGGCACGTCGAGCCCGGCGACCAGGTTGAGCAGGGTGGACTTGCCGCACCCGGATGGTCCCATCAGCGCCACGAACTCGCCGCCGCCCACCGCGAGGTCGACGCCGCGCAGCGCCCGCACGGGAGCGTTCTCGGCCTCGAAGGTCCTGCGCACGCCGCGCATGTCGAGCGCGGCTACCTCGGTATTCATTCCGCCCCCATCATGGTCGTCATCGGATCGGCTGAGTGCTCCCCGGCCGGCCGGGCAGCTGCGTGACCTGCGGGCGGGTGGAGCTTGTAGGCAATTATGGGCGTGTCACGGCCCTTGACCAGCTGAGCGGGCAGAGCCGTCATCTCGGCCGGCACCGACAGCGCGCGCTTTGTTGCCTCAGAAATGACGGTTTCTCCGGCCGCGCCGAGCTGCTGCAGCCGCTGGCTCAGGTTGACCGTATCCCCGACGAGCGTGTACTCGAGCCTTTCCTCCGACCCGAGCAGCGCGGCGGCCGTGTCACCGGTGGACACGCCGATGCCGAGACCGAAGGCCGGCAGCTCCTCGGCCGCCCAGCCGGCGTTGATCTCGTTCTGCAGCAGGTGCATCGCGGCGGCGGCGGCCACCGCGCGGTCGGCGTGGTCGGGCTGCGGGAACGGCGCGCGGTTCATCGCCGCCCGGTGCGTGTTGAGCTGGCCGGCGAGCTGCGAAGGGTCGGCGTGCTCGGCGATGGTCGAATACGACCTGATGTCGCTCATCAGCACGGTGACCTCCAGCCGCTCGGTCTCGCCGATCCGCTGTGAGTGGCTCCTGATCTTCTCGGCCAGCCCGCCGGGGAGCAGCCGGGACAGGGTCTCGCCCTGCTCCTCGCGGTCCACGATCGCCTGGTGCAGCATCCGCAACCGGTTCAGCGCGCCCTGCTGACCGGTGGACACGCCGGCGGCCAGCTTGACGAACACCGTCTCCACGGCGGCGGCGATGGCGGCGGGCGGCACCCCCTTCGCGGCGGCGATGACCTTGATCGTCTTGCCGGCGGCGACCATCGCGAGCAGTTCTTCCTCGGCCGGGAGCAGGCCGCCGGGCGACAGGACCGGCTGAAGGAGCGCCTCGACGATGGCCGGGTCGAGCGCCGTCCCCCCGGTGGCCACGCGGCGGATGGCGTCGGCGAGCTGGCTGCCCTCGGCGACGCGGTCCTTCAGCAGGTAGCCGTAGCCCGCCGAGCCCTCGGCGAGGAGGGTTACCGCATACTCGGGGTCGTCGTACTGCGACAGCACGACGATGCCGGTGCCCGGGTGGCGCTTGCGCACCTCCTTCGCCGCGTCGATGCCCTCGCGGCTGAACGACGGCGGCATCCGTATATCGGTCACCAGCACCTGCGGCTCCGTCGCCGCGCAGCCGGAGATGACCTCGTCGTAGTCGGCGGCCAGCCCGACGACGCGCAGGTCGGGGTTCCGCTCGATGAGCGCGCGCACTCCCTCGCGGACGATCAGGTTGTCGTCGGCGAGGAACACGCTGATCGTGCGCCGGTCGGGCGCGGCATAGTGCTCCATCCAGCTAGTTCTCCCATGCCGGGGGCACTATCCGCCAGGGAGCGAGCCCCAGCAATTGCCGTGGTGGTAGGCACACCCGCAAGCGACCGGTCACCATGCTGGCCCGCGCGGCTCGCGCGAGGCAGGGTCGTGGTATGCGATACGAAAGCAGCGTTACCTCAGTGTCCTGGATCCCCTCAGAAGCCGTGACCGGACCGCATCGGAAGGCCTTCGACGCCGGATTCACCCACTACGACGACCCGCCACCGGCCCAGATCGACGACCTGGAGGCGCTGCGCGCGGCGGACCGGTTCCGGTTCGCCAACGTGCTGCGGGCCTGGATCGAGGTCGACGACGCCGGTCAGATCACCGGGTCGGGCTACGGCGGCGGCGGGCTGATCGGCAACACCACCATCAAGGTCGGGGCGAGGCAGCATGTCTTCCAGAACGCGCTCCTTCCCGACGTTCGCCGCGATCCCGAGCACGGCGACGGCTGGGTCAGGTTCACGCAGACGGTCGGCGGGCGGACGAGCGTGCCCGCGCCGCGTCCGGTCAAGCACCCTCCGTACGTGCAGTGGCAGTCGCCGCTGGTCTGGACGACCTTGTCGCTGACCCTGCACGCGGACGGCCGGGCCGAGTCGGCGATGACGGGCGCGAGCAAGTTCCCGAGGCACTGGGTCTACGACGCGGCCGGGCAACTCTCCCACAAGTCCGGGCTGACCGACTTCACCGACTGGATGGCCAAGTCGTTCGGCCGCCACACCCCGTGGGGTGACCAGGACTCCGCGGCCCTGGTGACGGCCGTCGAGACCGCGCTCGAGCACTCGCTGTCCGTGCAGTTGATGCGCGGCGCGGCCAAGCCGCGGATCGAGCGGCTGGCGGCCGGGAGCATACTGGTCAAGCAGGGCCAGCCCGGCACCGACCTGTACCTGGTCCTGGACGGGGTGGTGCGGGTGGAGCGCGATGGCGAGTGGCTCGCCGAGTACGGGCCAGGGGCGATACTCGGCGAGCGGGCGCACCTGGAAGGCGGCATCCGCACGTCCACGATGGTGGCGGTCACGGCGTGCCGGCTGGCGGCGGTAGACGCCGCGGGGTTCGACCAGTCGGCCCTCGCCGAGCTGTCCGCCGGTCACCGGCGTGAAGACGCCGGCCAGGGCTGAGATGCGCGTTCACCTGTGCGGAGTCCGCGGCTCCACACCGGCGCCTGGCCAGGACTACCTGCGCTACGGCGGCAACACCTCCTGCGTGGCCATCGCTCACGACGGCGCGCCGGTGCCCGCGCTGATCCTGGACGCGGGCACCGGCCTGCGCCGGGTCAGCGCGCTGCTCCCGGGCCAGCCGTTCGCGGGCACCATCGTGCTGACTCACCTGCACTGGGACCACGTCCACGGGCTGCCGTTCTTCAAGGCGGGCGACCGGGACGACGCCCGCGTCTCGCTGCTGCTGCCGGCGCAGCCGGACGGCTCGGCCGCGCTTGAGGTGCTGTCGCGCGCCATGTCGCCGCCGCACTTTCCGATCACGCCGGAGGGCCTGCGCGGGCGATGGACGTTCGGCACGATCGGCGAGGGGCGGCTCAAGGCGGAGGGCTTCACCGTCGAGGCCCGGGAGATCCCGCACAAGGGCGGCCGCGCCTTCGGATACCGGGTCAGCGACGGGCACAGCGTCGTCGCGTACCTGCCCGATCACTGCCCGACCGCGCTCGGGCCAGGGCCGGATGGCTGGGGCGAGTACCACCGGGCCGCCCTGGACCTGGCCGCCCACGCCGACCTGCTGATCCACGACGCGTTCCTGCTGCCGCACGAGGTCGCCGCCGAGGCGTACTTCGGTCACGCGGCCGCCGACTACGCCGTGGCGCTCGGCCGGCTCGCGGGAGCCAGGGCGGTCCTGCTGACCCACCACAAACCGACGCCGAGCTTGACCGGCTGGCGGCGCGGATGGCCGCCTCGCACCCCGGTGTCACCGTAGCCGCGGAGGGCGGGACACTCGACCTATGAGCGCGGACGCGATGGTGGTCGGCTCGGGCCCGAACGGACTCGCCGCGGCGGTGACGCTGGCCAGGTCCGGCCTGGCCGTCCATGTCATCGAGGGAGCGGAGACGCCGGGCGGCGGCTGCCGCACCGCCGAGCTGACCCTGCCCGGGTTCCGGCACGACGTCTGCTCGGCGGTCCATCCGCTCGCCGCAGCCTCGCCGTTCTTCCGGCAGCTGGACCTCGCGGCTCTCGGCGTGGCGCTGCGCACGCCGAAGGTGGCGTTCGCTCATCCGCTCGACGGCGGCCGCGCGGCCTGGCTGGCCGGGTCGGTGGACGAGACCGCGGGGAACCTGGGCGCGGACGGCGCGGCCTACCGGCGGCTGCTCGAGCCGCTGGTCCGCGACGCGACGCTGACCCTGCCCGACGTGCTCGCGCCGCTGCGGTCGGTTCCCGGCCACCCGCTCGCCATGGCCAGGTTCGGCCTGGACGGCCTGCCGCCGGCCAGCCTGCTGGTGCGCCGGTTCCGGTCGCCGGAGACCCGCGCCATGTTCGCCGGCGCGGCCGCGCACACGATGCGCCCCCTGACCGCGCCGGTCACCGGCGCGTTCGGGCTGACCCTGATGATCATCGCGCACGCCGTCGGCTGGCCGGTCGTCGAGGGCGGCAGCGCGCGGCTCGTCGATGCGCTGGTCGCCGAGCTCACCTCGCTCGGAGGCACGCTCGAAACCGGCCGCTGGGTGACCTCGCTCGCCGACCTGCCCGCGGCCAGGGCGGTCCTGCTCGACGTCACGCCGCGCCAGCTCGTCGCGCTGGCGGGCGAGTCGATCGGCGCGCGGAGCCGCCGCACCCTGGAGCGGTTCAGGTACGGTACCGGTGTCTGCAAGGTGGACTGGGCGCTGAGCGGGCCGGTGCCCTGGCAGGCCGCGCCGTGCCGGGAAGCGGGCACCGTGCATGTCGGCGGCACGTTCGCCGAGGTCGCGCGCGGCGAGGCCGACGTGAACGCCGGCCGCCACCCGGACCGGCCTTTCTGCCTGGTGGCGCAGCCTGGCGTGGTGGACCCGACCCGCGCCCCGGCCGGGCACTGCACCCTGTGGGGGTACTGCCACGTTCCCGCCGGGTCGTCGGTCGACATGTCCGGCCGGATCGAGGCGCAGATCGAGCGGTTCGCGCCGGGCTTCACCGACCTGATCCTGGCCAGGTCGGTAAGGACCGCCGCCGACATGGAGCGGTACAACCCGAACTACGTGGGCGGCGACATCAACGGCGGCGCCGCGACCCTGCGCCAGACGTTCTTCCGGCCCACGCTGCGCTGGAATCCGTACCGGACGCCGCTGCCCGGCGTCTACCTGTGCTCGTCGTCCACGCCGCCCGGCGGCGGCGTGCACGGCATGTGCGGCCTGGGCGCCGCCAGGACGGCCCTGGCTGACCTGGGTGTCAAAACCTGAGCCGGCCCTCACTTGCCTGGATCTGGTTCACCTTATAGGTCGCAGATCGGACACCAGATTGACTCCAACTCGGGGGAAGTCACCGATCGCGGCGTCCCGGACGGCGATACTGGGGCAATCGGCTAACGGCGCAGGCCGAGCAGCCACGAGCCTGGGACGCGGGCGAGCGGCCGGGAGCCGAGAGCCGGCACGTGCTATTGCGGCGGCTGGAGAAGCTGGCGCCCGGGGCTCCGAGAGCTTCTACGCCAAGCACGAGCTGACGCACGAGTCGTGCGGTCGACTCAGGTCGCATGAGACGAGCTGGGACGAGCCGATTGAGCTGGAGGTCTATCAAGCGTGAGGCTGACACCGGTACATGATCGGCCTGGGAATCGGTGCGGAAGGCGGACTCGGGCTCAAGTCGTAAAGTCTGCGTCAGATGCGACCGCGAACTCTTCGGCAAACCCCAAACCCTTCGCCTTGTCGCCGTCGCTCCCTGGCTGCCGTCGGGGTGTCTTGCCTGCGGCACGAACTTCTCGGGCGCCGCGCCTGGCGATTGGGGGCGCCGCCGCTCCGGTTACCCGGCACCGCGCTGCGCCGCGATCAGGTCGCGATACCAGGCGAACGAGGCCTTGGGGATCCTGCGCTGCGTGTCGAAGTCGGTATAGACCAGCCCGAACCGCTGGTGGAAGCCCTCCGACCACTCGAAGTTGTCGGTGAACGTCCACTCGAAGTAGCCGCGCACGTCCACGCCCGCGTCGATCGCCGCGCGGGTCGCCCTGATGTGCCCGTCCAGGTAGCCGATCCGCTCCTGGTCATCGACCGTGCCGTCCGCCGCCACCACGTCGTCGGCGGAACAGCCGTTCTCGGTGACGTAGACCGGCGGCAGCGCGTCGCCGTACCAGGCGCGCAGCGATGTGAGCATCTCGGTCAGCCCGGCCGGGACCACCGGCCAGCCGAAGGCGGTCACCGGGTATCCGGGAATCGGCTCGAGCTGGAACGGCAGCGGCGAGTCGGGCAGCGCCGACAGCCTGGTGGGCATGTAGTAGTTCACCCCGAGCCCGTCGATCGGTGCCGAGATGGCGGCCAGGTCGCCGTCCCTCACCCACGACAGGCCGTCCGGCCCGATGCCGAACGCCCCGAGGTCGGGATATCGGCCGAGCAGCACGGGATCGGTGAACATGCGGTTCTGGAGCGTGTCGCAGGCTCGGGCGGCCGCCACGTCGGCGGGGCTGTCGCTGGCCGGCCAGGCAGGCGAGTAGTTGTTGGTGATCATCACCTCGCGCGCGCCGGCGGCCCGGAGCGCGGCTGTCGCCAGGCCGTGGCCGAGCAACTGGTGATGAGCGGTCGGCAGGGCGCCCAGCATCAGCGCCCTGCCCGGCGCGTGCATGCCGAGTGCGTAGCCGAAGGCAGTCACCACGAAGGGTTCGTTGAGCGTAATCCACATGCCGATCCGGTCGGCCAGCCTGCCCGCGGCGAGCGCCGCGTAGTCGGCGAACCGGCGCGCGACGTCACGGTTCAGCCAGCCGCCCTCGTCCTCGAGCGGCTGCGGCAGGTCCCAGTGGTACAGCGTGGGGACCGGCCTGATCCCCGCCGCGAGCAGCGCGTCGGTCAGCCGGTCGTAGAAGTCGAGACCGGCCAGGTTGGCCGGGCCCGAGCCGCCTGGCTGCACCCGCGGCCAGGCGATCGAGAACCGGTACGCGGTGATGCCGAGGTCCGCCATCAGCGCGACGTCCTGCGGCCAGCGGTGGTAGTGGTCGGTGGCCACGTCGCCGGTGTGGCCGCCGGAGATCACTCCCGGCAGCCGGCAGAACGTGTCCCAGACCGAGTCGCCGCGGCCGTCCGCCGCCGCGGCGCCCTCGATCTGGTAGGCGGCGGTGGCCACGCCCCACAGGAAGCTAGCGGGGAAGGACGGCATCGGCGAGTCGGTCACCCGCCGATCGTAGGGCACGGCCGCAGTGCCGCCGCCCGCTCGCCGCCGCCCGCCGCCGGGCGGCCGCGGCCTGCTGCCGGGTGCTACCGCTGCTGCGTGGGCTCGGCGGCCGGGACGGCTCCCATGATCATCGAGTCCCCGCGGAACAGCGGCGTGTCCCTGACCTGGCGCTCGATCGAGGCCGCCGACATGGTGTACCCGATGAACAGCAGCAGCGAGATCGCCTCCATCACGATCCACAGCCAGTGCGAGGCCAGCTGGGTGCTCCAGTCGTTCAGCCCGTGCAGCACGGCGGGCAGCGTGATGCCGAACAGGATCAGCGGGATCCGGCGCCTGCGGTAGTTCACGCCCATGCCGATGAAGAACGCGGCGATGCCGGCCCAGACCGCGTGCTGGAAGCCGTCGACGAACACCCGCTGGGCGAAGGTCAGGATCAGCGGGACGGCGAGGCCGGCCCTGTGGTTGCCCTGCATCAGGTAGCTGGATGTGTAAAACACGGACTCGCGGACTCCGAAGGCGAGCCCTGCGACGGTGCCGAGGAACATCCACACCCGCACGTCGAGCGTGACCTTCCACACCCATCGGAGCAACAGGGCAGCGACGAGAATCGGGACCGCCTTGGTGACCTCCTCGGCGAATCCAACCCCGTAGATCCAGGGCAGCAGGTTGTGCATGGCCGAGGTGTTGTCCAGCGCGTCTTCCCACGGCAGGGTCAGGGTCGGCAGCAGCACCAGGACGGCGGCGATGATGGCGGCGGCCAGCCACCCGGTCAGCTTGGTGATCGGCCCCGGCCTGATCAGCAGCCAGAACGCCACTGCCCACAGCGGCGCGATCGCGAGGCTGTACGCCCAGCCAGGGGCGCTCAGGTCGCTGCTCGCCGAGAACAGCACCACGAACAGCGAAGGCAGCAGGCCGTAGGCGATGACGAGCAGCCGCGAGCCCTGCTTCCAGCCGGGGTCCTTCAGCCAGCTGCGAACCGGAAGCAGGATGTGCACCGCGGTCGCGAAGTCGCCGCCGGGGAAGTCCAGCCTGGCCTGCTGCGCGGGCAGCTGCAGGCGGGCGGGGCTGGAGTGACTGCCCGAGATGTCGCCGCGCCACAGTTCCTCGCGGTGCACCGCGCTGGGGTGCCTGGTCCTCACCTGCCCGGCCGCGGTCGCGCCCGCCGGGTCGCCGCCGGCCTGCACGGCCGGGGCGGAGTGCGACCTGGTAGCGACACTGGCCAGGTCGGCCCGGGCCAGGTCGGCCTCGGCCCGGTCGGCACCGGCCCGGTCGGCACCGGCCCGGTCGGCACCGGCCCGGTCGGCACCGGCCCCGTCGGCACCGGTTCCGTCGGCACCGGCCCCGTCGGCGCCGGCCAGGTCGTCAGCTGTGGGCGCGGCGTCGGTCAACTCGATCCGCAGCTGCGGCCCGAGCGGAGTCGCGAGGTGCACGTCGAGCGGCTGCTGCACGGCCACGGACGCGACCGAGAGGCCGCCGGCGAAGGTGCGCCCCTTGCCGAGGTCGTCGAGCACCCAGCCATCCGCGCGCCAAATGATCCGCGCGTGCTCGCGCGAGACTATCGGGTCGGAGACGACGACGGCGTTGTCCGGGCTGCGGCCGATGCGGACCGTCTGGCCTGGTTCGAACGTGAACGTCTGGTCAGCGAACGTGATCTTGAGCTCGCTCACTCGCCCGCCTCCCTGCGCGACCCGCCTCGAACATTGTGCACGGGCCAGCGCGGGCTCAGATTACCGACACCTGGGCGATGGTCGGTCACAATCCGTGAACGGCGAGCGCGGCAGAACGCGACCTCGACCCGCAGGCGCGGCTTACCCCCCGGTCGCCTCCGCGATCGCCGTGTCCACCTCGGCCTGCCGCGCGGCGAGCTCGGCCTGGTACTTCTCCTCGTCTATCCGCTCGGCTAGGTCCTCGTCGGCCTTCATCAGCGACTCGAGGTCGCTCTCGGCCGCGGCGAGCACGCCGAGGTCGGCGAAGGCGTGCCTGACCTTCGGCCCCCACAGGCCGATGTCCCTGACGCACGGCACGATCCTGGTGAACAGCAGTGACCTGAACGCCTGCTGCACGGGCGACTTGTCGGTAAAGTCCATGCACTCGTCGACGTCGAAGTTCAGCCGCTCCCAGACCTCCTGGGCGCGGAACCTGCTGTTCATCAGGTAGCAGCCCTCGATCAGGAACTCCTCGCGCTCGGCGCGCTCGGGCCGTGTCAGCTCGGCGTAGTAGTCACGCAGCGCGAGCCTGCCGAACGCCACGTGCCGTGCCTCGTCCTGCATGACGTAGGCGAGCAGCTGGGTGACGAGCGGGTTGTTCGACATGTCCCTGTGCACGCCGAACGCGGCCAGCGCCAGCCCCTCGATCAGTACCTGCATGCCGAGGTAGGGGTAGTCCCAGCGGCCGTCGGCCAGCGCCTCGGCCAGCAGCCTGGCCAGGTCGTCGTTGATCGGGTAGTAGATGCCGATCTTGTCCTTGATGAACCGCTGGTAGAGCTCGACGTGCCGCGCCTCGTCCATCACCTGGGTGGCGGCGTAGAACTTGGAGTCCATATCGGGAACCGACTCGACGATCCGCGCCGCGACGGTGAGCGCGCCCTGCTCGCCGTGCAGGAACTGGCTGAACAGCCAGGACGACAGGTGCATGCCGAGCTCGTCGCGCTCGGCCTGGTTCAGTTTCTCCCACTGCCGTGACCCGTAGATCGGGCTGAGTTCCTCGGTCTGCTCCATCACGTTGCACGGGTCCACCGGGATGTCCCAGTCGATCCGCTTGGTCGCGTCCCACTGCTTGTCCTTGCCCCGCTGGTACAGGTCGAGCAGCCGGCCGCGGCCGTTGTCGTAGTCCCAGTTGAACCGGGCGGCGCCGGTGGCGGGGACGTCCCAGGTGCCGGGCTTCACGTCGGTGACATAGTGGTCGTAGGTGCTCATGGCGGCCCCCTGGGAGACGAGTACTCCGATATTACTTTCCGGTAGCCTGCTGTTTCCAGAGCGCTGCCACCCCTCTTCCAGAGTGCTGCCGCTCCATCTCCCATCGCGTCCTGGCGCGATCGCCGTGACCATTCCTGGGGGTGGCCCTACCGGAGCCCCGGGTGGCAGCACGATGGGCCGCGGGAGCCTGGCGTGGGAAGATCACGGTGTGGCGGACGGTCCGAATCTCGTAGTCGTGGTCGATGACCAGGCGCCGTTCCGTGCGGCCGCCCGGGCGGTGCTGCGGCGGCTAGCGGGCTTCGAGCTTGCGGGCGAGGCGGCGAGCGGGGCCGAGGCGATCGACATGGTGGACCAGGTCAGGCCGGCGCTGGTGCTGATGGATATCAACATGCCCCAGATGAACGGCATCGAGGCGACCCGCGAGATCGTCGCGGCCCACCCCGACGTGGTCGTCTTCCTGTGCTCCACCTACGACGCGAGCGATCTGCCGGCCGACGCCGCGGCCAGCGGAGCGCGGGCCTACCTGAACAAGGAGCGGTTCAGCCCCGATGCGCTCAGGCGGCTGTGGGACACCCGCGACTCCGGCGTATTCGTGTCCCAGTAGGTGGTGGCGGGCACACGCAGCCGGTCACTGCGCGGGCGGCGCGGCCTTGCCCTGCTCGCGTAGCGTGCCGATGTGCTCCCTGAGCACCTGCTCCATCTGCCCGGAGAACTCCACGATCAGCCGCAGCTCGTCGTCGCTGTAGCGCTCGGCCATCCGCTGCCATGCCCGGGCCATCGGCAGGAACACCGAGCCTACGTCCCTGATCGCGCGTTCGGTGACCAGGCGCACGACCACCCGGCGGCGGTCCGTCGCGTCTCGCTCTCGCGTGGCAAAGCCTGCTTCCTCCAGCCGGTCGATGACGCCGGTGATCGAGGCCGTGCTCAGCCCGGTGGCCTTGGCCAGCTGACCCGCCGTCATCTGGCCACGAAAACTCAGCAGGTTCAGGCAGTTCAGGTCGGTCGCGTTGATCCCGATCCGGTCGGCGGCCGCCTGGCCCATCAGCTGCATGAGCGAGCCGGCCCTGCGGATCGCTGCGGCGAAGGCCGCCGTGAGCTCGGCCCGCTCGGTCAGGCCAGCGCCGGCCAGGTCGGCGCCGATCGGCTCGGCCCACGGCACGTCCCAGCCTTCCGGCATACTTCAGCTCCTTATTTACTAGCTAACCTAGACATACGAAACCCAAGATGCTAGGTTTTCCTGTGAATTAGCTGGCAAGCCTACCTTCGAGGCACCTCCACAGAGCGGAGACAGGCAATGACATCGGATGGTCAGATCCTGGCACCTCCCGCGTCCTCGGGCGAGGACGCTGACCCGCGGCGCTGGCTCACCCTGGTGATCCTGCTGCTCGCCGCGCTCATGAACCTCCTCGACGTGTCGATCGTGAACATCGCGGTCCCGTCGATCCAGCGGGACCTGGGGGCCAGCTACGCCGACATCCAGTGGGCGCTGGCCGGGTACACGCTCGCGTACGCGCTGGTGCTGATCACCGGCGGCAGGCTCGGCGACACCTTCGGGCGCAAGCGGCTGTTCCTGATCGGCGTGGCCGGCTTCACCGCGATGTCCGCCCTGTGCGGGGCCGCGCAGAGCCCGGGCCAGCTGATCGCCTTCCGGGTAGCGCAGGGCGCCATGGGCGGGATCATGATCCCGCAGGTGCTGTCCGTCATCCAGGTGATGTTCCCGCCGTCCGAGCGGATCAAGGCGCTGGCGGGCTTCGGCGTCACGGCGGGCCTGGGCACCGTGAGCGGGCCGCTGCTCGGCGGGCTGCTGATCCAGGGCAACCTGCTCGGCCTGGACTGGCGGCCGATCTTCCTGATCAACGTCCCGGTGGGCATCGTCGCGCTGGCCGCCGCCGCGGTGCTGGTGCGGGAGTCTCGCGCGCCGAGCCCGCCGAGGCTCGACCCGGTCGGCGTCGCCCTGATCTCGGCCGCGCTGCTGCTGCTGCTCTACCCGCTGGTACAGGGCCGCCAGCTCGGCTGGCCGTGGTGGACCTTCGTCTCGATGGCCTGCTCGGTGCCGGTGCTCGCGGCGTTCGTCGGTTACGAGCGGATCAAGGCCAGGCGGGACGGCTCGCCGCTCGTGCAGCTGCGGCTGTTCGGCCAGCGGGCGTTCAGCGTCGGGATCGGCATCGCCATGACATTCTTCCTCGGCGTCACCTCGTTCGCGCTGATCCTCACGCTGTTCCTGCAGATCGGCCTCGGCTTCACGGCGCTGCACGCGGGCCTGACGTTCCTGCCGTTCTCCGGCGGGGTGCTGGTCGCCTCGGGCGCGGCGGCAAGGCTCGCCCCGAAGTTCGGCCGCGGCGTGACGATGACCGGCGCGCTGGTCATGGCGGCGGGGATGGCCGGCCTGATCATGATCGTCCGGCACTACGGCCAGGCTGTCACGACCCAGGAACTGCTGCCCGGCCTGGTCGTGGCGGGCCTGGGCATGGGCACGGTGCTCGCGCCGCTCGCCGACATCCTGCTGGCCGGCGTGCGGGAGGAAGACGCGGGCTCCGCTTCCGGTGTGTTCAACACCGGCATCCAGCTCGGCGCCTCGATCGGCGTCGCGGTCATCGGCGTGATCTTCTTCGGGCTGCTCGGCAGCCAGTCGGGCTCCGCCGCCGCGGCGGTCGCGCCGCAGTTGCGCGGCGAACTGACCGCCGCCGGCCTGCCGCGCGGCGTCGCGACCCCGGTCGTCACCGCGTTCCGCGGCTGCCTGCACGACCGGCTGGTGGCCGCGGACCCGACGGTGACGCCGCCGTCGTGCCGCCAGGGCCGGGCGGCCGCCGCGCTGCCCGCCAAGGTGGTGCACGAGATCGCCGCGACCGGCCGCCGCGCGACCGGCATCGACTTCGCTGCGGCCGTGCAGCGCACGCTGTGGTTCCAGGTCGGCGTCTTCGTGCTGAGCTTCCTGCTGATGCTCGCGCTGCCCGCGTCGCGGCGGCGGAAGCGCACGGCAACGCTCGGACCGGCCGAACCGGCCGAACCGGTCGCCGAGGCCGTGCCGGTCAGGTCGGCGGACTGAGCTGGCCCGGACGGAGCCCGGCCAGGCCGGCTACTGGTGCATGGGGCGCTCGTGATCGGCATGGCCGGCCAGCTCGAGCTGAAACGTCGAGTGGCCGACGTCGAAGTGGCCGCGCAGGCACTCCTGCAGCGCGTCGAGGATGACCCCGCTCCGGCCGTCGGCGAGCACGTCCGGCTCGACGACGACGTGCACGGACAGCACCGGCAGCCCGGACGTGATCGTCCACGCGTGCAGGTCGTGCACGTCGCGCACGCCGGTCAGGCCGGTCAGGTGCGCCCTGACCTCGCTCAGGTCGATGCCGCGCGGGCTGGCCTCGAGCAGCACATCGATCGCGTCGGCCAGCAGCCGCCAGGTCCGCGGCAGGATCAGCACTCCGACCAGCAGCGCGGCGATCGGGTCGGCGCGGGTCAAGCCGCTCGCCGCGATGACGATACCGGTCACGATGACCGCGGCGGCGCCCAGCGCGTCGGAGGCGACCTCGAGGAACGCGCCCCTGATGTTCAGGCTCTCGGCCTGGCCCTGCCGCAAGATCAGCAGGCTGATCGCGTTGGCCGCGAGCGCGACCACGCCGAAGACGATGAGCAGTGGCGACTCGACCGCCGGCGGCGAGGTCAGCCTCCTGACCGCCTCCACGATGATGAAGACCGACATGCCGAACAGGACCACGGCGTTGACCATCGCGGCCAGGATCTCCGCCCTGGCGTAACCGAACGTGCGCCGCTGGGTGGCCGGCCGCATCGCGAACACGACGGCGAGCAGCGAGAGCCCGACGCCCCCCGCGTCGGCCGCCATGTGGGCGGCGTCGGCGAGCAGGACGAGGGCGCCGCTGACCCAGGCACCGGCCGCCTCGGCGACCGCGACCGTGATCGTGATCAGCATGACGATGACGAGCGAGCGCCGGTGCTCGCCCGTCAGCGTGAGCCTGGAGCCGTGCGAGTGCCCGTGCGGTTGGCCGTGGCCGTGCGAGTGCCCGTGCGGCCGCCGATGCTCCCGGCCTCCCGCCGGCCGCGGCCGGGTGGCCGCGTGCTCGGGCCGCTGGCCGTGGCCGAGCTGATCACAGCCCGGCTCGCGCTCGAGGCCGTGGCCTGGCGCGGTCATGACGGCGGCGAGTCGCCCGCTCCCGGAGCGAGCAGCTCGTAGGCCGGGTTGATCATGACGGCCTCCTTGTCACGCACGCCGACCTGCCCAGTGAACCTGACCTTCGCGCCAGGATCCAGCCCGGGGATGTGCGAGCGTCCGTAGAACATCGCGGTCAGCTGGCCCGTCGCATCGACGATCTCACAAGCCAGGACCGTATTGCGCTCGACCGGCCTGATCTCGACGGCGTGCACCCTGCCTTCGACGGTCGCCTTGCCCCGCTTGGGCAGTTGGCCGATCGGCGTCGCTGCCTTGGACGGCGTCGGGCGGTTGTACCTGGAGATGTTCGTGGCCTCGGCGGGAGTAGGCGCAGGCGGCTCGGGCGGCGTCGGGGCTCCCAGGGCCGGCTCGCGCTCGGGAGCGGCGGCCGATGGCTCGGCGGCGTGCCCGTCCGCCTTCGTGCCGTCCGCCGGCGTGCCGTCCGGCGTCGTGCCGTCCGCCGGGGCCGCGTGCGCGTATCCGGCCTCGGCGGGACGAGCGCCGGCGGTGGCCGCATCCCCGGTAGCGGCCACACTGGCGCGCTCCCGCGCGGCCAGGCTCTCTACCCGGCTGCGGACATCGAACGGGACGATGGTCGCGGCCGCATGCGGGATCTGGCTGACCACGCTGGCCATCCGGTCCGCTGTCTGGTCGTGCAGCAGCCGTCCGAACAGCGGGCTGTAGCTTCGCCGCGGCAGGACCGCCGTGACGCCGACGCCGGGCAGCTGTGCCTCCGCCTGGACCATCTCGGCCGCGGCCTTCGCGAGCCGGCG
>WNGH01003318.1_pt1 | contig 15401 bp, 15 predicted proteins | sample 5400631 | NCBI WGS metagenome assembly WNGH01 (sample SAMN13153373, study PRJNA577476) | soil metagenome | isolation source: 115 cm soil or saprolite under Garry oak tree replicate 1 | place: USA:California | collected 2016-06-15
TTGAGCATCAGGAAGCGCTGGCCATCGGGTGAGACATCGTAGTTGGTGCTTTGGACCGGAGACGGTTGGTACCGTCCCTCGAAAAGCATCCGGGGCTTGCCCGCGGCAAATGCAGGCTCAGTGGTGACCTCCACGGCCATCATTTTGTCGCCGCTGCGGTAGAACAGCTCCCGCCCGTTCCGGTTCCACGCTGGCTCGGTGCCACCCTCGGTCGAGATTTGCCACTTCCCGCCTGGACCCGGATAGGGCTGAACGTAAACCTCATAGCGGCCGGATTCGTCCGATATATATGCCAGCCAGCGCCCGTCCGGGGAAAAATCGGCCGCACCTTCGTTGAACGGCGTTTGGAGGAACGGCTGCGCCTTGCGGACTTGCCCTGAGGCCGCCGAGGGGACCTGCCCTGAGCCCGGCGCAGTGTCACCCATCCGCAGCACCCAGATGTCAAGTCCCGTTGTGGAATTCACTCCCATAAAGGCCAGTAGTTTCCCATCCGGGGACCAGGAACACGGAATCTGGATGCTCTCGCTGGTATTCAACCGCTCGAGGCCTCCACTGCCGTCGGCTAGTTGCCAGAAAAGATTCGGCACCCCTTCTTTATTTGATTCAAACGTGATCCGCTTGCCATCGGGGGTCCAAACCGGGACAGGGTTGTAATTCCCTTCAAATGTAAACCGGGTCAACGTGTCCCGGGACAGGTCGTACAGCCAAACTTGAGACTCCGATTCCGTGATTCCCACGGCAACTCGCCGGCCATCGGGAGAAATGCGCGGTTGGAAGTAAGCGTGCCCAGGGGCGGCCAAGCGTTGCTCTGCCCCATTTCGACTGACCCACACCAGGCTGAGTTGCATTGCCTGAACGCCCCCCGGAACGTAGGCCAGTGATCCCGTCGCGGAAATGGTATATCGGGCGGTTCCTGTGACGGGGGATTGCAGGACGCCCTCCACCACGGGGATCGCCGTGCCAGTCACCTCCAGCCGCTGGGAATCGAACGGCACCCCCATCAAACTCCCCCCTTGCGCATAAACCAGGTGCCCCGAGGACGCGTAGCGTGGGTACATCCCCGCTTGGATCAGGTTCCGCCGTTCACCCGTGTTCAGCGACTGGACGGCAACCTGCGCATTTGTGAAGGTAACTGCAGTCGGTCCGGCAGCAAAGAGCACTGCCTTACCGCCGGGCAAAAGGTCCGGCCAACGGTGGCTGCGCTGCGCTCCGTCGAGGTGAGTCAGCGGTTGCGGAGTACCTCCAGCCTCCGGCAGTTGCTGAAGAGCTGAGATTGCGCTGGGTGTGAAGGCGATCATTCCCTGGCTGCCCCAGCTTGCCCCGCCAGAGTACGCAGCATCGCCGAGGGTCAGCGCCGCTCCTCCGCTCACCGAGATCTTCTTCAGCTTTGCGCCTGCGAAAAACCCGATCCATTGGCCGTCTGGTGAGTAGAAGGGTTCGACGGCTCCCTCCGTGCCGGGAATGGGCTTGCCCTCCAGGCTGTCCATCGACCGCAAATAAAGCTGTTGCGTACCTCCCTGTCGAGCGACATACGCGAGATGGGTGCCATCAGGGGAGATGGCCACAGCAGGGCCGTTATCCAGACCTGCCAATTGTTGGCCCGGCGGTAGTGTTACCACCAAGCGGCTCACGGGCTGGGTCGACGAGGGCTTCAGATTCCAGACAGAAATTCCGGTGAAAGCAGCCACTAACAGCAGCGCACCCACGCTTAGGATTAGCGTCCGCCACCCAAAAGTGCGGAAGCCTTTCGTTGCAGCAGTCGGGGCCAGCCCAACATGGGAGCCGGCTTCGGCGGCCCATTTCAATTCCACTTCCAAATCCCGCGCCGTCTGCCATCGGTCGTCCCGGTCTTTCGCAAGGCATCTTTTAACGACGCGGTCAAGCGCGGGTGGTGTCATCGGTTGAAGCGAAGACATCGCCGGAGGCTCTCGTTCCAGAATCGCTGCAATCAGGCTGGCTTGGCTCTTGCCCTCGAAGGCTCTCTTGCCCGTCGCCATCTCGTACACCACCGCGCCGAAGGCAAAGATGTCTGTGCGCGCATCCACTTCCTTGCCTTCCAACTGTTCCGGGGCCATGTATTGCAATGTCCCTACGATGCTCCCCTTCGCCGTCAACGGGTCGCTCGCCGTGGGAAGCTCCGAAAGCTGCACATTGGCCGGAGCCGCCTCCTGCTTCAGCTTCGCTAGACCAAAGTCCAGCAGCTTCGTTCCCGTCTTGGTGAGCATGATGTTGCCGGGCTTCAGGTCACGGTGCGTCACGCCCTTGCGGTGCGCCTTGTCGAGCGCATCAGAAATTTCGATGGCGTAGTGCAGCACTTGTTCCAGCGGCAGCGAACCTTTTTGTAAACGCTGCGCGAGCGTTTCGCCTTCGAGATACTCCATCACCAGATAATCGATACCATCCTGCTGGCCGATGTCGAAGAGAGTGCAGATGTGAGGATGATTCAGGCTGGCGATGGTGCGGGCTTCGCGCTCGAAGCGCTCACGCAATTCCGAACGATCCGCAAGATGCGGCGGCAGCACCTTAATGGCGACGACGCGATCGAGCCGCGTGTCGCGGGCGCGGTACACCTCGCCCATCCCGCCCGCACCCATGGCGGAGAGGATTTCGTAAGGCCCTAGTCGTCTGCCGGGGGGGATCGCCATGGGTCTCCCACCAAAGCGAAATCAGCGCAGTATATCGCATGAGGTACTTACAACACGCGTTTTTTAGTGAATGCAACCGATAGCAGACCTCATTGCTTGGGGCTGCCCCGGATATCCCACGAGAGTGGGATGGATCTGTTCTACGATGTCAGGTTGCTGCGTCGAATTGCGCCGCAGTGTGTCGAGGTCTTGTGTAGCACAGGCTTCAGCCTGTGTGGTTTTGATTTTCGCTTGGCGCTGAGAAAAGCGCACAGACTGAAGTCTGTGCCACTCGACCGCGCTGGACTTGCGCCCTGGCTGCTAGCTAGGGAACCGGCCAGTGGCATGAGCAAGATCCCGGCAAGAAGTTCGCGCTAATGAATCTTCTTTTCGAGTTCGGGAAGCGATGCGATCAGAACGTGCCCTGTAATCGCAAGCGTGCGCGGATCGATTTTGTCAAGCGTGTCGCTGGTGGTATGCCAATAGGGCACTTCCAAATCGATAATATCCGCCGCCGGGACGTCCCGGTCTAGAAACGAGACGTGGTCGTCCGCGATTCCCGAGGTCTCCTCGTTGACAAACACGTTTCGGTATCCGAGTCGCGCGGCAGTGGACCAGAGGATCTCGGTAAGCCAGGGAGTGGAATTCGTCTCGCGCTTGAATACGGGATTGGCTGGACCGACCATGTCGACCAAAATCATGGCTTTTACGTGGCTCAAGGTTCCCGAAAGCGCGAGGCTCGCGGCGAGTTCGCGGCTCCCGTAGGTATGGTCGGGGTCAGCCCACGTGAAATTGAAAGCTGCCTCGCCGTCCAAAAACGCCAGCCAGATCGTCTGCGCGTTCTTTCGCGCGCAGAGAATGCGCCCCAGCTCCAGCAGCACTCCCGTGCTTGACCCGGCGTCATCGGCTCCTACAAAATTGTCGATCCGTTTTGTATCGTAATGCGATGCATATAAAATGATGCTGGGATTCGCGGACGGAATCTTCACCAGGACGTTCTTCATCGCCACGTTGCCAATCGGCGTCGAAGCGTGGAAGTCCTGCTCTTCGACGGGGCAGCCGGAACTTTTGAGTTGTTCGAGGATGTAAGCCTGCGCGCGGCGAATCCCTTCGCTGCCGGCCGGGTGCGGCCCAATGGCCACGAGTTGCTCGACGTGTTTGTACGCGCGGGCGCCGTCGAACCCACCCGTTGTTTCAGCAGACGGAGCCTTAACCGCGCTGGCCAGAGAGGGAGAAGCGGCCTTCGGGCTGTCCGCCGCGGGCGAAGTCTCGTGTCCACAAGCCACGACGAAGAGACCCGCTGCTACCATCGCGCCGAAACCAATTCTCCGCAATCCTGCTCGCATCTATCGCGCTCCTTCGCCCGCTATCGCAGCCGCTTTCGCTTTTCGCCGCACCACAACCGCCGCCACGGCAATGCCGACGAAATAGAGTGCCACCATCGGCGCCATGAACACCAGCATTGTCGTAGCGTCCGGTGTGGGCGTTACGATGGCGGCGACCACGGCAATGATCAGTATGGCGTACCGCAGATTTTTCCACAGAAATTGCGGCGTGACGATATTAAAGAGCGCCAGGAAGAAAATCAGCACAGGCAGCTCGAATATGATTCCCAGTCCGAGCAGGACGATGAAGATGAAGTCGAAGTATTCGTTGATGCTGATCAGCGGCCTGAACGGGCCCTGAAAACTGGTCAGGAAATTCAACATGTAGGGCAACATCACGAAGTAGCCGAACGAAATTCCCGCAAGAAACAAAAAGAAGGAAGAGGCGATGAACGAGGTCACAGCGCGGCGCTCATGCTTATAGAGGCCCGGCGCTATGAAGAGCCACACTTGATAGAGCACGAATGGGGCTGCGAGAACGACGCCGATATAAATTCCAAATGTGATGATGATATTGATCAAACCGGCCGGGCTCGTATAGATCAGCTTGTCATCCAGATGCTGCTTGCGCAGAGCCTCCTGCATGGGACGGGAGATGAAGCCAATGACTTTTTGGGAGATGGTGACGCCAATCATGGCGCCCACGGCGATGGCGATCGCCGAGTTGATCAGGCGCTTGCGCAGATCCACCAGATGTTCGAAAAACGACATCTTGCCGCCCGCTTCCTGCTCCGGCGGGGTTTCGGACGGGTCAGACGGCGAAGTTGTCATCAGAAGGTTTCTCTTGGGCTGGGGTCGCGGAGTCAGGCGCAACCGCCGCCGGGGCAGAGTCCGCGCGAAGCGGTTGCTCGACTGCGGGTGCGGGCTCTATTTGGAGTCCGGGAGAATCGACAGTTGGCGCGGCAGTCTCAGCGGTTGGCAGGGCGCGCGGGATTGATCCTTCTGGTTCTACGGGAGCGGATACAACAGGGGCTGTCTCCACAGGGGTGGGTTGAGGCTGGGAGGAAGCCGTGGCGGCCTCCGCCTCACGAATGCGCGTTTGTCGCTCGAGCTCGCGCACTTCTTCTTCCAGGGCGTAGCGAAAGTCGCCGGTCATCTTGCGGAATTCCGCCGTTGCCTTGCCCAGCATGCGAGCCAGTTCCGGCAGCTTCTGCGGGCCGAAAATAACCAGGGCCACGACAAAAAGGACGATCAAATGTGGCATGCTCAACATGGCCGGTTGACTTAGCTTTCTCGCGTTTGTTGCAGGATTTCTAAGTGACCGGGAGTGAAACACTTCGACGGCCTTCAAGTAGAGTCTGTGTGAAACCCAAGTGCGTGCCGTCTGTAGCATCGGCCTTCAGGCCGACACTGTGGCTTCAAGCAGATGCCCGCCTGAAGGCGGGCGCTACATAAACCAAAGACAGGCTCTCTGACAGACTCTTTCAGTTACAGCCCGCTCGAGCATCCCGGTTCGCTCCCATGCACAAGTGGAATCATAGTGGACACTCCGGGGGGTGTCAATTCAAGGGCCATGCTATGCTATACTTTAAGAGTAGAGAAGCAGGAAAGCGAGGTCGAAATGCAGGGTGATAGGCGCGGGGCGCTGGTCGTTATTGGTGTGTTGGTCTTGTCCGCGGTCCTAGGGGGCATTTACGGCCCTCCTGTCCGCGCAACCTCCTCGGATGTGAACAACCTGCAGGATTCGGTGAAGTCGTTCACTCGCGTACTCTCTGTCGTCGAGAAGAATTACGCGACCCCGGTGGATACAGATCACGCACTCTATTCGGGAGCCATTCCGGGAATGTTGCGTGTGCTTGACCCGCATTCCAGCTTCTTTGACCCCCGCGCGTACAGCAATCTTCGCGAAGACCAGCGCGGCCGGTATTACGGCGTTGGCATGACCATCGTTCCGCGAGAGAATTTTACCTACGTACTGGCGCCCATGCCCGGTTCGCCCGCGTACCGTGCCGGTATTCGGCCCGGCGACGTGATCATGTCGGTCGATGGCAAGTCCGCCGAAGGACTCAGCAGCTCGGAAGTGGCAGACATGCTGAAGGGGCCGAAAGGCACCATCGTCCACATCGAAATGAAGCGAGTGGGCTACGACCAGATGCTCAATTTCACCGTCACGCGGGATGAGATCCCGAAGCACTCGGTGGACATCGCCTTCCGGATCAAGTCCGGCATCGGCTACATCAAGCTTTCCGGTTTCAATGAGACGACTGAGTCTGAACTTGCCGCCGCGCTCAGGCAGATTGATTCGACCACACTCGACGGTCTGATTCTCGACCTGCGCGGAAATCCGGGCGGTCTTCTGAATGAAGCGGTCGCCGTTTCCGATATGTTCCTGGACAAGAACCAATTGATCGTGTCGCATCATGGGCGCTCCTCGCAGGAGCGTCGTTACTACGCCGTGCGCGGGAATCGCGGAGTCACTGTGCCGCTGGCTGTGATCGTGAATGGCGGATCGGCATCGGCCTCTGAAATCGTCAGCGGCGCCATTCAGGACCACGACCGTGGCTTGATTGTTGGCGAACAGAGCTTTGGCAAGGGACTCGTGCAGACGGTTTCCGGGCTAAGTGAAAACACCGGTCTGGCACTCACGACCGCGCGCTATTACACGCCGAGTGGACGCCTCATTCAGCGCGATTACAAAGATACCTCGCTTTATGACTATCTCTACAATCACAAGAACCCGACTCCCACGGAAGTCAAACTGACCGACAGTGGCAGGCAGGTGACCGGCGGCGGCGGAATCACCCCCGACGTGCCCGCCGTGCAGCCGAAGGTCGATCCTTTCCAGGAAACGCTGCTTCGTCGAGACGTCTTTTTTGCATACCAGGGTGGCGTGGGCGGATTCACCACCAACTTCCTGGGTTCGAAACCCGAAATTACAAAGAGTTTCGAGGCGGACGAAAACGCGATAAAAATATTTTTGGCGTACTTGGATAAAGAGAAGATCAAGTACACCGACGCGGATATCGCCCAGAATCTTTCCTGGATCAAGCGGGAGATCAGGAAAGAGGCCTTCATTTCCGTTTTCGGCCTGACGGAGGGGTACAAGGTCGATCTCGAAGATGACGCGCAACTTCAAAAAGCGGTTGATTCCTTGCCCCAGGCGCGGACGCTTTACGAGAATGCCCGGAAGATCATCGCCCAGCGAATGGCCGGAATGGGAACACCGCAGCAGCAGTAATTCACTTCGCCACTTCTTCACTCAGATTCTTGGACCGGCGCGATTGGAAACTGCGCCGAGCCCTGCTAACATATCCAAAGTTCTGTGGGCGGCTAGCTCAGCTGGGAGAGCGCATCGTTCGCAACGATGAGGCCGGGGGTTCGAATCCCCTGCCGTCCACCAAAGTTTTCGATCATTTGCCACTCTGGAAGCGGTTTGGCAGCCCCATTTGTGTCCTTCACAGTGCGGCTGACGCCGAATTGTATCTGTCTCATAACAAGAAACACCCGCGAGTTTTGGGCTATTCTCCATTCATTGGGGCGTGCTAATCTGCCTTTGAAAGCTCCATTTACGAAAGCCCTGTCGAACAGCAAAAGCGTCAGGACCTCTTTAGTAGATGACCGGAAATAGGGGTGTAGCTTGTTACTTTATATCGTAACACGATACTAATGACTGCCAGGACAACTTCCTTGCTATTCCAGACCGATTTTTACGATTCCCGTATGCGAAAAGTTTAACATTGCGGATGCGGATGGACCATCAAGCTGATATCCCGAGAAACTCCAAGTCTGGGCCGGACATACTGAGGGGGGCGCCGAGGGAAGACTACAGTCCCGGGATCGCCTCACCCGGATTGGTTGGCCTGGCCCACAAAGTTCAGCGCAACCTGGAAGATTACGGATGGCGTATTACGGCAAAGAAGGCGCTGGCTTATCTCGTTCGTTCCGTTTATTTTCAGCAGGTCTACCGGATTTACAGAATCAAGCTTGACGCAACCCAGCCACCTGAAGACTTCGACAAGCACGATTTCGCGTTCAGGATTCTGACCGCTCAAGACGTGGATGTGATCGCGCAGGTTGAAAATATCGCGGAGTGGCTTCGTGGCCAGTTGAAGGACAAAATCGCGGCGGGTCAACCGTGTCTTGTTGCATTGGACGGGGAGAAGGTCGCGGGGTTTAACCTGATCAATTTTGAACATGCCACGTTGGTTTTGGTAAATCTGAAGAAAAAGCTCCGGCGAGGCTTGGCCTGGTCCGAGCACATTGCAGTAAGAAAAGAGTTTCGGAGGACGGGCCTAGGGTCTCAGCTTCGATGCAGAATATTTGAAGACCTCAAGAGGCGAGGAATTCGCCGGCTATATGGAGGAACCCTTCGTTCCAACACGGCTTCCTTAAAACTGACAAGATCCGTGGGCTTCCAGGAGATTGCCGATGTTCACTATCGTAAATTCTTTTCCTTCGAGAACTGGCGGTACAAGCGAGTTCGAGGATGAGCGTTGTTGAAGAGATGAATCAATTCCTGATCGGGCGGATTACATTCCCTGCTGTCAACTACGTCTTGAATCGAAAAGATATCCTGGGTTGTTTCCATAAGACGTATTTATCCGAGAAGTAATCGAAAGAAGTATCGAGAGAGTAGCCATTTCAAAATGGCAGAGAATGGTTACGCAAAAGTAGCGAGCCGCGGCCGAACCAAGCTCGGGCCCGGGGCGCATCCATGCGCCTCAAGGAGTTTCATTCGTATCGGAGGATTCGATCACGATTTTTTGTGGCAGTGGACTTTGTGGTTCCGACGTCTTTTCCGTATGCTCGTGGCCGTTTGGGGATTCCCCGCCGGTCAGCTGTGATGCCCCTTGTTGGACCGCCTCCGCGGAAGGCGGCGCGACGCTTCGGGGATCAATCGGCAGCAAGTGGGCGTGCTGCTCGGCCCATTTTGCGGCCAGTCCGTTTAGAGGACTCTTGGTGTTATATTCCTGGTAGGCGATCATGCGCCCGATTCGAATGATCAGGTCGTCCAGGCCTTCCGACGCGGCCCAGAAATCGCCGATACACACGACGTTCTCATCGAAATTGGGATGAAACACCGGCGCAATCATCCGGCACTGCGGCGCGCGGCGTGGATATCCCAAGGAGAGATTTACCTCCAGAAGGTGAACTTCCCGTTCCAGAATTTCGCCGTTCGCGGAAACATACAGGCCCTTCACACGGTACGTAAAGCGGTACATTTCCGGAGGCATGCCGGCTGTCCCGCTCATCTGGATGAGTGGCCAATTGGAAAACCGTTGCCGGAGAATGTCATGGTCCAGCATCAGTCTTCGTGTTCGCGGTGAAAGCATGCGTCCTCTAAATTAAATGGAAAGCGGCAAGGCGTTCCGCAGGATCGTGAAACCGGCTGCAATCACCATCAGCCAGATGAGGGTCGAAGTTCGAAGCCGCGGCCACACCCATTGGTTCCGCTTGACCGCGTTCCAATATACCACCGCAAAATAGCCTGACAAAAATGGTAGAAGCAAAACCAGCAGCGCATTGTAATGCAGAGCCTCCGTAAGCCTTCCATGCAATAACGCCGCAAGCGCCCGCGTGGCGCCGCAGCCCGGACAATACAGATGCGTCAGACGGAATATTGGGCATTGCGGATAAAACGTGTTTTCCTCCGGAGGAAACAGGTAGAGTGTTAAGGCGCCCGCCAGCGCGACTGCTGCCATCAGCTTCGCCTTCAGCCGGGCCTGCATTACATTCCCACTCTCTGTCCAGTGGCTTGCATTTCCTTCATCTTCGCGATTTGGGTGAAATGATATTGAAAATAGGTGACGCTGAAGAAAAAAGTCATTACCCCGCTCAGTTGCAACGCAATGGGTTCGGCGGAGTTGTAGTGTTCTTCGATGGAGGATCTCATGCTGAAAGCGCCCACCAGCCAAACGATGGAGCCACCCAGGTTGGCGAGTCTGCCCAAAGCCCGCACAGGCCCAGGAGGAGTCGCGATGGTGACGAACAGGAATGCGAACAGCGCCAGCGCAACGATGTAGTAGATCATGGCTTTGCTTGAGGGCTGGACCTTTTTCATCCACGAAGCCTGCACAATTCCCCAAACCCAATGAAATATCCCGCACGTCAGAACAGTCAGCAGCAGCACCAGCCCCCAATGCAACGCGGGCGGCGGAGGATAGAGACTCGCCTGTGCGGCGGCGGTCGGCGCCTGCGCCGCGGCGGGCACGGGGATGGTCCCAATGACCTGGGAAACCGGCATCCAATCCGTCATGCCATCGCTGCGGCAGGAATCGGTCAACAGGACGTTGCCCGAGGCAACGTAGCGCTGCAGTTCCGCCAAAGTATAGGGCCCAAATTCAGTCAGGTCGCGCTTGATGAAATAGTTCATTCGACCGCTCGTGTCCTCATATGAATTGAACTCCGTCTGCGTCCTCGCTCACGATGCACACTTCGGCAATCGCCCAAATCCAACTCACGATGGCCCCATAGAAACAAGTAAACAGCGTCGTACAGAGTTGAGCCACCCCTTTTCGTACGTAGCCGGCATAAAAATTGTGCACCCCAAATATGCCCAGAAAAATTCCCAGCAGCACAAATACGACGCGAGTTTTGGGGCGGTTCGCCGAATAGTAATCCACAAGGGCCGAAGGAGCGGAGCTATTTCTCACTTGCCCCATAGGCAGAGGGGGTGGGGCTGTGCCTGTCGGGGGTGGGAGTGGAGGAGGCGGCGCGGGAGCAGTGTCGCGAGGCGCTTCCATCGGCGGGGCGGGAAACATTCCAGTACCCAAAACCTGCCGCGGCGCTTCTGCTGCGCCTGGATTGCCCATTTCCACCAAATCGGTTCCGGATACGCTGATTTTGGGATCGTCCACCGGAGCTTTCGAACAGCCAAAAATCGTGCATCCGCCGTTTTCCTGAAAACAATCCGAGTGATGCGGTGTGCCGCAACCAGGGCAATCGATCCTCTCTCCTTCGAGAGAGCCGATTTCGGTCCGGCAATATGGGCAGATCGGATTCAATTCCGGTGCTTCTCCTGGTATCGAAATCCATACCGCCCAATCCGAAGAGACGTTCCACTTTGGAGTACTTGCAGCTGGATTGGCCGTCCAAAAACTTGAATTTCACCGAGAGCGCGGACCTGTACGCGAGCCCCGTTTATCTCCACTACCGCATGCGTTGGCAGTACGCTGGGATCCTTAAACAAGTAGATGTCACTCTGTTGGCTGCTGCCAATTGTGGTTTGGGGCTTGTAGAGAATGAATTGTTTCCCGGCCAAAGGTCCGGCGGTCACATATAGCCACCGGTCCTTCAAGGCGCTCTCGACCAGGCCCATCGCTACGCCTGTCGCCAATCCGAGCAAGCTGAACCCCACGGCGCGGCTTGCGGCTCCGCCATGCGTGAGCAATGCGATCGGATCGAAAATAATGCCGCCTAGTCCGGCGCCGATCACTCCGCCCAGAATCCCGTACAGCGCTTTCTTGGAGGATTGGCCAACGATGCCGTAGACCGCGCCCCCGGCAGCCCCCAGCACCATCCACCCAATCCCGCGGGCGATCCAAAATGCGGGATTACGCGTGGATTGAACGCCGGCGCTGACGCAAATCTCTACCGCGATCGCAAAGACCAAGTCGGCAACCGCGGAAAACATGAATCCGAGAATCACGCCGAGCGGAAGGGACATTGCTGCACGGATCAGAGCCTTTCGGACCGAGCGCTCGACAATGCTCTCGGCAATCCCGAAGCCGAGACAGAGCATGGTTACAATCAGCGGCATGATCCATGTGTTTCCCCAGTGACGCCCCCCACCATCCACAAAGCCAGGCTCGACAATTGACCAGCCCAGGAACGCGCCAACGAGGCCCGCCAATCCAAGATAGAACCAGCCCTGCAAGAGAATACTGCCGTGGTCTTCCGAAACAGGTTCCGCTTGTTCAGCCGCCTCAGTGACGCTGCCATAATTTTTTGCCCCGGCCGCAACCTGCCCCGCAGGAGCATTGGAGGAGGTTGCCCCCGAAGTTGCGACTCCGGCCAAGTCCTCCAGTGTGATCTTTATCGCTTTGTCGTCATTGTCTGGGGGCATTGTTCACCTTGTCGCTATCCCGGGCAGGCGGCGGTGGCGTGTCGCCCTTGCGATTCGAGTCCGTACTCGAAGGGCTGGAACTAACGCTGGGTTGAGACGTCGCTCCTGGATCGCCAGCCGGGCTTTGTATTAGTGGCCGCCCCGTTTGCGGATCGACCGGAACTGGGAGGACGAGCACTCGTGGAAAAAGAAACCAGGCGAGAAGAAATCCAATCGCCAGGACCAACAAATGCGACGCGACCAGGAGCGTCTTGCGCACCCATGCAGGAGGAGGGTCTTCCTTCATAGGTGCTGCATCCATCTCCTCCCGGTCGTCCTGCGCGCCCACCGGCTCCGGCTTGCCAGATTCGCCCGCTTCTTCGCCACCCTTATGGTCCTTCACTGAGATTTCCGAAAGCCTCTCAATGCGATTGCCGAGCCAGCCGAAGCATCCTTCCTCGTCGCTGTGCGGATCGTAGACCCAGGCAACCTGCAGCGGCGACGAGAAGAAATTCTTATGGATGAAAGTGTCGTGGTCGGAAAGAAAGACGCCAAATCCAGGGTGCGAGTGGTACCAGCCGACGATTCGTTGATTGGGGTAATCCTTGTCCTTCGTTTTATAGATATGCTCCCAGGTGTCCTGGGTAAAAGTCATGTGCGTGCCTGCTTGCGCGGCATTCAGGCCTGCGATGCAGGCCTCAATGACGACGGAGTTCTTGCGTTCATCGCCGATCAGCACGCCGCAGACTTCCGTCTTGCTGCAGGACCGGGCATGCTGGTGAATCTGGCGGATGACTTCTCCGTCCACCAGGACGGCGGGTTGCGCGAGCGTGGGATTCGATTTCGGCACCCTTATCCTCTTTGATCCGACGAATGCAGACCGAGCACCTGTTCTCTGTCGCCGCCGATCAAGTACGAGATCTCGCGGTCGGCGGCACGCGCTGTAAATACGTCGAACAGCGGAAGGCCCAGTTTGTCGAGAGTCCGCCCGCCGAAAGATTCGCCGCCGAAAAAACTATGAGCGGTGGAAACCGCGCGCATCTGGCCGTCCGCGGGACATCGGCCTTCGTCAAATCGTACGCTACCCACGGGAGCGAACCGCTCTTCCGCCGCGCCGCATTGCGGGCAAACGAGCTTATGAACGATGTCGCGGCTGAATTCGATGGTCACCTCGCCAGCGTCAAGATCTTTCTTGCCGCGCTCGAGGAGCTGGGCGAGTGTCAACTCCGAAGAGCGTTGCGGCAACTCAACAATCCGCTCGTGCGTGTAATGGCTCATGCAGTCGGGATTGGCCGTGTATTCGACGAGGTAGGAAGTGTGGTTCAACCCTTCAAAAATGTATCCCCGACTCGCAATCGTCGGTAACCCGTGGATGAGCTTGACGGCTTCCTGCACCTGGATGCCCGCGATGATCGATGAGATTGTGGGAGTGGTCGGAACTTTTCCTTCGGCATTGGCTTCTCGAAGGAGCAAGTTGCAGGACATTCGCTGTTCCAGTAATTTCCAATCCATCTCCCCTAGCGTGCATTCGTAGCATGGGGCTGAGCCTGGCAGGAACACGCGCGCCACTCCGTTGATGCCTTCAATGGCGCCATCGATCCACGGCCGATTCATCTTCCAAGCCGATCGGTTGATCCACAGCCTGGCTTCGCGGTTGTCGAGGCCGGCCAGAATGACGTCACTCCACGCGATCAACCCAAGGCCGCAATCGTGCACCACGTTTGCGATTAAGGGACGAACCTCAGTGAGAGGTGAAATCGCCGCGGCGCCCCGAGCTGCTACATGTGCCTTGAACTGGCCGACATCCTCGCTTCGAAAAAGAACGGATCGTGAAAGATTCGATTCCTCGATCTTGTCAAAATCAACGACCACGATCTTCTCGAATCCGAGGAGTGCCAGGTTTTTCAGGATCTCATTTCCCAAGGCCCCCGCACCAATCACCAGCACGCGCGTGCCCCGTATTTTCTGCTGATCCCACCAGGGGATCAGGCTCAATCGGCTGTAACGATCCTCATGGATGTCCTGCGAGCCGATGGTGACAGTGGGCGGATGTGTCACGCGAATCCCGCCGTAATTTCCGGTTGCAGCCGCAGAATGTCTCCATCCAGAACCAAAGCTTCCGCCAGAGTTTGAGAGTCCTGGATCTGGCGGCCGGAATTCTTATGGTGGAATTTGTAGCTGAGCGGGGCGCCATCGGGACCATTCGTGGGGAGTTTCAATTTCTGAACGAGCACCGAGATAATCTTATTACACGGGACGTCATTCGGCAGTTCCACTGGAACGCGCTTGTTTTCTGTGGAGTCGTAGACAGTGACGTTAATCGAGGGCATGTTTTCTCGTTTCCATGGTGAAATGTGAGTTCACCGGAACCTCTTGCAGCATTGGCTTCGCAGCTTTCCGCCCTCGGTCATATCGCGCACGAACTCCTGCAGCTTCTCGCGTCCCCCCTGTACGAATTCCCATCCGCTTTCGTGCAGGAAAGCCTGTGCCGTCACCGCAAAATTGATGTTCTCCGCGTTGGGCTTGAGGCTCTTGTCCACGGTTTCATTGACCACGCCCACCAGGTTTCCTTGCGGATCGTAGACAGGGCCGCCACTGTTTCCGGGGCTCACCGGGGCGGTAATTTGCAGAATGCTTTCTTCCATCCGGGAGATGATGCCGGTGCTCAGCGTGAACTTGAGGCCTTCCGGATGGCCGATCACGAAAATCGATTCGCCCTGTTTCGCGTTTGCGATCGGTTGCGTGAATTCCATCTTTCCCGAATGCCGGGGCATCCACAGTAGGACCAGATCCAGGCTCGTATGGCGCGCGATCACGTCTGCTCCCGCCCACACACCGGAGGCCATGGAAACCAGTGCGCGCGGTGTTTTCTTGCGCAAGTCCAGGTCGGCGCTCCCTACCACGTGCCGCGCCGTCGCGAACAGGTATCCATCTGAATTTGCATGTAACAACATTCCGGCGCCAAAACTGTCCGACGGAATTTCGCGCCTGCCAAACAAAGTTCCTGCTGCGGGCGTAATGACCGCCACGAGAGTCTTGAGCTGTTGTGCCGCATCGGACCCGCTCAACGCTGAACTGGACGGCAACTCGGGGAATTTCGTCCGCTCATCCAGCTCCGCCATGCCTGAGCTAACGATCGCCGGAATCGGCCCGAGCGAAAACGTCACAACAGCCGCCGCTGACGTCAGGAACCCACTGATGATCAGCAACGTCGAGAGGTAGGAAGTCCAGGCCAGACGCGTTCTCGGAGGCTGATTTCGGAAGGCAACCCTCAAAATGATCGCAATCAGGCAGAGGACAGGAAGCAAGACCACAAGAGGAGCCATGATCAGCCTGCCCCACCAGGGGATGGCGGGGGGGAGCTTCGCTTCAACGCGCGGCCCCTGCTCAGGCGCCTCCTTGACCTCT
>WNGH01007771.1_pt1 | contig 15396 bp, 11 predicted proteins | sample 5400631 | NCBI WGS metagenome assembly WNGH01 (sample SAMN13153373, study PRJNA577476) | soil metagenome | isolation source: 115 cm soil or saprolite under Garry oak tree replicate 1 | place: USA:California | collected 2016-06-15
CGCGCCGCATCGAAGACCCATCGGAACCGGAGTCCGCGGCGTTCGAACGGCTCGGTGGCGCAGAGAAGGGCTTCGAAATTTGCTTCGGGGCGCTGCTTTCGCAGAAGCATCACGCCGATGGACAAGGTTACTTCGGTATAAATCACACCTTGCTTGAGCAAATGTTCGGCGAGGTCGCGAGCGATGAGCGCATAGTCTTGAGGCTCACCCAGGAACGAAGTGACCCATTTAAAGGCTTCGATGAATTCAGGGAAGTCACGGTAGGCGTAGCGCTGCCGCACTTCTTCTTCGGTAATGATGACGCCGTGGCGAGCCGTCAGCGCGCAAACGGTCGCCGGCTGGATGGAACCTTCCAGATGCAGATGAAGTTCTGTTTTCGGAAGAGAAGCGATTCGATTGGAGAGGGAGGAGGGTTCCATTCGTGAACGATCAGTGCGGCAATGACGGGCTACCGGCGTTTCTCCATGCCGTGAGCCAGAAGGAGCCTACATCGGTGGCCGCGTCGGAGAGCTGGCGAATCAAAATGGCCGCGGCCTGATTGTAAAAGCGTTCGTAATAGTTGTCGGTGAAAGAATTCTCGCCGTGGCGTGCTTTGCGATCGGCCATGAGAATGGTCTCCAGCCAGCTATGAGAAGTGAGGCAAGCCTCGAAAGCGCGATCGGTGGGGTCGTTGATGAAAGTCGCGTCGTTCGGCCGCATGGGGAAAAACGAAGAGTAACGGTCGATCAGCGTGGTGCCGAAGCGGTCATTGACTCCGGGTTGCCCGCTGAGGCGCCCATCAAAATTATCGGTCGTGTTGAAAGGGTCGTGAGCTTCCGCGACGTAATTCGCGAGAATGGCAGCGTCCAGCCGCGCTTCTTCCCACCTTCCGGCCTTCATTGCTTCGGTCAGTTTCTCGCTGTACACGCCAATCTGCCAGGGAAGAAGACCGTTGGCGTCGAGCCTCGGCTTCCCAAATTTTGTTACTGCAGATTTATAGCTGCGCGGCAAAGCCTCGAAAGGGAATCGCCCATATTTGTCGAGAAGAATGAAATGGTTGTGCCGCTCGGCGGGAGATTTGGCGATGGCATCGAGTGGATCGGTAACGTGCTGCAACAACAACCCGCGGTTTGATTCGAAGAATCCACGAAACTCCGGTGGAAGCGTGTCGATGGCTTTATTGACGACCAGCCGGTGGCCGTTTCTGCCCCAGGCCAATGAGTGATCGGGGAGCAACAGCAAAAGCGCGGCACAGAGAACGAAGGCGCTTATCCGCCCGCACACGCATTGTATGACCGTTCGCCCCATCGCGTAATTCATTTATGCACGGTTAGCGGCGCGCAACGTGCTGCGCTTACGCCCGTAGTTGTAGTAAACCACAAGACCGATGGCCATCCACACGAAGAACCGGATCCAATTCATGATGGGGAGGCCGGCCATGAGCAGGAGGCAGGTCATAATCGTCAAGACCGGCGCGATGGGCCCTCCGGGGGCACGAAAAGCCCGATGACGATCGGGCTCGCGGTAGCGGAGAATCAGCACGCCACCTGCAACGAGCGCGAAAGCAAAAAGCGTTCCAATGTTCGAGAGATCGGCGAAGGTGCCGATATCGAGAAGGCCGGCGGGAACACCCACCACAAATCCAGCCATCCAGGTGGAGAAGTCCGGAGTTTGATATCGCGGATGGACGCGCCCAAAAATCCTGGGGAAAAGGCCGTCGCGGGACATGGCGAACCACACGCGCGCCTGGCCAATTTGAAACACGAGCAGAGAAGAGATCATGCCCGTGAGCGCGCCGATCAGAACTATCAGCCGTATGCTGGAGATATGGAGCTTCTTCAGTGTGTTGACGACGGGCGCGGCATCATCGACGAGGGTATCCCAGCGAACGAGGCCGGTGAGGACCACGACAACGGAAATATAGAGCAGTGTGCAGACGACCAGGGTCGCGATGATCCCGATAGGCAAATCGCGCTGCGGTCTTTTACATTCTTCGGCCGCGGTAGACACGGAATCGAAACCGATGTAAGTGAAAAAAACGATCGAACCGCCAGTGAGAATGCCCGGCCAACCATTGGGAGCGAAGGGATGCCAATTGGAGGTATGAATGAATCGCGAGGCGAACGAAACGAAAACGAGGATGGCGACGATTTTCATCAGCACCATCACGTTATTGGTCTCCGCCGACTCACGGATACCACGTACGAGGATGACCGTCAGGAGCATCACGATGATGAACGCCGGCCAGTTGAAACCGAAATGCCATCCAGGGCCGTAGAGTACGTTGCCTTCCAGGTCGAAGAGTCCGCTGGGAAGGTAGGCGGGCGAAATCCAGCGAGGATTAGGGTGAACGCCGAACCAGTCCATCAAGTTGACCAGGTGCTGAGAAAATCCGACGCTGACAGCCATGTTGCTGACAGCGTATTCCAGGATCAAGTCCCAGCCGATAATCCAGGCGATGAGTTCGCCCATAGTGGCGTAAGTGTAGGTGTACGCGCTGCCTGCAATCGGAATCATAGCGGCAAGCTCGGCGTAGCACACCGACGCGAATCCACACGCGATAGCGACCAGGATGAAGGAGAGCGCGATCGCCGGGCCCGCGCCAGGACGTCCAAAGGAGGCGGAATGGTGGATCAGGTATTCGAGCAGTGGAGCATTCAGAATCGACGACGCTTGAAACTTTTGGCCGGCGATGGCCGTGCCGATAATGGTGAAGATTCCCGAACCAATAACGGCGCCGATGCCGAGGGACGTCAGGCTCAACCATCCCAGAGATTTCTTTAAGCGGACTTCAGCATTTTCCGAATCCGACAGCAGTTGGTCGATACTCTTGCAGCGGAAGAGTTCTGATCCCACCCATGCTCTCCGATCCATCCGGACAAACCGGAAGGCCGAAATTACACCGTGCGCTTTTGAGACATGAACGCGCCTCAATGTACCCCGAGAAGCTTTGACACGCAACCGCGCCGGAGCATTTTAGCTGCGCGCCCCTCGCCTGGGATAGGTTCCTGTGTCTATGCCTGTTCGAGTTGCGCGTAGCGCTCGATAAACTTCTTGGTGCCGCGACCGGGGAAGCTTACTGAAAGGCGGCGGTCTTCGTCGTCGCCCTCGACTCCCACGATTGTTCCGACTCCGAAGCTCGGGTGACGGACTTTGCGTCCCAGCATGGGATTAGCATCCCCGCCGCGCTTCAGTGCGGGGCGTCCGAAGGAACTCTGAGCTGCCTGGCGGCGGGGGGCGGGTGCGGCTCTCTTTGGTCCTCCGCGGGCACGACGAAGGAATTCTTCGGATGAGTACGAATACTCCGGGTCAGGTTCATAGCGGCGTGTTTCGCCAATTTCCGCCATCGACCCGCGAACCGTGTCCACCAGTTCGCTCGGAATTTCCGCGAGGAACCGCGATGGCAGGGAAGCGCGCAATTGCTGTTCGTTGCCGAATATGCGCCGGTACACGGCGCGCGTCAGAGTAAGCGACTGGCGCGCACGAGTCATGCCAACATAGACTAGCCGCCGCTCTTCCTCGATTCCTTTTTCTTCCGTTATCGCGCGATTGTGAGGGCAGATGCCTTCTTCCATGCCGGTGAGGAACACATGATCGAACTCCAAGCCTTTGGTGCTGTGCAGGGTGATCAGCGTAACGCCGGGCTTGCCTTCAAATTGGTCCGCGTCACTCACGAGCGCGGCGGCATCCAGGAAATCGTTGAAGGTCTCACCGGCTTCCATGGCGTCGGCGACGGCACGAGCAAGCTCTTCGAGATTTTCCATCCGGGCGACGTCTTCTGGAGTGTTGCGGTCCTTGAACATGGCCATGTAACCGGATTCGTCTAACACCGTATGCAGGAAATCCGCAGGTTCTTTGGTGGCAAGCGCGTTCTGCAATTTGAGAATGAGTTCCTGGAACGCCCGCAAAGGAGTCGTCGCACGGCCTGACGAAGCGCCCGAGACGAATTTCTCGATGTTTCCACACAGCGGTGTTCCGTCAACGCGCGCGGATTCGCGGAGGGTGTCCACCGTGGTCTTGCCGATGCCGCGCGGAGGCACATTCAATACGCGGAGCAGCGAAACGTCATCCTCCGGATGCATTGCCAGGCGCACGTAGGCCAGCGCATCTTTCACTTCCGCGCGGTTGTAGAAACTGAAACCACCTACAAGCTTGTAGCGCAGGCCGCGCCGGCGGAATACTTCTTCGAAAGCACGCGACTGGAAATTAGTGCGATACTCCACCGCGCACGTCTGATCGGAATCGTCGTTAAGAATGCGCTCGAGTTCACCGGCAACAAATTCCGCTTCGGCCTGGGCATCCCGCGCCTCGAAATACTTCAGATTTCCGGCCGGGCCCTTCTCTGCCCTCAGGGACTTGCCCAGCCTTTCCGGATTGTTGGCGACGACGGCTCCGGCGGCATCGAGAATATTCTGCGTCGAGCGGTAGTTGCGTTCCAGCTTGACGATGCGCGCGGCAGGAAAATCCCGTGAAAAACTCAGGAGAATGGAAACGTCCGCGCCGCGCCAGCGGTAGATGGACTGATCTTCGTCGCCCACAACACAAACGTTTTGTTTTGGGCCGGTAAGCAGCCGCATCAGTTCGTATTGCACGCGGTTGGTATCCTGATATTCATCCACGTGAATGTATTGAAAGCGGGCCTGCCATTTGTCGCGTGTTGGCGCCGATTCGCGCAGCAAACGCGCCGACCGAAGAAGCAGATCATCGAAGTCCAGGGCTTTGCTGTCGTGCAGGAGTTTTTCGTAAGCTCCAAAGATATCCGCGATGCGGCGCGCATTTTGATCGAAGGCTTCGGCGCGCAATTGCTCCGCAGTCTGACTATGATTCTTTGCATAGCTGATGCGGCTCAGAACGTTTCGCGGGGTCAGGTCATCTGTATCGATCTGCAGCTTGTTCATTGCCAGCTTCACGGCCGCTAGCTGGTCGTCGTCGTCATAGATGGCAAAATCTCGCGGCAGCCCGGCCGCACCTGCTTCACGCCGCAGCAGCCGCGCGCAAAGGGAGTGAAACGTAGAAAGCCAGGGCTGCGCGGGAGGAACTCCGGCGCGCAGCAGGAGGTCCGAGACGCGATTGCGCATCTCTTCCGCGGCTTTGTTAGTGAAGGTCACGGCGAGGATCGCTTCGGCGGGCACGGCATTGGCGATCAGGTTGGCCATGCGAAATGTAATAGCCCGTGTCTTGCCGGTTCCGGCACCCGCGAGGATCAGCACCGGGCCCTCGATGGTTTCGACGGCCAGCCGTTGCTCGGGGTTTAATTCATCCAGAAGATGCGCCGCCGGCCATGTGTTTCAATTGTTTTCAGCGTTCCGCGGTTCGGCTGAGGTCAATTTCGAAGTACAGGAGGCCGTGATTCTTTTCGATGGCCACGATTTCAGGAACGTACAGATGCGCGGAATTCAGAAGCTCGAATTGGCTTCGCAGGTCGAAATAAAGGAGTCCTTGCACTGTGCTATGAGGAGCAACGACGCTTGACTGCACGCCGGCAGCTTCGATGGACTTCTCCACTTCCGTCCAATTCTTGTCATGCCCGATTTTCGGCGCCCCAGTGGGAAAAGGAAACTTTCTTCGGGTTTTGGTTGGATCCTTTGCGGTGGGGTTCAGGATGACGTCGGTGGCCTCTTCGGGTGAAAGAGGATTCAATGCCTGATGATCTTCTTCCGAGAGCGCTACATTCAGCCGGATGCGCTCCAAATTAATCTTCATACTGTCGTCCGAATCGTTTCTAAAAACCACTTGCATAGCAACGATTCCTGCGCCATAGGGAGACTTCTTCGGAAACTTTTCCTTATAGAGCGAGGGGTCCGTCCATGACCGCGCCGTAATGGTCATGCCTTCGTGGGATTCCAACGATGTGGTCTTCAGCGAAGGCGGCTGCTGGGAGGTTCCCTGTTGGGCAACCAGCAGCGATGCTGCCAGAAAGGGAAGGATGAGGGTTAATTTTCGCATCAGGTTATAATAGACTTTTCTCATCTGGAGCCGTTCGATTCCTGGGGGTAGCGCAGGGTTGCCCTGCGTCGTGCGCCGCCTGCTTCTGGCGGAACGCGAACAGACCGGAGCCACGCTTAAGTGTATTTCATTTATAGCCTTCTCATGGGCCTCGCGGCCCTTTTGCTGACGCCTTATTGGCTCGTGCAGGGACTGCGCCATGGGAAATATCTCCCGAACATCGCGGAACGCTTGGGATTTTCTTTTCCAGAGCTTGCCAAACTAACCCCACATTCCGCGGGCGCGATCTGGATACACGCAGTGAGCGTCGGTGAAGCGCTTTCCAGCGTTACTCTTGCGCGACGGCTGAAAGAAACCTACCCCAATCGTCTTCTCATCATCTCGACGACCACGATCACGGGCCAGGCGCTGGCGCGTGAGCGCATGGCATTTGCCGACGCCGTTATCTACTTTCCTCTGGATTGGGCTTTTTGCGTTCGGCGCGCACTCGATGCCGTGCAGCCGGCGGTTGTGCTGGTGCTCGAGACGGAGATCTGGCCAAATTTTCTTCGGGAAGCCGGGCGGCGCAAGATTCCCGTCCTTTTCGTCAGCGGACGCATCTCTGACCGGTCCTTTGCCCGCTACCAGAGCTATCTCGGAGTGTTCGGTTTTTTCCTGCGCCCGTTTTTGAAGAGCGCGCTGTCTAATGCGAGGGCTTTCCTGATGCAGAGTGAGAAAGATGCGGAGCGGATCAGAGCACTCGGCGCGCCTGCGGACCGCGTCCGGGTCAGCGGCAATTTGAAATACGACCTGGAACTTCCCGCGCCCACGCCGCTGTCGAATTGGCTTGCGCGCGAGATTAAGCGAAGTGGCCGTTCGCCGATCATTGTTGCGGGAAGCGTGGTTGCGACGGAAGAGCCGCATGCTCTCATTGCTTTTGGAACTTTGCAAGGAGAGTATCCAAATGCGCTCCTCGTCCTAGCGCCGCGCAAGCCTGAATGTTTTGACTCGGCAGCCGAGTTTATTGATGAATCGCACCGTAAATTTATCCGCCGCTCCAAATTGGCAATTCCCGCGCCAGGGCAATCGCGCAGCGGTCAGGGCCCCGATAATTTGCCAATCTCCGAAGACGTGACGGTCTTGCTGCTCGACAGCATCGGTGAACTGGCTTCGCTCTATGGGCTCGCGGACGGAGCCTTCGTCGGAGGATCGCTCGTATCTTCGGGTGGTCACAATATTCTAGAGCCGGCCGCCTTCGGCACAATACCGGTGTTTGGGCCTTCGATGGAAAACTTTTCAGAAATTGCTTCACGTTTTGTGGCAGCCGGAGCGGCCGTTCAGGTCGAGAGCCCAGAAGATGTCGGCGTAGCCTGGATAGAATTGTTTCGCGACCCAGCGCGCATGAAAAAGATGGGGGAGACCGCGGAACAACTTGTGGCAGGTTCGCGCGGTGCGGCAGATCGAGCTGTCGCAGAAATCGCAAAGCATCTGGATGGCACAGTTCGATGAATGTATCACCACGCCTGCGGAGACTGTTGTGGCCACTCTCGGTGGTCTATGGCGCGGGAGTCCGCGCGAGAATTTGGCTGTACGCAAACAGATGGCTCAAGCAGAAACGCCTGAACGCGCCGGTCATCAGCGTCGGAAATCTGACGGTCGGCGGCACCGGCAAAACGCCCGTGGTGATTTGGCTGGCCGAAAAATTCCTTGCTGACGGAAAGCGTGTTGCCATACTGAGCCGCGGTTACCGTGGTGCCAATGGCACCAGCGACGAGATCGAGCTGATGAAGGCTCGCCTCCAGGGACGCGTGTTTTTTGGCGTTGGCAAAAACCGCTTTGCCGAGGGGCACCGGCTGGAATTGCAGCACCACATTGACGTTTTTCTTTTGGACGATGGTTTTCAGCATCTGAAGCTTTCCCGCGACCTGAACATATTATTGATGGACGCGTCTCGGCCCCTTGCGGGGGAGTTCCTCTTGCCCGCTGGGCCACTGCGGGAACCAGTAGCGGCCATGAGTCGCGCGAATTTGATTATTTTCACTCGCGCCGAAACGACGTCTGGAACTCTCGAAGCTATCGGAAAGCTCCATCAATATCCCGTTTTCGCCGCGTCAACTCGCTTGCTTGGATTTCGCCGTTTCGGCGGAGACATCGCTTTGTTGCCGGTCGGCGAAATTGGCGCCGGCCCCTTCTTTGCTTTCTGCGGTATCGGTAATCCAGATGCGTTCTTGCGCGATCTGCGGACTTGGGGGATCCCGATTTCTGGACAGTTGATCTTTCCCGATCACCATCGCTATTCCGAGCGGAACATGGTGGAGATCTTGCAGGCCGGGCAGCGTTCGGGTGCGAACGCCTTTGTGACCACCGAAAAAGACGCTCAGAATCTGGCTGGTCTGAAGTTCGAAGATGCCACGGTCTACATCGCCGTGATCGACCTGGAGGTCACCCCAGAGGCTGATTTCAGAAGTGTTCTCGATCAAACGCTCGCAACTGGGGCGGGGGCAGCGGCGTGAAGATTCTCATGCGTGCGACGAATTGGGTTGGGGATGCCATCATGGCGCTGCCTGCGGTTCGCGCGGTTCGCAGGCGTTTCCCGGAAGCGGAAATCGCGATCGTGGCACGGCCCTACGTCGCGGATATTTACCGCGATCAGGAAATCTGCGATCAACTTATCGCTTACGATCCGAACGGATCGCACTCGGGATTCTCTGGCCGCGAGCGTCTGGCGGCGGACCTCCGGGCGCAGAAGTTCGACGTGGCCCTGCTGTTGCAAAATGCGTTCGACGCCGCTTGGCTGGCTTGGCGCGCGAATATTCCTGAACGGATTGGTTATGTGCGAGACGGCCGTAGCTTACTTCTCACAAAGCCCATACCTCTTCCCAAGCAGGGAGAGATTCCGGCGCATGAAAAGTTTTACTATTTGGAACTCCTTCATCGCGCTGGCTGGCTGGATTGTATCCAGGACGAGTCGTTCAATGCGCTGAGTGTTCCGGAAGAAAAACGACGGAGTGCCGATGAGTTTCTTCGCAAATCCGGCGCGCGCCCGGGCCTGAGGCGGATCGCCATCGGGGCGGGTGCATCTTACGGATCGGCAAAGTGCTGGCTGCCTTCGCGATTTGCCGAGGTGGCCAATCGTCTGCAATCACAGTCGGATGCGGAAGTCATACTCTTTGGAACTGCCGCCGAGACAAGTGTGTCGACGGCCATCTCCGCCGAGATGCGCCAGTCTCCCATCGACCTCACGGGGAAAACCGCTATTGCTGATCTGCCTGCTCTGCTCTCGCAGTGCCATCTCTTCATCGGCAACGATTCCGGCGCGATGCACGTCGCCGCCGCCGTTGGTGTGCCCATCGTCGCGGTGTTTGGCCCCACCGATCCGTTCGGAACAGCTCCCGTCACGCCGAGCGGCACCATCGTTCAACAAAAGCCTTACTGCAGCCCGTGTTTTCTCCGCCGCTGTCCGACAGATCATCGATGCATGACCGCAATCACGGCTGACATGGTGGAGGGCGCGGCAAGACCGTGGTTGTCCTTGAGGCAACAACAATGAAGCGTTCGCGCACGCAAGAACCAGCCTCATCATCCGTCGATCTTCTCGCCCTCCGCGAGTGCGTCGAACAGTTCACTACGAAAACGATCGTTCTCCTCGGCGATTTCGTGGCCGATGAATTCCAATATGGAGAAATCTCGCGTGTCTCACGCGAAGCTCCGGTTCTTATCCTCAAACATCGTGAAACGCAAATTGTTCCGGGCGGCGGCGCCAACGCTGCCAACAATCTGGCGTCTCTGGGCGCGCGCGTCTTGCCCGTTACGGCTGTTGGCGATGACGTTGCTGGGGACGCACTAATCGCTCATTTTCGCCGCCAAAGCGTCAATGTTTCTGGAATCCTCCGCATAAAAGGGTGGAGGACACCGACCAAAAGCCGCTTTCTCGCCAGCTGGGCGCACACCGTTGGGCAACAGGTTCTGCGCGTAGACTATGAGCCGAACTCATCTCTGCCGGATGCTATTCGAAAAAAGCTTCATCAGCGGCTCACTACAAGTCTTCGCCGCGCCGACGCACTTGCCGTTTCCGACTACGGATTTGGAAGTGCGACTCCGGAACTAGTCCGGGAGATATCCGCGAAGCGCAAGAAGGCACTTCTTGTCACACTCGACGCGCGGTATCAGCTTCACCGTTATGCAAAAGCTGGCATCACCTCCGCCACGCCGAACGAGGCGGAGCTCGAAGCCGAGCATCACACGGCCATCAGTAAAAACAGCGGCGACCTCGCGCGCGCTGGCCATGCGACTCTTTCCACGATGAAAATCCAATCGCTGCTCGTCACGCGAGGACGGCACGGAGTTGCGCTTTTCGAGCCGGGCGATCGCTTAACGCAAATTCCCGTTCACGGCAGCGATCAAGCCGTCGACGTCACCGGCGCGGGCGACACCGTTCTCGCCGCGTATACGCTGGCTCTTGCCTGCGGGGCATCTTCTCTGGAAGCCGCCCACATCGCCAATATCGCGGGCGGCCTGGTAGTGATGAAACGCGGCACCGCTACCGTTTCGCGCGAAGAGCTTCTCGACGCTATCCGTGGCCAGGCCTCCGGAGCGGCCTCCTAAGCCATGCGCGAAGGCGCCTCCAAAATCGTTGCGAGGGATCAGCTGCGCGTGAGGCTCGCGGAACATAAGTGCCAAGGCCAGCGGGTCGTCTTCGCCAACGGCTGCTTCGACACTCTGCACGTCGGACATATTCGCTATCTTGAAGGTGCGCGCCGTGAAGGCGACATTCTCGTTGTGGGTGTGAATGCCGATTCGAGCGTCTGCCATCTGAAAGGGCCCGGGCGCCCAATCCTCGATGAAAATGCCCGCGCTCAACTCGTCGCCGCATTTCGCTGCGTGGATTACGTCGTGCTCTTCGCCGAACCAAACGTGGAGTCTCTGCTGGAAGAAGTGCGCCCCGATGTTCACGCAAAAGGCACGGACTACACGGCCGAGACCGTACCGGAACGCGCCGTTGCTATCCGGCTTGGCATCCGTGTAGCAATTGTTGGCGACCCCAAGGATCACTCCACACGCGAATTGCTAGAGTCTATTCGCAAGGCGCCGCATGCCTGAGCAGCGCTTCCTTGTAGTTCGTCTTGGTTCTCTCGGAGACATCGTTCACACTTTTCCCGCCGTCGCCGGCTTGCGTGAATCGTATCCCGACGCTGAAATCGTTTGGCTGATCCATCCTCGCTGGAAGCCGCTGGTCGAGAGCAGCGGGCTCACAACGGATATCTGGGAGACGGAGACCCGCTCCTACCGTTCCTTACGCGAAATCATCGGACGAATTCGCAAAAAACAATTTACTGCTGCGATCGACTATCAAGGACTGTGGAAGTCTGCCGCGTTGCCAGTCCTTGGTCGTGTCTCGCGCCGTGTCGGTTTTTCCTCGCAAACCATCCGGGAGTTCGGTGTGCCGATTCTGTACACCGATCGCGTCGGTTGTACCCAGACCCACATCGCCGATCAAAATGGAGAATTGTCACAACGAGTAGGCGCTCGAAATGGCGTCGCGCCTATGGTTCTTGCTGTGCCCTCGATTCAGGAAGCGTTCGTCCTGCAACTCCTGCGAGGTTTTGCTATCGAGCGATGTGTGGTGTTAAGTCCCGGAGGTGGCTGGGCCTCGAAATGCTGGCCGCCGGATCGTTACGGCGCGCTCTGCCAAAGGATTCATCGCGAACTTGGACTGCGTTGCGTTCTAAATCATGGTCCCGGAGAAGAGCAGTTGGTCTCTGCTATCAAAGCAGCTAGTAAGAAAGCAGATCCCGTCGCATACAATGGTTCTCTCGTTCAACTCATGGCTTTGCTGCGCAATGCCGTCTGCGTCGTTGGCGGAGATACGGGGCCACTGCATCTGGCCGTTGCTCTCGGAACGCCTGCCGTCGCCATTTTTGGTCCCACGCATCCGGCGCGAAATGGTCCTTACCGCACGAGCGGTCGTTCCGGCGTTTCTCCCTGCGATATCGTTCTGCGCAGCCCGCGTGCGGTGACCACGTATAAGCGAAGCGACCGGCCCGCTCCTTCCATTCTGGAAATCACCGTCGATGAGGTGTTCGAAGCGGTTCGCCGACAAGCTGAGGTTCGCCGATGAGCGGGGCGAGCAGCTTTTTCGTTCGCTGGCGCGTTCGACTCGGTTATCCACTGGCGATTGCTGTTCTTTGGTTTTCGCGGCCCACACCTCGCAGCATGGTGCTCGGCGCATTGATAGGTGGCATTGGTTTGTGGGTGCGCGCATACGCAGCCGGCCATCTTCACAAGCAGGAAGTGCTCACTGTCACTGGTCCCTACGCTTACACGCGAAATCCGCTCTATCTTGGCAGCGCCGTCCTGACTCTTGGGACTGGGATCGCCACGCGCTCGTGGATCTCTGCGTTAATCCTGATTGTTTACTTCGCGATTTTTTATTTCATCGTAATGCGCCGGGAAGCGGGGGAACTCCACCTGCGCCACGGAGCATCTTTCGAAGACTACGCGCGAGCCGTCCCACTCTTTATTCCGCGCCTGACGGCCGCGAAACGCTCCACCGACTCAGCCGGTTCGTTCTCCCTCACCCAGTACAGGAAGAATCATGAATGGCAGGCCGCCGCCGGCTTCTTATTTCTTCTCTTTGTCTTGCTGGTAATTTGGCGCATCCGCCCGCATTGATGCAGCCACACTTGCGGCACCAGGACATGCAAAGAAGCAGGTGATTTCCAGCCTTGTGCCGTCCGTCAACACGTGCACGGCCCCGTCTCGATCTGTCCTCAAGGTCCGGACGCCAGCATTCTTCAAGCGTTCCAGTAGCTCGGGGCTGGGATGCCCATAGGGGTTGTCTTCGCCAGCGGAAATGATCCCAACATGCGGTTGCACAGCCGCAAGGAATTCGGGCGTCGTGGAATTCTTGCTTCCGTGATGACCGATCTTCAGCACATTGGAGCGCATCGCTTCCGGATTGTTCTCTGACAAAATCTCACCCTCCGCCTGTTTCTCGGCGTCTCCAGGCAGCAAGATGGTTTCGCTGCCATAGTGCAACCGTAACACCAGAGAATCGTCGTTCTTTGCAGAAGGCGAGACTTCTTCATGTACAATCTCCGGCCAGAGAAAGTCGCCATCGACACCATCCCAGCTAAAAGACCCGCCGCGAAGCTCGTGCTCGATGATGATTTTTCGTTCCCGCGCCAGTTCTTCCAGCCTGGTCAGGGCAGGCGAGGATACCTCGCGCCCGATCCAGAGTTTCGCTACCCTAAAATTCTCTAAAATAGCGATAAGCCCGCCAAGATGATCCTGGTGTGCGTGGGTCAGCGCCACAACATCGAGTTTCTGAAACCCTCGCGACCACAGATATGGCGATACCGCTTCTTCGCCTGGGTCGACTCCATTGTGCTCTTCGCGACCGGGAAAACCGCCGAACGCTCCGCCGCCATCGATTAACAGAGTTTTTCCACCTGGGAAGACTACCAGCAGCGAATCGCCCTGGCCCACATCAAGAACCGTCAGCTCCAGCCGCCCTTTTGTCCTTGTCGCTGCAAAAGGATATATGGCCATCGTCAGCGCGCATGCAATGAGCACCGTGGACAATACTCCAATCGTTGCTCTCCGCAGCGGATGCTTCAACCGCATCTCGGTAACAAGCAGCAACGCAGCAGCGAAAAAAAACACCATCAACCAAAGCGGTGGACCGGGGACCCGATAGCTTAACCGCGGAAAATGTGCGAACCACCGAACTATGTGCAACAAGAGCTCGCTTAGCCAGGCCAGCGGAGCCGCGAGAAGCTTGCCAGCGGCGCGGAGAATCAGCCCCGTTGTCAAGGTTAGAAAACCAATTGGAACAATGACACCGGTCAGGGGAACAGCCGCCAGGTTTACCATCGGCGCCGATAATGTGATTCGATGAAAGTCGCGCGCCATCAACGGTAACATTCCAAGCTGCAGCGCCATTGTCAGCACCAGCAGCTCCCACACGCGAAACGTCAGAGACAATCCGCCAACAAGAGCCTCTCCCGTTACCTTGCGCAGTCGTTGCGGAAGCTGCCCAGAGAGCCACTGCGCCAGCGAACGAAGATCAATTCGGAATTGCGCCACCAGCGGCTCGTGAACCGCGTCCCTTGTCACGTCGCGCCAGCCTCGGAGTGCGCGCACGTACCGTTGCGCCGTTTTTTCCAGCCACGGCAGAGCCAGACCTGCGATGCAGCCAATAGCCAGGAAGGTCAGTTGAAAGCTGGAATCGCGCAGCGCCAGCGGCTTTGCCACCAGCAGAATCAGCGCTGCTATGGCGGCAGAATTCAGCAGGTCCAATCGACGAAAGAAGAATCCGCCAAGCACCACAATCGCAGCCATCATCGCTGCCCGCAGTACTGGAGCGCGCTGTTCGACGATAGCCACATAAGCGGAAAGTATCGTGAGCGTAAGGAGCATCGTCCACACCCTCGAGAGCCGCAACCGTCGTCCCACCCAGTAAAGCGCGAACGCCAGAGCCCCCACGTGCAGGCCTGCCACAACCAATACATGAAACACGCCCGTTTTCTGAAAATCTGCCGCTTCTTCCCGGTCGACAAAGCTCCGGTCTCCGAGCAGCATGGCCCGCAGCACGGCTGCAGCTTGCTGATCGCGTTCAAAAAGCTCATCAATCTCGTCGCGCAATCGCCGCCGTGCCCGCGCGATAAATGTTCCAAGAGTCGGAGTTGATGAAGAGAACCGTTCGACTAACTCCGGCGCTCTCAGAGTGGCCACCAGATCGATATTCTGCTGCGCCAGGTATGCGCGTCGATCGAAGGCGCCCTCATCCCTGAAGACTTGCGGCTGTTTGGCTTCGGTCAAAACCGCCACTTCGTCGCCAGCATGAAGTTCCGGCAGTCGCGCTCCCTCGGGATGGGTCGCATAACTCAAGCGCAACCCGCCTCGCGCGGGATGCAGCGCTTCTTCGAACTCCACGCCGGAAATCTCGAGTTCGTATCCATAACCCCAGGGCAGGCGCGTTGGTTCATCGCGAAGGCGACCGTGCCATCGCAAAGGCGTCTTCATAGGAAGGCGTCCTTGTTCCATCATCGAGATCACGTGGTCGGTGTCGCGCGGCTGCTCCGCAACGCAAGCTCCCAGCAATCCCAGCAAGACCCAACTCAGAAGGGAAGTGGCGGATGCAGGGTAAAGACGTTCGACTCCCAGGAGGGCGATTCCAGTTAGGATGAGAACAGCAATGAATATAAAGAGAAAAGAAAGAAAAAAGTAAGAAGAAGCGTTTCTTGCAACGCCGGGATGCAGGCCGAGTGCGATGCCACACGCAAAGGCGACGGCAATCGCTACGGCCGGCAGCCTCATGGCTCCCTTCGCAACCTTACCAGCGTTTCGATGTGGAAAGTTTGCGGGAACAGATCGAACAGGTGCATTTCCGTGATTTCATAGCGGATGCGTGGTCCAGTGATTTCCTTCGGTTTCCTCGGTGAGCCGGTCAACACCGCCAAATCCCGAGCCAGCGTTGAAGGGTCGCAG
>WNGH01016843.1_pt1 | contig 15395 bp, 12 predicted proteins | sample 5400631 | NCBI WGS metagenome assembly WNGH01 (sample SAMN13153373, study PRJNA577476) | soil metagenome | isolation source: 115 cm soil or saprolite under Garry oak tree replicate 1 | place: USA:California | collected 2016-06-15
CCCAGTTGCGCGATGTCAATACCGACCAGCAGGATCACGGACTACAGGCAAAGCTGGTGATTGATCGCGACACTGCCAGTCGGCTGGGAGTAACTCCCCAAACGATCGACAATGCGCTCTACGATGCTTTCGGCCAGCGCCAAGTTTCGACGATGTATCGCCCCCTGAACCAATACCATGTCGTCATGGAAGTCGCACCCCGGTTCCAGCAAACTACGGAAGCATTGCAAGATATTTATGTACGCTCGTCAAGCGGGACGCCGGTTCCACTCGCATCGTTTACGCGTTTCGCCCCGTCGAACACGCCGTTGGCGGTAAATCACCAGAGCCAATTCCCCTCGGTAACAATTTCATTCAACCTCGCACCGGGCGTTTCGCTCGGTGAAGCCACGCAGGCGATTGAAAGCGCACAACGCGCGATCGGATTCCCCTCGACGATTCAAGCCAGCTTTCAAGGCACCGCTGCCGCCTTTCAAGACTCACTCTCCAGCGAGCCGGTGCTGATTCTGACCGCTCTGGCCGCGGTTTATATTGTGCTGGGGATGCTCTATGAGAGTTACATCCATCCCATCACCATTCTTTCGACGCTGCCCTCCGCCGGAGTAGGTGCCATTCTTTTTCTGTTGCTGACCGGGAACGAACTCAATGTCATTGGAACCATCGGCATCATTCTGCTGATCGGCTTGGTGAAGAAAAATGCCATCATGATGATCGATGTCGCGCTCGACATTGAGCGCACACAGGGCAAGCCACCGGTGGAGGCTATTTACGAAGCCTGCATCCTGCGTTTCCGGCCCATCATGATGACGACTATGGCTGCCTTGCTCGGCGGGTTGCCACTCGCGCTGGGAAGAGGAACCGGATCAGAGTTGCACCGTCCCTTGGGAATCACGATCGTTGGCGGATTGATGGTCAGCCAGGCTCTGACTTTATTCACCACACCGGTCGTGTATGTATATCTTGACCGTTTGCGACTGGCTCTGCGTGGCGGGGAAGACAACCCGATGCCGAGAATCTCGTCTCCCGGTTCTCCCAAACCAAGCCCGGCCCATTGAGCAACTTGATTTCCACGCGTGCTGAATTCATGCAACTCTACACTCCTTGACTGAACTCTGACTTGCGTTGAATTCAGTTCAGCTACACTGGACATGCGTACAACCTCAATGAACGCGACGCGCATCGCACCACCGCAACCAATGCTCGGGGTTCGCGAGCAAGCCGGTATGATATGAATCTGGGGTACCGCATTTTGACGGCAAATTGAAGCGAGCGAGCTTCGGCGAACCGATATTCTTCTTTAGTTCGAAATCTCATGCAGGAGTCAGGGATGTTTAAGAGAGCAGCGCTGCTGGTTCTTCTCTGCGTAAGCATTGCCGGTTGGAGCAGTTGTGGCAGTACTTCCAGCCATTACGTGTACGCCACTTCGGTCAACCAAGTGCTGGCTTTCCGCGAAGACCCGCACTCTGGAGTGCTAACGCCAGTCCCCGGGAGCCCTTTTGCCACGGGCAATGGAGCGCGATCAGCAGTGCTTGCGCCTGCAAAGAAATTTGTCTACGTCGCGAATGCAGGAGACAACGATATTTCGTTGTTCACCGTCTCCAGCAGTGGAGCTCTTAGCGAAGTGACTCCACGAACGACTACGAACGGAACCCCAGTTTTCCTGGCCATTGATCCTGCGGGAGCGTACTTATACGTCGCCACCACCTCGCCTTCGAACAGCATCTCAGTGTTCTCCATTTCTTCCAGCAGCGGCGCCTTGACCGCCGTTGGGTCTCCGTTTCCGATTGGGGTTTCTGCTACCGGCATGGAGTTGACACCGTCGGGCAATTTCCTTTTCGTTGCCAGCGCGGGTGCACCGGGGTTGGTTTCGGTGTTCGCGGTGAAGGCTGGAGTGCTCTCTGTAGTTGCCCAAAATACAGTCGGCACCAACCCTGTCGGGCTCGCCACTGATTCCGGGGGCAGCTTCCTGTATGTGACCAACAGCCTGGATAATTCGATCTCTTCATTCTCCATAGGTGCTTCGGGTGCGCTGACCCAGCTTTCATCCTTCGCCGACCTGTCGACCGTTCCGCTTGCGCTCGTCGTGGATCCGTCGGGGAAATATTTGTACGTGGCAAATACTGGCTCCAACAACATCACCGGTTACACTCTCTCTTCCGGAGCCCTTACAGTGCTTTCTACCTCTCCGTTCGGCGGGATATCCTCGCCGAGTTCAATCGCGGTGGACCCCAACGGCAGATATCTTCTGGTCGGAAGTCAGTCTTCTGCAGGGATTGCGGTCTATCGCCTCGACGCCAGCAATGGAACCTTGTCGTCACCGGTCACATACTCTTCAGGAAGTTCGGTAACTTCAATCGTCGTCACGGATTAAACCGCAAAGAGTAAATCACATCGTCCATGACCGAATGATCCCTGTGACCGCTGAATGTGAGCCTGGCGAAAGAGTTGCACCGACGTTCTGCGCTCGGGCTTTCTGGTCAGAGTCATCGGGAGGGCTGCGAGCCTTCCGAACATAAGGGTCTCTGCTCGGCGCATTTTTTTAACAAATAAATGACACCGGCGACCCTGAGGCGCTGCATAATAGCTTGCCGGCATATGACTTAGCGGGTGCAACCACAAGCGGTGCTCGGCCATCTAAATTCTCAAGTCCTTTTAGAGCGGCCGCTCCCAGCCCTGCTCGTGCCGAGCCCACGTTCATCAGGAAACTCATGAATATTGCCAGCGCTGCGAGTGCATTCCCCAAACATTACTATTCTCAAAAGTTCCTTCTGGAGGCTCTGCAGCAATACTGGGGAGACAATCTCAAGAAGCCTCAGCTCCTGGAGCGGCTGCACCGCAACGTAACCGTCGAGGGCCGTCACCTGGCGCTTCCTGCTGAAGAATATTCAAAGATGACGACCTGGGGCCAGGCTAATGACGCCTGGATCAAGGTGGCGCAGGAACTTGGAGAGCAAGCCCTCTGTCTTGCTCTGCACCATTCTGGATTAGCACCGAAAGATTTAGGAGCGTTGTTCTTCACCTCCGTGACGGGAATTTCCAGCCCCTCGATTGATGCTTTATTGATTAACCGGATGGGACTTTCCCCGAACATTCGGCGCGTTCCAATTTTCGGGCTGGGCTGTGTCGCGGGTGCGGCCGGCATTTCGCGCGCTGCGGATTATGTCCGGGCCTATCCGTCGCAAACGGCTGCATTGGTCTCGGTGGAGCTCTGCTCCCTGACGTTGCAGCGCGAAGATTTGTCGGTAGCGAATCTAATTTCTGCGGGGCTTTTCGCGGACGGATCGGCGGCAGTGATCGTGGCCGGAAAAGACTTGAATTTGCCGGGACCCACGATTCTGGCAACCCGGTCAATCTTCTATCCGCACACCGAAGAGATGATGGGTTGGGGGGTCTCGGAAAAAGGGTTCCGCATCACGCTCTCACCCGAGGTTCCCAATCTCATTCGCGCGAACCTCGGCGGCGACCTTGAGCGCTTCCTCTCTGACCATGGCCGTGAGCGTTCCGATATCGGCAGCTGGGTGTTGCATACCGGTGGGCCCAAAGTATTGGAAGCGACCGCGGACGCACTGGATTTACACAACGGCCAGCTCGACGCTTCATGGAATAGCTTGCGGAAGGTCGGGAATCTTTCCTCCGCCTCGGTGCGTACTTTTGCAATGGTGAGGCTTACCCTTTGTTGAAGTCGACGGATGTTTTTGTGATCGGTGGCGGTCCTGCGGGCCTGGCGGCCGCCATTGCCGCGAGGCAGCGCGGATTTCGAGTAATCGTCGCCGACGGGGCAGTCCCCCCGATCGATAAACCGTGTGGGGAGGGTCTGATGCCAGACGGCATCAGCGCCTTGCGGCGGTTGGGGATTACGGTCAAACCACAAGACTCCTGCTCCCTGCGCGGGATCCAGTTTCGCAGAGCGGGCCGGGCAGTTGGCGCGCGATTTCCCTCGTCCGGGTCCGGCCTCGGCCTACGACGCACTATTCTCCATCGAATCATGACCGAGCGAGCCGCCGAGCTGGGTGTTGACTTGTTGTGGAGGACAGTCGTCACAAGCATTTCTTCAGAGGCCGTTAACTTGGCGGATCGCACGGTAGGCGCCAAATGGATTATTGGAGCCGACGGCGGGAATTCGCGCGTGCGGCGCTGGGCCAGGCTAGATACGTACCTGCGGGAAGGGCTGCGCTACGCTTTCCAGCGGCATTATCACATTGAACCCTGGACCGACAGCGTGGAGATTCACTGGGGACCTCACAGCCAGATTTATGTCACGCCGCTGGCTGATGCACAAGTCGGTGTGGCTCTGATTTCGCGTGATCCCAAGTTGCGCCTCGATGAGGCTTTAAGTGCTTTTCCTAAGTTGAAATCCCAACTACGCGGGGCCGTTCCCTTCGCCGAAAAGGGCGCGCTTTCTGCCACGCGCAAATTGAAACGTGTATGCCGTGGGAATGTTGCCTTGATTGGTGATGCGTCGGGAACGGTGGACGCGATTACTGGAGTAGGCCTTGGTCTCTGCTTCAATCAGGCCCTGGTGTTGGCCGAGTGCCTGGAATCTGGCACTCTCGACCGCTACCCGAACGAGCACCGCCGTCTGGCCTTTCGGCCGTTACTCATGGCGCGGCTGATGCTCGCGCTCGATGGCCGTCCGAAGCTGCAGCAGCGTACTCTCCAAGCCCTTCACCGAAGACCGGAGATCTTCCGCAGGTTGCTGGCGTTCCATGGGGGAGTTCCTTCGGGCCTGCGTTTGACGCTCGATGGACTTACGTTGGGATGGGGACTATTAACCGCATAACGTCATGAATGGCAGTCGCAAAATAAAGCCGCTATGGAAACCTATCACGGTTGCTCTGGTCTTGCTGACCGGGGTTCAGCATTTCAGCGGCTGATCGACAGAGTTCTGTGCAGCTTGAGCCGGAGCGCACTGCCATCCATTTCACTTTGGGTTCTGTGCTCCACACCGTGCACGGAACTTTTTGCCGGAAGCGCGGCTCGATCCCGCTTCCGGCAGGTTGACGGGCGAAATCGTGGTGGATACGCAGAGCGGGCGAGAGCGGGAAACGGAACGCGGGAGCGGAAAACGCAGGGCATGAAGAATCCCAGCACATTGTTTCTTCGGTCAGCGAGTCGGTGGAGATCGACCTGGGAATCGGCGGTGTCGTAACCAAGTAAGTCGTAAAGTAGTCCAGACTCAGAAACCATCCTGCGGCGAGATTCCTTTCCCCTCAACACATTCATAGCAGCGTCCAGCGGCTAAATTCCTGTATTCTTCCGTTCTTCCGCCGGGCCAATCGAGGACAACCCGATCAATCCGATCGCGCCTTTCCAGCCCGAATGTCACCGGGAGTTCGGACTGCGACAAATAACTGGAGCCTCCTTTCACCATGCGAGACTGGCTTGCCCCGCCATGAAAGACGCGCAGGTTTGCTCCGATGGCATCGCGGTTTGACTTGGTTCCGACCAGACGGAAACGTATGATGCTGTTCCCTGAACGCTGTTCGTTCCGGTAGAGGTAGGCCGGACCATCGTTGGTGGTTAATAAAAGATCGAGATCGCCATCACGGTCGAAATCTGCGTAGGCGAGGCCGCGGCCGACTTTCGGTTGATCGAATCCTCCCCCAATTTCCGCCGCGACGTCGCGAAATACTCCGTTGCGATTAAGAAAAAGCTGCGGCGGCTGAGCATATCCAACATTGCCCCGAATGTTCCGTACAGTCTCGTCAATATGGCCGTTGGCGACCGCAAGATCCAGCCAGCCATCGAGGTCTGCGTCAAGAAACACGCAGCCGAATCCCAGGCTGTTCTTTGACGCCAAGCCTACCCCAGTCTGCGCCGCAATGTCTTCAAACCCTTTGCCGGATGCCTGGTAAAGCCCAATCATTTCGTTATCAAAGTTAGTAATGGCCACGCCGGCAGCGCCAGAGTTCTTGAAATCGGCGGCATCCACTCCCATACCAGCACGAGCTTTGCCTTCGCTGCTGAAAGCAAGTCCGGCTTCGACCGCGATGTCTTTGAATGTGCCGTTGCGCTGATTGCGATAGAGCTTGTTAGGCTGTGTATCGTTCGCCACCAGCAGGTCGGGCCATCCGTCGTGGTCGTCGTCGAGCATGGCCACCCCCAGTGATTTCGAACTGCTATCGAAAATACCACTGGTCGCTGTAACATCTTCGAAGGTTCCGTTGCCGCGATTGTGAAAGAGCCAACAGGTCTGGCCCCGATAGGCTTCGGGCGTGCAATATGACTTGTGCTTACCGTCGAGGCTGCAGAACACATCGTGCTCCGGCGACCATTTGACATAGTTGCAAATGAAAAGATCGAGCAAGCCATCGCGGTCGTAATCAATCCACAACGCCGAAGTGCTGAAGCCCTCGCGCTTACCCAATCCGCTCGCGTTGGTTACATCCACAAATGTTCGCTTTCCGGTGTTGCGGAAGAGACGGTTTTGCCCCACGCACGTGATCAGAATGTCGGGAAATCCGTCGTTGTTGTAGTCTCCGACTGCTACGCCCATGCCGTAGAGTTCAACATCCAGTCCAGCGCGTGAGGTCACGTCTGTGAACGTGCCGTTGCGGTTGTTGTGATAAAGACGCAACGTGGAATGCCGCTGTTTGTGGCCGGGCCAGTCCATGCCGTTGACGAGCAACACGTCCTGCCAGCCGTCGCGGTCGTAGTCAAGAAAAGCACAACCGGAGCCCAGAGTCTCGGGCAGGAGCTTGCCGCCATAGGCTCCACTGTTATGCTGAAATTGAATGCCGGCCTGCTCGGTGACATCCACGAATTTGAACCCAGGATGGGGGGTGTCCGAGACGGACGCCAGGACCTTCAGCAGCGGCCATTCCGACAACCACGCGAGACCCACCATTGCTCCCAGGAAAGGCCGTCGATTCACGGTACGTTCACCAATCCGGTGCGAATGGCGTAAACCACCAGCTCTGCGGTCTTGTGAATTCCCAGCGTGTTCATGATGTTAGCGCGATGAACGGCCACGGTATTAGCGCTGAGATCGAGATCCGCAGCAATTTCCTTGTTGGACTTGCCATCCACAATCATCTGCAAGACCTCTAGTTCGCGTCGAGTGAGCCCGCCACTGCGCTCTCCCTTCAATACCGATTGCTGCTCGATCTGCGGATCGAAAACCGTTTCTCCCGCGGCCACCTTCCGAATTGCGGGAGCCAAGTCTAGGTCCATGGCGTTTTTGAGGATGTATCCCCTGGCACCCGCCTCGATCGCTTGCCGCACCCAGGTAGACTCCGGGTGCATGCTCAACATCAGCACGGCGGTCTCGGGAGACTCTTCCAGAATCTGGCGCGTGGCCTGCAAGCCATTCAAGCCGGGCAAAGCGCAATCCATAACTATGACGCGGGGGTGCAACTGCCCCGCCAACCGGATGGCTTCTTCGCCATTGCCTGCTTCGCCGACCACGTGAAGATCGGATTCATCTTCCAACATGCGCCGGAAGCCGCGCCGCACCAGAGTGTGATCATCCACCAGCAGGACTGTGATCTTCTTTTCCATTTGACTCCGCTTTCTCTCGGGGAACAGTGAGGCAGACCAGGGTTCCGCCTGCCGTGGGCCGCGAGAACGCGATCTGTCCACCCATGAGTTCAGCACGTTCGCGCATTGCCACCAGGCCAATTCCCTTCCGCGGAAAGTTCTCAGAGAATCCTACCCCGTGATCTTCCACTTCCAGCTCAAGCGCCGTCGGGCGATACCGCAGACGCACAGCGGCGCGGGTGGTTCCGGAATGTCGCGTCACATTATTAAGTGCTTCTTGCAGCACGCGGTAGATGTGCACACCAGCGCTCCCACCCACCGGGAACGGCTCACCCTGCTTCTCATAGCATAGGGTAATTCCAGTTTGCCTTTCCACGGTGGGGATGTACCAATCGAGCGCACTCTCGAGTCCCGCCTCGTCGAGCATGACCGGATGCAACGCCTGGGAGAGAGTTCGCACTCGGTCTAACGTCTCCTGGGCGATTTGACGGACCTCCTGCAAGTCGGCGCGCAATGGTGAACCCTCCGGAGCGTGACTTCCCGCACGACCGAGCATAGACCCCATGGCCGTCAGAATCTGCCCGAACTCATCGTGCAACTCGCGCGAGATGTAAAGCAGGGTCGATTCCTGCGTGGCAATCAACTTCTGCGCCAGTTCGCTGCGCTGCTCGGAAAGTTTTGCCATGCGAGCAAATAAATGCCGGATCCAACGAATCAGGGAAAGTCCAGTCAGCAAAATCGCTGCCAGGGTTGCAGCCAGAAATACGTACACCTGCCACTGAACGCGATTGTAAATCTGAACAATGCGCTGCCCTGCCTGCTCTTCGCTTTCACTGTTTTGGACAAGCAATCGAGCCACCGCGGTGCTCAAGGCGGCCTGCCGTGCCTGCAATGAAAGCTGTATTTGCTCACGCGCTGCTTTCTCCTTCCCATCGCGCGCGAGAGCGAAAACGCGATCCACTGCATCCCAGAACTGCGTCATCTCTCTGCCGAGGTAGGCCCGCTGATCCGGCGTGCGGCTAGTTGAGGCAAGTCCTTCCTCGCGCCGCATGGCGTCGTCCAAGTCAGTTCGGATCCGCTCGAACTGCGCCGACCAGGCGGTCAAGGGATAGTGCTCGTCATTGTCGATCATGTCGCGCATAGCCACGGCGAGCACGTTGAGATCATTCTGAATGCGCAGCAACTGCAAGGAGTCTTTGCGGTTTCGATCCACAAGTTCAGTTTGCACTCTGCGCAAACCAGAAATCTGGAACGTGATGTAAGCGGAATAAGCCACCACGGCAGAAAGCGTGACGATCAGGCCGAGCAACAGGCCAAAGGTCGGTGTACGGTCCTCCGATTCCGGGCGGGACACGCCCCCGAGCATACAACGGCGCAGCCGAGGCTGTCACAATGCGAAATGCGTGACAATGCGGTAATAATGAAGCGAAATCAGGCCAAATGGCGTCAAACGAGGGATTGAATTCCACGGACAATGCAACCCAGAAGCCCCCGAAAGTGCAGCGTCTGCGGGCAGTCCTTCCGATCGTCTGGGAGCTGACCCGTCCGCGCCTTGGCCTGCTGGGCATCGGGTTTTTGTTGATGGTGATAAACCGGGTTTCCAGCCTGGTGCTCCCATATTCCACGAAGTTCTTGATTGATACCGTCATTCCCAAACACTCCCTAGAACTGTTACGACGCCTGGTTTTGGTCGTGTTATCCGCAACCGTGCTGCAAGGGGTCACGTCTTTTTCGCTCACGCAGCTGTTGTCAAAGGCGGCGCAGCGATTGATCACTGAGCTCCGCCAAAGAGTGCAGAAACATGTGTCGCGTCTTCCGGTTTCGTTCTACGACGCGAATAAGACTGGCATGCTGGTGTCGCGCATCATGAGCGACGTGGAGGGAGTACGCAACCTGCTGGGGACAGGGCTTGTAGACTTTACCGGCGGATTGCTGACATCAGGCATCGCGCTGGTGCTCCTGATGCGCATCAGTCCGCTCCTGACTACCATTGCCATGGGTTTCCTGGTGTGCTTTGCACTTGCCCTCAGGAAAGCCTTTGGCACAATCCGCCCGATTTTCCGCGAGCGCAGCAAGATCAACGCCGAAGTTACGGGGAGGCTCACGGAGTCGCTGGGCGGCGTTCGCGTAATCAAGGGGTATCACGCAGAGCAGCGCGAAGAGGGAATATTCGCGCGCGGCGTAAAGCGCTTGCTCGACAACGTCATGCGTACGCTTACTGCTACGTCGGTCATGAGTCTTTCTGCCAGCGTGCTTCTGGGCGTGGTCGGAGCTGTCGTCATGTTCGTGGGAGCGCGGCAGATCATGGGTCACACCATGACGGTCGGTGACTTTGTTTCCTACACCGCCCTGCTGGCCTTTCTGATCGCTCCCATGGCCCAGGCGGTTGGCATTGGAACACAACTGACGGAGGCGCTGGCCGGATTGGAGCGAACCCAAGAGATTCTGCGCGAGCGGCCAGAGGACCAGGATCCGCGGCGGACGGTTCCACTGACTGACATTCACGGCACGGTGGAGTTTGAGGATGTCAGCTTCAGCTACGACGGGGTTCGCGAGGTCCTTCACAACCTGTCGTTTCGTGCCGATCCCGGAACGGTGACGGCATTGGTCGGATCCTCTGGCTCAGGCAAATCCACGATCATCGGACTGATCTCCGCTTTTTATGTTCCGACGCGAGGCAAGATTCTGGTGGACGATGTTGACTTGAGCACGGTTCGGCTGGATTCCTACCGCACGCGACTGGGAGTGGTGTTGCAGGAATCCTTTCTCTTTGATGGAACCATTCGCGAGAATGTGGCGTTTTCCCGTCCCGACGCGAGTGAAGACGACATCTTGCGCACTTGCCGCATCGCGAGGGTCGATGAATTCGCCGAATCCTTCGCCGACAAGTATGAGACCGTTGTGGGCGAGCGTGGCGTGAAGCTTTCCGGGGGCCAGCGGCAGCGTATCTCGATCGCGCGCGCCATTCTCGCGGAGCCGCGCATAGAGAACAACCTATTCCTGGCCCCAGGCGAAGGAGATAGCGTGCCCTCGGAGGCGACAAACGGCAACTTGGGGCGGGGCGGCGACAGTGATGGGAAGACGGCCGACGCCCTGCGCGTGCTGCGGGGGGAGATCCGTTAGGCCTATGAGCGGCAGCCAAGGCACCCCCCCAACCCATGGTGCCTGCACGATCCGTACAGAAGACCTATGCCGTCATTACCGCTTGGGCGACACTCTGATCCGCGCGGTGGATGGAGTCTCGCTCGAAGTGCGGTCCGGAGAATTCGTTGCTCTTCTGGGCAGTTCCGGCTCCGGTAAGTCTTCCGTGTTGAATCTTATTGCTGGACTTGACCGTCCCACGTCGGGGAGCGTGATTGTTCAAGGACGCAACCTGGCGCGGCTTTCACGAGAGGAACTTTCTAAGTATCGCCTGCACACTGTGGGAATGGTATTCCAGTCATTCAACCTGATTTCGAGTATGACGCTTGAGGAAAACGTCGAGCTTCCCATGCGTTTCGCGGAGGTCGAGCGCGGCAAGCGACAGAATCTCGCCCATGACGCATTGGAACGAGTTGGGCTGGTTGCGCGCATGAAGCATCGTCCCAGCGAACTGTCTGGCGGCGAGCAGCAGCGGGCAGCTCTGGCACGCGCGCTAATTAACCGTCCACATCTCTTGCTGGCACCGAGCTCGCCTTACGCAACCTGCGCGAATCGGTGCTGCGGAACTCACTTACCACGGTCGGCATCGCGGTGGGCGTGGCATCGCTGGTTGCCATGCTTTCGCTGGGTATCGGGCTGCAGCAACTGGCCTCGCGTCGCCTGGTGAAGTCCGGGTTGTTCGACACAGTGTTGGTCACCTCGCGGCGCGACTTGCGCAACTTTGGACGTGAAGAACAGCGCGCTGGACCTGCTCCCGGAGAAAGCCGAATCCTCGATGAGCCCGCACGGCGGGAGATCGAGCATCTGCCCAACGTGCTCGAGGCATATCCCGACATCCGGTTCATCACCGAACTGCGCTATGAGGAGAAGCCGCATCTGACTATGGTGGGCGCGCTGCCTTCTTCCGCAAGGTCCACCGATGCATTCGACGGAATGCAAGGGAGCTTTTTCTCCTCGGAGACAGCAGCAGAAGTGGTTCTTCAGAAGTCATTTGCCGAGGAGTTGCTGGGCAAGACCCCGCAACCCGGTACTGACGAGACCAAGGTGGCAGAGCTGGCGGCGCCGCTGTTAGGCAAAGAATTGACTATGCGCTATGCGCAACGCGCCGTAGCACAGTTGCAACGCCCTGGGGGAGCGAACACCCATGCGGGCGATTCCGCTGGGAAAGCCCAGGGCAGCACGTCCGAAACTGCATATTCTGTGATTTCGCGCGAGCAGAAACTGAGAATTGTGGGCATCGCCGACCTTGACCCGGAGAGCATGCGCGGACCAACCCGAGCGCGGGTGTTTCTTCCCCTTAGACTTGCAGAGAGCTTGCACGTGATGCAGCCCACCGACCTGCGCGAGATTTCGCGGGCCGCAGGCGCGGAGCCGGTATATTCCTCGATCAGCGTGCGGGTGGGCAATCCAACACAAGTGCAACAGGTGGAGAATGCAGTCCAGAAGATGGGCTTCAACACATTCTCAATCCTCGATGCCACGCGCAGTCTTCGCCAGTTCTTTGCCGTTCTGGACCTGTTTCTCGGAATTTTTGGCAGCCTGGCCCTCGCCGTCGCTTCCATCGGCATTGTGAACACGCTAGTAATGGCAATTCTGGAGCGTCGGCGGGAAATCGGAATCATGAAGGCCATAGGTGCCAGCGACGGCGATGTCAGAACGCTGTTCTTCGCCGAGGCAGGAGCCATGGGCGCTCTAGGGGGCATTTTGGGAGTCGCGCTGGGGTGGACCATTGGACAGGCAATTAATTTTGGCACGAACATTTACCTTAAACGTCAGGCCTTGCCGCCGGAACATTTCTGGTCAGTGCCGTGGTGGCTGGTGGCTGGAGCGATTGTCTTTGCTTTTATTGTGAGCCTGGTCTCTGGCTTGTATCCGGCGGGGCGCGCGGCACGCCTCGATCCCGTGCAGGCGCTGCGGTACGAATAAACTGAACTCATGCTGAGGACTTGGCCACCCGTTCTTCTCTTATGGACGATCTGCCTTCTTCTAAATCTTGGTCCGGTCGCGCACGCACAAAGTCGAATTGACTGCGATGCGTTGAATAGCAAGGTTCTGAAGTATGTTGTCCACTACTGCGTATACCTGCCCGCACGTTATGACTCCCCTCCCGCGAATCAGTCCGCGCCGCAACGTTATCCAGTACTTTATTTCTTGCACGGACTTGGCGACAACGAGCAAACCTTATTCAACAGCGGCGGCTGGACGTTGCTCGACGATCTGCGCCGACAGCACAAGATTGGCGAGTTCCTCATTGTCGCGCCGGAAGGCAGGCGTAGCTTCTATATCAATTCCGCTGACGGATCGGTGCTGTACAGTGATTTTGTTCTGCGCGAATTCATCCCGCACATCGAAAGCAAGTACCGCATTCGCGCTGGGCGCTCAGCAAGAGCGATAAGCGGCATTTCGATGGGAGGATACGGTGCTTTACGTTTTGCTTTCTCGCATCCGGAAATGTTCTCCGCAGCCAGTGCACAGAGCGCCGCGCTGATTACGGAGTCCCCACAAGAACTCGATGCTGCGGCGCACTCGGGTACTCCCCTGGGTAGAGTGCTGGCTGAAGTCTTTGGGAACCCGATTGACGCGTCTCATTGGAACAACAATAGTCCCTTTGTTCTGGCAAAGAAGAATGCGGCGGGGTTGCGAAAGCTGGCTATCTACTTCAACTGCGGCCAAGACGATAACTATGGCTTCGAGAAGGGCGCTGACGCGTTGCACCTGCAACTGCAGAAGGAAAATATTCCGCACCAGTATCATGCCTATGCTGGCGACCACAGCTTGTCCTACTTTCTGGCGCATTTCAGCGAGATCATGCAGTTCCACTCTCGAGCCTTCGGCCTTGCGAATTAAAAAAGGGTCGCCAATGTCTCGCAATATTGGCTCTGTTTTCAATACGATACCTTGCTCACGTTGGTAGGGCTACAAACGTAATCTATACGCCCTGCTTTCTTTCTGAAACCATAGGTCACAGCCCGAAGGTACTGTTGACAGGAGTTGCGGGTGGGACATCTACGGGCGAGGGCCGTGACCCATACTCGGGGTAAGTGAGTAGGCTTAAAACCTCTCATTAGCGTGAGATGGCGAAGTTCTCCCGGAGGTTAGGTAAATGAAAGAGCTCTTTCATCCTGATCTGTTTACGTGGGTGAAGCTGTATGCCGTCGAGATTGCAGCGACGATCGTATTTGTTGTGTACATCGTCGTCGAGGCTCGTAAGGCAATCTGGAGCATCCTCGGAAAATGAGAACCATCGGCTATAAGAACGTATTCGACCCTTTCGGAACAGGACTGATGTCGGCCGCCCCAAACGAAGTGGTGCTCCGTTTTCCATTTACTCATATCCCGTCCCACTTCGCTGATGATCGCCTGCCTTAGCGGGTCTGTGTCCGGACAACAAAATCACCGACGACAAGATCATTGGCAAAGGGCGACCACCCAGCGCTACGCAGACTGTCATGAAATTGTAATGGTCGCCCGATCAAGACGAGTCACTTCCGAGCAGAACGGATCAAATCGACTGATTTGTAACCCGTTGAGGAATATAGTAAGGTAGAGAATTTTCTTAACGGTTCAGAACCGAGCGTGGAACTTGAAAACCCATGTACTGCAAGTTTGGCCGGGTGTAATCGCTTGAAACCCAAGGGGAAGGTCCACCGCACGCTAGAAGAAATTGGTCACTGTAGTAAAACTGTAGTAGCTGGAGAGGTGGCCGAGTGGTTGAAGGCGCCAGTCTTGAAAACTGGAGTACGGGAAACCGTACCGGGGGTTCGAATCCCTCCCTCTCCGCCATTACCTTAGTTATCTGGCACTTACGAGTCGGTGATACCTACACTTGATACGGTTTTCAAGGAAGGGGTCACCCGATGCACCGCGAAGTCAATCTCACCAAAAGAGTCCAAACGCCGCAAGGAATGCGGTATTGCGCTGTTGTGCTGTCTGCCAATGGCCGCGTCAAGCCTGACACTGTGCTGGTCAACGGCAAGCCCGAGCGCCACTCCGAAGGGGCCTACTACATCGAATGGCACGACAACGGGAAGCGCATCAGGTTGTCAGTCGGCAAGAACGCAGCGGACGCCAGCACCATGCGCCTGCGGAAAGAGACCGAGCTAAACAACGGGGATGCCACAGTGCCGGAGATAGCGGCGAACGGCCACAGGTCGGTGGCGGCCTCGGTTGCCGACTACCTCGAAGAGACGGACCTCACCAAGAAGCCGAAGACGCTGGCGGCCTATACGACGGCCCTGAGCTACTTCAGGGAGTCCTGCCACAAACTCAACCTCGAAGACATTGACCGCATGGACCTGCTGAAGTTCTGCGCATTCCTGCGGGAGGAGAAGGATCAGGCTCCGCGCAGTGTGTACAACAAGTTTGAGAGCGTAATGACATTTTTGAAGGCGAACAAGATTCGCGGTCTGGTCGGTAAGAACGATTGGCCTCGCTACACCGAAGAAGAACCGGAGATGTACGAGAAGGATGAACTGGGCAAGCTGTTTGCAGCGTGTGATGCGGAGGAACGGTTGTGGTACGAGTTTTTCCTGATGACCGGAATGCGTGAACAGGAAGTGATGTACACGTACTGGTCGGACGTGAACTTCGCTGCATCCACCGTCCGCGTGACCCACAAGCCCGACCGAGGGTGGACACCGAAGGCGTACAAGGAGCGCGAAATTCCGATTCCCTCGAAACTCACAAAGAGCCTGAAGGCATGGAAGGCCAAAGCGAACAAGGCTTGTAGTCTGGTCTTCCCCACGGGCGGATGCAACCCGAAGTTAAATTTTCTC
>WNGH01003324.1_pt1 | contig 15394 bp, 14 predicted proteins | sample 5400631 | NCBI WGS metagenome assembly WNGH01 (sample SAMN13153373, study PRJNA577476) | soil metagenome | isolation source: 115 cm soil or saprolite under Garry oak tree replicate 1 | place: USA:California | collected 2016-06-15
TCGATCCCCCGCAGAAATCTCCTTCTTGGAATTCACGATTTGTACTATCGCGGGTTCGCCGCTTCGCGTCACACGGGCCGTACCCAGGAACACGGCTTCGAAACCCAAGGTCCTCTGGTTGTCAGGGTCGACCAGCGCTCGCCCGGCCCGATAGATCTGCCAAACGGGCTCGTCGGTGTCACCAAAACCGGTGACATAGGCCACATTGCCGGCGCCTACGTTGACCCGATTTTCCTCGGTAGCGATAATCCGCGGGGCCTTGTCGAGGCCGCCTTCTTCGATGATCAATGGCTGCGTCAGAAACGGCTCGATCGCCTTGGGCGAAATAGCGGGTATCGCCTCTGAGGCCAAGGGCTGAGTGTAAATGCGCGGCAGAAGCTTTACCCCTTCTGCGCCCCCAGCCCCGCGGCCGGCGCCGGCATCGCCGAGACGCAATTGCGGCGGCGATACGCTTCGGTCGAGCACCAGAACGTCGCCCGGGGAGATGTTGTGCGGATTTCTGATCTGCTCCTCGTTCATGCGCCAGATTTCCGGCCAGCGCCACTGATCGTTGAGGAATTTGGTGGCGATGCTCCAAAGCGTATCGCCTCTTTGGACGACGTAGCGGTCCGGCGCCGTTTCCTTTACCTGCAGATCGCCCTGCGCAAGCACCAACAACCCTGCGCCCGCTAGGGCGAGTGCCAGGAGAGCTGTGATAGACTTTTGCATGACCGCCTCGTCTGGATTTGGCCGCCGCAGTCCCTATATTAGCTTTTGCGGCTTGCTTTTTACAGTCCGCATTAAATTCTGCATGTAATTCTTTCAATTTGCAAGTATTTATGGCGTTGCTAGATATCCTCCGCTACCCCGATCCGAGGCTCTATAAGAGGGCCGCGCCAGTACTGGAAGTTGACCAATCGGTTCGCGCCTTGGTACGGAACATGGCCGAAACGATGTACGCAGCGCCGGGGGTGGGACTCGCAGCAACGCAGGTCGACGTGGACCAAAGGGTGATCGTCATCGACGCCTCCGAGAGCCGAAACGAGCTCCTGGTTTTGATCAATCCGGAGATCGTCAGCAGCGAGGGAGTCCAGTATTGCGAGGAGGGCTGCCTGTCCGTTCCAGGAATCTACGAGCCGGTTGAGCGCGCAGAGCGCGTGACGGTGCGCGCACTCGGCTTGGACGGAAAATCCTTCACCCTCGTCGCAGAAAAGCTCCTCGCGGTCTGCATCCAGCATGAAATGGATCACCTCGAGGGCAAAATCTTCGTCGACTATCTGTCGCGCCTCAAGCAGCAGCGCATCAAGGCGAAACTTCAAAAACAATTGCGTAAGACGGCCTGAGGCAGGGTTGGAGCGCTGCCTTTCGCGCAAGCCTTAGGCGGGTGTCGCTCCCGTGAACGTCCTCTTCGCCGGCACTCCAGAGTTCGCGGCACGCTGCCTTGAGACCCTCCTCCAGTCCAGACATCGCGTAGTCGGTGTGATGACTCAGCCGGATCGAACCGCCGGGCGCGGTCTCGCGCTGGCGCCATCACCGGTGAAGAAGCTGGCGGCAGCGCGAGGCATTCAGGTAATTCAACCCATGAGTCTGCGAGACGCGCAGGCGCAAGCGGAGCTCGAACATTTCCGAGCTGACATCATCGTGGTTGCCGCTTATGGCTTGATTCTGCCGCAGCCGGTGCTCGAGCTTCCTCGGTACGGGGCAATCAATATTCACGCGTCCCTGTTGCCGCGGTGGCGCGGCGCAACGCCCATTCAGCGGGCACTCCTTGCCGGTGATCGGGACACCGGTGTATCGATCATGCAGATGGACTCGGGGCTCGACACAGGCCCAGTGCTGATGCAGGAAAAAATTCCAATCCTGGAAGACGATACCATGGGAACGCTGCACGATCGGCTCGCGGAACTTGGCGCGAAACTCATAGTGCGAGTTCTGGATGCTTTGGAAGCTGGCGTGGTCAAGGCGACACCCCAATCAGCCGAGGGGGTGATGTATGCCGCCAAACTCGACAGGCGCGAGGCTCGTGTGGACTGGCGTAAGGGTGCGGTGACCGTGAATCGGCAGGTTCGCGCGCTCAATCCGTCACCGGGCGCGGATGCACGCGTGCGCGCGGTGGAACTCAAAATTTGGCGTTGCGCCACCGCAGCCGGGCGGGGGAATCCGGGCGAGATACTGAGCGCAGGTACGCGCGGCTTGTGCGTCGCCTGCGGGGAAGGCGCTCTGCTTGTGACCGAGTTGCAGCGGTCGGGGGGAAAGCGATTGCCAGCGGCCGAATTTCTCAGAGGATTTCCGCTCTCGGCTGGCGAGTGTTTCGAAGTCCGCTAGCAGGGCGTCAGTACGCACTGCGCCTATAATGCAAGCAACGCCCGTGACCTTACGCAGTGCATCCGTGTCCACCGTTTCCGCCGGTCCTTCCCTCGCACAGGCCTTTGTTGCCGCCGCCGAAGCCATCGGACGGGTCTCCGAAGGGGAGAGCCTGAACGCCGCGCTCGTCGACATGAAACACCGTGCCTCGGCGCAGACACTTGCTGCCGCAGCACAGGATCTTTGCTATAACGCACTGCGGAGCTACGGGGTGGTAGACGTGGCCCTAGAGCGACTGCTGCAAAGACCTCTCACGGATTCCCCAGTGCGTGGGTTGCTGCTCACTGCGCTCGCGGAACTCGCCGCCCGGCCGAAGTCCGCGCACGCGGTCGTGCATCAGGCGGTGGAGGCGGCTGCTTTGCTCGGGTACTCGCGCGCGAAGGGGCTGGTCAACGCGGTGATGCGCAACTTTCAGCGCCGCATGCCCGAACTGCTCTCGGAGATCGAGGCTACCGAATCTGGCCGTTACCGCCATCCGCAGTGGTGGATCGACGCGTTGCGCCTGGCCTATCCGCACGAGTGGGAGTCCGTCCTTTTGGAGTCGAACCGACATCCGCCCATGGTTTTGCGGGTAAACCGGCGACGACTCTCTGTAAAAGCGTATCTGGAGAAACTGGACCGGGCTGAAATTCCCGCGCGGGCGCTCGGACAGGATGCAGTGCTGCTCGAAAAACCTTGCCGAGTCGAGCGGCTCCCGGGTTTTGCTGCAGGCGAGGTCTCAGTGCAGGACGCGGGCGCTCAGCGGGCCGGCCCGCTTCTGGATGTCCGCGACGGAATGCGAGTGCTGGATGCCTGCGCGGCGCCAGGTGGCAAGACGGGACACCTGCTTGAGATTGCCGAGTGCGAGCTTCTCGCAGTGGACGCCGACGGCGTGCGGGTGCGGCGTATCGCCGAAAATCTCTCCAGACTGAAGCTCTCGGCGAAAATCGTGGTCGGCGATTGTCGCAAGCCGGAGGTTTTCTGGGGCGAGAGGCCTTTCGACCGCATTCTTCTGGATGCGCCCTGCTCGGGATCGGGCGTGGTGCGGCGTCATCCCGACATCAAATGGCTGCGTCGGAAGACCGATGCACCCGAGTTCGGCCGCATGCAGGCGGAACTGCTAGAAGCTTTATGGCGGGTACTCGCCCCCGATGGTAAATTGTTGTACGCCACGTGCTCGGTGTTTCCCGAGGAGAACGGCGCTCAGGTGGACAATTTCCTTCTGCGGCACCCGGAAGCTGAAATGCTCCACCTCCCGGGGCTCGCCCAGTATGACAAACGGGCCCCACGGGTCTTGGAGGGCCAGATTCTGCCGAACGCCCATAGCGACGGTTTCTTCTACGCCTTGCTAAAAAAAACCACTTCTCAAGCCGAGGAATGAAGACAAGCTTGCGTCGATTCATTGCCGCACTCGCGGTAAGCTTCGTTGCGTCGGCGTTAGCCCAGCCGATCCAGGCTAATAACGTAGGCTTGGAAATCGCCGAGACGCGCTATTTCCTGAACGCCGATTTTCACATTGATCTGACCGCACCGCTCCTGGAGGCCCTGAACAATGGCGTATCGCTCGGCTTCCTCGTGGAGTTCCAGCTGACACGGCGGCGATGGTACTGGTTCGATGAGAAAACCGCCTCCGAAAAGCTGGAGCTGCGGCTCTCCTATCTCCCACTTGCGCAACAGTATCAGCTGTCGAGCGGGACGCTGCATCAGAACTTCCCCACGCTTGCCGAGGCGCTGGAGGCACTCGGCAGGGTTCACGGCTGGCCGGTGCTGGGACAGGATCAGATCGACAACGGCCGAGCGTACGTTGCCGCCGTGCGCCTGCGCCTTGACCCGGCTCAGCTGCCGACGCCGTTCCGCGTGAGTGCCGTCACCAACCGCGAGTGGACCCTGACGTCTGATTGGAAACGATTTCCTTTCACGCCGCTTGCGCCGGTGCAGGAGGCCCGGTGACCTACGTCCTCATCGCCAGCGCCGCGCTCGGCGGCATTTTGCTGTTCCTGCTTGCCGCGGCGACCGCCAACTCGCCCCTCTTCGCCGAGCACTATCCGCTGCTGCTCGGCCTGAACGCGGCGATTGCTTTGGCCCTCCTCGGGCTCGTGGTGTACCAGTTGGCGATCCTCGCGCGGCAGCGCCGCGGCAAGGTGTTCGGTTCGCTGCTGACGTTTCGGGTGCTTGTCATGTTTGCGCTGGTGGGGGTGGTCCCCGGGCTCCTCGTCTATACCGTGTCGCTGCAATTCCTCGCGAAGAGTATTGAATCCTGGTTCGACGTGCGCGTCGAGCGCGCTCTTGAAGGGGGACTCAATCTCGGCCGGGCGGCGCTCGACGTCATGTTGAACGAGCTGCTTCTCAAGGCTCATGTGATGGCGCTCGATCTCTCCGAGACCCCGAGGCGCAAGCAACCCACCGCGCTTGCTCGTTTGCGCGAGCAGGCCTACGTCGAGGAAGCGTGGCTCATGACCGAAGGTGGACAGGTGCTCGCGAGGGTGAGCCGGGAACCCGGAAAGCTCGTGCCACCTGCCCCAAGTACACAGGCATTGCGCGATGCACGGCAGGTGCGCGGTTATGGCGTGGTCGAGCCGGTGGGCGACAAGGGACTCTTGCTGCGAGTGATCGTGTCCCTGGAGAGTACAGAGGACGCAGACGAACCGCGCTTGCTGCAGCTCACGCACTGGGTGCCGCAGGCGCTCGCCGAACAAGGCGAATCAGTGCAAAGCGTGTATCGTGCATACAAGGAGCTGTCGCTGTCTCGCCAAGGGCTGAAGGAGATCTACATTCTCACGCTGACCTTGACGCTGTTGCTCGCTTTGCTTTCGGCGATCGCACTTGCGTTCCTGCTGTCGCGGCGCCTGTCGAAACCGCTCGCTGTGCTCGCCGAGGGCACCCAGGCGGTGGCTCGCGGCGATTTTTCGCGCCGCGCCCGGGTCACGAGCCGCGATGAGCTGGGCATCCTCACGCAGTCGTTCAACAGCATGACTCAACAGCTGGGCGAGGCGCAGGGCGCCGCTCTGCTCAATCAGGCGCAGCTCGAAACCGCAAAGGCGTACCTGGAGAGCATTCTCGCCAATCTGTCGGCGGGCGTACTCGTTTTCGATCATTGCCTTGTCCTCCGAATTGCAAACAGCGGGGCGGGCAGCATCCTGCACGAGGACCTTGCTGCCCTGATCGGACTGAAGCTCGAGGATTGGCACACGCTCGCCGAGTTTGCTCGCGTGTTGCAAGGAGAGTTCGAGCAACACAGAGGAACCGCGTGGCAGCAGCAAATCGAGATGCGCGAGCGTGGGGCAGTGATTCTCGTACGGGGTTCGCCGCTGCCCGAGACCGGTGGGGGCGGCTACGTCGTGGTATTCGACGACGTCACGCAATTGATCGCGGCGCAGCGCGCGACCGCCTGGGGCGAGGTCGCGCGCAGGCTCGCTCACGAGATCAAGAATCCGCTCACGCCGATCCAGCTCGCCGCGGAGCGACTGCAGGCGAAGCTCGGCGACAAACTTTCACTCGAGGCGGCGCGGGCGCTCGACCACGCCACGGAGACCATCGTAGCGCAGGTCACCGCCATGAAGAGCATGGTGGATGATTTCCGCGACTATGCCCGCACGCCCCCGCCCCAACTAGGCGGACTGGATCTGAACCGGCTCGTTACAGAGGTACTTGCTTTGTACGAACAGTCCGGAACTCGGATTCAGGCCAACCTCCAGAGGAATGTTCCTCTGGTGCGCGGTGACCCCGACCGTCTGCGACAGGTCATCCACAATCTGCTGCAAAACGCACAGGATGCCCTCTTCGGAAGTAGCGACCCAAAAATCGAAGTATCGACCGAGCTTTCGGGCGGCCAAGTGTGGCTGCGGATCAGCGACAACGGTTGCGGTTTCCCCGAGGCCATCATCAACGGGGCATTCGAGCCCTATGTCACTACCAAACCCAAAGGGACGGGACTGGGGCTAGCGATCGTAAAGCGGATCATCGACGAACATCACGGCACCGTTCGGATAGAAAACCGCACGGGGAGGGAAGGAGGTCGCGGCGCGGCGGTGCGGATTTCGCTTCCGCTCGCTGCTTGATTGGCTATGGCACAGATACTGGTGGTTGACGACGAAGTCGGGATCCGGGAGCTGTTATCGGAAATCCTTTCCGACGAGGGACACTCGGTGCAGCTTGCCGAGAACGCCACAGCGGCGCGCTCCTTGCGCGCGCAGAAACGGCCGGACCTCGTGTTGCTCGATATCTGGATGCCCGACGCGGACGGTATTACGCTCCTGAAGGAATGGGCCACCGGGGGCCAGCTCACCATGCCAGTGATCATGATGTCGGGTCACGGCACGATCGACACGGCAGTGGAGGCAACGCGCATCGGCGCAATGGATTTCCTGGAAAAACCGATCGCGTTGCAGAAGCTTCTCGCGACCGTGAAGCGTGCACTGCGCGCGGGGGAGACGCGCGCGGTGATGCCGCTGAGCATCGCGAATTTCGGCCGCTCGATGATCATCACCGAGCTGAAGAAACGCTTGGCGAGGATCTCTGCCGCAGGCACGGCAGTGCTTCTGCGCGGCGAAAGAGGTGTGATGCCGGAGCTCTACGCACGCTATCTGCAGCAGCCCAATGCGGCCTGGATCGATGCGGCGCACGCGCTCAACGACGCGTCTCAGGATCTGCTGCAGCAGGTTTTCAGCGGCGTCCTGTTCGTCGGGGAACTCGCGATGCTATCCAGGAACCAGCAGAAGCACCTGGCGTTTCTCGCAGCACGCGCGGAAAAGAGCAACGTGCAACTGGTGTCTTTCACCGCGGAGGAGCCGACACACCTCGTGGAAGCACAGGGTTTCGACGCGGCCTTGATGCAAGCGCTCGCGGGAATCGTCATCGCGCTTCCGGCTCTGCGTGAGCATCCGGAGGACATTCCAGAGATCGCGACCCTCATGCTTGCCCAGTTGGTGGAAACACGCTTTTGTCCGCCGCGAAACTTTTCCACTGGAGCCCTCAATGTCCTGCGCTATTTCACCTGGCCAGGTAACCTCGAGGATCTGGCCGCGGCCGTGCGCAACTTGGCTCTCACCAGCTTGGAGGAGGAGATAGGTGTCGCGGACGCGGAACGGGTGCTGCCGCAGTTCGCACGTCGCGCCGCGGAGACCGACTTGTCGCTCGATCTCCCCCTGCGCGAAGCCCGCGAGGCCTTCGAGCGGACCTACTTCGAGCATCATCTCGCACAGGTGAACGGCTCCATTGCGCGCGTCGCCGAGCGAAGCGGTCTCGAGCGCACGCACTTGTACCGCAAGTTGAAAGCGCTCGGCATTCTCGCCGGGCGAAAAGAAGACTGACTCGGGATACAAGTCGGCATAAAATGCGTGCTTTTTCTCGCGGGTTCGCGCCTTGAAAATCGTCATCCTCGGCGCTGGCCAAGTCGGCTCATCTGTTGCCGAAAACCTGGTGTCCGAAGCCAACGACATCACGGTCGTGGATATCGACGGCACGAGGCTGCGCAACCTCCAGGATCGCCTGGATTTGCGCACTGTGCTCGGCAGCGCGGCGCACCCCTCGGTGCTGGTCGAGGCGGGCATCGAGGACTGCGACATGATGATTGCGGTAACGCAAAGCGACGAGACCAACTTGGTCGCATGCAAGCTGGCACAGGAGTTGTTCAACGTCCCAACCCGAATCGTCCGCCTGCGCGCCACGGACTACCTTTCCAACGAGCGCGTACTCGGCCCGGACTGCTTCGACGTGGATCTGGCAATCTGTCCCGAGCAGATTCTGACCGATTACATCGTCAAGCTCATCGAGTTTCCCGAAGCCCTGCAGGTGCTCGAGTTCGCTCACGGCAAGGTGAGCCTGGTCGCAGTGCGTGCATTCCAAGGCGGTCCCCTGGTCGGTCATCCCCTGAAGGATCTCAGGAAGCACATTCCGTCCGTGGACACGCGCATCGCCGCCATATTTCGCGGTGACAGCCCGATTCTGCCCGAGGGCGATACGGTGGTGCAGGCCGGAGACGAGGTGTTTTGTCTCGCCGCGACGGAAGACATCCGCCAAGTCATGCACGAGCTGAGGCGCATGGACCAAGCGGTAAGGAGAGTCATGATTGCGGGGGGCGGCAATATCGGATTGCGCCTCGCACGGGCGATCGAGCGCGACTACGCGGTCAAGATCATCGAGTACGACAAGAGACGTTGCGAGGTGCTCTCCACCCGCCTCGATCGGGCGCTGGTGTTGCAGGGAGACGTCACGGACGAAGGACTCCTGGAGGCCGAAAACGTCTCCGAGATGGACCTCTTCGTCGCGGTAACCAATGACGACGAGAACAACATCATGTCCTGCCTGCTCGCGAAGCGCATGGGCGCGCGCCGCGTGGTCGCGCTCATCAACCGGCGCTCCTACGTCGATCTCCTCCAGGCCGGTCAGATCGATATCGCGATTTCACCGGCGCAGGCAACCATCGGTACGCTGCTCGCCCATGTGCGGCGCGGCCATATTACCCGCGTACACAGCTTGCGCCGCGGCGTCGCCGAGGCCCTCGAGGCCGTGGTGCACGGGGATCGCGATTCCTGCCGCTGCGTCGGCCGGAGAATCGAGGAAATCGACCTGCCCAGGGGCGCCGCAATCGCCGCGATCGTGCGTGGCGACAAGGTGATCATGGCGCATCACGACACCGTGGTGCTCGCCGAGGATCACTTGATCGTCTTCGTCACCGACAAGAAACTCCTGCCCAAGGTGGAGAAACTTTTCGAGGTCAGCGTTGGCTTCGTCTGAAGCGGGTTCCGCGCGCCCATGGTAAGGCCGTTTGCCGTACTCAAGGTGCTGAGCGTCTTGATCGTCGTCTTCGCCCTCGCCATGCTGCTGCCTCTATGCGTATCGCTCGGGTACGGTGACGCAGCGCGGCATGCGTATGAGAAGGCCGTGCTGATTACCTTTGCGAGCGGAGCAATTTTGTGGGTGCTTACTCGGTCCCGCCAGGCCGAGCTGCAGATCCGCGACGGGTTTCTCTTGGTGGCGCTGGTTTGGACTGTCCTGCCGGCGTTCGCCACGCTGCCCCTGCTGATCTACATGCCCGAGCTCAGCTTCACGGACGGCTACTTCGAAACCGTTGCGGCGCTCACCACCACCGGTTCGACCGTCCTATCAGGGCTCGACAAGCTGCCGCCTTCGATCAACTTGTGGCGTTGCGAGCTGCAGTGGCTGGGCGGAATGGGGATCATCGTCCTCGCGGTAGCGATCCTGCCGCTGCTCGGCATCGGCGGGAGCCAGATCATGAGGACAGAGACCCCGGGGCCAATGAAGGACACCAAGCTCACTCCACGCATCACCGGAACTGCCAAAGGCCTGTGGCTGGTTTACGCGGTCATGACGCTCGCCTGCATGTTGGTGTTCAAGGCCGTGGGTATGGGCTGGTTCGATGCCGTTGTCCATTCGTTCTCGACCCTGAGCCTGGGCGGATTCTCCTCCCACGACGCGAGCTTCGCTTACTTCAATTCTCCGGCGATCGAGGCCGTGGCAATTTTTTTTATGCTCGTCGGAGGTATCAATTTCGGAACTCATTTCCTCGCGTTCCGCAAGCTGAGCTTGGCGCCTTACCGGAGCGACCCCGAGGCCGGTGCATACGTCGCATTGGTCGTGATGTCGGTGCTTGGAGTCGCTTATTTCCTGTTCGCCAACCAGGTCTATCCGTCTTTTTGGACGGCGCTGCGCCACAGCGCGTTCAACGTCGTCTCGGTCGCGACGACAGCCGGTTTTGTCAGCACCGATTTCAACCAGTGGCCGATCTTCGCGCCGGTGTGGATGCTGTTCCTGTGCTGCTTCGCAACTTGTTCCGGTTCCACCGGCGGCGGCATCAAGATGATTCGCGCGGAGCTGATGGTTCGCCAGGCGCTGCGAGAGCTCATGTCCATCATTCATCCGCGCGCCTATCTGCCCGTCAAGGTTTCCGGCCAGAGGGTGGAAAACAACATCATCTTCGCAGTCCTGGCGTTCATGTTGATCTGGGGCGGGTCAGTCGTCGCCATGACGATGCTCCTTCTGGCCTCGGGCCTGGATATCATCACCGCTTTTTCGGCCGTGATCGTCTGCATCTGCAATACCGGGCCGGGGCTGAACCTGGTGGGGCCGGCGACCACCTATGCGGTGCTCAGCGATTTTCAAACCTGGGTATGCACGGTCGCCATGCTGATCGGGCGCCTGGAGCTATTTACCCTGTTCATCGTCATCACGCCGGCGTTCTGGAGAAAATAACTGCTTGCTTTGTCCCGCTTATTTGGCGCAGGTCACCATGATCTCGACCAACATGCGCGGGTCTGCCAGCTTCGCCTCGACCGTGGCTCGCGCCGGCAGGTTGGCAGGATCGGCCCACGCCGTCCAGGCGGCATTCATCTCGTCGCGGTTGCGGATGTCGGTGACCCATACGTTGGCGGAAAGAAGCTTCGACTTGCTGGTACCAGCGGCAGCGAGGATTGCGTCGATCTTCCTCAGCACCTGCTCGGTCTGGCCCCTGGCGCCTTGGGTGAGGTCGTCGGCGACCTGGCCCGCGACATAGACGAGGCCGCCGTGCTCGACCGCGGCGCTGAAGAGTTTGCCCGCCTGATGGCGTTTGATGCTCACGTGGACCTCCCGTTTATCGCGGCGGCAGTATCTTCACTCGCAGCTCCCCGAGCCCCTCTATCCCTGCGAGGAGCTCATCCCCCGGCTTGGCGGCGCCCACACCGGCAGGTGTGCCCGTCATGATGAGATCGCCCGCTTCCAGGCTGTAGTACTGCGTGAGAAATGCGATCTGCTCGGGAACGCTCCAGATCATCTGGTCGATGTCCGAGTCCTGGCGAAGCTCACCGTTTACCTTGAGCCAGAGCTTGCCTTTTTTCGGGTGGCCCCTCTTGGAGGCGGGAGTGATGGCGCCGATTGGAGCGGCCTGATCGAAGTCCTTGCCGAAGGTCCAGGGCCTGCCTTTGTCCTTGCCGACCTGCTGCAAATCACGCCGGGTCATGTCCAGGCCCACCGCGTAACCCCAGACGTGCTCGTTGGCCCTGGCCGCCGGGATCTTGTAGCCGCCCGTGCCGACTACCGCGACCATCTCGGTCTCCCAGTGGTAATTGGTCGTCATCGGCGGATAGTGCACTGCGCCCCCCTCGGGCACCAGATCATGAGCCGATTTGGTGAAGAAGAACGGCTGCTCGCGGCCGTCCCCGCCCATCTCCTTCTGGTGCTCCACGTAGTTGCGGCCGACACAGAAGATGCGGCGCACGGGAAAGCGGGCATTCGAGCCCACGATGTGAAGCGAAGGGATGTCCCAGCTGCTGATGACGTATTCCATTTTCATGACAAGAGGTCCTCACAAGATCGCAAGAAAGTGCGGCGCGAACGGAGTGGCCGGGCGCCTGCGAAAGCGGCGTATTTTCGCATGAACAAGCGGTCCTGAGGCGCGCTTGCCTTGCGGCTCAATAAAAACGGGCACCCGAAGGTGCCCGCTCTAAAACAATCCCGTTTCCGGGCTTCTCTCTGACTTACATGTGATAGGCCGTCTCGCCGTGCGAGTTGATGTCCAGGCCCTCGCGCTCCTCTTCTTCGGTCACGCGGAGTCCGACGAGGAGGTCCGCGATCTTGAAGGAGATGAAGGCCACCACGGCGGTCCAGATGAATACCAGCCCCACCGCCTTCGCTTGGATCCAGAGTTGAGCCATGATGCCCGGATAACCGCTCTTCATCGTGACCCAGTCCTGCACGGAGCCCGGTCCACCCAAGTCAGGCGAGTTGAACACCCCGGTAAGGAGCGCACCGAGTATCCCGCCGACTGCATGTACGCCGAACACGTCCAGTGCATCATCTGCCCCTAGCATTTTTTTCAGACCGTTCACACCCCACAGGCACACCAGCCCGGCAGCCGTGCCGATCACGAACGCACCCGGGATTCCGACGTTGCCGGCGGCGGGCGTGATCGCGACGAGGCCCGCAACCGCGCCTGAGGCCGCGCCGACCATGCTCGGCTTGCCCTTGAACAGCCACTCGCCGAACATCCACGAAAGCACGGCACAAGCCGTCGCGAGGTAGGTGTTCATGAACGCGAGAGCAGCCGAGCCGTTTGCTTCCAGCGCGGAGCCTGCGTTGAACCCGAACCAACCGGTCCACAGCAGCGCGGCACCGATCATGGTCATGGTCACGTTGTGCGGAGACATCGCTTCTTTTCCGATCCCGATGCGCTTGCCGACCAGAAAGGCGCCTACCAGTCCGGCGACCCCGGAGTTGATGTGCACAACCGTGCCTCCGGCGAAGTCGAGAGCACCCCATTGCCAGATGAGCCCGGCCTTTGCCGTGACTGCGTCGACGACTTTCGGATCGGTGAACGCATCCGGACCCGGGAAGAACCACACCATATGAGCAACCGGCGTATAGCTGAAGGTGAACCACAGCGTTAGAAAGATCAGGACCGCAGAAAACTTGATCCGCTCGACGGTGGCTCCCAGGATCAGGCAGCAAGTGATCGCAGCGAAGGTCGCTTGGAAAGCCACATAGACCAGCTCGGGCAGCGGTGTGTTCTTGCTGAACGTCGCTGCATTCGCGAACTCACCCTTCACCGGATCGAAGGTGCCTTTCAGAAACAGCCGCTCGGTAAGGCTCCCAAAGAAGGAGTTGCCTTCGGTGAACGCGAGGCTGTAGCCGTAGATGCACCAGAGAACGGTGATGAGCGAAAACCCGACGAACACCTGCATCAAGGTCGAGAGCATGTTCTTCGAGCGCACGAGGCCCCCGTAGAACAACGCGAGCGCGGGAACGCTCATCATGAGCACGAGCGCGGTGGAAGTGAGCATCCACGCGACGTCGCCCTTGTTGGGCGTGGGCGCTGGGGCCGGAGTGGCGCTGGGTGCGGCCGCGGGAGCGGCTGGCGCAGCGGCCGGAGCCGCCGGTTTGTCCTGGGCCATGAGCGGTGCGCACCAGCCCACGGCACCGAGCAGGGCAAAAATTGCAAAGAGCTTTCTCATCGTGATCTCCCTCAAAGCGCTTCCGCCCCGGTCTCGCCGGTGCGGATGCGGATGACTTGCTTCAGATCGAAGACGAAAATCTTGCCGTCGCCGATCTTTCCCGTGTTGGCCGATTTTTCTATGGCCTCGATCGCCTGATCGAGCATCTCGTCCTTGATCGCGGCCTCGACCTTTACTTTGGGCAGGAAATCGACCACGTATTCCGCGCCGCGATACAGCTCGGTGTGCCCTTTCTGCCTGCCGAAACCCTTGACTTCGGTGACGGTAATGCCCTGCACGCCGATCGCGGACAGAGCTTCCCGCACCTCGTCAAGCTTGAACGGCTTGATGATTGCGGTTACGAGTTTCATGACCGTGCTCCCTGTGTGGTAACGAGCTTCGAAGAGCTAGAATTTGTAGAGTCCTTGCAGCGCGATGGACGTCATGGTCTTGCTGGCGACGTTGCTGAAGTCCCTGAACACGGTATTGGTCGCCTGATCTCTGCGTCCTTCGATGCGCGCTTCGAAGCTGTTGGAGGCGAGGAAGGCACCGGTTAGGGTCACCTCCTTGTACTTCGTGCCCGTCGTGCCAAAGTGGAAGCCATCCTTGTCGTCGAACGACTCGACACGAGCCACACCGCGGAACTTCGGAGCGAACATATAGTTGACGTAGCCCGCCACGCCGGTGTACTTCGCCTTGATAGTGCCGCCGCCTACCAGAGACGTGAAGTTGTCCTGGGACACGCTTAGCAGTTCCAGACCTACGCTCAGAGGATCAATGATAGTGTAAGACGCGACAGCGTTAAGACTGGTGCGGGTGCCGTTTGTCGTTGCGGACAAGGGTTCCTGTCCGCTATACCCGGACAACGTGATCGACAACGGCTTGATTGGGTTGAGCGTCGCCCCGAGCTCCAGGGTCTTGCCTTTGTTCGCGTCGGTCAGCTGATCCCAACCGTTATTCACACCCGCAATCAGGCTGACCGTATCGCTCAACGCCCAAGTCGCGCGCACGCCGGTGTGAGTGAACGGTATGGCCCCGAATAGGATCGAGTGGGAGGCGTTGGGATTGGTCGGGCTCCAGATCACCTCGCTTCCCTGAAGGGTGACGTACTTGCCTGCGATCAAAGTGAGCGGGCCGCTTGCGTACTGCGCAAAGGCCTGGGTGACGTCGAACATGGATGTTGCGGACACCGTGGTTGGCGGGGTAGACAGAGGGTTGTTCTCCGGGAAGGAATGGATCACCTGCGCGTCCTTGCCCACGGTGATATTGACCAGGCCTCCGAAGCCCTCTTTCGGCTGTTTCGCGACGGACAGGCCGAACTGACGCAGGGCGAATGAGTTGTTCTCGACGTCGAACACTCGGGTCGAGAACGCTGCTTGATTCCTGTCCGAGTGCGTGTACATCGCGTCGATATACCCGCTCACGCTGATCCCAGACGCCTCGAGAATCTTGTCGAGAGTCGGCACCGGGGCGGGTTTGGCTTGGGCGAGCACCGTCGCCGGGGCTGCGAACAGCGCGGATACGGCAGAAGCAAGAATAAGTTTTTTCATTGTTGGACCTTTCGTTGGGTGAGTAGACCAAGCCCCTTCAGCACGGCTCGTGCCAGATTTTTTATTTCTTTCTATCAATGAGTTGGTCCGTTAGACGCCGTGCCTTGGAAACCTTCCGGCACCAGGATGATGCGCAATAAAATCTTCACGCACTGATTCTGTGCGGTCGGCCGGAACGGGGGCGAGGCGTTAGATTCACCATGCTAGACTCGACCGACGACGCACGCGCGATGTCCCGGACCCGCATACTCGATGACCTGAGCGCGAGGATCAGCGAATTCCTCGCCGCGAGCCCTGCCAAGGATGTAGAGAAGAATGTGCAGGCGCTCCTTTCGGCTGCGTTCGCCAGGCTCGATCTGGCAACGCGCGCAGAGCTCGAGATCCAGGTGAAGGTGCTCGCGCGCGCCCGCGAAAAACTCTCCGAGCTTGAAGCGCGCGTCGCCGAACTCGAGTCGAGGCTGAGCCGCAAGTAGTTCGCGATGTCCCTCGCGGTGCTCCACAGCCGTGCGCTCTCGGGACTGGACGCGCCCCAAGTCACCGTCGAGGTGCATCTCGCGAACGGCCTGCCCTCTTTCACCATCGTCGGTCTGCCGGACA
>WNGH01013146.1_pt1 | contig 15392 bp, 18 predicted proteins | sample 5400631 | NCBI WGS metagenome assembly WNGH01 (sample SAMN13153373, study PRJNA577476) | soil metagenome | isolation source: 115 cm soil or saprolite under Garry oak tree replicate 1 | place: USA:California | collected 2016-06-15
GGCTTCCCGCTTGCCGACCTCGTCGTAATACCAGCGCCACGCCTCCGGCTCGATCGGCTCGCCTACCGTCGTCATCGACTTGAAATGGTACTTGTACTTGCGCGGTTCTTGGGGACCGAGTTTCCGCAGCATCCGAATCGCCGTCGGCGCGGTGTGGAAAATGTTCACGCCCAACCGCTCGGCGATGCGCCACGGCCGCCCGGCGTCGGGATACGTCGGCACCCCTTCGTAGAGCACGCTCGTCGCCGCGTTCGCGAGCGGACCATAGACGATGTAGGAATGGCCGGTGATCCAGCCGATGTCCGCCATGCACCAGTAGATATCTTCTGGATGAATGTCGAGAATCCACTTGGACGTGGCGGTGACGTAGGCCAGATAACCCGCGATACCGTGCTGCGCGCCCTTGGGCTTACCGGTTGTGCCGCTCGAGTACATCAGGAACAGTGGCCCCTCGGACGGCAGCGCAACGGGTTCAACTTTCCGGCTCTTGTACTCCTTGAGCAGGTCGTTCACAAAGAAATCGCGACCTGGAACCATCGGCGTTTTCGCGGAATACGTTCCCGCATAACGCTGCCACACCAACACCTTGTCAACGTCTTGTCCCAGGTCTTTCGCCGTCCGCACCGCGATGTCCGCATTCGCTTTGTGATCGATCAGCGTGCCATTCCGCCAGTAGCTGTCCATCGTGATCAGCACCCGGCTGCCCGAGTCCTGAATGCGCGAGCCACACGCCTGACCGCTGAAGCCGCCAAACACTTGCGAGTGGATGATTCCCAGGCGCGCACACGCCAGCATCGTGATCGGCAGCTCCGGGACCATCGGCATATGCAGGGTGACGCGATCTCCTGCCTTGAGTCCCAAGCCGCGGAGCAGCGCGGCCACTTCATTCACGCGGTCATACAGCTCCTGATACGTGATTGTCACATCCTGCTCTGCTTCCGGTTCGGGCACGAAAATGAAGGCTGCCTTGTTCCCGTACTTCGCCAGATGGCGATCCACGCAATTGTAGGACGCATTGATCTTGCCACCGGCGAACCATTTCCAGAACGGCGCGTCGCTGGTATCGAGGACGGCGCGATATGGCTCGAACCAGGTCAGCATATCCGCATATGCCTTGAAACAGTCGGGAAAGTTGTCGAGCCCGAACTTTTCAAGGATGCGTGCGTCTCGCAGATTCGCTTGTGCCTTGAATTGCTCGGAAGGTTGATAGTACTCCTCTTCCTTCCAATGCACGGCGATCTGCGCTTCGCTGACCTCGGTTAGCTCCGGCTTGTCGATTGTCTTTGCCATGTGATTCGCCTTCGTGATTCTGGAAGAGGGTGCGGGTTGGCCGACTCGTAAAGGTATGCGCCCTGCCGAGGACGAGGTCAAGGAGCCGCGGCGGCCTTGCAATATGCGCCGCGCCGCTCGGTCTGCGGCACGGCGCGGCGTAGGGGCGTTCACGATGACTTTGACAACCGGTTGAGGAGCCGCAGCTTAGCTCTGTCCGCACTGGGGTGGCACCGGAGTCGCATAGCCGTATTGGCGCCGATTACTGGAGCCGACAGTGGAGGAAGCGATGACGATGTCCACGCACCCAACCGAAAAAGTCCTGGCCGCGCCCGAGGAGCTGGGCCTCGACTCGCGGACTGCGTTCCGCCGCGCCGCCGGCGAGCTGCTGGCGCAGCTCGAGGAAGGGACGGGACGGCTGGTCATCGACCTGTCGGGGACGCGCCAGGTCGACAGCGCGGGGCTGGGCGCGCTGATGCTGATTCAGCGCAAGGCGGCGGAGCGCCGCCTGGCGGTGTGCCTGCGGGGAGCGAATGAGGAGCTGCGTTTCCTGCTGGTACTCACCAAGCTGGACGACTTGTTCGAGCTGGAGAGCGGCGGGGCCTGAGCGCCAGCGCCGTGGACGTCGAGGGTCGCCCGCATATATTTGCCCCCCCATGCGGGCCCCCCCTTCCCCGGCGCGGCGCAAAGTACTGTTCGTCGAGGATGAGGCGGCGCTGCGGCGGACCTATGACCGATTTTTCGCCGATCGCTACGACGTCGCCTTCGCCGCGAGTGGGAGCGAGGCCCGCCGGCAGCTCGAAGAGTTCCACCCGGAAGTCCTAGTCCTCGACCTCCGCCTCCCGGACACCGACGGCGTGACCCTGCTCCAGGAGATCCGCGCCTCCCATCCCGCACTCCCCGTGATCGTGACGACCTCTTACGTGAGCATGGAGCCGCTGATCAACGTGCTCGACCTGGCGCACTCGGGGTATCTCGTCAAGCCGTTCGATATGGAAGACCTGGCCGCGCGTATCGATGCTCTCGGCTGAAGGGCTGCGACACGCCTTCGGAACAGGGGGGGGCCGCGTGGTCGCACTCGACAACGTCTCGTTCAGCCTCGAGGCGGGACAAACGCTCGCCATCTTCGGGCCGAACGGCGCCGGGAAGACGACGCTCCTCAAGGTGCTGGCGGGGCTGATCCGCCCCGACGCCGGGCGGGCCACGGTGGCTGGCGGGCGGGGAGCGATCGGCTGGATCGGCCATCAATCGCATCTCTACGGTCACCTCACCGTGCGCGAGAACCTGCTCTTCTGGGCGGCGCTGTATGCCGTACCGGCAACCATCCGCGCGACCCGAGCAGACGCGACGCTGCGCCAGCTCGGGATCGCGGACCGCGCCGAGCAGGCGGTGTGGTCGTTGTCTCGCGGGCTGGCGCAGCGCGCCGCGATCGCCAAGGCGCTCATCCACGATCCGCCGGTGCTGCTGCTGGACGAGCCGTTCACGGGGCTCGACCTCGCAGCCGCGGCGGAGTTCCGCGCGTTGCTCGCCCGGCTCCAGGGCGCCGGCCGCGTCGTCGTGTTGGCGACACACAACGTGGGCGAGGGCGTCGAGCTCGCCACCGACGTGGCATTCCAGCGGCGTGGGCGGTTCGTGCACTTCGCTCCCCGGGGCGCGCGTGGGCCGGCGCAGATCGCCGACGAGTACCGTCGCGCAGTGGGCGAGGGGGAGGCCGATGACTGACCTGCTGCGGCAGGCGTGGACCGTCGCGCGTAAGGATCTGCTGCTCGAGTTCCGGACGCGCACGGCGCTCGTGTCCGCGCTCGTGTTCACGGCACTCGTGCTCACCGTGTTCAACTTCGGACGCGATCCCACGGCCGTGGCGACGATCGACCTCGCGCCCACGATCCTGTGGGTGACGTTCACGTTCGCCGCGATGCTCGCGCTGAATCGCGCGTTCCAGCTGGAGCTCGAGAACCAGGCGCTCGAAGGCCTGCTCGTGTCGCCGCTCAGTCGCACCAGCCTGTACTGGGGCAAGCTGCTCGCCAATCTCGTGTTCGTCGCACTCGTGGAAGCCGTGGGGTTGCCGCTGTTCGTGCTGTTCTTCGACGTGCCCGTGGGTCGGGTGCTGCTCCCGCTGGTCGGCGTGATCGCGCTCGCCACGATCGGATTCGTCGCGGTGGGGACGCTGTTCAGCGCACTCGTCATCCGCACCCGCTTCGCCGAGCTGTTGCTCGTCGTGCTCCTGTTGCCGTTCCTCGTCCCGCCGCTGATCGGCGCGGTGCAGGTGACGGCGCGGCTGTTGGGTGGGCGTCCCTTGAGCGAGGCGGCGGGGTGGTTTAGGTTGCTGGCCGCCTACGATATCGGGTTCGTAGCGCTCGCCACGCTGCTCTTCCCATTCACGGTGGACGAATGAGCCTCGCGCAGACAGGTCGCCGGATCACGCTGCTCGGGCTGGTGCTGCTCGCCGGCGTGTATGTGCGGGCGCTCGCGTTCACGCCGCTCGAGCGCTTTCAGGGGCCTGCCCAAAAAATCTTCTACCTGCACGTGCCCGCCGCCTGGTCGGCGATGCTCGCCATGGGGCTGGTGGGCCTCTGCAGCATCCTCTACCTGATAGTGAAGGACGCGCGGTTCGACCGCTTCGCCGCGGCCTCCGCAGAGGTGGGGACGACCTTTTCCCTGGTGATGCTCACGACGGGGCCCATTTGGGCCAAACCGATCTGGGGCACCTGGTGGACCTGGGACGCCCGGCTCACGCTGACCCTGTTCCTCTTTTTCCTTTTTATAGGGTACCTGCTGCTGCGCGGGGCCGTAGTGGAGCCCGGCTTGCGCGCCCGCTACTCAGCCGTGCTGGGGATCTGCGGGCTGGTGCTGCTCCCCTTCATTCACTTGAGTGTGTACCTATTCCGCACGTTGCATCCCCAGCCCATCGTGCTCAAGCCGAGCGCCCCCTCGCTGCCGGGGAGCATGCTGGTGACGCTGCTGGTCTCGTTCGCTGTGTTCACGCTCTTGTATGTAGGGTTCGTGACGCAGCGGTACGCCTTGGGGCTGCTGCGCGAAGCGCAAGGCAAGGAGCATGCCTGACGTGCCCCAGAACGGCGGCTACATGGTCGCCGCCTACATCGTGACCGCGGTGATCCTGCTCGGCTATGCGGTGTCGCTGTACCGGCGGACCAACAAGCCGTGATTGAGTTTGATTCGAGCGACTGACTGGTGTTGCCTCCTGGACCGCTGTGCTCCTAGCCATCCTGCACCGCCCCCCGCCTACCCCTCCCGCTTCCCCCCGCGCAGCTCGGCGCGCGCGTCCGACAGCCGGTCCAGCCCTCCCGGCACCTGCGTCGCCCAGAGGTGCAACGCTTCGTCCGCCGCCCGCTCGTCGCCCGCCTGGAACAAGGTCTGTGCGTTGAGCCACAGCGCCTCCGCCCCGCCGCCCGCGGCGTAGGCCCGCGCGAACCGGGCTGCCGCTTCCTGCAGCAGGCCGGCGCGTCGGTACAGGTCGCCGGCGGCGACGGCGGCGTCGGGGCGCTCCTCGAGGGCGAGCGCCTGCTCGTAGGCGGCGAGGGCGTCCTTCTGGCGGAACACCATCTGGTAGGCTTCGCCGAGCAGCATCCACGCATCCGGGTTGTCCGGGAAGCGCGCCGTGCCTTCCTGAGCGGCGGCCAGCGCCCCCCATCGGTCTTCGATCGCGCGCCGCAGCCGCACGAGCGCGGGGTAGGGCTCCGCGAGGACCGGCGTGAAGCCGCAGGCGAGGCGGAGCCAGAAATCGGCGCGCCGGGGGGCGAACCGCTGGCACGCCGCGGCTCGACGCACGGCGAACCGCGCCAGCGACGAGCGCAGGGAGCGGAGCATTGCTTGATTATGGTTTTAGTGTCGGAGAGATTGCAACCACGCATGTCACAGCCGCGGCGGCACACAGTCCCCGCGCAGCCCCTCCTCGGGCGGCGCATCGTGGTGACGCGCGCACGGGAGCAGGCTGCCGATCTGGCGGAAGCACTCACGACGCTTGGCGCCGAGGTGGTGGCCGCCCCGGTGATCCGTGTCCAGCCGCTCGCCGATCTCGAGCCGCTGCGCGTCGCGCTTGCCGCCGCGCAGCGTTACGACTGGATCGTCTTTACCAGCCAGAATACCGTGCAGGTGGTGTGCGACCGGCTTCCTGCCTGGGGCCTGGTGCCCCAGGATGTGAGCCGGGCGGCCGTGGCGGCGATCGGTCCCGCGACGGCAGCGGCGCTCGCCCGACACGGCGTCACGCCGGACCTCGTCCCGGAGCAGTTCGTCGCGGAGGCCGTGGTCCACGCGATCGCGCTGCGGGGCGAGCTGCGTGGCAAGCGCATCCTGCTCCCCCGGGCGCGCGAGGCACGCGACGCGCTCCCCGACGGGTTGCGGGCCCTCGGCGCCGTCGTGGACGCGATCCCGGTGTACGAGACGGTGCGGGCGCCGGGAGACGGGAGTGGGCTCGCTGCCGAGCTGCTGGCCGGCAATATCGCTGCGGTCACCTTCACGTCGTCTTCCACGGTGCGCCACTTTGTAGAAATCGTGGGCCGCGAAGCCGCCACGTGCGGCCGGTTTGCCACGGCGGTGATCGGCCCGGTGACGGCGGCGACCGCGCGCGAGCTCGGCCTCACCGCGGCGGTCGAGGCGGTCGAGTACACGGTTCCCGGACTGGTGCGCGCGCTGGTGCAGTATTTCGGGGAAGGCGGAAGGGGGAAGCGGGAGCGGTGAGCGGCCCGCTGCGACTGGGCACGCGAGGCAGCAAGCTGGCGTTGTGGCAGGCGCAATGGGTGCAGGCGCAGCTCGCGCGCAACGAGGTGGCGGCCGAGCTCGTGATCATCACGACCCGTGGCGACGCGGAGGTCGACCGGCCGCTACACCAGCTCGAGGGGAAAGGATTCTTCACCAAGGAGATCGAGGAGGCGCTGCTCGACGGGCACATCGACGTGGCGGTGCACTCCCTCAAGGACTTGCCCACGCATCTCCCCGACGGCCTCGCGCTCGGGGCGGTGCCCGAACGGGGGGATCCCGCCGAAGCGCTGGTCACACGGGCTGACGGCGTCACGGGAATCCCCGCGCTGACGCGCGGGGCTAAGGTGGGAACGTCCAGCTTGCGGCGCGTCGCCCAGCTCCGGTATCTGCGTCCCGATCTAGAAATCCTACCGCTCCGCGGCAACGTGCCCACGCGCGTGCGGAAAGTGAAGGAAGGGCGCGACGGGCTCGACGCGGCGCTACTCGCCGGCGCGGGGCTCGAGCGGCTCGGGCTCGCGGGCCAGATCGCTGTGCGGCTCGACCCGCTCGAGGTGATGCCGGCGCCGGGGCAGGGAGCGCTGGGACTCGAGATTCGGGCCGACGACCGCACGGTCCGCGCGGCGCTGGCGCCGCTCGAGCACGCGGCCAGCGCGGGCGCCGTCGCCGCGGAGCGCAGCCTGCTCGCGGCTCTCGGGGGTGGGTGTCAGGCGCCGGTGGCGGCGTATGTCGGGGCTCGGGACTCGGGGCTCGGGGCTCGGTTGTTCGGGAGGGTCACCGCTCTCGACGGCTCCGTCCAGATCACGGCATCGGCCGACATCGTCGAGAACGATCCAGTCGCCGCGGGCGCTGCCGTAGCGGGCTTGCTCCAAGCGCAAGGCGCGTCGAGATTGCTCGGCCGATGAGCCAGTTCCCGATCCGGCGCATGCGCCGGCTGCGCCGCACCGCGGCACTCCGCCGGCTGGTCCAGGAGACGCATCTCGTCCCAGCGCAGCTGGTGTGGCCGCTGTTCGCCTGCCACGGCGAGGGCGTGCGCCGGGAGGTGCCCACGCTCCCCGGCGTGTACCAAACCTCCGTAGACGAGCTCGTCAAGGACGCCGAGCGCGCCCGCCGCCTCGGGCTCGGCGGGATCATCCTGTTCGGTCTGCCGCGGAACAAGGACGCGACCGGCTCGGAAGCTTACGACGAGCAGGGGATCGTGCAGCAGGCGGCACGCGCAGTGAAGCGGGCCGCGCCCGATCTACTCGTGGTGGGCGACGTCTGCCTGTGCGAGTACACCGATCACGGGCACTGCGGCGTGATTCAGGACGGCGAGGTCGAGAACGACGCGTCCGTCTACCTGCTCGGCAAGGTGGCGGTGACGCAGGCGCGCGCCGGGATCGACCTCGTAGCGCCGAGCGACATGATGGACGGCCGGGTGGCGGGGATCCGCAAGGCGCTCGACGCGGCGGGGTTCTCTCGCGTACCGATCATGTCGTACGCCGCCAAGATGGCCTCGGCGTTCTACGGCCCGTTCCGGGAGGCCGCCGGCTCGACGCCGCAGTTCGGCGACCGCCAGTCCTACCAGATGCAGGGCAGCAACGCCGACGAGGCGATGAAGGAGATCGAGCTCGACGTGAGCGAAGGCGCCGACATCATCCTGGTCAAGCCGGCGCTCCCGTGCCTCGACCTGATCCGGCGTGCCAAGCAGCAATTCGGCTCGCCGCTGGCGGCGTACCAGGTGAGCGGGGAGTACGCGATGATCAAGGCGGCCGCAGAGCGCGGCATGCTGGACGAGCAGCGCGCGATGTGGGAGACCCTCTACGCCATCCGCCGCGCTATCGTTCTCAGCTACTTCGCGCCGTGCGCGGCAGAACTACTCTAGAAACGTCAAGCAGAGACGTTACACAGAGACGTCACGCAAAGGCGTCACGCAGAGACGTGTTACTGACCTCTAGGTAGGAGGACGGCCTTCCAAAGGGCGGCCGCGACCGCCGCGCCGAGCAGCGGCCCGATCCAGTAGACGGCCTGGCCATTGAGGCTAACGTTGATGAGCGCCGGCCCGAAGGCGCGGGCCGGGTTCATCATGGCGCCGGTCAAGTTCCCGCCCACCAGCGCGTCCATGGCGCCGGTCAAGTTCCCGCCCACCAGCGCGTCCACGAAAATCGCCAGACCGATGCCGAACCCGCCGATCTTTGGGGCCTCCGGAGAAACGGCCGTGCCGAACACCGCGCTCACGAGAAAGAAGGTGAGGGCAGCTTCGATCCAGACGCCCTGCAGGAAGGTGACGTCGCCGGCGAGGTGGGGCGTGCCGCCGAGCGCGAGCGTCACTCCCGGGCGGGGGAGGATGCCTTTGACGAGAGCGGCGCCGACCAGCGCGCCCAGCAGCTGAGCCAGGATGTACTGGAGGGCCAACTTTCCGTCGATCTTGTTCGCGATCCACAGTCCGGTGGTCACGGCGGGATTCATATGCCCGCCGGAAATGCTCATGGTCATCGAGACGATGACCGCCATGCCGACGCCGTGTGCCAGCGCGACGCCGACGGCACCGGTCGCCCCGGCCGCCGGGCCGCCCGCGGCGAATGCCACGACGCTACCGGCGCCGAGGAACACGAACACCATTGTGCCGACGAACTCCGCCGTCAGCGGGCGCAGGTTCTGGGACATCACGGAGCGACCCCCGGAGAGAGTGAGCGGCGGCAATCTACGGGTGCCGCTACGCCCGCCGCAACACCAGCGACGCGTTGATGCCGCCGAACCCGAACGAGTTCGATACCACCACCTCTGGGGCAGCCGCGCGCCCTTCCCCCGGCAGGCAATCGAGGTCGCACGCGGGGTCGGGGCGCTCGAGGTTGATCGTGGGCGGCAGCCAGCGGCGCTGCATCGCCAGCGCGCAGATCGCCGCCTCGATCGCGCCGCTGGCGCCCAGCGCGTGCCCGTAGTAGCCCTTCGTGCCGCTCACGCTGAGCCGGTAGGCGTGTGGGCCGAACACCTGCTTGATCGCCGCCGTCTCGGTCGTGTCGTTGAGCGGCGTGGAGGAGCCGTGCGCATTCACGTACCCGACCTCGCCGGGTGCGAGCCCGCCGTCCTCGAGCGCGAGCTGGATGGCGCGCGCCGCCTGGCGGGCATCGGGGCGCGGCGCGGTCATGTGATAGGCGTCGTTCGTGAAGCCGTAGCCCACGAGCTCGGCGTAGACCTTGGCGCCGCGGGCGAGCGCGCGGTCGCGCTCCTCGAGGACGAGCACCGCCGCCCCCTCGCCCATCACGAAGCCATCCCGATCCTCGTCGAACGGACGCGACGCGTGCGCCGGGTCGTCGTTGCGGGTGCTCATCGCGCGGATCACGCTGAACGCCGCGTAGGTCATGGGCGCGAGCGGCGCCTCGGCGCCGCCCGCGAGCATCACGTCCGCCCGCCCGGCGCGGATCGTGTGGAACGCATCGCCGACGGCGATCGTGCCGGAAGCGCAGCTCATGGCGTTGGTCGAGTTGGGCCCCGTGAAGCCGAATTCGATGGCGATGTTGCAGCTGGCCGCGCCCGGGAACACGGCGAGCGCGAGCGCCGGGTCGAGGCCGCGCGGGCCCTCCTGCAGGAAGCCCTTCACCTGCGCTTCGGCGAACGCCACCCCGCCGAGCGCCGAGCCCATCATGGCGCCGATGCGGTCCGCGTCCTCGCGCGCCGCGTCGAGCTCGGCGTCGGCGACGGCGAGCCGGGCGCTCGTGACCGCCAGCTGCGAGAAGCGGTCGAGCCGCTTGGCGCGTTTCGCAGCCAGGTGGTCCTGGGGGCGGAAGTCGGGGATCTCGGCCGCGATGCGGCTGCGGAACGGAGTCGGATCGAAACGCGTGAGTTCGCGGACGGCGGACCGACGGGCGGTGAGTCCCGTCCACAGACCATCCGCGGCCGTGCCGATGGGGGTCACGGCGCCCACGCCCGTGATCACCACGCGTCGCCCTCCATTCCTCACGCGCCCTCCTTGATCCGCGGCTGAACCCGCGACTCGGCCCTGCCGCTGAAGGGGCGGGGCGCCCGTTTACGGGCAGGGCCGAGCCGCGAGTTCACTCGCGCTCATCCCGCGCCCTCCACCGCCCGTTTGATCCCCGCCAGGGTGCGGGCGGCGATCCCGTGGATGAACACCGGGCCGATCACCAGGTTCGCCGCGAGCCGGCCGATGAGTGGCCACTCCGGTCCGCGCCACTCGTGGACGATAGTGACGAGCACACCATCATTCTGGGGAGGCTCGCCCGATGTGATTCCCAGGCTGAAGCCTGGGCTCGGCGAGGCGCTGTCCTGAAGGACATTGCGCTTCAGCGCAGCGCTGTGTCGAGCCCACCCTTCAGGGTGGGAGCGAGCCTGGGAATCGAAGCGCCACACGACCTCCATTCCTCTCGTCATACCCCTCACGTGGCGATACCGGATTTCGCAGGCCGCCCGGTCGACCGTCATCTCCGACACCCACCAGGTGGGATAGCGGAGCGGGCCGAACGGGCGCCACGCGGCCATCTCGACGGTGCCGCCACCGTCGCGGCGCTCGAGCACGCGAACCCAACGGTAGTGCGCCAGGATCTCGGGCCACCGTTCGACCTCGGACGCGACCTGAAAGATGCGATCGACAGACTCACGGATCAGGATTTGATCGACGGTGCGCATGCCGCATGAGGTCAGACGTCAGACATCGGACGTCAGGTGCCGCGAAGTCTCTGACGTCTGACGTCTGATGTCTGACGGCTCCCATGAAGCCACGATGCGAAACCCAGGTCGGTATCTCGCCACCGCCTGCACGCCGGCCTCCCGCAGCATCGTGCTGAACTCTGCTCGCGTGTAGCCACGCCGCAACGACACGACGGCATCGTGCCGGGTGGTGCCGCCCATGCCGAGCGGGAACGAGGCGAGCCACACGCCCACCATCGCGACGCGTGAGCGGCGCAGGTCGGCGAGCACGACCGCCCGCCTCGCTACCCGGTTGAAGCTCGCGATCCAGCGCACGGCGACCACGCGCGGCAGATGATGCAGCACCTGGCTCGCGATCACGATGTCGACGGACCGGGGGGCGAAGGGCAGGGTGTCGCCGTCGCCCACGACGACGTCCAGGCCGTTGTCCCGCGCGAGGCGCGCCGCCGCGGGGATGACCTCGAGGCCGATGGGCGTGAGCGTGATCCCGTGCCGGCGCGCTGCCCGGGCTACCGCCCGCGGGATGTCCCCGAGGCCGGTTCCCACGTCGAGCAGTGTCCAGTGCACGTCGCGCGTTGCACCTTGCCCGTTGCACGAGTCGCGGAAGAAGGGCTCGAGGGCGTCGAGGACCGCCCGCGTCCCGCCGAACAGCGTGTTGAGGCGAGCGATGTCCCGCAGCTCATCGCGGACGGCGCCGGGCTGTGCGCGCCGGTCGTCCAGCAGCTCCCGGCCGATCATCCGCTGGAGAGGCTCGCGTAGCCGCCGCGGTAATAGAGCAACGGCTTCCGGTCGGTCACGCTGCCGCCCGTCACGACCCCAATGAACACCGTATGGTCGCCGGCCGGCGTCTCGGCTTGCTTGTCGCACTCGATGGTCGCGAGCACCCCGTCGAGCAGCGGGAGTCCCTGCTCGCTCTCCGTGTAACCGATCCCGTCGAACCGGTCCGGGTGATCGGCGGCGAAACGGCGCGAGAGGGCTTCCTGGTCGGCGGCGAGCACGTTGAGCACGAAGCGCCGGGTCGCCTGCATCGCGGGGTGCATGTCGTGGCCCCGGTCCACGCACACGAGCAGCAGGGGCGGCTCGAGCGAGACCGACGCCACGGAGCTCGCCGTCATCCCGATGGGGTGGCCGCGCGCGTCGCGTGTCGTGAGGATGGTGACGCCCGTGGCAAACCGGCCGAGAAGCTGACGGAACTGCGCGGGATCGACACCGTGCATGAGTCACCAGAGCAGTCGGGCAAGGACGCTGGGTGCGAGGACGCGACGCGCCGGGACGAAGTTCCCCGTCGCGCCGACCAGAAGATCCGCGAGGTCCGGGCGGCGCGCCAGGCGGCCGACCACCCGCTCGGCGAGCGCGGGCCAGCCCACCCCCAGCCCGATGAGCCGTTCGAGCGCCCACTTGCCGGCAAAGTGACGCCGGCGGGCGCGGACGTAGGGCTCGAGCATGGTGGCGGACATGGGTGCCCTGGCGCCGGGCGTAAGCCCGGGGATCAGGCAGTCGGCCGCCAGCTCCGCGCCGCGCAGCGCCGCGTAGATGCCTTGACCGGTGAACGGATCGAAGAAATCGGCGGCGTCGCCCACGAGCAGGGCGCCGTCCACCGCGGGCCGGCGGGCCCACTGGCCGAACGGTCCGGTGGCGAGCACGTCGCGAACGAGGCAGCGCCGCTCGAACCGCCCGGCGAGCCCCGGATATCGCTCCAGCTCGGCGAAGAAGCCGGCGCGGAAATCCTGCCGGCGCCGCCGCACTGCGGCGCGGGGCACGACGAGCGCCACGGTCGTCACTCCCCCGCCGATCGGCCCCAGGCCCACGTACCCGCGCTCGCCCACGTGCAGCTCGCCCACGCCGTCCACGCCCGCCACATTGGCGACGTGGGTGGTGAACGCGATCCGGCGCGGCGGCGACGTGCGTATCAGCCCGAGCCGCCGGGCGACCACGGAGCGCAGCCCGTCCGCTCCGATGACGACGCGAGCGTTCCACGTTTTCCGTTTCCCGTTTCCCGATCGCGCCGCAACGCCCGCCACCGCGCGGCCATCCCACACGAGGTCCTCGACCGTCGTGCCCTCATGCACAGCCGCGCCCTCGCGGACCGCGGCGCGTAGCAGGATCGTGTCGAAGATCGCGCGCGACAGCGCGAAGCTGTACGGCCGGGGCGGCACGTGGCCGTGATCGGACGCGAAGCGACCACACATCGCGACCCCGCTGGACGCGACCACCTTCATGCCGTAGAGCTTCGCGTGTGCCGCGCCCTCGATCGCCGCGAGCACGCCCCCGCCGAGCCGCTCGAGGACGGGGGTCGTGGCAGGGCTCAGGTACTCCGAGCAGGCTTTGTCACGGGGAAACCGGGCGCGGTCGAGCAACACGACGGCAGCGCCGGCGCGGGCCAGGAGCAGGGCCGTCGTCGCTCCGGCCGGGCCGCCGCCGACAACGATGACGTCCCAGTACCGGTCGGTCACACGCGCCTTGACGCGGGGCTCATGAGGCTCGGCGGGGTGTTGAAGAAGCGGGGTCGGCGTCCCCGGTCCCCATCCTGAAGGATGGGCTCGGCGCAGCACAACCCTAAAGGGTGACGCCTGTGCTTCAGCACAGTGCTAGCCGAGCCCACGCTTCAGGGTGGGAATCATCGCGCACGCGACTTCATTGGTTTTTCAGGACTTCGCCGAGCGCGGCGACGGCCGCACCCACCAGCGTCGCGGCCAGGTTCACGCCGTCGTTGTCCAGCCATCGCCAGCCCCTGGTGAGTCGCACCGGCTCGTGACATACCCTCTTTCCGCTCTCGAACCGCGCGTCGCAGGCCGGGCACTCGTACTTGGCCTGCAGCGTCGCTCCGAGCACGGAGTCGGCGAGCATGCCGACCACACCGGCAGTGACCAGCTCAGCTGACCCTGGGGCGGCGCCCCGGGGTCCGACCCATCGGGCGGTCAGCGCGATCAGGAGCGCCCCCGCCACACCGCCCGCCGTCCCCAGCGCCGTAATACCCCCCGACGCGCCGCGTGTGACCCGGGCGCCCGTCGTGATCAGGCGCGGGGCGATCGGCGAGAAGGCGCCGAGCTCGGTGGCCCAGGTGTCAGCGGTGGCGGCGGCGATCGCTCCGGCGGCCGCCGGCCAGGCGCCTAACAACGCTGCGACGGCCGCGACGCTCCCGTTCGCGATGACCTGGCGGGTAGTGCGCCGCGGCGCGCTGCGCTCGGCGAATTGCGTGAGCAGACTTCCCGACAGGAAAAAGGCGAAGAGCGGGATGAGACCGCGCCATCCGAAGCCCCAGGCGACCGCCGCCCCGACCGCGAGCGCCGCGGCGAGGCCGCCCGGGGCGAGCCAGCTCACTCGTCGAACAGCTCGCGCAGGATGCGGAGCTTCAGCTCCGCCGGCGCGCCGTGCGCGCGGCACCGGGCCCGCAGGAAATCGAGGAACAGCTTTTCGAAATCGAAGTGCTCGCCGCACGGAGGGCAATCGGCGAGGTGTTGACGGATCTCTTGCTCCACCTGAGGCGTCAGCTCGCGGTCGAGGAATTCGTACAGGTGCTCCGTGCACTCGCGGCAGTTCATGTCGAGCTTCCCTTGATGTATCCCATCCCCACAGCGTAGTCGTACAGCTTCGCTTGCAGCATGCGTCGGGCGCGGAATAACCGCGACTTCACGGTGCCCACCGGCACCTCAAGCACGCGGGCGATCTCCTCGTAGGAGAGACCCTCCACGTCGCTCAACACCACGGTCTCCCGGAATTGTTCCGGCAACGCGTCGATCGCCCGCAGGACTTCGTCATCCACGATCCGATCGAAGAACGTGCCCTGGGGGTCGTCGTCCTGCAGCTCCTCAAACACGGAAAATGGCTCGATCGCGTCCAAGTCTACCGTCTCGGGATGCCGGGTACGGCGCCGGTATTCATTAATGAAGGCGTGCCGCAGGATGGTCAGGAGCCAACCCTTGGCGTTGGTGCCCTGCTCGAACTGGTGCCAGGCGCGGTACGCTTTGAGCATCGTCTCTTGGACGAGGTCGTCGGCTTCAGCGGGGTTCCCCGTGAGGCGCAGCGCCACGCGGTACAGGCTATCGAGGTGCACCAGCGCCTCGCGCTCGAAGCTGGCCCGCTTGTCGGCGTCGGCGGCAGGAGTGGGCGTCGGGGGGGGAGTCGGGGTCGAGGCCATACCGTGACCCATAACCTGCCCGCGCCGGGCTGGGTTCCGCAATGGGGTGGGAGCGTGCTAGGTTACGCCCGCCGTGGTCCACAGCATCGTTCCTCTCGCCGTGCTCGAAGCGGTCCGCAACCTCGATACCCCAGTCGAGGACGGCCTGTCGGAATTCGCCGAAGAGCTGCTCTCCAAGCGGCTCGGCCTCTCCCACACCGTGGCCATGCAGCTCGCCCAGTACGAAGCGATGGTGCGGCGCGACGCGCGCGCCGACCCGGCGCACGTCGAGGCCTTGCTCCGGCTGGTCGGCCGCCGGCCCGACGCCGACCTTGTGTTCGCCGATGCGGGGCGGCGCGCGGCCCGGCGCGCCGTGCGCCGGCTGTCCGTGGCGTCGCGGCTCGCGGCCCGGGCCGCGCCGCGCCTGCTGGGGTACGGTGTCGCGCGGCGCGCGGCGCGCGCCGTGTTCGGTGGGGAGCTGCGGCGCGAGGGCGGCGTGCCCGTGGCACGGGTGGGCGATTCCATCGCCGTGAACGCGACCCCGGACGGCGCCGCGTGCGCGTTGTACGGCACCGGCTTCGCGGAGCTGCTGCGCCTGCTGGTGGGCCTGGAGGGCGCGATGCTCCACACCACGTGCCGCGCCACC
>WNGH01008820.1_pt1 | contig 15391 bp, 17 predicted proteins | sample 5400631 | NCBI WGS metagenome assembly WNGH01 (sample SAMN13153373, study PRJNA577476) | soil metagenome | isolation source: 115 cm soil or saprolite under Garry oak tree replicate 1 | place: USA:California | collected 2016-06-15
ATGTTAGCGGGCGCGCGATCGCAATCGGGGAGGGTCAATGAACGTGTCGCCTTCCATGAGAAGGCCGGTCGGAGTCAAGTGGGTTCTGCCCAAGATTAGGAATAAGTGACGAAGATTTGGGAACGGCTCTATCTCGGCAACCTTAACGATGCAGAGCAATTGGTATGTTCCAACCCGCAACGTATCACAACCGTCGTTTCGCTCTGCCGGGAACAGGCCGTTCACCGAGCTCCGAAAATCACTTACATCCACATCCCAATCCCAGACTCGCGCCCGATCTCTGCGCAAAAGTTCGAGGACATTATGTTCGCGATGGCGATAGGCATCCGGCGAGGGAACCTGCTGGTGCATTGCCTTGCGGGCATGAGTCGGTCGCCAATCCTGATTGCTGCATGGCTACATCGTTGTGGCTATACGGGAATCGACAAAGCATTATCCGAGATCGCGGAGCTACGGGATCTCGCTCCCTCTCACACATTGCTGAGAAGCGTAAAGGACCTACTGAGCAAATGAAAAAGGCAGTGGCGGAATTACCGGGTGAAGAAGTCGCCTCTCTAACTGGCGAAAAATTGTTGTTTACATCAACAACGGCAATGGTTCATGGCCTTAGTGAGCCTTCCTGGGCGGCTCGCTGGAGAGTTGCGCCTAAGTGCGGATTAACTTGGCTTATATAACTCTCTAGCATGTATTCCGAAACTAAGGCATCTTGCCTATTGACAGACGCTGCGGCTGGAGGCACTATTCATGCGTTTTATTAAACGCTTTCACGAGGAGCGCCCTGATGAAACCGCGTGCTTCCGCTCTCACCTGCCGCAACCATTCCCCATTCCCATTACCAATTTTCCTCGTCACATGCCTGCTCACGGGCGGCGCGCTCGCCCAAACTGCGTTCGTTCGCGTGAATCAGGTTGGCTATGTTGCTGGAGCAGCCAAACGCGCATACCTGATGGCGTCGGCAGCAGAGACCGGCGCCACGTTTGTAATCAAGAACTCGAGCGGTTCAACGGTGTTCGGACCTGCAGCGATTGGCGCAAAACTTGGATCCTGGAGCAGGGGCTATCCGGATCTCAACGCGCTGGACTTTGACAGTTTCACGACTGCGGGAACGTATTCGATCAGCGTAAGCGGACCGATCGCCGCCTCGTCGCCGAGTTTCAAGGTCGACACGGCTGCGAACGTTTATACCGGCACGCTGTCGAACAGTTTGTTCTATTACCAGAATGAACGGGACGGTCCGAACTTCATCAGCACGGCGTTGCGCACCGCCGCGGGCCACCTGAACGATCAGAGCGCGAAGGTTTACGTGACGCCGAATGTCAATAATAACGGGCGCTTCTCGGGCGACCTCACCCCGGCAACGCTGAACGGCACACAGCCGGCCATCGATGGTGCTGGCGGATGGTGGGATGCGGGCGATTATATGAAATTCGTCCATACTCATACGTACACGGTCGCGATGATGCTGGTGGGAGTTCGGGATTTCCCGAACCAGATGGGCGCTAGCGGAGTTACGCAGAATGGGTTGCACTGGCCGGACGAGGCGAAGTTCGGGCTCGACTGGCTGCAGGAGATGTGGGACGATACGAATCAAATCCTGTACTACCAGATGGCGATTGGGAACGGCAATGCGCAAACCATCAGCGATCATGACATCTGGCGACTGCCGCAGGCCGACGATACTTACGCCGGGTGCAGTTCGTTGTATCGGTACATTTGCCATCGCCCGGTGTTCGTGAACCCGGCAGCGGTATCGTCAGGGAAAATCGGTACGCACGCGCCGATCAGCCCAAACCTCGCCGGTCGGCTGGCGGCCGACTTTGCGCTCTGCTATCACATTTATCAGACGAGCAATCCCACGTACGCGAACCAGTGCTTGCTTTCCGCAGAGCACATTTTTGATCTGGCCAACACTGCTCCAAGTGGCAATTTGCTGACGGCGATTCCTTTCAGCTTTTATCCCGAGACGGAGTGGCGGGATGACCTCGAGCTGGGGGCAACAGAGCTCTATTTCGCCGTGCAAGGATGTGGCACCACTTGTCCGGTCGCGCTGCATCCAGCGTCGTACTACCTGCAGCAGGCGGCGCACTGGGCGAATGCATATATCACGGGGCCCGGAGATGCGGCAGACACGCTGAATCTTTATGACGTCACCGGTCTGGCGCATTTCGAGTTATACCGCGCTTTAGCCCTCGCCGGCAATCCGAATGGCACTGGGCTGGAAACGAATCAAACTGCCTTGGTGGCGGACCTGGTGAAGCAGTTGAACAAAGCCGTTGCCCAAAGCGCGACCGATCCATTTGGATTCGGATTCACCTGGGCTGCCTACGACACGACCTCGCACGGCGGCGGACTTTCCATGATGGCAGCGGAATGCAATTACCTGGTCTCGCTTGGTGCGAATTGCACGTTGAATAACAGTACCTCCCCAGCAGTGTATGCCAACCGGCAGTTGGCGAATGTGTTGGGAGCGAACGCCTGGGGAACATCGTTGATCGTGAACGATGGCACGACTTTCCCCCTATGCATGCAGCATCAGGTCACGAATCTGGTTCCGATGCCGCCGAACGGGCCGCCATTCCTATCGGGTGCCGCGGTAGAAGGTCCGAACTCTGCTGCCGCCAAAGGAACTCTGACTGGAATGATTGCTTGTCCGCCGAATGGGGGAGATGTCTTCGCGCAGTTCAACGGAAAGGCTGTGTACAAGGACTTCGTGCAGTCGTACTCGACGGTAGAACCTGCCATTGATCTGACGGCGTCGTCCTTCCTGGCGTTTTCGTGGCAGATGGCGGGAGCGCCATCGGGAACTCCGTAGCCTGAAACCCTGGAGCGGACTTCTTTGGGACGGCGGGGTCGGCGATTTAAGGAAGAGGTCACGGGTCCGCTCTACCTGCGGTACGGAGTGTAAATGAAAGACGCTTCTTGCATCCATCGCCTGTGGGTGTTGAAAAAGTCCATTGGACTAAACCGCTGCGCGGTATGAGCTAGGGCAACTTGAAGTTACTTTGCGGCAAGTCCTCTTTTGTGGGCTTCTGGCTCAACAACCCACCGGGCGCGAGCAGCAATTTGTGGACGGGGAAACGCCGAGTTGTTCAAGAACTCGGCTTCTTGGTCGTCTTCAACGGTCGTACGTTTGCTCAGATTAGGGCGGCTGGCGACGCAACCACGCTGGGCGTTTCTGATGGTGCGACGGCAGTCTCATCAGCACGCCACGTAGGATTCCCAGCCAGGACGATTATCTTTCTCGACCAAGAGGAAGGCGGACGGGACTCCCAGAGCAGCGCGCTTATCTTCACGCTTGGGCAGACGCCGTGCGATCCGCAGGGTTTAGAGCGGGCGTGTACTGTTCCGGCATCGCTTTCAAGGAAGGCTCGGGTGCCACCGTCATCACCGCCGAGGACATTCGACAAAACGCGCGTGGAAGACAGTTGGCGTACTGGGTGACCAACGATTCGTGCCCACCATCGCCGGGTTGTGAGTTACGGAGTAAGTCCCCGAACCCTGCTGCTAGCGGCGTGTCCTTTGCGGATGTCTGGCAGTTTGCGCAGTCCCCGCGCAGTTCGCAAGCGGCTGCCCCGCGAACTACAGCAACGATGGAAACTGTTACCCTCCTGGTGGCGAAGCTGAGCGATTGCGCCCGCCCTTTGGCGCGGCTCCGTCAACTGTTGCAAAATCGCGATTTCAGTGCGCCGGGATAAACCGGCCTGACGTAGAGGATGAAAGAGCCTTACGAGAAAGGAGTAGCGATCCGCTCGGCCTCGAGTCTTGCGCTGCTACGAGCTCCTAGCTCAGTCCGGCGTAGTCGAAGACCCCAGACACGCCTAGAAACTTCAAGCACGAGAACCGGAAGACCTTAGAATTACCGAGCGGGCGCCCATGTCTGAAACGTCGGCAAGCCCCAGATGATGATGATCGACGATGTGTAGCGGCAAAACTGGTCAACATTGCACAGTCTCTCCATAGATCTCTAGCTACTGCATTCCGCCAAAGCAGCCCGACGCACCCAAGCTAGCGAAAGCCGAAGAAAACTGGAAACTCTGGATGGAGCGGCTGCAGTTTCAGAGTCCGACCGTCACTGCATCCTCGCCGTGGAGTCGTCCGTGTTCGAGACGTGTTTCTGAATTCTCTCAAACACATTCTTAACAACTCGATCACACCGCACGGCATGAAAATTGAATGCTTCTTTCCTTTCCGTGCCAGCACGCGCGTAAAGACTCTTGCGTAGCAACGCCCGCGCTCGATGGAGGCGGACCTTGACATTTTCTTCGGTGATTTCGAGAACATCTGCGGCATCGGTCGTGCTCATGTCCTCTACGTCGCGCAGCATGAAGATGGTTCGGTAAGCGTCCGGCAGATTTTTGACCGCTTCTTCCAGCAACCTGCGAACCTCCGAGTTTGACGCTTGCTGTTCTGGATCGGGCGCCAAAGAGGCAAACCTATCCATGGGGTCTCCCTCCCGTTCTGACATTGGTTCCAACTCCTGATATCGGTTTCCGCGATGTTGTCGCGCTAAAGCTTCGTGCACCGCGATGCGTGTCAGCCAGGTGGAAAACTTCGCCCTCCCGGCAAACTGGTCCAGATGTTCGTACGCGCGCACGTAGGCGTCCTGCATTACGTCCTCAGCTTCACCATCATTGCGCAGAATAGCCCGAGCCACGCGGTAGAGGCGCTGATTGTGACGGCGCATGACGATTTCAAACATCCCCGTCTCGCCCGCCATCACTCGGGTCACAACTTCTTCGTCAGTTAAGCGCTCTTGCGAGGTGGCCACTTCCGCTGGGTTGACCATACAAACCCTCCATATGATGGAGTCACGACAGCAATAAAGGTTACAGATCACACCGCAGCAGTCCAGGCAGAGAAATGGGCGTGTCGACCCCGTAACCGATTCGCTCCTGCCAACTCCATTCTCTTGGACGAGGCACGCATGAACAAGGGATTTGATTCACGATTGGACCATAGTTGGTGGGTACTGCGGATCGGACTTGGCGTCGGACCGTTCCTGGCAGGCCTCGACAAATACTTCAACCTCTTAACCAATTGGACGGGGTACATCAGTCCGCTCGCCCTCAAGATATTGCCGCTCAGCGGACAAACCTTCATGCACGTCGTCGGTGTCATTGAGATGATTGTGGGACTGGCGATTCTGACCAAGTGGACGCGGGTGGGCGCATACGTTGCTTCCGCATGGCTGGTCGTTATCGCCCTTAACCTGGTCTCGACGGGAACGTTCTTTGACATTGCGGTGCGAGACGTAGAGATGGCCTTGGCGGCTTTTGTGCTGGCGCGCATGACAGAGGTTCGGAGCGACGCTCTCCACAGCGAGGCACCAAACGAACGGACTGCACAAACGATTGCTGCTGCTTGATGCGAGCGCTCGCACAGGAATTGTGACACCGGCAACGCAGGCAATGATTTCCAAAGGCGCGTTTTGGATTGTGAGAACAGATGCAAACCATACTTGAAGCCCAGTCGCCAGCCAATACCAGCCCGCAGGAACTGATGAAAGAAATGTTGGTGCGTCTCGGCGAGGACCCGGAGCGGGATGACCTGCTGCACACTCCCGAACGCATGGAACGTTCGCTCCACTATCTGACCAAAGGCAACCAGGAGAACCCAGAGGAGGTTCTGCTGGGCGCGATGTTCGATGTGGCTTACGACGAGATGGTGATCGTCAAGGATATTGAGATGTCTAGTCTCTGTGAACACCACCTTCTGCCATTTTTCGGCAAGGTCCACGTCGCCTATATTCCGCGTGGGAAAGTGATTGGGCTCAGTAAAGTGCTCGCCTGGTGGACGTATTTGCGCGTCGATTGCAGGTGCAGGAGCATCTCACCACACAGATTGCTGAAGCGATTGAGAGTGTGCTCAACGCGCTAGGCGTCGGGGTGGTCATTGAAGCGAGACATCTGTGCATGATGATACGGGGAGCCATGCTGGGTGCGTTCCGTGAGAAAGAAACACGGGACGAGTTTCTCTCGCTTATTCAAGCAAAACCCAGTGTGTTCTAGCTTGGACACTAGCAACTTGGTCAGTGGATTCACTGCGGACCGAGCTTCAACGGGATCATCTATATGTCTTGCTATTCGCATTCAGAAGATGGGCCTTCACGAACCTTAATGGAGTTTGAACTAAATGCACTTAATCGTTGATTCCGGAACACATCACGGGCCTCTCTCCTCCGCATTGGCAAGGACGTTTCGAGGAAAGCTCTGTGATGTCATGTTGCGGGATCGCAGCGTGGCGACCTTCGAAAAAAATCAAGTAATTTACGATGTGGGAGACGAAAACCAGACGTTTTTCTTCCTTCAGAAGGGGTTCGTGAAGGTCGGATCACGGAAGATGGCCGTGAACTCATCTACAATGTCCGCAAAGCTGGAGATGTTGTGGGAGAGCTCTGTGCTTCCGGACAGCAGCGTCAGGAGCGCGCGGTCGCGCTTGAACGAACCGAGGTCATCGCTGTGCCTCTCGACGAGATTCTCGAGATCGTGCAGACGAACAGACATCTCTTACATTACAGGAACTCGTGCAGATGTTTTGCGAGGCTCTGTCAGAGGCCTACGATCAACTGATCAACTGAATACATTAGCTTCTAGTGACACTGTCCATCGGCTAGTTAGTTAGAGTGCTTTTGAGACTCCCGACGCAGCTGGGCCGCATGTCGTGAATCATTATGATTCTTGCTTCAGCCTTGGTCTTACCGCGCAAGAACAGGGGGATGTGGTCGAATACATGAAGTCACTGCCGCGGCAAAAATAAACGCGACTTCTGAGGCTCGTCTGAACACGAAAGCGCAATGCTTGCTTTAGCGGATTACAAGCTGGGCTAGCTCAGCTTGCCAGCTCTGAGAGGACGTGCGGCGCAACCTCCAGAACCTCCCGAACTACTGCATCAATATCGGTTTTCTTTGTGAGGTGATTCACGATGCAGGCGCGAAGGCAGAACTTCCCCCTCAATTCGGCGTTCGAGAGATACACTTTCCCACGCGCGACAACGCGTTTGAGTAAGGCCAGATTGAAACGATTGAGCGTCTCTTCGGAAGCGCCTTTGTTCAGGAGGTGGCGGAAGCAAACTGCGCTTAGCTCCACTGGACCAAGAAGCTCAAGCAAAGCAGAGCCTTCGATCGCCACCGCCAGGCGTTGAGCATGATCTAGGTCTTGCTGGATGGCGGCACGGAAAGCGCGCAACCCGTGGTAGCGCAGCGAGAGCCAGATCTTTAAGGCGCGGAAGCGACGGGAAAGCTCGATCGACTCTTCGAAAAACGCGAAGCCTTCAACCGGATCGGAGCTGAGTTGTTTCGCATAGTTCCCCGTATAAGTAAAAGTACTGTGTGCCGAGCCGACATCTCTATAGAGCAGGCACCCGCAATCGAGGGGCTGGTATAGCCATTTATGCGGATCGAGGGAAAGTGAATCCGCCAGAGCTAGGCCATCGAACTTTTCGGGCGCTGCAATCGCAGCGAGGGCCCCGTAGGCACCATCTACATGCATCCAGAGATCATGGGAGCGGGCAATGGCTGCGATTTCTCGCAGCGGATCGATGGAGCCTGTGTTAACTGTCCCCGCCGATGCGATTACTGCAATTGGCTCCCGGCCTTGCGACTCGTCCTGCTGAATCGCTCGCTCCAATAGCGACGGGACCATGCGGTAGGAACCGTCGCATGGGACGTAATGCAGGTTTTCACGCCCGATTCCAAGCATTGCCACGGCTTTGGGCACGGCCATGTGCACTTGCTCGGAGGCGTAGATCACTCCCGCCTTCCTATCATAGAGACCTTGCTCATTGGCAGGAGTTTTCTTCTCGCGCGCCATGGCCAACCCCATGAGGTTAGCGGCGGAACCTCCACTGGTCAGCGTTCCAACGAAACCGTGGCACCCGACTGCTTCTGACAGCCAGCGAACAACAGTGCGCTCGACGGTGACACCCGCTGGCGAAGACCGCCAGGCCGTGATGTTCTGGTTCAGAATTGATCCTAAAAGGTCGCCAAGCGCGCCAATTGGCTCTCCCGATCCTTGAACGTATCCGAAGAAGCGACCGTTCTGAGCCCGCGATTTTCCAATAACATCAGTAAGTGCGGCAAAAGCCTGATCGCCCATGCCGCGCTCCGGGAGATCCAGGTCGAAGAGGCGCTCGCTTTCTTCACCAGTTGTCTGGGGAAACGTGGAACGTGCGTCCAGAGTGCGCAAATATCCAGCACAGAGGCCGACGATGTTAGCGGCCAAACGGTGAAAGTCTTCGGTGGAAATTTCAAGCGCGTTCATGCTGTGCTGAATTTAATCACAGACAGACACAATAGTCACAATGTCACATGGACCGAGACTCCAGGTCATGTCGGGCATTGTCTCCCAGGCGCAAGGCAATAATGCGACCGAACAAGCTCGTACTCATTCATTCGAGATGGAATAGTTCCCGGAGTAGGCACGCCCTTTGTGGTATTTGAAGTAGTCGCCCTGCTCCTGACCTTGGTGGTAAAACAGGAACAAGACTTTGGCCCAGGATTGCATCGAAAAGTGCTTTGGGAGCCACACGCCAGGGGCTACGGGCGCTTTCTCCAATTCGAAATGTGTACCTGGTTCGGCTCTCGCAAGGAGAGCCGAGAATCATTATCTCTTCATACGTTTTGCTTCCGCTGTTCCCCCGGTCTCGTTCAAAGTAGTCAACTTGAGGCGCGGTATCACCGTCCCGCTGGTTCGGCTCGACCGAGCGCTGAATGATCGCATTGACATTGTTCTGAGCTACAGTCCAGCCGGGCAATGCGAGGATTAGTACCAACAGCGGGTGCAACATCGATGATCAACTCCAGTAACGGTCAGAAGGCCCGACCCAGCGACGTCGGATTGAAATTATCCCCAATAGCTCCGGGAAGTTCCAGGTTTGCGAGCGCCGCGTGTTCTGTCCGAGTGGAGGTCGGTCGACTCGCGCAAGAAGCGTCGTCTTCCGTAATTCTCTCAATTGGAATGTATCAATTTGATATTATATCGTTCCACGATAGTATTCGACAAAGATTTGAGTGATTTCCTAACTCGCCTACAACCCGTGGCTTGCGGCACAATCAGACGACGAGCTAGTGGGAGGAAATCTTTACCCCTCGACTTTATCCGCAACTGCATCTAAGCATTTGGAAGAATGATGATCCGAATCATCACGATCGAGCGAGAATATGGATCGGGCGCGGCTCAGATCGCCGAAAATCTTGCTGCCCAACTGGGTTGGAAACTCTGGGATCAACTTCTCACACAAGAGATCGTCCGCCTCGCACACTGTGAGCAGTTCGGGGAATTGCATTGAGGGCTGATAGACCTCGGCCGGGCACTTCATGTCCAGAGCTTCGTGAGGACGTTCGTTGTTGAAAATCTCGATAAAGTCATCGAACCTGGCCTGCTGTTGAAGGAAGTTTAAACCGGCCGGCTTGGTGGTTTCTTTTTTCAAGGTGAGATGCATGCGTTCATGGCGGCAATTTTGCTGCGGATGGCCAGGTTTGATGCGTTCAATGCCAATACCCAGCCTGAGCCACCAGACCGCGAGTTTGCGTGGGCGGAAGCGAAGGGAACGCCGTTATCGCTACGAATGTTAGAAGGCAAGCCGCGCTCTTTAAAAAGCCTCTCAAACACAAGAGTTGCGCAAAGACAGAACAACGCCTGGGTCACGAGAAGACGCTACGGTGCTTCAGAGGACTGCGTACCCTTGGGATTCCATTTTCCAGGAGGAAAAAATCTAAATTTGAGACTTCGTTCGCGGCGGCTCTCTTCTTCCAAGTGCCGCGAGCGCGCCTTCAGCAAATCATTAATCGACACCAGACCTAGAAATTTTCTCGTGGCACGTTCCAGCACAGGCATTCGCGTGCAGCCCTTTTCAACCATGCGATATACGACCACTCGCAGCGGCTCGTCTGGATAGGCCTCAACCGCACTGGCTCGCACTAGATCACCGATCGGCCATCCCAGGGCTGCGTCCCCATTCTGCTCCATCCGCTGGCTTATATCCCCGCGCGTCACCACACCGACAAGCTGTCCTTCTGCGTTCACGACCGGCAGCAAACGCTGCTCCTGCCGGTGATCCACCCGCAACGAGTGCCAGATCTCGCCTAGCGTACTCGCAGCTGGCAGTACCACAACCTTCGTTCGCATGACCTCGTGTACAAAAAGAATTTCCAGCGGATCAACGGCATACTCGCGGCTGAGGTGGTAGCCGCGCCGGGCAACTTTCTCGGTCAAGATGGACCGCTTCAGCGTCAAGACTGTGAAACCGTGAGCGATGACGCTACCTACCAGCAAGGGCAAAAACACATTCGCGTCGTGCGTCAGCTCAAAGGCAAAAACAATACTGGTGAACGGAGCGCGCATTGTGCCGCCAAGAATGGCACCCATGCTGATCAGTGGCCAGAAACCTGCGCCTTCGTTGGGAAGAAACATGGCTTCGAGGCCGCCGAGCGCCCCACCCATCATCAGCAGCGGCGCTAGAACGCCGCCCGATGTGCCGGAGCCGAGCGATACCGCCCAGATGAACCACTTGACGAGCAGGACTCCGAGAATCACTCGTGTGGTGACGCTTCCCTGAAGCAAGGCGCCAATCGTGTCGTAACCTACGCCCAGTGCTTGCGGGAAAACCAGGCCTCCCAAACCGATGGCCAGCCCTCCGATTGCGGGCCACCACATCCAGTGGATCTTCAGCCGCTGGAAAGCGTCCTCAGCCGCATACACGGATAGGGTGAGCAGGGCCGATAGGGCTCCCGCCAGAAGACCGACGAGGGCGCATCCGAGCAGTCCCTTTGGTCCAATGAATAATGGGTGAACCGGCACGGGAAACAACGGCCCGAACCCCAAGATATATCTTCGTACGACCGCAGCCATTGCACTTGCTAATGCCACCGGAATCAGGCTTCGCGGTTTCCATTCAAAAAGTAGCAGCTCGACGGCCAGCAGTACCGCAGCCACCGGCGCCGCAAAGGTTGCGGACATCCCGCCGGCAGCTCCGGCCACCAGTAGTGTTTTGCGCTCCGCGCTAGTCAGGTGAAACAGCTGGGCGATCATCGAGCCCACCGCGCCGCCCGTCATGATAATCGGACCTTCCGCGCCGAACGGACCGCCGGAGCCGATCGAGATTGCCGAAGAGATTGGTTTGAGAAGGGCGACTTTCGGTTCTATCCGACTACCGTTTAGCAGAATGGACTCGATCGCCTCGGGTATGCCGTGACCTCGGATGCGCTCGGAACCTCGCCATGACACCGATGATTAGTGCGCCAGCGATGGGAACGAAAACGCTGTATATACCGAGATGGCTACCTGCCGGCGAAACCATCGCGGTGCTCCACCGGCCAAAATAGAACAAATTGGTGAATAACCCGATTAAACGGAGCAACGCTAATGCGACAAATGCGCAGATCACTCCAATCACCGTGGCCAATAAGGAAATCGGAACGACTCGCCACGTGGTTGTGAAATCTCCCAACTCATCGTTGCGGTCCTTCATGTTTGGCACCGTCTCGTTGTCCCGCAACGCTGATTTGCTATTCTTGCTCACGATTTTCTTGCGCGCCTCCTCGTGTGGTCATACTGTGGGTTCTTGTTCGCTCTTCGAGATTTCGGTTTGCGTCCCAGAACCGCATCAAGTGCATTAACCAGTGCGGCCCTCCGGCGCGCAATTCCGGAAGCCGTTGCCGGGCAACCCGTTCAAGAATTCTTTTTCCACGCGGAAGCAGCTTCACCAGGGCGTATCGTCGGTCATCCAGGCTTCGGCTCGTACCCATTTTGGTATTTCTGGCGAAATATCAAATGAGCCAAACTCCGCACAAAAGGCTAGGTGCCGGTCTCCGGGCCGGTCTTTGAAGCCACGGACTGGCAGAAAAGTTCTGAAAATCATCCGCCGGGCTCCTAGCAAGAAGGTTCGAAAATCGTCCTCTCGCGCCGACCATCTTTTCACAATAGCTTAAAAAGCTCGCCGGAACTCCGGCTTCAATATCACAACGAAACAGCAATCGATATGTTTATTTACATCAAACTAGTTTAATTATATCGTTTAACATATCAGCCGGCGAAGGTCGTCGGGCGCTTCGCGGGATTTCATCGCGAGCTTTGTCGAGAAGCGTTTGGCGGGAGAACCGCTGCCCGCCGTACCGAAAGCCTGGGGGCGATCACGCGTGAGTGATGCACGGATGGGTCATTCTGTCGGGCGTACACCCCGAGGGCGCCGCAAAGCCGGAGGACTGGGACGACCTTCACGACCTTGGCCGCCGTGGACAAAGGTCATCGATGACGGCGATTAGCAGGATGGTAGCGGCGCAGCTTCGTCAACAATCACGAACTTGGCATCGCAAGCACTTCGACGCCTAGGCTCGCCAGGCCGATATCCTCAATTGAAGAAAGTCCACTGACGGCAACGGCGCCCACCACCTCGCCGTGATTCCGGACCGGGATCCCACCGCCCCAGCCAACGAATCTCGGATCACCGTAGTAGGCGATATCATGGCCTTTCTCCGGATGCCTGACTTTTTCTCCGATCTCCTGGGTTGGCTTACCCGCCCGGGCTGCGGTCCACGCCTTGTTCATGGCAATGGTTATCGAAGAGACAGAAGCACCATCCATGCGAGCAAAACATATCAGCTCGCCGTGCGAATCGGCCACCGCCACGACGACAGCTTTCTTCATCTGCGAAGCCTTTTCAACGATGAGATCGACCACACGCTTTGCCTCGGAGTAGTCAATCGTTGGAATGGTTCTCATGGGTGGAAGCTTAGCAGAGGCTGCCAGAAGAGGCGCAATCGAAACACATCAGTTGAGGCTATTTGTACCGGAGCAGATTCCCCTCCGCAGAGAAACAAAAATATCCGGGCCGGATAATCATTCCCGGCCCGGAGGGATGACACTTCAGAAGACCACCTTCAACCCGAACTGAACCAACCTTGGATTGTTGACCGTGTTCGTCACTTGGCCGAAGGTCGAACTAGTCACAGTTCCGTTCGGCGGCCCGAACTGAGGATGGTTGAAGATGTTGAAGAACTCTGCCCGGAACTCCACCGCAAGTCTTTCCATGATCGTGGTCCGCTTGAATACGGCAAAGTCAAAATTGACGACGCCTTGCTGCCGGAGCGTAGCATCTACGCGACGACGCCTTGCTGCCGGAGCGTAGCATCTACGCGAGGTTCGTTACCAAAGGCCCAGGGATTGTTTGGTGTATTAACGGAGCCGTTGTTTCCGCTGGGCGCGGTAAAGCAAGCCGTATTGAACCACTCCGTAACTCTGGCAACTGCGCTTCCAGATACGTTCTTATCGCAGCCCGGAATGTAGTCGGGCCGGAGCGAACCGATCCCTAGCCCCGCACCCGTGAGTGCGTCAGAGCCACCCCAACTGATCTTCACAGGGAAACCACGCTGGAAGGTGGTGATGCCGTCCAATCCCCAGCCAGAGACGAATCCGTTGGCAAAACCGTTTGCACCGGACAGGAATCTCTTGCCGTGTCCGAAAGGAAGATCAAGCACGTAGCTGACTACCAGGCGCTGCGGAACGTCTTGCGAGGAGAGTGAACGCTCTCCTTTCAGATTATTCCAGTCCTGAATGCCTCCCACTCCTCCTGTGGTCCCACCTTCCAACCATGAGGTTAGAGTGTCGGTGTTGGACATCAGTTTGGAGTTGGTGTAGGACACCAGCATGGTCCCGCCGCCCTGGAATCGCCGTGTCACGGTGGCCTGCAGGGCGTTGTAATTACTGCTGCAGCAACCGTAACCGTTGAGGTTCAAACCGGCATACTGCGGAAATGGCCGGTCAAGCTGGCCCTGGATCAGACCCGCCGGCCCAAGACCGCCAGGAAGATTCTGGCTGAAGGGGTAGACGGCCACCGGTTGAGCAATAGCCACGGTCTGACCCGCGGCAAACTGGCTGGCTGCCTGAGCAATGAACCTATCGGGAATCTGGTTGACATTGGTGTTGAACTGCTCCAGATGCACACCATGAGACCCGGCGTACGCGACGTCGGCAAAAAAACCGCCGGGCAGTTGGCGCTGGATGTCTAAATTGTATTGCTCCAGATATCCGTACTTCTGCACGGTATATCCCGTAGCCGAGAAGTTATTTTGGTTCAAAATGTACTGAGAGACGTTGGGTTGCGGGTTGCGGCCTGGTACGGCCGTCAGATTATTCGCGCCGCCAGCTGCTTGATTGAATGGTCCCGCACCGAGGCAGACAAGAGTGCCGCCGCCGAGGGTGGGCTCAGAGCAAGTATTGGCGTCAAGGGTTCCAGAGGGAGATACGCCGTGGTCGTTGCTGGAGAAGAAGTTCGAAGTGGCGCTGCTGACGGGATCTACGTAGGGGTTGGTTCCGAACGACACATAGTTCGGAATGAAGAATATTCCGTAACCGCCACGAATTACGGTTTTGGAGTCGACTGCATACGCGAATCCAAGCCGCGGTAAGAACTCCTTCTTCGAGAGCGGCAGGTTGTTGCGACTGTGATTGACGCCCGTCTTGACCAGGAAGAGATCACCCGGGCACGGACTTCCCGCCACGCCGCTGCATCCAGTCACGGAGGCATTGGTGGCGCTCGGGTTAAAGTACGTCATCTTATCGAAGCGTTCTGACCAGGGCCCTTGCAGCTCGTAGCGTGCGCCAATGTTCAAGGTCAGTTTGTTAGTCACGTGCCACGTATCACCGAAGTAGAAGCCGCGATATGTCTGTTTTCCTGAGACCGGGCCCGAAATGACCAGGGACCCGGTAGTCTGATTGCCGAATGCGGCGCCTTGCCCGTTACCGTATCCGAGCAGGAAGTCGGCAAAATCCTCGCCGTTACCAGCCCCTTTGCCCGTCAGGTTGCCAGCCCCGATTGTGTTGGGGGTGGCGGAAGTCCAAGCTCCGCCAAAGGAGATCAAACCGCCGCCGGTATTGGTTTGCAGATAATTATCGTACCCCTCTTCGAGTTGCATACCCCAAACGTAGGTATGGTGCCCACGGATCATAGTCATCTGGGGCGAAATATTGAACTGCGTGTTGTAGTCTGAGATCGCGCTTTGTCCCTGGCTGCAACCGACCAACGCGTCGTTTTGGCCGAAGCAAGGGGTCAGAGGAGTGCGCTCGATGTTGGGAACTAGCGCGTTGTAAGCGCTTGGCCAGCCCTCTTTTGACACGTCGAAGCCGCTATTGACAGGAGTGCGGAGGTAAATGAAACGGCTGATGCTGGCGTTAAGGTTGAAGATGGTAGTGGGGTTGATTGCATAGTTATAGCCCAGCGCCACGCTTTTGCTCTTCGTATTTTCAGCGCAACGGTCTTTGCAAAGGCCAGTGCCGAAGGGATCCTGCGCCAAGCTCAGCAACTTCCAGTAGGCAAAACGGCCGAACAGGGTCTGTTTGCCGTTAATGGTTTGGTCGACGCGCGCGATGTAAGCATCGGTATCGCCGCCGGTGCTGGC
>WNGH01003326.1_pt1 | contig 15389 bp, 16 predicted proteins | sample 5400631 | NCBI WGS metagenome assembly WNGH01 (sample SAMN13153373, study PRJNA577476) | soil metagenome | isolation source: 115 cm soil or saprolite under Garry oak tree replicate 1 | place: USA:California | collected 2016-06-15
CTCAAAGTGAGAGATTTTTTCACGTATTCTGGGCCTCCCTCAATCTCTCAATGAGGGAAAGGCAGTTTTCTCTCAGTCTGGACCACTTATGAAATTGACCCATATCATGTCCAATTTTTTTTGAACCATATTGTGTCCGCCTCGTTCTTACGAGACAACAACGTTGGTCCCGCTTCCTGCCAAGACTAATCGTTGTTACCTACTGAAAAAACGAAATTGGAAGCCATGATTAGCATCATGGGTATGAGTACGATACATCCCACTCAGGCTCTCATCGTAGCACTCCAAATTGCTCATGCATATTCATCGGGGAACGACGGCCAGCGCGAGGCCGCCCAGGCAGACCAAGACTCATATCCATGAGGGTGCTCTGGAAGAATGGTGCCATTCAGCTCAGCTTCATCCGGTTCGTTTTCGTGAAAGAACGCACGCCATTTCATCAGTTCCTCTTCGCTCATCGGCCATGTCTGGTCCGGCCCCTCTCCATAGCGGCTTTGGACACGCTTCCGTTGCGTTTGTGGGTCAATAGGCAAATAAATCACTTGGCTTTTCGCTCCTATCTGCCTGGCGATCCATCTCAGAGACGACCGTTCATCTTTGCTCCAAAATCCGAAATCCAGGATGACGTTGGTCTGAAGCTGAAGAGCACGCAGAGCTATCCGGATCAGACGACCTTCTAAGACATCTCTTACTGCCGGATCATTTCTTCCAAATAACGCCTTCATCCACTCATCAGGGGTAAACCGCAAGGCAGAGGCTTCCACTTCTAATTGCCTGGCTCTTGTTGTCTTGCCAGCCCCTGGAAGTCCCACCAAGAGATACAAGATTGCAGGTTCTTTCATATCTGCATTATGGCACACTGAGATGTGACCCGAAACCCCAAAGCCGAATACATGTGGGGAGGGGAAAGAGCTCGTCCGGTTACTGGATCTGTTCCATCAGCATATCATCTCGACTCATAGCGGTCAGGGGCCGACCCTGGTAGTCCGAGGTGGAATGCTCTGTATGATGCACCTCGACTCGCACTGCATCATGCTTGAGAGTGAGCACGCAACGGGCGGTGTGCAGAGCGCCAACAAGATCGCGATGGGAGGTAATGCGGGTCACAATCTGCCCAGAGGCAGCACGCGCAATCACCACGAGACCAGTTGGAGCGGGGTTAGCATTTTTTGCCGCCATTTCACTACTGCTCCCTTCGCGCGCTCGCTGCCAACTGCTCTTCCAGTACCACCATCCGGGCGAAAGCTTCGACCAGAGCTGCACGCAGTTCTGGATCAGTCAGCACACTTCCTGCGGCCAATTTTCCGTAGAGGCGATCAATCTCACGCTGCTTTTGTCGTAACTCGGCGTCCTTCTTCCCAAGCGCCTGTTTCATCTCTTCAAGTCGCCGACGTAAAGCGGCAGTGACCTGATCCTTTGTCCGATCAGGAGATGGTGTTGTTGGCGTGTGTAATCGCCCCTGTTCTGCTTCTTCGATGGCTTGTACCAGATCAGGATGGCTCCGCAGGAACACGACAGAAACTCCCGCACGTTTGGCAACTGCTGCTTTCGTGACGGGTTTGCCTTCTTGTTGGAGCAGCATGAGTGCTTCAAAGGCCGTTCGCCTCTTTCGTTCAGACTTCGCCTGGGCATTTTTGCGACACTGCTCACTTCTGGTTTGTCTGGCTGTTGTGGATACGCCCATCCCAGAAGCCCTCCTCTTTGATCGTTTTGATGACCTTTTCAGCATGAACCAGTTCCTGCTCGTGCTTTTGCCGTGCTCGCGTGTAGGCAGGATTGGCTCGCAATGCTTCCACCGTAATCAGTAAGTTCGTGGCTTTGTTCTCCCAGACTGGCAGATGTCGTTTGTTGGCATGGAGCTTGGGGCAGGTGGGACAATGGGGCGAGTCAGGACAGCCATCGTGCATTGGCAAATGCACACAGTTGCCAATACCATCAGGGAGTGGAGACACATACAACTTGCCCACTTTGTTCTCGACCCATCCGCCATCAGCTTCGCCCTCCTGCAGAGCCAATTGTACCTGAGATGTCATCATTTCAGTGGCATACGTCTGTTGCTTTTTGACTCGATAGGTATCATATTTGGCCTTGAGACTGCTCAGATAGACCTTTACGTACTTTTCCGTCATGGAAAGGCTCTTGTGTCCGAGAAACTCTTTGACCGTGTAAATATCGACTCCTTGCTCGATCATATCTGTGGCTATCGAATGCCTAAACTGATGAGGTGTTATCAGGTAGGGGTGATCTTCATGCTTGAGGTGGGGAGCCAGTTTCTTGAGGGCACGTTGGATCAGCTCACGGGTAAGGATTCCCTTCTCTGTCCGAAACAGGTAATGTGCCTCAAAGTGGTCTGGAAGCTGCTTGACTCGCTGTTGCTGACGACGAATGGCATCAATTACCCCATCGCTGGCACGAGTAGGGATACGGTGTTCGCGCCCCATTTTTGTGTTGGTGGAATCAATGCAAATCCACCAGTAGCCATCTGAATCCTGGTCGAGGCATCCCTTCTTGCCGCGCTCATCAGGTGCTTTGAGATGGGCCAGGTCCTCAAAACGCATGCCAGTATGACGCAAGATAAGTAGTGCATCCCAGAATACTGGTGCAAGGATGGAGGGCTCCTGGCCCTCTTTTATCGCTTTCTCGGCCTGCTCCAACAGAGGATCAAACTGATCAAGGACATCAGGAGGAATGGGGCGTGGAAGTGCTTCTGGTCGAGGAGGAATATCTTCTTCCCAAATCAGAAAGCGAGGAGGCCTGGGGCCAGCCCATGCAGGAGAGGTGGTCATGTACTCGAACATCGTTTTTGCTGTACGAAGCCCTTTGCTAAGTTGTATGGGGCTCAACTGACTCATCGCAGGAAGCAATGCCTCAATATGATGTCTTTGCAAGGTTCCTACGTGGATATCGGATGGAAGCAATGCCAGCACTGAGTTTAGGTGATACAAGGCTCTCTGAAAGGTCCCAGCTTCCCATTGTGTGAGTCGCAGACGGAAGTAGCGTTTGACCTGCTCCCGCAGTACAGGATTGTCAATCTTGGAGAAGTTTACTTCATAGGTAGCAGGTGACACATGCTTTGGGTAATCGTGTTTGAAGCGCCGGATATCCCACACGTCCTTTGTTAGCTCTTCATCGATGTCAATGGCAGGTTCTACGGCAAGATGTGGGGGAAGATGGTGTTTTCTAATGGGTACGCCCAGTGATTCCAGTTCTGCCACAAAACGCTCGTTTTTGATGGCTCTTTGCCAGGGACAAGGATCTTTGTATCCAGCTCGTCGGCAAATCTCTGCTCCAGATATGGTGCGATTCTCTGGATGCTGGACAACCTCTAGTAATCGTTGCTGCCATCTTGGCAAATCATTTGGGGAGCGCTTAACCCCAAGGGTTCGGATTGCAGCCACAAAGCGCTCATCTTTCATTGCCTCATACCAGAGGGTATTTCCAGAATATCCAGCTAATCGGCAAATCTTAGCTATTGAAGCATACCGATACTCCTCGTGCTGAAGAACTTCAAGCAGTCGTTGTTGAGATTGTGTCCACGTTCCCTCAGCAATGAGTCGCTCAGTCGGCAAGAAAGAAATGCGCTCTTCATGATTCTGTACTACTGCGCTGGCTGGCATGAGTTGCTCTCCTCTTCTGCTGATATCTCTCGTAAGCATGTTTGCGATCTTCATTAGTCAAATGCGTGTAGGTTTGCATTGTCGTCACGACACTCGCATGTCCCAGCCGCTCCTGTACAAATTTCCAGTCTACAGGCTCACCACCTTGCAGATAGGAACGGACGAGGGATGTAGCGTGTGTATGTCTCAAAACGTGAGGATGCAAGGGTACGCCTGATTTCTGGGAGTAATGCTGGAAGACCTTCTCCACTGCGGCAACACTAAGCGCAGTTCCATAGGTTGACCGCCCTTCACGGCTCTTTGCCTCTTTTTTGAGCACGATCCAGAGGTGGTCGGTGCAAGGATTTGCTTCAATCCAGACCTCGGTAATATACACATCGAGCAGACCCAACACATCGGTCGACAAATGGACAAAGCGATCATTGCCATATCCAGCCTTGGCCCGTGCCCCATTCTCATTGTTTGGGCGAAAACGAATATGAACGCCTTGTTTGCCAAATTCGAGGTCTTCCATTCTCATACCAAGTATCTCCCCGATGCGGAATCCTCCCTCTTTGAGCATGAGGCACAACAGACGATCACGGAATCCGGGAGGATCATCGTTCGGGTTCTTCCCCATATGAATGCTCTCAATGAAGGTCTGGAAATCTTGCTCTGATACGATAGGAGGGAGTTTGCTTGGTTCTTTGAGCTTTAACTCCATGCGTTGGACCACCGCTCGCCCTCGGCGTGTGTGCGCCAGCAGGTCACGCTCTGTGAGCCATTTGCCTCTAGGAACGTCTACATAGCGGACGGGGGATTCCACAAGCTTGCCCCGACGCACGAAGAAGTAGTAGAAGGCTCCAACTGCCTGGAGAATCAGATTCACACTCACCGCCGTCAGAGGGCTGGGTTGGTGAATGACGGAAACGGTAGAGGCATCCCGGTAAGGATTGCAAAGCCAGATCACGAATTCGGTAAGGTCTGCTGGCGTTGCTTCCAGCACGCTCAGGTTTCGTTGCCAGAGAAAGCGGTAGTACCACAACAACCGAGAACAATATGCTTTCATCGTAGCCGGAGCACGGTTCGTCGCAGCTTTCCAATCGAGAAACTCTTTGACATCAGGAATGAAATCATACCTGCCGTCAATCAGGTAATACATCCGTCCTCGGTCTGGCACGTCAGCTGCTATCATTCTGAGCGGCTCGCTTGCCTTATCCACGTGACCACCTCCGCACACATTCTTTTCGTTTCTTCACTGTTGCTAGGGCTTCTAAAGAATATGATACTGACGGGACCAAATCTCTTTGAGGAAGGACGCTGGTATCGTTTTTCTTAGAGGGATTTTATCTCTAAAGAACTGAGAGGACCGGATATGCCTCATAATTCCTAAGCAGGTGATTAGACATATGCCGAACACCACAAAACAACCCGTGAATGAAACGGCCGAGGAGACCTCCGGGAAATTAGTGGACCGCTTGGTTGATCAACCAACGACAGATGATCTCTTAGGCTTTGAAGATTTTGCTATCTCTGTCGCAAAAAACATCAACTCTGTCGCAGAAAACATCAACAATAAGAACACGAAAATAACGATGGGTATATATGGCGAATGGGGAAGCGGTAAAACTAGCTTTTTGCAGATGATAGAAAAGCATCTCGAAAAAGATATCAAGCCTATCTGGTTTAAGGCCTGGGAATATGACGAAGAAGATCACCTCTGGGTGGCATTACTAAAGACAATTCTTGATCAGACCAAGCAGAGGGCAGACTGGTATCCAAAAGTTCGGGTTGGGCTAAGCCATCTACTGGCTAATTCCAGATTACGTGCTGCAGTTATCAAGGTAGGATCTATACTCCTCAGGTTCGCTTTGTTTTTTATCGGTATCGTTATACTCCTTGGTTTGAATAGTGGGCAAATTGTAGATTTTCTAAAGACAAATAATTCAGTACTACCTACAAGTTTTCAGTCTTTCATCGTCAAAATCCTTGGGTTCGCAGCCGCATTCCCGTTTTTAAGTAGTTTGTTCGGCTTTGTTAAAGAGAGTCTTAACGTCAAGGTTACAAAAACTGGAGACACACCAGGTTATCGGAATCCCGCTTTTTTGGATGAGTTCAAGACATTTCGGGAAAACATCAATCAACTTAAGCCAAGAAAACCACTTGTCGTTATCATCGATGACTTAGATAGATGCTCGCCGGAGAAAACCATACAAGTGCTAGAAGTAATCGTAGCTTTTCAGGATAGCAAGGATTTTGTATTTTTATTAGCTCTAGATAGAAAAATGATAGAAGTATCTATTGCTGCCAAGTATAAGGAGATGATGACTCTAGATAATGATCAAAATGGACTTCTTCGCAAAAGGATTTTATTTTATGAATGCTACATGGAAAAGATATTCCAACAGTCTATTTTTCTGCCATTACTATCTAAGTTTAAAATTGAGAATTTTGTGACAAATTTGAGTTGTGATGGGGATATCAAGCAATGCGCAAGTATTTTCGCTGCCGGAATACCACCTAATCCACGTAAGATCAAGTGTATCCTGAGGGCTTTCCTGTTTATACGTGATGTTGTAAAAGGTGATGAGGAGATTAAACCTTCTCTTTTAGCGAAGCTCATAGTAATCAAATATCAATTCCCTGATGTGTTTGAAGCAATTGCCGAAAGGCCTTCTCTGCTAGAAGAATTGGAAAAATACTTCCGCAACAAACAGGCTGGAGATGAGCCCTTAAGCAAGCAAGTAGAACAATACGTTGCTGATTATCCAGAACTTGGCCGGATGCTCATTGAAGGCGATGATACCTTTATTGAAGCCAAACTTTGCCGTTACATTGCGTTGACTTGCGCTGCGGGATAGTATTCACTCAAATGGTAGGCCGATTTGTACTTTCTGTGCTGCTGTTGCCTCATGGCTGACATTGGAGCTAAGCCATGCGTACGACTAGAACCATAAACTTTGACGAATCACAGCCGCGATTACGCCGAAACGGCTGGCTCTACTGAAATGAGCTTGATGCTGTTTGGGGGTTCACTGTTGATTCTGTGAAAGTTGCCACTGCTGGTAGCAATACTGGTACTGCTGCTGGTACATGGGTTAGTGGGTGTGGTGATGTTTAGGATAAGCCAGAAGTATATGGATATGCTCCTGCGTGCAGGGTAACAGGTGAGGACAAACAGCATGCCCACAGGCCGAACTACAGCGCAGTTCGGCCTGTGGGCATGCTGTTTGTCCTAAAATAGTGACATTTGCTGTGGTGGCTCTTCTTTTTTGGCTGGGGCAGAGGGAACAGCGGGTTTGGTGCTGGCTTCGGTGGCCTGACGTTCGGCCTCGGCGAGGACGAGGGGAATTTTTTTGAAGTCTTCGCGGAGCATGATTTTGTAGCTTTCGGTACGCAGGGCAGCAGCCGGATGGAACATGGGTATGCAAATATAGCCGTCTTTTTTACGGGCGCGACCATGGATGGCAGAAATTTTTTCGCCAGCGAAGAATTTGGACATAGAGATGCGCCCTAAGGTGACGATGACCAGGGGTTGAATGGCCGCGATCTGCCTATCAAGGTAGTCGTTGCAGGCCGTGATTTCTGGCGGGAGTGGGTCACGATTTTCGGGGGGACGACATTTGACGACATTGGTAATGAAGACGTCTTCACGTTTGAGGCCAATGCCTTGGAGGAGTTCTGCCAGGAGTTGTCCAGAGGGGCCGACAAATGGGCGTCCCTGTTTGTCTTCGTAGAAGCCGGGACCTTCGCCGATGAAGAGGAGTTTGGCGCGTGGATTGCCTTCACCGGGAACAGCATGGGTGCGGCCTTTACAGAGGTCACATTTTGTGCAGGTGGAGACCTCGGCGGCTATTTCTTTAAGTGTCTCCTCTGAGGACATGGTTTTTCTACCTCTTTCTAGAAAATATAGAGTTTAGGGCGGGTTTTCGGAATATGCGGAGTATCGCGTAAGGGCCTTAGGTAGTGCCTGTTGTATCCTGATAGCCGCGAAGGTGAGGGATGTTAACCCCGCACCTCCCACGGGCGGCCACGAGGGCCCCCACCACCCATCTCCACCACCCCCGCCCCTACGCGATACTCCACATTTGGAGTCCCTGTTTGCTTACCAGCGGCGGTCGGGTGGGCGGTTGCCGAAGCCAGTGTCACGACGTGGGCCACGATTGGGGCCGCTAGGGCCGCCACCAGTGCCGGGTCCCATAGGACGGCGTTGACCGAAGTTACCACCACGGTCGTTGCCATAGCCGCTGGAGCGATTGCCACTGCCATAGCCCCCACGGTCGCGATTACCACCGTAGCCGCCCCGGTCGTTACCGTAGCTGCCAGGGCCACGACTGGGTGCTATGTTGTCGCGGTCGCGACCGCCGCTAAAGCCGCCGGAGCGTCCAGGGCCACCACGGCTGGGGCCGCGACTGGGTCCACGATCGCTATCCATTTCGGCCTGACTGGGCAATTCACCACTGAGAGCGGCACGCCGTGAAAGATTAATGCGTCCCTGGGGATCGACTTCGATGACCATGACAGTGATCTCGTCGCCAACGGAGACAACGTCTTCGGGTCGACTGACCTGATAGTCAGCCAATTGTGAGGTGCGCACAAGGCCCTCTTTGCCGGGGAGAATTTCGACGAAGCAACCGAAATCGACCAGGCGACGAACGGTACCGGTGTAGATGCGTCCAACCTCGACCTCTTCGGTGAGAGCGCGTACAGCATCCATGGCAAGCTGCATTGCATCGCCGGAGTTGGCCGAGATGTTGACGGTACCATCGTCATCGATGTCGAGCTTGGCACCGCTCTCTTCCTGAATCTTGCGGATAGTTTTGCCACCTGGACCGATGACGGCACCGATCTTGTCGGGATTGATCTTGATGGACTGGATACGTGGAGCATAGTCGGACAACTCTTCGCGGGGAGCGTCGATAGTGTCGAGCATTTTTTCCATGATGAACATACGACCTTCACGGGCCTGCTCCAGGGCTTTGGCCATGATTTCGTAGGTGATGCCCTTGACCTTAATGTCCATTTGTAGAGCGGTGACCCCATCGGCGGTACCGGCTACTTTGAAGTCCATGTCACCGAGGGCATCTTCGATGCCCTGGATGTCGCTAAGGACGGCCCATTTGCCTAGACGCTCGCCTTCGCCGGTGATAAGGCCCATGGCGACACCAGCCACGGGGGCATGAATGGGAACGCCTGCATCCATAAGGGCCAGGGTCGTACCGCAGACGGAGCCCATCGAGGTGGAGCCATTGGACGAAAGAACGTCGGAGACAGCACGGATAGTGTAAGGAAACTCTTCGGCTGAGGGAATGACGGCGGCGACGGCTCGTTCGGCCAGGGCACCGTGTCCGATCTCGCGGCGACCGGGGCCACGCAAAGGCTTACTTTCGCCAGTAGAGAAGGGTGGGAAGTTATAGTGGTGCATAAAGCGTTTGCTCTCGCTAGAGCCTAGGCCATCGAGAACCTGCTCTTCACCAGGAGAACCCAGGGTAACGACGCTGAGAACCTGTGTCTGCCCACGAGTAAAGATGGCTGAACCATGTGTGCGTGGCAGCAAGCCAACTTCACAAGCAATGGGACGGATGGTTTTGAGATCGCGTCCGTCGGGACGGATGCCCTTATCGAGAATGTTGTTACGAACGTAAGCTTTTAGCTCTTTTTCGTAAAAGGTCATCATATCTTTGAGGCGATCAGGATACTCAGTACCCATGGTATTGATCAGCTCTTCCTGTACCTTGCTCAGGGCGGCGGAACGCTCGGTTTTATTAGGATGGTTGACGGCGGCATCAAAACGTGGACGAGCAAACTCAGCCACCCTGCTCTGCAAAGCAGCGTCAACGGGGGAAGGAATGAAGGGTCGCTTGGCTCTGTTAACCGCTTGGGTCAGCTTTTCCTGCATTTTGATGATGTCTTGCAGGGCATCCTGGCCGAAGCGCACAGCTTCGAGCATTAGGTTTTCAGGTAGCTCTTTGGCACCAGCTTCGACCATCATGACCGCATCGGCGGTGCCGGCGATAGCAAGGTCGAGACGGCTGTGTTCCATTTGCGACTCAAAGGGGTTAACGACGAGCTGACCGTCAATGTAGCCAACGCGCACGGCACCTGCAGGACCAGAGAAAGGAATATCCGAGATGCTCAGTGCTGCTGATGCACCCACAATACCAAGGATATCGGGGTCATTTTCCTGATCAACAGAGAGGACGGTGATCACAATCTGCACATCGTTGCGGTAGCCTTTGGGGAAAAGAGGACGAATTGGACGGTCAGCGAGACGACAGGCGAGGATAGCATGTTCTGAGGCGCGACCCTCGCGCTTGATAAAGCCGCCGGGAATTTTACCTGCGGCATACATGCGCTCTTCTACATCAACGGTTAAAGGGAAAAAGTCTATGCCTTCCCGAGGCTCATTGCTACCAACTACGGTTGCCAGGATGACGGTTTCGCCATAGCGCACCAATACTGCGCCACTGGCCTGTTCTGCCACTCGTCCGGTCTCAATGCTCATGACACGGCCACCAATGACAGCTTCTTGACGGTGAATCATAATTCCTCCGACTACTACGTAGGGGTTTACTAAACGTGAGTACTTCCCCATACATGGTTACTGCTTTAAAATTCCCAGGAGTTCCTACCCTTTGCGCACAATTCCCTGGGGTTTCTCAATCTTTTTTCTTCACTTGATGAGTGGTAAGTTCAGGTGGGTGAAAGCCGCGCTCCACCCGTGGGACGCGATAAATCGGGTTCCCTACAATGTCGTGTATCCCATACTAATTTGCGGGATGCTTTCTATCTCTCGTCTGCTTCCGTTCTTTATTTCACTATGGATTCGTATCACAAATCTGTTTCGCAATATTCCTTCAAAACGTTGCACGATGAGTGCAGGGGCAATCTACTGATGGTTGCCCATGGAGAACGTGGAGAGGCGGTCGGTCCTTGGGACAGAAATAGGTATTCCTTTGTCCTGGCGGCACAGGCCAATCTTGCGCCGACCGCGTCCATCAAAAGTACGGAACTAGTGGCGCAAGCCAAGCCTGGCGATAAGGGCGCGGTAGCGCTCTGGACTCTTCTTACTCAGGTAGGCAAGCAGACGTCTGCGCTGCCCAACCAGCATCATAAGGCCACGGCGTGAGTGTAGATCATGCTTATGTACCTTGAGATGTTCTGTGAGTTGGTTGATACGCCGGGTAAGCAGTGAGACCTGTACCTCTGGCGAACCAGTATCGCTTTCATGTATACGGGAATCCGCAATGGTTTCCGTTTTTTCTTCGAGTGTCAATGCCACGCTAGTAATTCACCTGCCTTTCAAGACGTGTGCAAGCATATGGATTTCTTTCTCAGAAGCTATTTGTATGCAAAGATGGGAAAGAAACTACTTGCTGCATTATAACATGAGCAGTGTAGGGGCGCAATCCATTGTGCCCCTACATTGCATAATATTACTTGATGGTAACTTTTGCGCCGACCTCAGCCAATTTGGCGGCGATCTTCTCAGCCTCTTCTTTGGAGACGGCTTCTTTGATAGGTTTGGGAGCCTCGTCGACAACGGCTTTGGCTTCTTTGAGACCTAGACCGGTGAGTTCGCGCACAACTTTGATGACGTTGATCTTGTTGGGGCCAATCTCGGTGAGAATAGCGTCGAATTCGGTCTTCTCTTCAACGGGTGCAACGGCGACGGTTTCAGCGGCGGGTGCTGCTGGCCCGGCTGCGGCAGCAGCTACGGGTGCTGCGCTGACGCCCCAACGCTCCTGAAGGGCTTTCGTCAATTTTACGAGGTCAAGTACGTTCAATTGCTCAATTTCAGCAATAAGGCTGTCTACGGACATTGGTATGTGTTCCTTCCATTGTTTACTTGTTTGATTGCTTCATCCCTCATCTAGCTTTCAGGCCAGATGCTCTTAAAATTACTCTTGAGCAGGTGCGCCGCCTAGCTGGTCGGCGTGTGCTTGTAAGACATAACAGAGATCGCGCAATGGTGCGGTCAATAAACCATAAGTACTGGCAAGCGGGCCTTGAATAGTGCCGACAACCTGTGCTTTGGCATAATTTTTACCGCCGGGCATTTTGGCCATATCTTCAATCTGCTCAGCAGTCAAGGTATGTCCACCAAGGATACCGGATTTAAGTACCGCTACCTTTGAGGTGTGGATGTAGTCGGTCACTGCTTTGGCAGCAACTACTTCGTCGTCGTAGCCTAAAGCAACGGCAGTCTGACCATTGAAGATGCTCTTGTCGAGTGCTGTCATGTTATTACGCTCACTAGCAATGCGTAAGAGCGTGTTTTTAGCGATCTGGAACTCTAACTTTGCGGCACGCATTTTACCGCGGAGTTCGTTCATGTCTTTGACAGTGAGTCCCTGGGTTTGTACCAGAATAGCCACGGTAGCGCGGCTCAGCTTCTCAGTCAATTCATCGATTTTCTCTGCCTTGGCCTGTGTTGGCATGAATGCTCCTCCCTCCTTTCCTGGGATTTTAAACTGCCATTTTCGAGATTATGAGCAATAAAAATGGCCTTCGCGAAAGTACCGAAGACCAAGGGTATCTATAAGATAGTGACAGACAGACCTATGAACGCCCTGCTCGGAACGTTAACTGCCTGTTCAATCTAATCCTCGGCAAGCTGACACAGATGTCATTTCGATGCTCTTAGGCATACTTGCTGTCTTCGGCTGAGAATATTCTGTTGATTAAGGTTTCAGAGCCAGGGCTGATGGCACATCCAAGCGAATACCGGGCGACATAGTGGACGAAAGAACGATGCTTTTAACATAGGTACCTTTCGCGCCAGTCGGACGCGCACGGACAACAGCGTCCATGACGGATGTCAAATTGGTCATCAAAGCGTCTTCGCTGAATGACGCCTTCCCTGCTGGAATGTGCAACAGAGCTGTCTTATCGACTCTGAACTCTACACGGCCAGCTTTGACCTCTGCAATAGTTTTGGCGAGGTCGAAGGTAATTGTACCAGCTTTGGGGCTGGGCATCAAGCCACGGGGGCCAAGTTTCTTACCGAGCCTACCGACTTTACCCATGACATCGGGTGTAGCGATGGCGACATCGAAACCGAACCAGTCGCCTTCGATTTGCTTGACGAGGTCATCAAGACCGACAAAGTCAGCACCAGCTGCTTCGGCTTCGTTGGCTTTCTCGCCTTGGGCGAAGACCAGAACTTTGACCTGTTTACCCGTGCCAGCTGGCAACATAGCGACACCGCGTACCATCTGGTCGGCATGACGCGGATCAACGCCTAGCTTCATATGAACTTCGATAGTGGGATCGAATTTGACGTAATTAATCTTTTTGAGGAGTGAAACAGCTTCTTGAGGCTGGTAGAGCCTAGTTGGTTCTACCTGTTTGAGTGCCTCCATGTACTTCTTGCCATGTTTTGGCATTATCTTTTTGCCCTCCTTGTGGCAGGATAACCGCAGTAACTTACGGGCAATCCTTGATGAACTACATTGAATCTTAACTAATGGTGATACCCATGCTGCGTGCTGTGCCTTCGACGGTGCGCTCAGCACTCTCGATATCGAGGACGTTGAGGTCTTTCATCTTGAGTTCAGCAATTTCACGCAATTGAGCGCGGGTAATCGAACCAACTTTACTTTTATTGGGGGTAGCAGAGCCTTTGTCAACGCCTGCCGCCTTCTTTAAGAGGTCCGGTACTGGCGGTGTTTTGGTAATGAATGTGAACGAGCGATCCTCGTAGATAGTGATTTCCGCTGGAATGATCGTGCCGATCTGATCCTGAGTACGGGCATTGTATTCCTTACAGAACGCCATGATGTTGACGCCTTGTGGACCCAATGCGGTACCGATGGGTGGTGCAGGATTGGCCTTGCCAGCTGGTATCTGTAGACGAACTACTGCTTTCACGCGTTTTGCCATGTTGTTTCAAACTCCTCAAAGATGCCTAGTTAAGGGATTAGATTTTCTCAACCTGGAGAAAATCGAGAATTACAGGGGTCTCACGCCCGAAGAATGAGACGAGCACGGTAACTTTGTTGCGGTCCATGTTAATATCGCTGACCGTGCCAATAAATTCAGTGAATGGGCCATCGATGACGCGCACGCTCTGACCTTTGGAGAAGCTAATTTTGGCCTTGGGCTTATCCGTCTCTTTAGTGACCTGCTTAAGGATAGACTTGATCTCGTGCTCTTGCAGGGGAACGGGACGGGTACCAGAACCGACAAAGCTTGTGACACCGGGAGTATTGCGTACAACATACCAGGCTTCATCGCTCATAATCATCTCCACCAGTACGTAGCCGGGGAAGACTTTGCGTTGTACTGTGCGCCGTTGACCTTGTTTAATTTCTACTTCCTCTTCCATAGGGACGATGATGCGGAAGATTTTGTCACGCATATCCATAGAGGCGATACGTGCTTCAAGGTGGCTCTTCACTTTATTTTCGTAACCTGAGTAGGTATGGATGGCATACCATGCCCGTTCACCGCTGCCAGAACTCGAGTTCTGTGCAATGGTGTCACGAGGTGATACGCTTGAGCTTCCTGTCTCAGTATTGGTATTGTCGGTATGCTCAGTAACCACGGTGTTTTCCTTCATGCTTTCTGGGTCATGTGCCTAATGACCAATATGGGTAAGCAGGAAGTAGAGATATTGAAGTCCCAGGTCTACTACCCATAAGACGAGACCAACAGCACCTGATAGGAGGATGACCACGATGGTCATGGTTCGAGCTTCGCTAAAAGAGGGCCACGTCACTTTATGGCGCAATTCATAATATGCGTCAAGGATGAAACGAATATAACGATTAGTACGTAAGCGAATCTGCCAATCAGCTGGGCCTTTGCTCTGGCTTTTGGTTTCACGCCGCACAGGTTTGCTCTCCTGAACTTTGCGCTCTTCGCGCTCAGGTGCTACAGCCTTCGCGGGTTTGTCCTGAGCTTTGCGTTCTTCGCGTTCAGGTGCTACAGCCTTCGCGGGCTTGTCCTGCTCACTGCCATTCTTACGAGCCGATGATACAAGCATCTGGCCCTGGCGAGGTCGGCTACGTGCTGCACCCTGATGAGCGTTTTTCTTCTTGTCGGCCATTTTGTTTGCCACGTTCAACCTTTCCCGATCAGTAGTGACCGTACCCTATTATCTACTTGGTCTCGCGATGGGCTGTATGCACGCGACAGGTAGGACAAAACTTCTTAAATTCTAACCGCTCTGGATTATTTCTTTTATTTTTCGAGGTGGTATAGTTTCTCTGCCTACAGGTATTGCAAGCCAGAGTAACTACTATACGGTTTTCTTTACCTTTATTTGCCATGAATTTCTGCCTTTCGGACGACCGCAAGGGTCGTCCCTACTATATACGAGGTATGATTCCTTGAGCAGTTCATAAGGGTTATCAATAGATTATACCATATGAACAGTCAGGATGACCGATTGTTTAGCCGTTGCCCCAACAATGGGATTGAGTTGTAGGGGCCGCACGCAGTGCCCCAATTCATTGCGCCCACTTCCTTCGGGGTGGCTGCACAACCAGTGGCGTAGGCAGAGGGCGCAATGAATTGCGCTTCTACAACTCTTTCAAAGTTCGGAACGGCGTTGCGAAACTTAGTTCTCGACTTTGGTGCAGACGCCAGCGCCCACGGTGCGACCGCCTTCGCGGATGGCGAAGTGGACGCCCTCTTCCATGGCCACCGGCTGGATGAGTTCCACCGTCATCTCGATGTTATCGCCCGGCATGACCATCTCCACCCCTTCGGGCAGCTTGATGGCTCCCGTCACATCGGTGGTGCGCACATAGAACTGCGGTCGATAGCCGTTGAAGAAGGGGGTGT
>WNGH01003330.1_pt1 | contig 15385 bp, 13 predicted proteins | sample 5400631 | NCBI WGS metagenome assembly WNGH01 (sample SAMN13153373, study PRJNA577476) | soil metagenome | isolation source: 115 cm soil or saprolite under Garry oak tree replicate 1 | place: USA:California | collected 2016-06-15
CGCTATCAGAGCCGCCTCCTCAACTTCGTGAACCGGACGATCGGCGACCGCGAGCGCGCCGAAGACCTCGTGCAGGAAGTCTTCATCCGGGTGTTCCGGCACCTGCACCGCTTCGACCAGACCAAGAAGTTCTCGACGTGGATCTACACGATCGCCTCGAACCTCGCGAAGAACGAGCTGCGCAACCGCAGCCGTAACCCGCTGGTGCTCTTCCAGACGATCAAGAAGAACTGGGAGAGCGACCACCGGCCACTGCAGTTCGAGGACACGAGCGCCCGGCCCGACGACCTGTACCGCAAGCGGTTCCTCAAGGACGCCGTCGAGCAGTGCGTGTCCCACCTCCCCGAGCATCACCGGGTCGTCTTCGTGCTGCGTGAGCTCGAAGGGAAGAGCTACCAGGAGATCGCCGAAATCACGGGCTGCAATCTGGGCACCGTCAAAAGCCGCTTGAACCGCGCCCGGAACAGCTTCGCCCAGCTGATCGAACCGATGGTCGAGTAACCCACACCCCACATCCCACGCCTCAAAGGCGTGGGGAGTGGGATGCGGGGAGTGGGTGTTTCGGAACCCTTCCGCGGTAGCGGTGGTATAATCCCCCGCTATATGAACTGTCTCGAGTTGCGTGAGCGCTATACCGAGTTCCGCGACGGGCTCGTTTCGACGCCGCGGGAGCGGCGGCGTTTCGATCGTCATCTGGCGCAGTGCGTCACGTGCCGCGAGTGGGAGGCAGCACTCCACCGCGGCGTCCGGGCGCTGCAGGCGGCCCACATCGAGCCGAGCCCGGAGTTCCGAGGCCGGCTCGAGGCGCGGCTCGCCGTGGAGCGGCGACGCGTGGCCGAGCCGCGCATCGGCGCGCGCGCGGGGGGGGGACTCGCGGCGGCCCTGTTCATCGCCGCCGCGCTGGCGTTGATCGCCGTCGAGGGGGTGCGCCCGCGCGCGCAGCCGGTCGCATCGCTGCCGCCCGTGCCATTTCCGAAGCCGGTGGCGCATGCCGGCGTCCCCAACGTCACGTTCCAGGATCCCCGGGCCAGCGTCGTCGCGGGGAACCCCAATCCGTACGGCACCGCGCTGGTCCAGCCCGCGAGCCGCGTCGAGCCGGTTACCGCGGGCCGCTGAGCCCGCCCCCCGCCCCCCCGCCTCGGCCCTGTCATCCCCCGCCGCCCAGCGGTAGTTTCCGCCAAGTATGGCGGCCCTCACCTTCGACACGCTCCTCAAGGGCCTGAAACCGGGGGGGAGGGCCGCACCCAACCCGGTGTACTATCTCCATGGCGAGGAAGACGTGCTGAAGGAGGAGGCCGTGCGGGCGCTGCTCGAGCGCGCCGTGGATCCAGCGGCCCGCGATTTCAACGTCGATACCCGTGCCGCGGCCGATCTCGACCCGGAGGCGCTGCGGGCGCTCGTGGACACCCCGCCCATGCTCGCCGAGCGCCGGGCGGTCGTGTTGCGCGGTATCGAACAGCTCAGGAAGAAGGGCAAGACCCGCGACGAGTTGCTGCGCTACCTCGACAATCCCAACCCCAGCACCGTGCTGATCCTCATCCAGGGTGAAGGCGAAGCCGACGCCGATCTCGCGGCGCGGGCCACGGCCGTGCAGGTGGATCGCTTGAGCCCCGACCGGGTCGGCCGCTGGGCGACGCACCGCGCGGGACGGGTGGGCCTGGCGATCGCGCCCGAGGCGGTGGAGCTGCTGGTCGCGGCCGTGGGCAACGACCTCGGGGAGCTCGCCCAGGAGCTCGAGAAGCTCGCGGCGCTCGCGCACGGGCGGACCGCCACGCGTGAGGACGTGACCGCGGCGGTGGGCGTGCGTCAGGGCGCGACCGTCTTCGACCTCGTGGACGCGACGCTGGAGCGTCGCGCCCCCGACGCCGCCCGGCTCGCCGGTCTGGTACTCGAGCAGGCGGGCGTGACGGGAGTGCGGGTCGTCACGGCGCTGGGGACGGCGCTGCTCGCGACCGCCCTCGCCCGCGCCGAGCTGGACCGCGGCACTCCCCACGCACGCCTCGAAGACGTGGTGTTCCGCCATCTCCAGGCCGCCCGGCCCTACGGGCTCCGCAACTGGCGCGAGGAGGCCGCGCGCTTCGCCCGCTGGGCGAGCGGCTGGACGCACGCTGAGCTGGCGCGCGCCATCCGCCGCACGCTCGTGGCGGACCAGGCGTTGAAGGGCACGGGGACGTCGGACGAGCGGGGAATCATCCTGCAGCTGGTGATCGAGTGCGCGCTGCGCGCTCGGGAGGCTGCATGAGGGCGGTCGGACTGGTGGTCGCCTTCCTGTCAGTCTGTCCGACCGTCCGACTGTCCAGCCAAGGCGGCGATCCCCGTCTCCAGGCCGCCGTGCAGCTCGCGCAGGCGGGTCGGACCGACTCCGCGCGCGCGGTGGTGCGTCGCCTGCTCACGAGCCTTTCCCCTCAGGATTCCGCCTACCCGCAGGCGCTATACACGCAGGGCATCCTCGCGCCCGACGCCGCTACGGCCGCGACGAGTCTGCAGCGCGTGGTAGTCGAGTACGGGTGGTCGCCGTGGGCGGACGACGCGTTGCTGCGGCTGACGCAGTTGTATTGGGCCCAGGGGGACATCGCCGCCACGGTGCAGGCGGCCGAGCGGCTGCGCCGCGACTACCCGGACTCGCCGGCCAAGGCAAAAGCCGACTTCGTGGGCGCGCGTGCGTACTTCGACCTGAAGGACGAGGCGCACGGGTGCCAGCTGATTCAGGAGGCCCTGGCGGGCGCCGGCGACGACGTCGAATTCCGGAACCAGGTGAGCTTCTACTCCGCCCGCTGCGCGACGCCTCCCGTCGTCACCGGCACGCCGGCGGCGGACTCGACCGCGGCGGCGCCCGCGACGCCGATCTTCGCCGTCCAGATCCTCGCGGTGAAGAGCGCGACGCAGGTCGATGACATGCTGACGCGACTCAAGGTGATGGGGTTCGACGCGCGCGTCGTGCGGGACACGAGCGGATTCTTCAAGGTGCGCGTGGGACGCTACGCGACGCGCGAAGAGGCGCAGCGCACCCTGCAGCGGCTCAAGACACGGGTCGGGGGACAGCCGTTCATCGTGGAGGAGCCGTGACGCCCCCGCCGCCGTCCCGCGTCGCGGAGTCTGACGCGCCCGACACGCCGTTGATGCAGCAGTACCGCGAGATCAAGGCGCGGTATCCGCAGACCATTCTGTTCTTTCGAATGGGCGACTTCTACGAAATGTTCGAGGACGACGCCAAGCTCGCCGCGCGCGAGCTGGGCCTGACTCTCACCTCGCGCAACAACGGCGGGGCCGCCGAGGTCCCGCTCGCCGGGGTGCCCGTCAAGGCGGCCACCGAGTACCTGCGCCGTCTCGTCGCCAAGGGCCACCGCGTCGCGATCTGCGAGCAGGTGGAGGACCCGAAGCTCGCCAAGGGACTCGTGCGTCGGGCGGTGGTCGAGACCGTCACGCCGGGCTCCGTGCTCGCCGAGGATTGGCTGGCGCGCGAACGAAACAACTTCCTCGTCGCCTGCGCCCCCCGGGGCGAGAGTACCGGCGTCGCCGCGCTCGACGTGACCACCGGCGAGTTCATCTGGGAGAGCGTCCTCCCCGCTGACCTTCCCCTCGCGCTCGCGCGTTTCGAGCCGCCCGAGATCGTCGTGCCGGCCGGCAGCCGGCCCCCGCTCGCCCCGGACGCCGTCACGGTTACCGAGCGCGAGGCGTGGGAGTTCGACCCCGAGCTCGCCCGGGAGGACCTGATCCGCGCCTACGGGCTCGCCTCGCTCGACGGGCTCGGCGTCGAGGCCGGGGATGGCGCCGCCCTGGGCGCCGCCGGGGCGCTGCTGCGGTACGCCCGTGAGCTCAAGCCGGGCGGCCTGCCGCACCTCGCGCGCCCTCGGCTCGTCCGCCGCGGCGACGTGCTGCCGCTCGACGAGATGACGCGACGCAACCTGGAGCTCGTCGAGCCGTTGCGCCCCGGCGCGGCCGGGACCACGCTGCTCGAGGTGCTGGACCGGACCCGGACGCCGATGGGGGCGCGCTTGCTGCGGCGCTGGCTGCTCGCGCCGCTCGTGGACCCGGCGGCGATCGGTGCGCGGCTCGACGCCGTCGACGTGCTCGCGCAGGACGCGCGCGGGCGCGATCGGCTGCGCGAGGCGCTGGACGGCGTCCGCGACCTCGAGCGCCTCGCGGGCCGCGCCGCCCTGGGGCGCGCGACGCCCCGTGAGCTGGGCGCCCTGCGCGATTCGATTCAGCGCCTCCCCGACGGCCACGCGGCCCTCGACGGCCTGGAGCGGCGTGAGCGCTCGGCGCTCCTCGAGACGGCGGCCGGGTTCGACCTGCTCGCCGATCTGGGGGAGGAGCTGGCCCGCGCGCTCGTGGACCGCCCCCCACCGCAGCTCGGGGACGGCGACGCGATCCGGCCCGGCCACGATCGCGCGCTCGACGAGCTGCGCGACGCGCGCGACGGCGGCAAGGCGTACATCGCCGGGCTGCAGACGCGCGAGCGCCAGCGCACCGGGATCACCTCGCTCAAGGTCGGCTTCAACAAGGTGTTCGGGTACTACATCGAAGTGACGCGGCCCAACCTGGAACAAGTGCCGGCCGACTACGAGCGGCGCCAGACGCTCACGGGCGCTGAGCGGTTCGTGACGCCGGAGCTGAAGGAGTACGAGGCCCGCGTGCTCGGCGCCGAGGAGCGCATCGGCACGCGCGAGGCCGAGCTGGTGGACGCCGTGCGCCGCCGCGTGGCGGACGCCATCGGGCGCGTCCAGCACACCGCTCAGCGGATCGCGGAGCTCGACGTCTGGGCCGCGCTCGCCGACCTCGCCCACCGCGAGGGCTGGGTGCGGCCGGAGGTCAGCGACGGCTTCGCCATCCGGCTGGAAGGCAGCCGCCACCCGGTGGTCGAGCGGATGATGCCGCGTGAAGCGTTCATCCCCAACGACGTCACGCTCGATGAGGCGGGCCACGTCATCGTGCTCACCGGCCCCAACATGGCGGGAAAATCCACGTTGCTGCGGCAGGTGGGGTTGTGCGTGCTGCTGGCGCAGATGGGTTCGTTCGTCCCGGCCCGGCAGGCGCTCGTGGGGGTCGTGGACCGGCTGTTCACGCGGGTCGGCGCCTCGGACAATCTGGCGCGCGGCCAGTCCACTTTCATGGTGGAGATGAGCGAGACCAGCGCGATCCTCCACGGCGCGAGCGCGCGCAGCCTCGTCCTCCTCGACGAGATCGGCCGCGGCACCTCGACCTACGACGGCGTGGCCATCGCCTGGGCCGTCACCGAATTCCTCCACAACCGCATCGGCTGCAAGACGGTGTTCGCCACGCACTATCACGAGCTCACCCAGCTCACCGAGGAGCTGGCGCACGCCCGCAACTTCAACGTCGCGGTGCGCGAGGTCGGCGACGAGGTGGTCTTCCTCCACCGCCTGGAGCCGGGCGGCGCGGACCGCTCCTACGGCATCCACGTCGGCCGGCTCGCGGGCCTGCCCGCCGACGTGGTGAGTCGCGCCTGGCAGGTGCTGAAGCTGCTCGAAGCGGGACACCACGTCGCCGACGGACGGCTTCCCGCGCCACCGGACGCCGCCCAGCTCGCGCTGTTCGGCGCGGCGCCCTCCGCGCCCCCGGCCCACCCGCTCCTGACGGAGCTGGGCGAGCTGGACGTGAACGCGCTGTCGCCGCTCGAGGCGCTGAACCGCCTCGCGGCCTGGAAGAAGCGGCTGGAGGACCGGCCGTGAGGCCGTGGGCGTTGGGGCTGCTCGGCGCCGCGGCCGTGTGGGCCTGCGGCAAGCCGGCACCGCCCCGGGACGCCGGGGCCGGCGACGCCCCCTCGCCGTCCGAGGAGCCGCCGGTGGCCCTGAACCCGGCGCCGCCGATCCAGTACCCGCCGCGTCTCTACGACCAGCGGGTCGAAGGTGAGGTGGTGCTGCGGCTGTTCACCGATTCCACGGGGCGGCTGGTACCGGAATCCACGAGGGTCGCCGAATCGAGCGGCTACTCGGGGCTGGACTCGGCGGCGGTCGCGGGGGCGCCGCGACTGCGCTACGCGCCCGCGAAGCGACACGGCATCGCCGTCTCGACGCTGTTCCTCCAGTCGATCCAGTTCCGGCATTCGCAGGCGTCCCAGCCTGGGGCCCCCGCCCCCGCGGCGCCCGCTGCGATCGTTCCCGAGCCGATGCCTATCACGCGTCCGCCCGTGCGCCGGGACACGACGACGCGCCGCGACACCACGCCGCGCCGGGACACCACGCCGCGCCGGGACACCACGGCGCGTCGGGATACGACGCCGCGCCGGGACACGACGCCTCCACCTCCCAAGCCGGTGACCGACACCGGTGGCCGCGGCGCTTCTGCCCCCCCACGCTAAGCCGTACGCCACCGTCCTTGAGACGATCGGCTGGACGCCGCTCATCCGGCTGAACCGGGTGTCGGTGGGCCTCAAGACACCGATCTGGGCCAAGGCGGAGTTCTTCAACCCCGGCGGCTCGGTCAAGGACCGCATCGGCGTGGCGATGATCGAAGCGGCCGAGCGGGCAGGGCGGCTCAAGCCCGGCGGCCTCATCGTCGAGGCGACGAGCGGCAATACCGGCGTGGGCCTCGCCATCGCCGCGGCGGTGAAGGGCTACCGCTGCGTGTTCACGATGCCCGACAAGATGTCGCAGGAGAAGGCGCGGCTGCTGCGCGCACTCGGCGCCGAGGTGATCATCACCCCCAGCGCCGTCGCGCCCGACCACCCCGACAACTACATCATGAAAGGCCGCGCCATCGCCGCGGCCCACGCCAATGCCATCTTCGCCGACCAGCACTACAACCCCGTGAACCCGGAGGCGCACTACCGCACCACGGGCCCCGAGATCTGGGAGCAGACGGAGGGCCGCGTCACGCACTTCGTGTGCGCGCCCGGCACCGGCGGGACGGTGAGCGGCGCCGGCCGGTTCCTGAAGGAGAAAAACGCCGCCGTCCGCGTGATCGCGGGTGATCCCGCGGGCTCGATCTACGCTGAGTACGCCCGCACGCACCGCAAGAGCGAGGGCGCGCCGTACAAGGTCGAGGGGATCGGGGGGGACAAGATCCCGACGTCGCTGCATTTCGACGTGGTGGACGAGTGGATCACCGTCACTGACAAGGATGCGATGCTGATGGCGCGCCGCCTGGCGCGGGAGGAAGGACTGTTCGTGGGCGGCTCGACGGGCGTGAACGTGGTGGCCGCGCTCGAGGTCGCCCGGCGGGTCAACGACCCGCGCGCCCTCATCGTGACCGTGCTGTGCGACACCGGGGAGCGCTACCTGTCCAAGGTCTTCAATGACGAGTGGCTGCGGGAGAATCAAATCATCGACGCCGAGCGCGCCACCGTGGCGCAGCTGCTCAGCGCCAAGGCCAACGGCAGCGGTGCGCCGCCCGTGGTCTCCGTGGGGCCGCAGGCCACGGTGCGCCAGGCGCTGAACCTCATGAGCACCTACAACGTCTCCCAGCTGCCGGTCCTCGACGGCGACAACGACATCGGCGCCGTCGCCGAGCAGAGCCTGATGGCGCGGGCGCTGAGCGACCCGGCGGCCCTCGATCGCCCGGTGCGCGAGGTGATGGACGCGCCCTTCCCCGTCGTCGACGAGCACTGGCCGGTGGAGCGGCTCACGGCGCTCTTGAAGCGGGAGACCCCCGCCGTCCTGGTGCGGCTCGACGGCCGGATCGCGGGGATCGTGACGCGCTACGACCTGCTGCACCAGCTCGCGGGCATCCGCTGATGAAGATCACCGTGCTCGCGGGCGGGGCGACGGCCGAGCGGACGGTGTCCTTTGCGAGCGCCGCGCAGGTCGTCGCCGCATTGCGCGAGCGGCAGCATGAAGTCCGCGTCGTCGATACGACCGGCGGCCTGCTCACCGCCGAGGACGAGCGGCGGCTGCTCACCGGCGACGTGGGCCGCGCCCTGCCGGACCTCGCGGACCTTGACGAGCGCGAGCGGCGCTTCCTGTCGGAGCGGATCGCGACCCTCCCCGCCGTGACCGAGGCCGAGGTGCTGTTCCCCTGCCTTCACGGCGGGCGCGGCGAGGGCGGCACGCTCCAGGCCGTGCTCGACGTGATCGGCGTCCCCTACACGGGAAGCGGCGCGCTCGCGAGCGCGTTGGCGATGGACAAGGACCTCTCCAAGCGTCTGTTCCGCGCCGCGGGCGTCCCCACACCGGCGTGGTTCATGGCGCCGGTGGCCCCCGAGGACATCACGACCGCTCTCGGCTGGCCGGTGATCATCAAGCCCTCCAAGCAGGGATCGACCGTGGGACTCACGCTGGTGAAGCAGGCCGAGGACCTGGACGCCGCGGTCGCGGAAGCCGCTCGCCACGACGACGAGGTCATGGCCGAACAGTTCATCCCCGGCCGCGAGTTCACCGTCGGGATCCTGGGCGACGTGCCGCTCCCTGTGGGCGAGATCATCCCCAAGCACGAGCTCTTCGATTACGAGTGCAAGTACACGCCTGGCATGTCGGAGGAGGTGTTCCCGGCGAAGGTGGACGCCCGGCTCGCCCGGCAGCTCCAGGAGCTGGCGCTCACGGCCCACCGTGCGCTGAAGCTCGGCGGCTACTCCCGCGTCGACTTCCGGGCGACGGCCGAGGGCGACATCTTCTGCCTGGAAGCCAACACGCTCCCCGGCGTGACGCGCACCAGTCTGTACCCGCAGGCCGCGCGAGCCGCGGGGATCGAGTTTCCGGAGCTGTGCGAGCGCATCTGCCGCCTCGCCCGGAACCTCGGGGCGCCGTCGCGGGGATAATGAAGGGATGGAGGCACAGCGGGTTTTCGGCATGACGCCCTGGGTGCGGCGGCTGTTCGCCGCCAACTTGCTCGTCTTCGTGCTTCAGGAGACGGTGCTCGGCCCGCGCTTTCGCACGGCGTTCGGCTTCGCCCCCATGAAGGCGTTCGCGCATCCGTGGACGTTCGTCACCTATCTCTTTCTTCACTACAACTTCCTACACCTCGCCTTCAACCTGCTCGGCCTGTTCGTATTCGGGCCGAAAGTCGAGGAGCGCCTGGGTGGGAGGGGCTTCCTGCCCTACTACTTCGCCTGCGGGATCGGTGGGGCGCTTTTGTCCCTGGCGCTGACGCAGGTGGTGCAGGTGGACCTGATCGTCGGCGCCTCGGGCGCGGTGCTGGGCGTCGCCCTCGCGTACGCCTGGTTCTATCCCGACGCTGAGATCTTCGTCTTTCCGCTGCCCGCACCGATCCCCGCGCGCTGGCTGGTGGTGTTCGCCGTCGCGGCCAACCTCGCCCTGGCCTTCCTGCCCGGAGCGAGTGGCGTCGCCTACCTCGCCCACCTGGGCGGCATGGGGACGGGGTTCCTCTGGCTCAAAGTCCGCGGCCGGCGCGAAGGAGGCTGGGCGGCGCCTGCACCGGCAGCGGCTGTGCCGGGGGTCCTGGTGCACCCGGTTCCCCGCGCCGGTCGCGCCGCCGGCACCGCGGGACGCGCACGCCGCGAGGGGAGCAGCGACCGCACCCAAGCGGAGCTGGATCGCCTGCTCGACAAGATCTCGGCGCACGGCCTCGATAGCCTCACGCCGGCGGAGCGCAAGTTCCTCGCCGAGATGAGCGGCAAGATGCGCGACCGACACTGACGCCTCCCATGCTCTCGCTGCTGCTGGTGCTCCTCCCGCAGGACTCCCTCTACGCCCACGCCGAGTCCCTCCTCGCCCAGCGCAACCTCCCCGCGGCCCGCCGCGTCGCCGAACGGCTGGTCGCCGACCACCCGGACGACCCGCGCTCGCATTTCCTCCTCGGGCGCATCTGGTTCTTCTGGCCCACGGTGGGCCGCTACCAGGCGCTCGAGCAGTTTCGCGTCGCGTCCCGGCAGGCGCCGCAGGAGCCCGAGCCGCTCTACTGGCAGATCCGGGTCGGACAGCGCCTGGGAAGCGACGAGGGTGAGCGGATGATGCGCGAGGCGATCCTCAAGATTCTTGCCCTCCAGCCAGACTACCGCGACTGCTGGGACGCCTTCAGCCAGCTCTATCACTCCGCCGACATCTGGCGTCAGGCGGACCGCGCCCTGGCGCGCCATCCCGACGACCCGGTGGCGCTGGCCCATCGCGCCGAGATCGCCGTCGCCCTGGAGGAAACCGAGCGCGCCGACTCGCTGGCGGCGCTGGTGCTGGCCCGGCGCCCGCAGGACGTGCAGGCGTATCTGTGGCGGGCCGAGGCCGCTTTCCAGCGGGGCCGCGATGCGGCGGGCACCGTGTGGTACGACTCCGCTCTCACCTACGCCGACCTCGACTCGACCGAGGCGATCTGGGAGCAGGCGTGGCCGATCGCGTCGTCGGACGAGATCCGGGTCTACGAGCGAACCGCGCCGGGCCAGCTGCGGCTGTTCTTCGAGTGGTTCTGGGGGAAGCGCGATCCCAACCTCACGACGCCGGAGAACGAGCGCCTCGCCGAGCACTACCGCCGTCTCGCCTACGTGCGCAACGCCTTCCATTTGCTGCACCCGCAGAGCCTGTATTACCGGTCGCTGGCGCGCCGCGCTTTGGTGGCCGCCGGCGCGCGCACGCTCGCCGGTCGCCTCGTCCCGGAAGGAACGGACTCGGCGGCGCTCCCTGACTCTTCGCGGCTGGTCTACCGCACACCGGCCGGCGTGAGCGTCCTCGGCCCACGCGACAGCGCCGCGTTCTTCAGCGGCGCGGGGCCGGACATTCGTGCTGTGGCCGACACCAATGGTCGCCTCGTGACCGCCCAGAGCGGCCTCGACCCGCGCGGTCTGCTGTGGCTGCGTCACGGCGCCCCCGACGAGCGGGTGACTGGTGTGCTCGATCCGCTGCACCCACAGCGGGTCGCGAACGCGGACCTGGACCTGGAGAGCTGGCTCTACGACACACCGGACGGCCCGCTCACCATCGCGTTCGTGCGAGGCAGCGCGGGCCTGAACGGCGGACGCTTCGGCGGAGACTTCATCTTCTATCCGGTCACGGGACATCAGGTGCAAAGCGCCGAGCGGCTGCTCGCCACCGATGAGACGCGGATCCCCGCGGAGCTGCCGGTGCGCACCTGGATGGTGTTCTTCCGCGGGGACCGCCCGCTCACGACCACGCTGTACGCCAAAGCGGTCGCGCCGCGAGCCGCGATGGTCGTGTGGGACGCGCGCAGCGCGGAGGAGATCGCCCGCGCCGCGGGGTCGGGTGTCCTCGCCGCGACGCTGCGGCCCGGCACGTACGCCTTGGGCTTCGACGTCGCCGACGGGGACAAGCAGGGCCGGGCGCGCGCGCGGTTGGCGGTGCCCCGGTTCCGGCCCGACACGCTGACGCTGGCGGGAATCGCGCTCGCGCCGGGCGACACACTGCTCGATCGCGACGCCGCCCTCGCGGCGATGCCCGCGGATCTCACGTACCGCTCGGGGACGCCCCTCGTCGCCTACGCGGAGGTGTACGGCGTGCAGGGAGACTCGCTCGGCCGCGCGCGCTATCGGGTCCGGTACTCGTTCGCGCCGGTGCGGGGCGGCGGCGCGGTCGTGCTCGAGTTCACGCGCGAGACGCCGGCGCGCCCCGTCGTGGCGGAGCAGTTGGTGATCGAGGCGGGGCGGGTGCGGTCGGGGCGCTATCGCGTGGCGATGGCGGTGACCGATCTCGCGACCGGGGCGACGGCCGAGACGCGAGGCACGGAAATCACGGTTCACTGACCGGCCGCGCGACGGATGTCAAGGGCGTCACCGTCGACGCGAGACTTGTCCCACCGCTTGACCGCGTCCAGATTGGGCCCGGACCCCGGTCCCAATGCTCGTCAATCTCGTTCCGGAGTTCCTCGCTTGCGTCGCCGCGCCCGATCCCGTCGCGGCCTACCACGGCTATCTCGATCGCCACCGTCCCGTCCTGAAGAGCTACTGGGACAACTACGTGCTGGACCTCGAATCGCCCCACGCCGAGCGGGTGATCGTCGACGCGCTCCGCGCCGAGCGCGGCGACTTGGAGCGTCTCCTCGACGACGTCGACGTCGAGCACATCGCGCAGGACGCGTTGCAGCGCGCCCTCGAGCTGCTGGACGGCGACTGCCCCGTCGACCTCTACCTCATGGTCGGCGTCGGCGCGGCGAACGCGGGCGAGCTCGTCGTCGGCGGACGCGGCGTCGCGTTCGTGTGTCTCGAGCACTTCACCGGCAAGGCCAACCCCCACACCAGCGGCCTGGGGCTCGCCCCGCACCTCTTGCCGCTGTGGATCGCGCACGAAGTGGCGCACGCGGTGCGCTACACCTCGCCCACCAGCCGCGCGGCGCTGCGCCGCTTCGTGTCCGAGGTGGGGGGCTATTACGATTATTGGGACACGGGGAGCCGGGCGACGCTGCGCGAGCTGCTCGTCAACGAGGGGATCGCGGTCGCGGCGGCGCAGACCGTGGCGCCGGGCTTCGAGCCGTGGGAATACTTCGGCTACAGCCGCCGCCAGTACCGCCGCATCCGCGAGCTCGACGCCTTCCTGCGCCGAGCCGCCGCCCCCGACCTCGAGGGCTGCGGGCTGGGCCTCAGGCTGCGCTGGCTTTCGAGCGGACTGTCGCCGGCAGCGCGGCTCGTGGCCGGGCGGGTGCTCCCCGAGCGCAGCGGCTACTATCTGGGGTGGCGGCTCGTGGAGAGCTATCTCGGCGAGCACGGCGTGGCATCCACGGTACGGGCGGCGTGCCCCGAGTTCCAGCAGGCGGACGATCGTGCGATGGGGGTCCAGACGGCGTGAGCCCGAAACGCAAGAGCGACGTGGTGGAGCGGCGCCGCAACCGGCCGCTGCGCGAGGTGCTCGACGAGTTCCTCGAGCACGCGCGCGAGTTGACGCGGCGCGCGCGGGACATGACTCCCGTGGAGCTCGACTACGCCGAGCAGCGGCTGGAATGGCTCGCGGACGAGGTGTGGCGGCTGGTCACCGGCCAGGAGCCCCCGCAATGAGCGGCGCGTTCAAGATCACCGTCACCAAGGAAGATCTGGTGTTCGCGGCGGCGCATTTCATCACGCTCCCCGGGCACCGCTGCGAGGCCCTGCACGGCCACAACTACCGCGTCGGCGCGGCCGTCGAAGGCGGCCTGGAGCCGGAGACGTGGTTCGTCCTCGACTTCATCGCCCTGAAGCGCCTCCTGAAGCAGCTCACCGAAGAGCTGGACCACCGCGTGCTCTTGCCCGCGCACAGCCCCAAACTGGCGATCACCGAGCGCGGCGACGCGCTCGCCGTCGCCTATGACGGCCGGGAGCGCTACGTTTTTCCCAAGCGCGATTGCGTGCTGCTCCCGATCCCCAACACCACCGTCGAGATGATCGCCCAGCACTTCGCCGCCCGGGTCCGCGAGGCCCTGCGCGCCGCGGGCGCCCCGCACGTGCGCGCCATCGAGATCGAGATCGAGGAGAACTTCGGACAGTCGGCAAGTTATCGCGAAGTGTTTGACTGAAGGCGTCACTTCCCGACACAAAAACTCGCGAACACCCGATCCAGCACATCATCGGGCGTCACGACGCCGATGAGGTCGTCGAGCGCCAGCACCGCCGAGCGCAGGTGCGTCGCCGCGGCCGCGGCCTCGACCCCCGCCGCGCGGGCGGCGGCGAACTCATCGAGCTCGGCCAAGGCTCGCTCCAGCGCGTCGCGGTGCCGGGCCCGCGTCACCACGGGCTCGACGTCGCCCAGCGTGAGCAGCTTCCCGAAGGCGACCTCGGCGAGCCGGCGGCGCAGCTCCGTGAGCCCGTCACCGGTGACGACCGAGGCGGTCAGGCGGTCAGGCGGTCGGGCGGTCGGGTCGGCGAGGTCGGATTTGGTTTGTACAACGACAGCGGGCGCCTGGCAGCGCGACAGAAACACATCCCGCTTCCCCCTTCCCGCATCCCCCGTCTCATCGCAGTACAGCACCAGATCCGCCGCTTCCAGGTATTTCCAGCTCACCTCGATTCCCAGCCGCTCGACACGGTCGTCGCTGTCGCGCAGGCCCGCCGTGTCCACCAGCCGGAACGGAAAGCCGTCGATTGCGGCGTAGGCCTCGATCGCGTCGCGCGTGGTGCCGGGCACTTCGGTCACGATCGCCCGCTCCCGCCCCAGCAGCGCGTTGAAGAGGGACGACTTGCCCGCATTCGGCGGGCCCGCGATCACGAGTAGCGCACCTTCGCGCAAGCGCTCTCCCTCAGGCGCCGTGTGCAGCAGCCGCGCCACGCGCTCGCGCGCCGCTCGCCACGCGTTGGCCACCCGCTCGGGCCGCACCGGGCCCTCGTCTTCTTCGGGGAAATCGATCTCGTAGGCGAGCAGCGCCTCGAGCTCGAGAATCTCGCCCCGCAGCGCGTCGAGCCGCTGGGAGAGCCCGCGGTCAAGCTGCTGCAGGGCACGCCGCCGCTGCGCCGGAGCCCCGGCGTCGATCAGATCCGCCGTCGCCTCCGCCTGCAGCAGGTCCATCTTCCCGTTCAGCACGGCGCGGCGCGTGAACTCGCCCGGCTCTGCCGGCCGGGCGCCGGCGGCGGCGAGCGCAGCCACCGCGTCGGCCGGGACGAGCAGGCCGCCGTGGGTCGAGAGCTCGACGAGATCGTCGCCGGTGTAGGAGTGGGGACTCGGAAAGCACACCGCGAGCACCTGATCCACGGGCTCGCCCGAGGAGGGGTGGTGGAGCTGTGCGCGGAACACGCGGCGCGGAGGGTCGGCGTGGAACGGCGCCAGGCAGCGCGCCGCGATCACGAACGCCCCGCGCCCCGACAGCCGGATCAGCGCGAGGGCGGCGCGCCCCGGGGGCGTGGCGAGGGCGACAATCGCATCGGACAACACCCTTCCCGCATCCCCCTTCCTCCTACGGAGTCTTCCCGCGCTCGCGGAGCCGGCGCTTCGCCAGGAAGTACTGCTGCGGGATGCTGACCAGGTTCTGCACGGTGTAATAGAGGTTCAGCCCCGACGCGAAGCGCAGGAACACGAACGTCAGGAACGCCGGCATGAAGTACAGCAGCATCTTCGTTTGCGGGTTGGGCGGCATCCCGATCTGCCCCACCTTCGAGACCGCGAACATCGTGAGGCCCATCACCACCGGGATGATGTAGAGGGGATCCGGGCGCGACAGGTCCGGCAGCCACAGGAACGGCACGCCGCGGAATTCGATCGTATTGGCGAAGACGAAGAAGAGCGCGAACAGGACGGGCAGCGGCAGGAACATCGGAAGACAGCCGCCGAACGGGTTGACGTTGTACTCCTTGTAGATCCGCATCATTTCCTTCTGCAGCTTCTCCGGGCTGTCCTTGTAGCGCTCTTGCGCGTCCTTCAGCAGCGGCGCGGCCGCCTGCATCCGCAGCTGGGAGGCCATCGCCTTCTGGTTCAGCGGCCATAGCAACAGCCGCACCAGGATCCCGAAGAAGATCAGCACCCACCCGTAGGCGAGTCCCATCTGATCGTGCATCCAGGTGAGAATCGCCACCACCCACAGCGACACCGGGTGAATGATCGGCCGGAAGAACGACCACCCGTACGGGTTC
>WNGH01007920.1_pt1 | contig 15385 bp, 18 predicted proteins | sample 5400631 | NCBI WGS metagenome assembly WNGH01 (sample SAMN13153373, study PRJNA577476) | soil metagenome | isolation source: 115 cm soil or saprolite under Garry oak tree replicate 1 | place: USA:California | collected 2016-06-15
CCAGGGCGGCGACCTCGGCTGACCGCCCGTTACCCGCCTGCGCTGCGCGTCAGGCGGCCCCGCCGCGGCTAGCCGCGGCGGGCCCGGGCACGCCGCTTGCCCTCATGCATTGCCTGCACCCTGGCGATCGGGATAGCCCTGCCCTCTTCGATCAGGTCGGCGGCCAGTGATTGCGGTCCGGGCATCAGGCCGGCCCATGGATCATCATCGGCGACCAGCCGCGCCGCCGTGTGCACCGTGAAGTCGGCCGGCGTCACCCGGTCGAGATCCGCCCAGGGCACCGGAAACGATACCGGCACGCCCGGCCTGATGCGCGGGCTGTAGGCGGCCACCACCGTCGCCCCGCCTGCCCTGGTCGAGTCGAGGAAGACCTTGCCGCCGCGGTCATCGCGGATGAAGGCCGTGGTGGCGAGCGCCGGGTCAAGCCGCTCGGCCCGGGCGGCGATCGCACGAGTTGCTGCCGCCACCTCATCGAGCGTCACCGCCGCCGCGATGGGCACGAACACGTGCACGCCCTTGGCGCCGCTGGTCTTGACCGCGCCCGCCAGGCCTACCTCGGCCAGGACCTGCCGTACCAGCTGAGCGGCACGGACAGCCAGGCTGAACGCGTCCGCGGACGGCGGGTCAATATCCAGCACGAGATACGTAGGATGATCCGGCTGGCCAGCGCAGACCAGGGTCGGGTGATACTCCACCGCACGCTGGTTGGCGAACCACAGCAACGTCCGCCGGTCGTTGCACAGTGCGTAGCGCACCTCACGTTTCGAGCTCTCCGCCCACAGCGCCACCGTCCGCACCCACGGCGGCGTGTACTTGGGGACGTTCTTCTGCATGAACGGCGGCTGGCCGCGGAGCACCCGGATGACCGACAGCGGCCGGTCCCGCAGCACCGGGATGATCCAGTCGCGTACCGCGTCCAGGTAGTCCACCAGGTCCCGCTTGGCTGCCTGCGCGCCGTCGAACAGCGGCTGGTCGAGATTGGTCAGCGATACCCCGGCCCGCTCCTCGCCGCCGCTCATCTGGTCACCTTCCCATCGATTCCGCCGGGACGCGAGCGGCGCCCGGGTACCAAGCACCGGATGAGCGGGGCCGGCCTCATCGCGGCCTGGCCGCACGGAGCCGAGCCCGGGCCTCCTGCCGTGCACGCAGGACATGCCATGCGTGCGGCACAACGGCGATCGCCCCCAGCGCGATCATGGTGACGAGCGCGTAACGGGAGACGAGGTTCGCCGCGGCGACCCCGCTGGTGCCCAGCATGTAGCCAAGCACGGCGAGCAGCGCCGCCCACGCGGCCGAGCCGATGAGGTCGAAGACGATGAACGGGATGAGCCGCAGGCCAGCCCAGCCGGCCGCCGCGTAAACCAGCGGCGTGGGCACCGGCAGGAAAGCTGACAGCAGCACTCCGGTCGCGGCGAAACCTGAGCCCCGTTGCTCGGCCTGCCGGGCGAAGGCGGCGGCGTGCCTGCTGTGCCGGGCGAGCAGTTCCACGATCCGGTGCCCCCACAGCACGCCTGCCCACCAGAACAGCAGGTCGAATTTCATCAGGCCGGGTAGCCCCGCGGCGATGACCACGGTCAGCTGGAGCTTGCTTGCTATGTGGGCGAACGCTCCCGCGGCCACGATCGATGTGGTCGAGCCGGACAGCAGCTCAAGCAGCACCGGGCGGGTGGCGATCAGCCCAGGCGTGAGCGCGATCATGGCGAGCCCGTACAGCCCGCTCAGCGTGATTCCCGCCAGGCAGAGCAGGTCCCTGGCCCGGGGCCGCCCGGGCCAGGGCCGCCACTGTCGTGGCCTGGCTGGCGGCCACGCCGCAGTGGACACGACGTCCGGCGGCAGGCCGGCCGGATGGGCTAGGCCCGGGCCAGCCGGTTCCAGCGATTCCAACGCGGCCATCCAGGCACCTGTCCTACTCGCCCGCTGCTACGGAAGTTCGCCGCGGCCCACCTGCCTGGACCCGGTACGGGGCGCCGCACCGGATCCCCGCAGCCAGTGCACCAGGATCACCCGGCTGACGGGCACGGATACCTGTTGATCTTCGTGCCCCGTTACGGCCGGCCACAAACAGTCGCGCCGGCCGGACCCGGGTCGCCGATGATCGGGCCCAAGTGATTACTCGGGGAGCGCCGGGTCCTGCCTGGCGGCCCGGGAAGACGTGTGGCCGGCCGCATCGCCGAGACGGGCGGCTGCCAGGCGCTTAGGCACGACCATGCGCCATGCATCGGCGAGCAGTTCGCGCATCTCAGCCGGGTCCACTGCGGCCATCCGCGCGTGCACCCAGTTGTAGCGCTGGTCGCTGAGCCGGGGCAGGCAGAACTTCGCCGGCTCGGCAGCGATGAGCGCAGCTCGCTCTTCCCGGGGAAAGCCGAAGCCCATGATCGTCTCGTCCGGGGAAACCGCGGCATAGACGATCCGGCCGACCCGGAACTTGACATGGTCATAGATCAGGTGCTCTTCGGTGCGCGGCAGGGACATCGCCCAGGCGCGAACATCGTGCACGGTCACCATCGCGGCCGGATCGCCTCCCTTCCGCCTCCCATGCTGCCAGGACCGGCATGGCCGTCGCATTCCGCGGCGGGTGGCGGCGCCTGGCCGCTCAGGCAGGCACGGTTTCCGCGGCGGCCGGCTGGGCCGCGCCGGCCGGGCCGGCCGGCAGCCGGCCGGTTACCGCTAGCGCGGCGACGGCCATCGCGGCCGCGACGGCGAACGCTTCCGTGACGCCCAGGTACAGGCTCGCGCCCGCGGCCACGGCCGCGCCGCCAGCACCGATGCCAATCGCCGTGCCGAGCACGTCGGCCAGGTTCAGCGACGCCGACGCCCATCCTTCCCGGCCGGGCGGCGCCTCCCGCAGCATCAGCAGCGTGATCGGCGAATATGCGAGCCCCATGCCCAGGCCAGCGACGGTCCAGGCGGCCAGGCCGACGGCCACGGGCACACCCGGCTGGAGCACGAAGACCATGCCGGCGATGCCGGCCAGCACGATCACCAGCCCCGCGCGCACCAGGCGGCGTCCCTCCCACGTCTCGCTCAGCCTGGCCTGCACCCAGGCGCCAGCAGTCCAGGCCAGCGTGGCGCCGGTGACCGCGATGCCAGCCACCACCGGGCTGCGGTGCCGCACCGCCGTGATCGACAAGGTCACGTAGGCATCGGCGCCGAAGAACGCGAACGTCAGCATGCCCCGGCTCAAGATGGTGGCTGGCAGCCCGCGGCGCGCGGTCAACGTGCCGGCCGGCACCAGCCGGCGCAGCGCCGGGAGCCCGACGGCCCCGCCGGCTACGACCAGCCCGCCGCCGGCCAGCAGCGCCCCGGAACCCGCAGCGAGCGTGAGGCCCGCCAGGATCATCGCGGCACCGGCGGCCGCGCGGATCCCGTCCGTCAGCCGGTGCTCCGCCGCGCGGCGGGAGTCCGGTGGGCCAAGGCGGATCAGCGCCGGCATCGCGATCGACCCGGTAACCGCAACAACCGGCAGCAGCCCAAGGAAAACCCATCGCCACCCGAACACCTGCGCCACCTCGGCGCTGATGGCCGGCCCGACCAGTCCGGGGGCGACCCACGCGGTGGAGAGCACCGCCATCATACGGGCGCGAAGCGGGCCCGCCAGGCTGCGGCCGATCGAGGCATAGGCCACCGCAGGCACCGCGCCGGCGCCCAGGCCCTGCAGCGCACGACCCGCGACCAGCGCCGCCATCGAAGGGGCGAGCCCCGCGACGGTCAGCCCTGCGCCGAACAGCACCAGCCCGGCCGCGAACGGGATCGCGGGCCCGCGCCGGTCGGCTTCCCGGCCGGCCGCCACGATGCCCAGCACGCTGCCCAGCATGAACGCGCTGAACACCCAGCCGTACAAGCGGAACCCGCCCAGGTCACGCGCGGCAACCGGCATGACCGTAATGACCGCCAGCGCCTCCGACGCGACGAAGGTGATCGTCAGGACGAGCCCCGCGGTCAGCGCCCTTGTCTCCGGCGCCCACAGCCCGCTCACCGGGCTACCGCCCATCCTGCTGCCGCGCATCCGCCCGTCCTTCCGGCCTCGCTCCGCCGCTCTCCCAGGAGCGTATGGGCTCAAGCGCGCTATAAGTCCAGTCCAGGTGCTGTCCCGGTCCCGCTCGCCGGACGGCCCGCGGCGTGCTCAGCTCGCCGATGCACCCGGGCTGCTGAGCTGGACGAGAGCCGTGACCGGCGCGGTGACCTTGTGACGCGGCGCTAGAGGCACTCCGCCAGCCAGGCGTGCACTTCCCCCAGGCGATGCTGCAGCAACGTCAGGTGCCCGTCGTCATCGAGCAGCCTCGCCTCGACGCCAGCAATATGGCCGGCCAGCCACTGGCCATGACCGAACGGCACGAACCTGTCCTGCCTGCCGTGCAGCAGCAGCACGGGGACCGAGATCCGGGCCAGCTCAAACCCCCACGGGCTGATCTGCGCGCAGCCGTCGTCCCACCACCCCTGGCCACCGGGCGCCAGGCCTTCGTGCAGGGAAAACGCCAGGTACTCGGCCAACTCGCCGGTCAGGACCGCCGCGTCCGCGGGTGAAAGCAGCGACTTCATTCCCGCGGCCAGATCGCGCGGCGATGCGGCCAGGAACTCCTCCCGGTCCTTCTCCAGCTTGACGCGCGCGGCACCGGAGTCCGCGAGCAGCAGGCGGAAGTCATCGACGTTGTCCTGGCCCATGCCGGCGAACCAGTCGAGCCCTTCCGCGCCGTAGGGGGCCGGTGACGCCAGCGACGCGGCCGCGCCGACGAGGTCCGGGAGCAGCGCCGCGCATGCCAGCACGTGCGGGCCGCCGCCGGAGACCCCCCACATCGCCAGCCTGCTGATCCCCAGCGCGGCGCAGATCGTCCGCACATCGTCGGCGCAGTCGGCTACGCTGCGCCCTGGCTGCGGTGCCGAGCCGCCATAGCCGGGCCGGTCGTAACTGATCAGCCGGATGCCGCGGCCGGCGGCATCGGCCACGTTACGGCCATACAGGTGCCGGGAGTTCGGCGTACCCATGTGGACGAGGACCGGGCGGCCGTCAAGGTCACCAGCTTCCTGGACGGCCAGCGCCCTGCCATCCGCCGTCCGGACAATCTGTTCCATGCCTGCCCTTCGGTGCGACTCGCCGCCGGCCATGCCCGGCTTGTCCCGAACGGTACGCGCCAGGGACTCGGCCCGCCACCGGCACCCGCCCGGCGGCATCGGGGCACATTCCGGTCTGCGGAGCTACGAGATCGACTGCGGGCCGGCCAGCCACCGGCGGACCTCCGCGCCGTGCTCGTCGAGTTCCGGCGGCGGCAGCCGGTACCGCGCCGGCGTGGCGGACAGCCCGATCGGATTGCGGATGCCGGGCATCGCCCTTGCGCCCTGCCCGGCCGTCACCACCGGGTCGAGGCCTAGCTGCTGCGCGAAGGCGACCCCGCCGTCGACGGTATTGATCGGCCCGCAGGCGACGCCGTTATCGCTCAGGTCGCGGAACCACTCCATCGCGGTGCGCCGGGCAAGGCGCTCGATCAGCAGCGGCCGGAGCTGGTCGCGGTTGGCGGTGCGGTCCTTGTTGCGCGCGAACCGCGCATCGCCGGAGAGCTCAGGAGCGCCGAGCACCTCGCACAGCTTCCGGAACTGCCCGTCGTTGCCGGCGATGATGATGAGCTCGCCGTCCGCGGCGGGCAGCGGCTCGTAGGGGAACAGGCTGGGATGGGAGTTGCCCATCCGGTAGGGCACCACGCCCCCGGCGACGACCGCGCCGGCCTGGTTGACGAGCCCGGACAGCGCCGCCGAGAGCAGGCTGACCTCCACATGCTGGCCACGGCCAGTTTCGGCCCGGTGATGCAGGGCGGCCAGGATGCCGATCGCGGCGTGCAGCCCGCACATCACGTCGAACACCGCGACGCCTGCGCGGAAGGGCTCTCCGTCGGCCTCGCCGGTCAGGCTCATCAGGCCGGAGACCGCCTGGACGACCAGGTCGTAGCCGGGCAGCACCGCCCCGGCGCCAGTGCCGAACCCGCTGATGGACGCGTAGATGACAGCCGGGTTGCGGTCGCTGACCGACTCGTAGTCCAGGCCGAACCGGGCCAGCCCGCCAAGCTTGAAGTTCTCCACCAGGATGTCGGCGCGGGCGGCGAGTTCCTGCGCGGCGGCGCAGTCAGCGGGCTCGGTGAGGTCGAGTGCGACCGAGCGCTTGTTGCGGTTGACCGCAAGGTAGTAGGTGGATACGCCGTCACGGACCGGCGGCATCCATGTCCGGGTGTCGTCGCCGCCTGGACTCTCCACCTTGACGACTTCCGCGCCGAGGTCGGCCAGCAGCATCGTGCAGTAGGGCCCGGCGAGGATCCTGGAGAAGTCGGCGACCAGCAGCCCGGCCAGCGGGCCAGGCGGCGCCCCGGGCGGCGGGCCAGGCTCGCCGGTCTCCCCCGCGGCAGGCGGTACGGAGCTCATGCCAGGTCCTCCGCCGCCGTCCGGCCCGCGTCTGCCGTACGGCGCATGAATCCGGCCAGCAGCTCAAGATCGTCGTCTGCATAGCCGGCGCAGAGCTGATCCATCGCCGCATTCATTCCCGCATAGAGACGGAATAGCTCCGCGCCCCGGCCCCGCTGCGCGCGGACGACGACACCGCGGCGGTCGGCGGGATCCCGGTCGCGGGCGATCCAGCCGCCGCGTTCAAGCCGGTCCAGGATGCCGGTCATGGTGGCCGGGTGCAGCCCGGCGCGCCGCGCCAGCGCGCTCGGGCTGAGCGGACCATGGCGACTGATCAGGTCCAGGCACTCCAGGTCGGTGCCCTTGAGCTCGATGTGCCCGCCGATTCGGTGGTTGAGCAGGGCGAGCTGGATGCTCATGTCCCGCAGCGCCTCCTTGATCTCCCGGTTCAGGCGTCTCCGGCGCCGCGCAGCATCAGGGCCGGCAAATGATATCGATTCCATATGATATGGTCTCCGTATCGTATGGACTACGAATCTACCGTATCCGAAGATCGAAAGGCAGACATCATGAAGCTCACCATCTTCGGCGGCACCGGCGGTACCGGGACCTGCCTCGTCGAGCAGGCGGTCGCTGCCGGGCATGAGGTCACGGCGGTCGTCCGCGACGCCGGCCGCCTGGCCGTCGCGGACCGGCTAGCAGCCGCGGACCGCCAGCGGCTGACGATCGTGACCGCCGACGTGATGGACCCGGCGATGATCACCCCGGCCGTGGCAGGCGCGGACGCCGTGCTGTCCGCGCTCGGCCCGCACGGCAACGGCCCCACCACGATCAGCCAGGACAGCGTCCGCAGCATTATCCAGGCCATGCAGAAGTCCGGTGTCCGCCGCCTGCTCACCGTCAGCGGATCGGTCGTCACCGACGAGGGCGAGGGGCCTGTCATGCGCTATCTCGCCAAGCCCCTGGTCCGGCGCACGGCGCTCCGGCATGTCTGTGCCGACATGCGCCGCGCCGAGGATGACGTCCGCGACAGCGGCCTGGACTGGACGATCATGCGCCCGCCCCGGCTGACCGCCGTGGCAGCCACCGGAACCTACCGCACTGCGGTCGACCGCAACCTGCCGCGCGGATACACGGTTTCCCGCGCCGACCTCGCCGCCTGCATGCTCACGCTGCTCGCCGACGAGGCGGCTGTGCGCAGGCACGTCGGCATCGCCTACTGATACCGCGCGGCAGGGTCACCGGAAGCTGCGCCGGTACGGTATCTGCCGTGGCTGGTGCTGACCTGAGCGAGTCCGGCATGCCGCTGACGGCCCTGCGGCCGGGCGGCCCGCTGGTCTCGCGGATCGGGCTGGGCCTGGCGGCGCTTGGACGGCCTGCCTACATCACCAGCGGCCGGCCGGACGACCTGCCGGACCGTAGCGTGGCCGGCCTGCGGGCCCGCACGCACGCGATGCTGGACGCCGCCTACGCGGCCGGGATCCGGTACTTCGACGCGGCCCGCTCCTACGGCCGGGCTGAGGAGTTCCTCGGCGGCTGGCTGGCGGCCCGGGGCCATGCCGACGCGGTCGCCGGGTCGAAGTGGGGCTACCGCTACACCGGCGGGTGGCGGCTGGAGGCAGGCCAGCACGAGGTCAAGGAGCACTCGCTGGCGATGTTCAGCACCCAGCTCGCGGAGACCCGGGCGCTGCTTGGCGGCCGGCTCGCGCTGTACCAGGTGCACTCGCTGACGCCGGACTCCGGACTGCTCGACGACCCCGCGCTGCTGGCCGCGCTGGCCCGGCTGCGCGCCGAGGGCGTGCTTGTCGGGCTGACCACCAGCGGCGCGAGCCAGCGGGACACGCTCCGGCGCGCGCTGCTGGTCACCGCCGACGGCCAGCCGCTGTTCTGCGCGGCACAGGTGACCTGGAATCTCCTTGAGCCGTCCGTCGCCCCCGCCGCGGCCGAGGCCGCCGCCGCGGGCTGGACGATCCTGGTCAAGGAGGCGGTTGCCAACGGGCGGCTGGCGCCCGGCGGTACTGCCGCCGGCCCCCTGGCCCGGCTGGCCGCGCTCGCTGCCGCCGCCGGTGTCGGCGTGGACGCGATCGCGATCGCCGCCGCGCTCGCCCAGCCATGGGCGAGCATCGTGCTGTCCGGCGCCGTCACCCCGCGGCAGCTTGAGTCGAACCTTGCGGCGCTGGCCGTCGGCGATCTCCCAGAACTCGATATCGCTGAGCCGCCCGGATCCTACTGGGCGAGCCGCGCCGCCCGGCCCTGGCAATAACCAGCGCTGGCCCGGGTAGCGGGTCAGGCCCGTGCGCCGGCCTTACCCGCTCAGTTCAGTGCGGGCGGCGTCTCGAAGGCACAGCGTGGCCCGGTAGCCCGGGCAAGCCTCAGATCAAGTGTCGCGACTCTGGCGCCCAGAAACTCCGCCAGCGCGACATACCAGGCGTCATAGCACGTCACGTTTTCGCGCAACTCCCATGCGCGGGACGCAAACGGGGCGTAAGGGAAGAACTCGACCCGCAGCTCGAGCAAGTCTGCGTGAGCCATGGAAGCCGCGTCGGCGGAGATGTCACCGACAGCCGCCGCACGGCGCAGGATATTCGCGGCTTCAACCGGCATCAGGTGCGGCGCGCTCAGCGGCTCGGCCGCAAGAAGCGAGTCCGCCCAGGTCCCAGTGCGGCCCGCGTCGGCCAAGGCGGACACGACTAGCGACGCGTCAATGACAAGCGTCACCGGCGGTCCGCATCGCGATGAGCGAGAATCCGCTCCGCTGACAGGGAGGATCGCGTTGCGGCCTTGCGGGACCGGATCCGTTCCACGAGCGTCTCGGCGTCAGGCTGGCGTGCAAGCTCGACCAGCCTGGAGCGCAGATACTCCTGCAGGGACCGGCCGGTCACGGCGGCGCGAGCCGCGAGTTCGTCCCGAGTCTCGTCGGGCACGTCACGGATGGTGATCGAAGTAGACATGCATGCATTGTGCTGCCATCGCTGCCAGACCGCAAGCAAGGGTCGGAGATTATGGCGGCCCAGGCCAGACAACTGCTAAGCCTCGCCGTGCTCGCGCAGGAACTCCCGGAACTCGGCGACCGCCTCGTCCTGATCGGGCCCGAGGTCCCCGGCGACGACCAGCCTCGTGCCAGCCCAGTAAGCCCCGACATACTCGCCGCCGTCGGCCAGCGGCACGAGCAGCGGGTGATGGGCGATCTTGATGTGATCCTCGACCGCTGCCCAGGGAACGCCAGGTGGCACCAGGCCGATCGCGGGCGACTCGCTGTCGTCGTACGTTAGGTCGTCGAGCACTGGCTTCTCCCCCGGCTAGCGGCGTGCCGCCACCGGCTAGCGGCGTGCCGCCACGATAGGCCACTGCCGGGCCGGGGTACACCGGCCATGTGCCTTCATGCACGCACATCGGACGGCCGGGGTCATGACGCAGCACGCCGCCGGCGGAACCGGTATCCCGCATTACCCGCTGGTGATCGACGGCCGCCGGACCGAGTCCTGGTCCGGACGCAGCTACCAGACCATCGGCCCGTTCCTGCAGACGGCCTGGGCGACTGCGGCCGACGGCGACGCCGGCGACGTCGACCTCGCCGTGACGGCGGCCAGGCGGGCGCTGTCCGAACCGTGGGGCAAGCTCACCGGACTGGTAGTGGGCGGCTGGCGGCGCCTGCCCGGCGGGTGCGGCCGGGGGCAGGCTAACTTCATCGGGTTGATAGCCATGGCCCGACCGGCGCCTCGCCGTGTCCGCCGGGCCTGCCCGGCGTGGCCGCGGCCAGGTTGCGGTCAGCGCCGGTAGGTCCGCCAGTCAAGGCGCTTGGGGGATGGTGTCGCCTATATCCCGTTTGATGATGAGGGCGCGTGGAAGAGCGTGTTGTTTCGTGAGCTGCACGCGGCGGGCTTCGGTATCGACTTGTCCCGGACCTGAGGTCCGGGATTGTCGGCGCGGGGCAGTTCACCGATGGCCAGGATGTTGCCCGACCGTCAGGAAGGGCCGCCCGTTACCGGGCTGGATGCGCACCGGCGACGAGTAGGTAGGTTGGCAAACATGAGCCCTCCTGACGCTGACCGGCAGTTCGCCGCCCCGTTCGCGACCGCGGCCGGCCTGGTCGAGCGCTCGGCCGCCGCCTACGCGGCCGGCGTGCCGGAACGGCCGGCCGACGACGGCTTCTTCGGGCCCGCCAGCGTCACCTGGCGGATCAGCGCCGACCTGGCCGGCCCGGTGGCCGGACTGCGGGCACTGCTGATGCAGGCGCTGCACCCGCTCGCGATGGCTGGGGTCGACCAGCACAGCGACTGGCGAGAGGATCCGGTCGGCCGACTCGCCGCGACATCGGCGTACGTCACGACGGTCAGCTTCGGCGAGCGGGCGGCCGCCGAGCGGGCCGCGGCCCGGGTGCGCCGGATCCACGAGCATGTCCGCGGCACCGACCCGGTAACCGGGCGGCAGTACGCGGCGGGCGATCCCGCGCTGCTGCTCTGGGTGCACGTGGCCCTGGTCGAGTCCGCCATCGCCGCCCGGCAAGCCCTCGGCACCCCGCTGACCCCGGCAGACGCCGACCGCTACATCGCCGAGATGGCGGTCGCCGCCGAGCTCGTCGGCGTGCCGACGGCCATGGTGCCGGCCAGCGCCGCCGAGCTGGCCGCCTACATCGCGTCGGTCCGGCCGGAGCTGCGCTGCACGCCGGCCGCCCAGCAGTCGATGGCCTACCTGCTCGACCCGCCCGGCCTGGACTCCGACATCGCCGAGATCTGGCAGGACGTCCGCGACGCGGCGATCGCGACCCTGCCGGACTGGGCCAGGGAAATGTACGGCTACCGCGCTCCGCCCGCGCTGACGCCGGACCGCCGGACCGAGATCCGGCAGGCACTTGGCGTCCTGGATGCCGTGTTCCTCGGCGAGCCAGGCGTGCTGGAGGCGCGGCAGCGGATCGCGCTCCGGGTTCGAACGGCCCGGCCCGCGTGAAGCGGCTGCTTGCCTGGGTAACGATCGGCGGCGCGGGCGCGGCATTGGTGCTGGCATTGCTGCGGCGCAGGCTCGGGCGGCTGCGGACGCGCCGCGGGCTGGCGGCGCTCGGGCTCGCCGCGCGCGGCGGAGCCCGCTATGCGGCCAGCGCACCGCGGCTGTTCGCGGCCGCGGGCGAGAACAGGGAACGGCTGCGCCATGACCTCGCCTTGCAGACCGCCGAGGACGTCGCCACCACACTGGGGGCGATGAAGGGCGTGCTGATGAAGATCGGCCAGATGGCCAGCTACGTCGACGATGGCCTGGCGCCTGCCGTCCGCCGCACCCTGAGCCGCCTGCAGGACAGCGTCCCCCCGATGAGCCAGGAACTCGCCGCCGCCGTCGTCGAGGAAGAGCTTGGCCTGCCGCCGGAGCGCGCGTTCGCGAGCTGGGACCCGGAGCCCATCGCCGCCGCGTCGATCGGGCAGGTGCACCGCGCGATCACGCTCGACGGCCGCGCGGTCGCGGTGAAGGTGCAGTACCCGGGCATTGCCGAGACCATCGCTGCTGACCTCGGCAACGTCGCCTTGCTGCGCCGGATGCTGCGCATCACCGCACCGGCCCAGGACGTCGATGCGCTGCTCGCCGAACTGCGCGATCGCGTCATCGAGGAGCTCGACTACCGGCGCGAGGCCGACAACCAGCGCCTGCTGGCGGCCTACTACGACGGCCACCCGACGATCGGCATTCCGGCCGTCGTCGGCGAGCTGTCGACCAGGCGGATGATCACGAGCGAGCTGTCCGGCGGCGCCCGGTTCGCCGAGCTGGCGGGCTGGCCGCAGCCCGAACGCGACCTGGCCGCCGAGACGATCTACCGGTTCGTCTTCCGCAGCCTGTACGAAGTCCATGCCTTCAACGGCGATCCGCACCCGGGTAACTACCTCTTCCACGGCGGTGGCAAGGTCACCTTCCTGGATTTCGGCCTGGTCAAGCACTTCACCCCGGCCGAGCTTCGGCCGCTCATGATGATGGCGCGCAACTTGTGCGTCGAGCGCGATCCCGAGGCGTTCCGGCGCAGCCTGGAGGACGCCGGCTTCCTGCGCCCTGGCGCGCCGCTCAGCACCGAGACGATCATCGAGCACCTGGCCGTCTTCTACGAGACCATCCGCGAGCCGGGACGGCTGACCGTCACCGGCGACTACGCGTCGGCAGTGGTACGCCGGTTCTTCGACGTGCGCAGCCCGGTAGCCGAGTACGTCAGCGTGCCGCGGTCTTACGTGATCCTGCAGCGCATCAACCTGGGCCTGTTCGCGGTGCTCGGCGAGCTGACCGCGACCGCGGACTGGCGGGGCATCGCCGAGGAGATCTGGCCCTTCGTGCAGGCCCCGCCGTCCACGCCGATGGGGGAAGCCGAGGCGGGATGGCGGGCAGGCCGGCCGGCCACGGCGAGCCTGGCCTGACCCCGACCCCCCGCCTGACCGCCGACCGGCCCGGCTGTCCGGTCAGGGATGCCGCGGTCTGCCCCGCTGTTCAGCCGCCGGCTCGGGCTATCCGCTTGAGCTGCCGCCGGCCTGGCCGCTGATCGGCGTGACCGCGGCCTTCGTCTGGTGCTCGAAGATGAGCGAGGTCTGCAGGTGGGCGATCTCGTCACGTTCGCCGAGTCTGTCGAGCACGAATGCGCGCAGGTGCCTGGCGTCCGGGACGGCGACGTGCAGCAGATAGTCAGCCGGCCCGCTGACGTTGAACAGCGCCAGCGTTTCCGGCAGGCCGAGCACATAGTCCACGAACGGTGCCGCGAGGTCACGGGAGTGCCGCAGGAACCGGATCGCGATCAGCGCCTGCAGGCCTCGCCCGACCCTCTCCAGATCGACGTCCGCGCGAAAGCCGCGGATCACCCCGCGCTGCCGGAGCTGCCGGACGCGCTCAAGGCAGGTCGATGGGGCAAGGCCGGTGATGGCGCCCAGCTCCTTGTAGGAAACCCGGGCATTCTTCTGCAGCGCCTCCAGGATCGCGGTATCCGTTCGGTCCACGCCCGTCGCCTCCCCGGCCTTGTCGAATATTATTCGGTAGAATATTACAGATACAAATTATCTTGTAGTCTCAATGCTCTTCGTCGAATATTAGGCCGATCTGAGGAGCGAATCATGACCGACAGCGTTGAGGTCGTCCTCGCCACGTTCCGCGCGGTGCAGGCGCGCGATGAGCAGACCCTCGCCAGGCTGTCTGACCCGCACATCGAGTTCCACTGGCCGGATTCGCTGCCGTACGGCGGCAGCCGGCCGGGCGCAGCGGGGCTCTCCCGGCCAGGGCCGAGCTGGAGCGAGACCTGGGACCCGCTCCAGGGCCCGGCGGAACGGCAGATGGATCCGCGAGTCGTCGCGGCCAGCAGGAGTGAGGTCGTCGTGCTCTGGCACCAGCGGGGACGCAGCGCGGACGGACAGCGCTTCGAGATGCCGGTGCTCGGGCTCTACGGCGTCAACGACGGAAAGCTAGCGCGAGCGCAGATGTTCTATTTCGACACCGTGCCCGTGCTCGCGTTCCTCCGGACGGCAGCGCGGCCGTAGCCGGCCGCATCCCCAGTGGCCATCAACGGCTAATCCTGCCCGCGCTAATCCTGCCGCCGCTATTTAACCAAACTTGATTAGTGATAGATTGCGATGGTGCGGCAGGAACAATCCGGCCTCGCGGCGCTGAGCGGTCTTGCCGCGGTGAGCGGCCTCGGCGACCCGGTGCGCGGCCAGCTGTATGAGTTCGTGTCCGGCAGCGCCAGCCCGGTGGGCCGGGAGGAAGCAGCGGCCGCGGCGGGCATTGGCCGCGGGCTGGCGGCCTACCACCTGGACAAGCTCGTCGGGCTCGGGCTGCTCACCGCCTCTTACCAGCGGCCCGCGGGCCGCGGTGGCCGCGGGGCGGGCCGTCCGGCCAAGGTCTACAGCCGCTCAGGACGTGAGTTCGCGGTGACGGTGCCGCCGCGAGAATACGAGCTCGCCGCCCGATTGCTGGCCCGCGCCGTCGAGGCCGACGGCGCCGGCGCGAGCCAGTCAGCGCTGCGGGCCGCCGCCCGCCAGTGCGGCGCTGAACTGGGCAGCAGGCACCGGGTCGGCGGCGCAAGAAAAGCTGACACGCGCCAGGAGATCCAGGCCGCACTGCGTGAGCACGGCTTCGAGCCCTGGCATGATCAGACCGGCACCATCAGGCTGCGTAATTGCCCGTTTCACCAGCTTGCCGAGAAACACCCCGACCTGACCTGCGGCATGAACCTGGCGCTTATCGAGGGCATCACGGCCGGCCTCGGCGCGACCGGCCTGTGCCCCGCACTTGACCCAGGGCCCGGGCGGTGTTGCGTTGTGATCGGAACGGGCGAGCCGGCCGGGAAGGGCGGACCGCAATGACGGACGCGCTAGCGACACTGAGCACAGCCGGGGTCTCGATCTGGCTGGATGACCTGAGCCGGGAGCGGCTGGTAGCTGGCAGCCTCGCCGACCTGGCCGCCAGCGACCACGTGGTGGGAGTGACGACGAACCCCAGCATCTTCGCCAAGGCGATCACCGGAGGCGAGGCATACCGCCCGCAGTTGCGTGACCTGGCTGCCCGTGGCGTGGGCGTCCCCGAGGCCCTGCGCGCGCTGACCACGTTCGACGTCCGCTGGGCCTGTGACGTTCTGCGGCCGGCCTACGACGCGACCGGCGGCGTCGACGGACGGGTTTCCATCGAGGTCGACCCGCGGCTTGCCCATGACACCAAGGCCACGATCGCCGAGGCGCGCGCGCTGTGGTGGCTGGTCGACCGGCCCAACCTGTTCATCAAGATCCCGGCTGCCCGGCAGGGCATTCCGGCCATTGCCGCCTGCCTGGCCGAAGGGATCAGCATCAACGTCACGCTGATCTTCGCGCTACGGCGCTATGACGCGGTGATGGATGCCTTCCTCGATGGCATGGAACGCGCGGCGCAGGCCGGCCATGACCTGTCGCCGATCGCCTCGGTCGCCTCGTTTTTCGTGTCCCGGGTCGATACCGAGGTCGACGCCAGGCTAGACAAGATCGGGACCAGTGCCGCCGCGGTACTGCGCGGCCGGGCG
>WNGH01016459.1_pt1 | contig 15384 bp, 13 predicted proteins | sample 5400631 | NCBI WGS metagenome assembly WNGH01 (sample SAMN13153373, study PRJNA577476) | soil metagenome | isolation source: 115 cm soil or saprolite under Garry oak tree replicate 1 | place: USA:California | collected 2016-06-15
TGCCGAAGAAGTTGAGCTCGATGGTGAGCCCGTCGGGATCCTTGATGAAGAGCTGGTAGAGCTGCGACTCGGGGAAATTCCGCGGCCGGCAGGGAACGCCGACCGCCTTCAGGTGCTTGACGAATTTTTCGGGGTCGGTCGCGAGAAACGCGATGTGGTCGATCACGCCAGAGTTGTCCTTCGCGGCGTTTTTCGGGCTGCCGAGGTAGTAGAGCTCGGAGTTCGGCACGCCTGCTTGAGCCATGTGCACCTGGATCTTGCCGTTCACGCCCAGCCAGTAGCCGGGAAACGGGAAATCCGGCCGCGGCATGACTTCGAACCCGAGCACCTTGCAGTAGAAATCCTTGGTGCGCTCGAGGTCGTTCGCGCGGATGAGATAGTGGTTCAGTTCGGTGACGGGCATGGTGTCTGCTCCTACAGTCTGTCGGCAGCTCTGCGGGGCGGGCGCCCCTGCCTCATGGGCACATTATGCCAAAGAACGAAGTACACTTTGCGCTTCCCCAAAAACACCGGAGGAGACCAGAGTGGGCAAGATGATCGAACTCAGCGCCGGCGACGGCCACAAGCTCTCCGCCTACCGCGCGGAACCCAAGGGCAAGCCGCGCGGGGGCCTGATCGTGGTGCAGGAGATCTTCGGGGTCAACAGCCATATCCGGAGCATCGCCGACGGCTACGCGGCCGACGGCTATCTCGCCGTCGCGCCGGCGTTCTTCGACCGCGCGCAGCGCGGCGTCGACCTCGGCTATTCGCAGGCGGACATCGAAGTCGGCCGCACTTACATCCCGAAGATGAACTGGGACAACGTGATCAAGGACGCAGCGGCCGGAAGGGACGAGCTGAAGTCCGCGGGAAAGGTCGGCATCGTGGGCTACTGCTGGGGCGGGACGGTGTCGTGGATGGCGGCGGCGCGCCTCGCGGGCCTGGCGTGCGCCGCGTGCTACTACGGCGGCGGCATCCCGAACAACGCCGGCGAAAAGCCGAAGTGCCCGGTGATGTTCCACTGGGGCGAGACCGATCAGTCGATCCCGATCGAGGCCGCGAAGAAGGCCGCGGCGCAGCACCCGAGCGCGCAGTCCTTCACCTATCCGGCGGGGCATGGCTTCAACTGCGACCAGCGCGGCTCCTACCACGCCGAGAGCGCGAAGCTCGCGCGGTCACGCTCGCTGGAGTTTTTGCGGAAACACATCGGCTGAGCGTGGCATCGATCCAGGTCAAAAAGCTCGCCCCCGCCCTCGGCGCCGAAGTCGGCGGCGTCGACCTGTCGCGGCCGTTGCCGGCGGAAATCTTCGCGGAGATCCGCAAGGCCTGGCTCGATCACCTGGTGCTGTGCTTCCGCGGCCAGAAGCTTTCGGATCCCCAGCTGCTCGCATTCAGCCGGCAGTTCGGCGAGCTCGATCCTCCCGGTCCGAATCCCTACGGCAAGCCCTTCCTGCCCGAGCATCCCGAAATGAACGTGATCTCCAATATCAAGATGGAGGGCGCGCCGATCGGCGGCCTCGGGGACGGCGAGGCGATCTGGCACGCCGACATGACCTACGTCGACTCGCCGCCGATGGCGGCGATCCTGCACGCGCTGGAGCTTCCGCCCACGGGCGGCGATACCTACTGGGCGAACATGTATCTCGCCTACGAGACGCTGCTGCCGGAACTGAAGAAGAAGATCGAAGGCCGCAAGGCGGTCCACGACGCCACCTACAACAGCGCCGGCATGATGCGCAAAGGCTACAAGGAAGTGACCGACCCGCGCGAGGCGCCGGGGGCGCATCACGCCCTCGTGAGCACGCACCCCGAGACCGGGCGCAAGTGCCTGTTCCTGGGGCGCCGGCGCAACAGCTACATCCTGGGGATGGGGCTGGCCGAGAGCGGGGCGCTGCTCGACGAGTTGTGGGCGCACGCGACTCAAGCCCAGCTCACCTTCTGCCAGCAGTGGAAGGTGGGCGACGTTCTGATCTGGGACAACCGCTGCACCCTGCACCGCCGCGACTCCTTCGACCCCAACGCGCGGCGCCTCATGCACCGCACCCAGATCAAGGCAAGGCCGCTCGGCCCCAGGTCTGAATTTCCGCATGAGCGCGCAAGTCGCCCCGCGCCGGATTTCTGAATCCCGGCTGAAGCTCGCAATCGAGCGAGTCGAAGTATTCGGCGTCGCCGTGCCGCTCGCGGGCGGCGGGTTCAAGAACGCCTACGTCACGAAGACCGTGCAAAAAAGCGCCGTCGTGCGCGTGACCGCGGGCGGCGGCGCGGTCGGGCTGGGCAACATCGACCCATCGCCGGGCTATTCGACCGAGACCATCGAAGAATCCCTATCGGCACTGCGCGGCAAGCTCGCCGCCTGCGTGATCGGCGCGGACGCAGCGAACATCCACGTTCTCAACGCGCGGCTGGACGCGGCGACGACCGGGTTTCTCGACGCCAAGGCGGCGATCGAAATGGCCTGCGTGGACCTCACCGCCCGCGCGCTCGGCGTGCCGGTGTACACCTATCTCGGCGGCGCGGTGAAGGAAAGCCTGAGCTTCAACGCATGGATCGGCATTTTGCCGCCCGGGGAAGCGGCGGCCGAGGCGCGCAAGTGGTTCGATCGCGGTTTCCGCTCGGCGAAGATCAAGGTCGGCGGCGGCATCGAGGCCGACCGCGACCGCGTGAAAGCGGTGCGCGAAGCGGTGGGCGGAGCGATGGCGCTCAGGATCGACGCGAACGCGGGCTACGATGCGGACACCGCCATCCGTCTCGCCCGCCTGGTGCAGCCCTGCGAGTTGCAACTGTTCGAACAGCCGGTGCCCGCCGACGATCTCTCCGGCATGGCACGCGTGCGCCGCGAAGCGGGCGGCGTGCCGATCATGGCGGACGAATCCGTCCTCGACCACGCGAGCCTGATCGCGGTGATCAAGGCGGGCGCCGCCGACATCGTCAAACTGAAAGTCATGAAGCAGGGCGGATTCCACCGCACCGCCGCCATGCTCGCGACCGCAGAAGCCGCGGGCGTGCGTTGCGTGATCGGACACGGTTTCGGGCTCGGCGTGAACACCATGGCGGAGATCATGCTCGCCGCGACCAGCGCGAACGTGATCGACGGGCTGGAATGCGTCGGGCCGCTCAAGACCGTGGACGACATCACCACCGAAAAGCTCGACCTCGGGGCGGGCGTCCTCGCGCTTCCGCCCGGCCCGGGCCTCGGCGTCGCGCTCGACGAGGTGAAGCTCGCGCGCTATCGTTTCGCGTAAAAGCGGGGACTTCGATGACTCACGCCTTCCAGCGTGCCTCAGCCGCCTTTGTCTGCATGCTCGCTGCCGCGTCCACGCTCGCTCAAGGGTATCCGGCGCGGCCGATAAGAATGCTCGTCCCGTTTTCCGCGGGCGGCACCGTGGACATCGTGGCGCGCCTCCTCGGCGTGAAGCTCTCCGAACAACTGGGCCAGCCGTTCGTCGTCGAGAACAAGGGGGGCGCGGGCGGCACCATCGCCGCCGCTGCGCTCGCCAAGTCGCCCGGCGACGGCTACACCCTGATGACGATGCACCAGGGACTCGCTTTCAACGCGAGTCTCTACCCTGACCTTCCCTACGATACGCTGCGCGATCTGACTCCGATCGCCCACGTAGGTGCGACACCCAATGCGCTGGTGGTCACCCACTTGCTGCCGGTGAAGACGGTGCAGGAGTTTCTCGCCTACGCGCGCGCCAACCCGGGCGGCATCGCCTACGGCTCGGGCGGAATCGGCAGCGCGGGACATCTCTCGGTCGAGCTGTTGCAGTCGCTCACAGGCACCAAGTTCACGCACGTGCCGTACAAAGGCTCCGGGCCGGCGATCACCGACCTGATCAGCGGGCAAATCCAGGCCATGCTGCTCACCATGCCCTCGGTGATGCCCTACGTGAAAGGCGGCAAGGTGCGAGCCATCGCCACTTCCGGCGCGCGCCGCTCGCCGGCGCTGCCGGAGCTGCCGACCATCGCCGAAGCGGGCGTGCCCGGTTACGAATACACGCCCTGGTATGGAATGTTCGGCCCGGGCGCGCTGCCGAAGCCGCTGATCGCGCGGCTCAACTCCGCCGTCAACAGGGCGCTCGCCGACGCCGGCGTACGGGAGAAGCTCGCGCAGCAAGGTCTGGAAGTGCACACGATGACGAGCGATGAGTTCACCGAGATCGTGCGTGGCGACGTGACGCGCTGGGGAAAAATCATCCGCGAGCTCGGCGTGCGCGGAGAATGAAGCGCTCGAAAGTGCACACAAGGCCCTGCGTTTGAATTTCTACGCGCGGCTCGGTCACGCTTGCACCGGCCGACTATTGCGCGACCCTTCGGGTCAGGGAAACTTTGCGCCTTGTTCCATCAGCAGCGTCTTGATGTCGTTCATCACCACTTGCGGATGCAGAAAGGTCGAGGTATAGATCTCGCGGATGCTCCCGGACCGGTCGATCAGGAAAACCTTCAGCACGTGGGAGAGTTCCCGCACCGGCCTGCCGGTGGATTTATCGACCGAATAGCGGATGTCCTGGCCGAAACCCTCGACGAGCGGCAGCAGGTCCCGCACCGAGCGCGTGGTCAGGAAATACCAGCGCAAGCCCCGGCTTTCCTTGATGCGGCTCCCGGCGTAGTGCTTCATGAGCTCGGGTGAGTCGCGCGCGGGGTCGAAGCTCAGCGTCACGAAGCGCACCTCGTCGTGCAGGGCCGGGGCGGCCTGGATTTCTTTCTTCAGGCCGTCGAACACCCGATAGGCAAGCGGGCAGCCTTCAGGGTCGGTGCACGTGGTGTAGATGAAACCCAGGAGCGTGATCTTGTCCTGAAGAAAGCGCGAGAGCTTCTGCGAACGTCCCTCTGTGTCGAGCACTCGGCCGTCGGGTGCGGGCATGATGCGATGAAGCTGGTAGGTCCCGGGCCCGGGAGGATCGAATTCCAGGATCGCATCGTGGCCGTCTTGCTGGTGTCCGCAGGCGATCCGGGACACCAGCATGACCGCGAAGAGCGTCAAGAGCCGCGCGATGTCCGTATCGCGGCGCACGATCATCGGTTGAGCGCGAGCTGCCGGGACACTTCCGGCGTCGTGTAGGCCGTGCGCAAAGCCTTCGACCCCAGCTTCATATGATGGGCGCGGCCCAGCTTCTCCCTGGTGAAATCCACCTCGAACACCTGCTTCAACTCCTTGCCGTTCCAGGTGAACCCGCGCAGGAACTGCTCGTTGTCCGCGCCGCCCTTGTCCCAGTTCGCGAGCAGCGACGACGTGATATAGACCCGCTTGCCGTCCCAGCTCTGCGAAATCATGTTGACCTGCTTGCCGGTCAGCTTTTCGTAGGTCTGCTTGGGCGCTTCGGGATTGGAAAGATCGAAGTAGCGCGTCTTCCCGTCCATGAAGGTGTTCACCCACAGGCCCTTGCCGTCGCGGGTGATGCTGATGTCGACGGGTAACGGGATCTTGGCCGGGTCGCCGATCGTCGCCACGTCCTTCGCCTGCCACTCGCCCTTGGCGTCCTGCTTCACCAGCCAGATTTTCGATGTGAGCGCGGTGGCCGCGACCGCCCAGTTGTCGCCGGGCTTCAAGGACCAGCGAATCTCGAGCGGCGCGCCAGGCACGCTGAAGACTTTTTGCGGCTTCATGGCCTTGAGGTCCCACAGCACCATGGTATTGCCGAAACGCTTCATTGCCTCCGGGTCCTTCACGACTTCGCCCAGGGACCGCATGTAGTTGTTGTAGCCGGTGAAGCTCGAGGTGAGCATCACGTTTTTCCTGGGATTCACGGCGAGATCGTAGCCGTAGCCGTCCCCGCCGCCATCAACCGGCATCGCATAGCCCGTGATGAAGTCGCCTTTGTTGTTGTATAGCGCCATCCCCGTAACGCCCCCTTCGTCTCTGGTGTTGGAGAGCGCCTGGACCAGCATCCGCCCGGGCAGAGCATAGTAGGTGTGCGGACCGACATAACCGGTCTTCTCCGCGAGGTTCGTGATGGTGTTGACGAGCCGGGGTCTGCCGGGATCGGCCGCGATGTCAAAAACGTGGATTCTGCTGTTTTCCAGGCCGCCCGCCCAAAGGGTGCGACGGTCGTCGCTGAAACCCATGTGATGAGCCTCACCGCGCGACCCGACCGAGACCTGCTGAATCACCTTGCCGTAGTTCTTCGACTTGGGATTGACATCCACCGTCACCATTTTGTCCGAGCCGTCGCCCAAGCCCTCCACGCCCAGCGCCCAGACGTAAACGTAGTCCTCCTGTCCCTTGATCAATTTCGTGACGTAAGGCGAGTTGCAGGTCTCGTCACCGTAGGCTTGCGGGACTTCAAACGACACGGCAGCCACGAAGATGAACGCCGCGTAAGACATTGCTCGACTGAACCGGATCATGACGACTCCCCTTTGGAAAATACGTTGATAAGTGCCCCGAATGTTTGTGCCGCTCAATCCAGCTTCGCGCCGGAGAGCTTCACCAGTCTTGCGTACTTATCGTACTCCGCGCGCATCAGCGCGTCGAACTGCTCGGGCGTGCTGGTGCCGATGCGCACGCCGAACCCGGCGATCTTCTCGTTGACCTGAACCCGGCGATCTTCTCGTTGACCTCGGGCGAGGCCACGGCGGCGACGACGCCGGCGTTCAGTTTCGCGACGATGTCGCGCGGCACACCCGCCGGCACCAGCGCGCCCAGCATCGAGGCCATGTCGAAGCCGGGAATGCCCAGCTCGGCGATGGTCGGGATGTCAGGCAGCGCGGGCGTGCGCTTGCCGTCGGCGCTCGCGAGGATGCGTACCTTTCCCGCCCTGGCAAACTGCGCCATCGCGGTATAGCTGGAGAACGCGACCTGCACGTCGCCCGCGATCAGGGCCGGCCCGGCCTGTCCCATTCCCTTGTAGGGCACGTGCACCATGCTGATCCCCGCGAGCGACTTGAACAGCTCGGTGGTGATGTGATGGATCGAGCCGTTGCCCGCCGAAGCGTAGGAGAGCTTCCCGGGATTCCGCCTGGCGTAGGCGATGAACTCCGCGTAAGTCGTCGCCGGGACCGACGGATGGATCGTGAGGAAGGTCGGGAGAGTCGAGATCGTGCTGATGCCCGCGAAATCGGCGAGCGGCCGGTAGGGCACTTTCGCGTACAGGTGCGGATTGATCGCCCAGATCGCGCTGTCGCAGACGTAGGCGGTGTAGCCGTCGGGCGCGGACCTGGAGACCATTTCCGCCGCGATGTTTCCGTTCGCGCCGATGCGGTTCTCCACCACCACCGGGCCCCAGGACTCGTTCATCTTTTGCGCGATCAGGCGCCCGAACACGTCGGGCGAGCCGCCCGGCGAGGTGCCGACGACGATCCTGACCGTCTTCGCGGGATATTGAGCGGCGGCGGGGACCGGCGCGAGCGCACCGATCGCGAGGACAATGAGGAGAGGGCGCACGGCGGATCTTCCTCAGGCCGGGGCGAGACGCGCGGCGCGCGTCAAACTCGGCATCACCTCGCTCGCGAACAGGCCGATCGAGCGCAGCGCTTCTTCCAGCGTGAGGTTGCCGAACGCGAATTGCCCGACGAAGTAGTTCGCGCCGGCCTCGGCGAGCTGTTTCTGCACGTACTCCGCAACGCCCTCGGGCGTGCCCGCATACGCCCGCCCGTCTTCGGCGATCGCGTCGAACCCGGGCGGCCGCGAATGCTTGTGGCCGAATCCCATGAGCGAGGAAAGAAAGGTGAAGCTCTCGTACCACCGTTTGTAAGCGCGGCGCGCCGCGGCCCGCGTTTCGTCTGCGCTCTTCCCGACGACGACAAACCGGCCAAGGCCTATCTTCGGCAGCGGCGCGTCTCCGTGCGTTTCCTTCCATACCGCGCGGAAACGGTCGATGCCGGGCTTGAGCTCAGGTGTCGTGTCCAGCCCCAGCACGTTCATTCCCGCCCGCGCCGCGCGCTCGGCCGCCTGCGGCGAATGGATTCCGTACCAGAGCGGCGGATGCGGCTTCTGCAGCGGGGGAATGGCGAGCGCGAGGCGCCGCCTCCTTCCTCCTTCCTCGCTCACGGTGACCGCGCCTTCCTTGAGGCCCTCGAGCACGAAGGCGACGATTTCCTGGAACGCCTTTTCCGATTGCGCGGGATCGACGTCGAAGAAGCGCACCTCCGCTCCGAGCGCGCCGCGGCCGAAGGCCATTTCCAGCCGCCCGCCGCTCATCTGGTCGAGCATGCAGATCTCCTCGAGCAGCCTCAAGGGGTGATAAAGGGGCGCGACGTACACCATGGGCCCGAAGCGCAGTCGCCTCGTGCGCTGCGCCACCGCCGCGAGAAACACGGAGGGCGAAGGTGCCATGCCGAGAGGCGTGAGATGGTGCTCGGCGACGTGATAGGAGTAAAAGCCCGCGCGCTCGTAGGCTTCCGCGATCTCGAGGCGCTCGCGGTAGAACCGCTCGTGCGGACGGTCGCCGAGGTCGAGGTGATCGAAGACGCCGAATTCCATGCCTAGCGCGCCTGGCGCGGCATCGCGCCCGCGGCCTCGATCTCGCGCATCGACCTGTTCGTGAATTCCGAGCTCGGCGCGTTGCCGCCGATCACGAACATCAGGGTCGAGTACTTGTTCTTCGGTCCCCGGGTGACGTTCATGAAGCGGCGTATGGCGCCGGGCGGGAAAGAGATCAGGTCGAGCGGCTTCAAGTCCACGTGCTCGAGCTTGCCGCGCTCGTTCTCCCAGAGGGCGCGCCAGGTCCCGGTCATCGCGATGAAGGTCTCGTTGGTGTCGTGGTTGTGCAGCATCGGGCCCTTGCCCGGGCGCGCGCGGCAGTAGCCGAGGTTGAAGCCCTCGGAGATCTTGATCGCTGCCATCCTCGCGGCCTTCACGCCCACAGGCGACTGCTTGCCGCCGCGCTCTGTCCTGGGAGGCTGGAAGCCGATGACGTTGTAGAGAATGCGCTCGCAGCCTGGCATCTTCGAATCGGGCAGGCCGCCGTCCGAGCCCTTGAGTTTTCTGAAGCGCGCGACGCGCTTCAGCATTTCTTTTCGCGATACGCCGCGCCGCGGCAGGGTTTCCACGTATTCCATGACGACCTCCTTTAGGAAACCGGGGACAGACCACGGTTTTCTGGATTTGCCTGTCTCGCCACCGTTCGCGTTTGGCCCTTCAATACCCAATACCGTAAGCTGAAAACCGTGGTCTGTCCCCGGTTTTCCACCGCATAATACTACCGAGGAGGAGAGATGAAAGCACCGCGCTTTGCCTACGCGCGACCGGCAAGCGTCGCCGAGGCGCTTGCGCTGCTCGAGAAGCACAAGGACGAGGCGCGGGTCCTCGCGGGCGGCCAGAGCCTCGTGCCGATGCTGAATTTCCGCGTCGCAGCGCCGAAAGTTCTCGTCGACATCAACCGCATCGCGGCGCTCGCGGGGATCAAGGTCGCGAAGAACCACGTCCGCATCGGCGCGCTCACGCGCCACGTGGAGCTTGAGCGCTCGGCCGACATCGCCCGGCACCTGCCGCTCGTCGCGGCCGCGATGCCGCACGTCGCGCACCCGGCGATCCGCAACCGCGGGACCTTCGGCGGGAGCTGCGCGCTGGCCGATCCCGCTGCGGAGCTGCCGGCCTGCGCGCTCGTGCTGGCAGCGACCTTCATCGCCGCAGGAAAAAAGGGCGAGCGGCGCATCGCCGCCCAGGATTTCTTCAGGGGCCTCTACGCCACCGCTCTCAAAGCGGGCGAGCTCCTGGTCGCCGCCGAATTCCCGCTCCCGAAACCCGGCTACGCCTCGGCGTTCGGCGAGCTTGCGCGCCGCCACGGGGACTACGCCATGGTCGGGGTCGCCGTGCACGGCTCGACCCGGGACGGAAAATTCACCGACATGCGCGTCGCGTTCTTCGGCGTCGGCGACCGGCCGCAGCGCGCGGCGCAGCTCGAGCGCGCGCTCGACGGCCGGCCCGCGGCGGCAAAAACGATCGCCGCCGCGCTCGCCGAATTGGACGCCGATCTCTCGCCGTGCGCCGACCTCCACGGCTCGGCGGCGACCAAGCTGCATCTCGCCAAGGTGCTCGCCGGCCGGGTCCTCGGGAAAATGGAAGGCGTCGCAGCGTGAACGCAATGTGTGAAGAGCTCATTCCCGCGCAAGCGGGAATCCAGCGACTCTTCGCAACGACACTGGATCCCCGCTTACGCGGGGATGACGACAACAGATGACTGACGTCGCCGAATCCATCGAAATCTCCCTCACTGTCAACGGCGAGCGCGTGAAGCGCAGCGTGCCCGCGCGGCTCAACCTCGCCGACTTCCTTCGCAACGAGCTCGAGCTCACCGGCACGCACGTCGGCTGCGAGCACGGCGTGTGCGGCGCGTGCACGGTGCGCGTCGACGGCGAAATCGTGCGTTCGTGTCTCTTGTTCGCGGCGCAGGCAGACGGCTGCAAGGTGGACACCGTCGAGGGTCTCTCGGACTCGCGCGAGATCGAGGAGCTGCAGAGCGCCTTCGTGCTCACCAACGCGCTGCAATGCGGCTTCTGCACGCCCGGCGTTCTGATGGCGGCGCAGGCGCTCTTGCGCGACGAGGCCAGGCCTTCGCGCGAGCGCATCCGCGAATATCTCTCCGGCAACTACTGCCGCTGCACCGGCTATCAGGCGATCGTGGATGCGATCGAAGCGGTCGCAAAGGCCCGCGCGGGAAGGAGCGGTCGATGAGCGAATTCGACGAAACGACGAGGACGCTCCTCTTCGACGCGCCCAACAGCTACGTCGGGCGCTCGGTGACGCGCCCGAACGCGCGGCGACTCACGCAAGGCCGCGGCCAGTACGTCGACGACATCGTGCTGCCGCGCATGCTGCACGTCGCCTACGTGCGCTCGCCGCACGCGCACGCGAAGATCGTGAGAATCGAGACGAAGAAGGCCGCGGCGATGCCGGGCGTAGCGCGCATCGTCACTGGCGCCGAGATCGGCCTGGTGTGCAAGCCGTACGTCGGAGTGCTCACTCACTTGCAGGGAATGCGCTCGCCGCCGCAGTACCCGCTCGCCATCGAGGTCGCGCGCTGGCAGGGCGAGCCCCTCGTCGCGGTGGTGGCGCAATCGCGCGCCGAGGCCGAGGACGCGGTAGAAACGGTCGAGATCGTCTACGAGGAGCTGCCCGCGGCGCTCGACGCCGAGCGCGCTCTCGATCCCTCCGAACCGAAGATCCACAAGGAGTTCGACAGCAACCTGTGCTTCCAGAGGACCGTGGACACGGGCGGCGTCGACGCCGCGATGAAATCGGCCCATCTCGTCGTCGAGGACACGATCGTCTTCGGCCGCCACACCGGCGTCACCATGGAGCCGCGCGCCATCCTCGCCGACTACAACCGCGCGGAGGAGAGCATGACCGTGTATCACTGCGGCCAGTCGCCGCACATGATGCAGGGGATCATCGCGAGCCGCCTTTCGCTCGATGAGCACCGCGTGCGCATCGTCGCGCGCGACGTCGGCGGCTCCTTCGGAATCAAGATTCACACCTACGGCGACGAGATCGCCGCCTGCGCGCTCTCGCTCATGCTCGGGAGGCCGGTGAAATTCGCCGCCGACCGGCTCGAATCCTTCCTCGCCGACATCCATGCGCGCGATCACCGCGTGAAGGCGAAGCTCGCCGTGGATCGCGACGGCAACATGACGGCGCTCGAGATCGACGACCTCACCGGCATCGGGCCGTACTCGATGTTCCCGAGATCGTCCGGGGTCGAATGCAACCAGGTGCTGAACCTCACGGGCGGCCCGTACAAGCACAAGGAGTACCGCGCCAAAGGCACGGTCGTCTTCCAGAACAAGGCAATGATGTGCCAGTACCGCGCCGTGGGTCATCCGATCGCGGTCGCGGTGGCGGAGCACATGGTCGATCAGGCGGCCGCGAAGCTCGGGATCGATCCGGCTGAGATGCGAAAGAGGAATCTCATTCCCGACGACGCCTACCCGTACAAGTCGGCCTCGGGAATGCGCTTCGAGGCGCTCTCGCACCACCAGTGCATGGACAAGCTCCTCGCGCTGATGAAGTACGACGAGCTGCGCCGCGAGCAAGCCGAGCTGCGAAAGAAAGGCGTGCATCGCGGAATCGGGCTCTCTTCGTTCATCGAAGTCACCAACCCCAGCCCGATGTTCTACGGCGTGGGCGGCGCGAGGATCGCGGCCCAGGACGGCTGCACCATCAAGCTGGACGCGAGCGGTGCCATCGTCGCCGCCACCGGCGTCACCGAGCAGGGGCAGGGAACCGAGACCATCATGGCGCAGATCGCCGCGACCGCGCTCGGAGTCGAGATGAGCTGTGTGAAAGTGCTCACTGGCGACACCGACAAGGTGCCCTACGGCGGCGGCACCTGGGCCTCGCGCGCGGCGGGAATCGGCGGGGAAGCCGTGCTCCAGGCCGGGCTCGCGCTGAAGGCGAACATACTCCAGGCCGGCGCGGTGATCCTGAAAGCGAACGCCGCCGATCTCGACATCGCCGACGGCAAAGTGGTGAGGAAGGGAACCGAGCAGGGCATCACCCTCGCCGAGCTCGCGCGCATCTGCTATTACCGCGGGAACGAATTGCCGGTCGACTTCCAGCCGGAACTGGTGGTCACGCGCCACTACCGGGTGAAGGACTACGCTTTCGTCTTCAGCAACGGCGCCCAGGGCTGCTCCCTCGAAGTGGACCCCGACACCGGCTTCGTGAAGCTCCTCAAGATGTGGTGCGTGGACGACTGCGGCCGCGTCATCAACCCGAAGCTCGTGGAGGAGCAGGCGCGCGGCGGCATCGTGCAGGGAATCGGCGGCGCGCTCTACGAGCACTGCCTTTACGACGAGCGCGGGCAGCTGCTGAACGCCACCATGGCCGACTACCTCGTCCCGATGGCCGCCGAGATGCCCGACATCGAGTGCGCGCACGTGGAGACGCCGACGAAGACTTCCATGCTCGGCGCCAAGGGCGCGGGCGAAGCGGGGACAGGCGGCGCGCCTGCGGCGATCATGAACGCGGTGAACGACGCGCTGCGCCCGCTCGGGGCGAAGGTGACGAGCCAGCCGATCACACCGGAAGTCGTGCTGCGCGCGCTCGGTAAAACATAAACGCATTTCGAAAGGAGACCGTCATGCTACAGCGCAGTGCACTCGGGTTCGCGGCCGTCGCGGCACTCATCGCGACCGGCTGCACGCAATTGTCCCTGCGAGGGCGACGCCGGAGCGGGTGGCAAGCGCCTCCGCGCTTGACCTGCTGCTCCCGGCGACGGCAACGGGCAGATTGATTTTCCTGTCACTCGAAGAGACCCCGATGGCAACCACGGTTCTGGATTCAGCGTTGTTCCGCGACTGCTTCGGCACGCCGCGCATGCGCACGATCTTCGAGGATCGCGCACTGCTCGCGCGCTACGTGGAGGCCGAGGTGGCGCTGGCGCGCGCGCAAGGCCGCTGCGGCGTGATCCCGCAGGAGGCCGCGCAGGTGCACTGGGGCGCGACCACGCAGGACATCATGGACACGGCCACGGTGTTGCAGGTGCGCGATGCGCTCGCGCTGATCGAATCGGAGCTCGCCGACTTGCGCAGCATTCTCGTGCGGCTGGCGAAACGCCACCGCGACACGCCCATGGCCGGCCGCACCCACCTGCAGCACGCGCTGCCGATCACCTTCGGTTACAAGGTGGCCGTGTGGCTGGCGATGTTCGACCGGCACGCGGAGCGCCTCGCGCAACTGCGCCCGCGGGTGCTGGTCGGCGAACTGGCCGGCGCTGCGGGCACGCTTGCGTCGCTCGGTGACCACGGGCTCGAAGTGCAGCGGGCGATGATGGAGGAACTGGGTCTCGGCGTGCCGCTCGCCACCTGGCACGTCGCCCGCGATGGGCTGGCCGAAGCCGTGAACTTTCTCGGTCTTCTCACCGGTTCGCTCGGCAAGATCGCCTACGACGTGATGCTCATGGCCTCGACCGAATTCGCCGAAGTCTACGAGCCCTTTGTGAAGGGCCGCGGCGCGAGCAGCACCATGCCGCAGAAGCGCAACCCGATTTCAAGCGAACTGATCCTTGCGGCCTCGAAAGCGGTGCGCCAGCACGCTGGGCTGATGCTCGACGCGATGATCCAAGACTTCGAGCGCGCCACCGGCCCCTGGCACGCCGAGTGGATCGCCCTCCCCGAGAGCTTCATCCTGAGCGCCGGTGCGCTGCACCAAGCGACGTTCATGCTCGACGGCCTGGTCGTGGACGAACAGCGGATGCGCAGGAACCTCGACATGACCTCGGGACTGATCGTCGCGGAGGCGGTGATGATGAGCCTCGCGCCGCACCTCGGACGCAATGAGGCGCACGACCTCGTGTACGCCGCCTGCCGCACGGTCAACGAAAAAGGCGGCACGCTGGCCGGCGTTCTTGCCGGCATGCCCGAGGTGTCCAGCCGACTGGACCGGCAGGCCATCGAGCGGCTGACCGACCCCACGAACTACCTGGGCGCGGCGCCGCAGATGGTCGACCGCGTGATTTCAAATCGCCGTTAGCCGTCATTTCATCGGAGGAAATCGCAATGCCATCACACTTCGTTCGCGCCATCGCCGCCGCGCTCGCGCTCGAGGGACCATACATCGCGTACGCGCAGGGCTATCCGACCAGGCCGGTGACGATGGTGATGCCCTACGCGGCGGGCGGTCCGGGGGACACCGTCACCCGCATCTTCGCGCAGGCGATGACGAAGACGCTCGGCCAGTCAGTGATCGTGGAGAACCCGTCCGGCGCCGGCGGCACCATCGGCTCCAACCGGATCGCAAAATCGAAGCCCGACGGCTACAACCTGCTGATGATTCACATCAGCCACGCGACTAGCCTCGCGCTATACAAACAGCTGCCTTACCACCCGGTGAACGACTTCGATCCGATCGGGCTGGTCGCCGAGGTACCGATGACCTTCGTCGCGCGGAAAGACTTCCCACCGAAGGACCTGAATGAGTTCCTCACGTACATCAAGGCCAACAAGAACAAGGTCACGTACGGCAATGCCGGTATCGGCTCGGCGTCGCACCTGTGCGGGCTGCTGTTCATGAGCGCGATGCAGACCGAAGTGACCACGGTGCCTTACAAGGGTACCGGCCCGGCGATGAACGACCTGATGGGCGGACAGTTCGACTTCATGTGCGACCAGACCACCAACACCGTGCCGCCGATCCGCTCGGGAAAGATCAAGGTGTACGCGGTGGCGAGCAAGGGCCGGCTGGCCGCCTTGCCCGACACGCCCGCCCTGAGCCAGTCGGGCCTGCCAGGATTCGAGATCAGCATCGCCTACGGAGTCTATGCGCCCAAGGGATTGGCCAGGCCGGTGACCGACAAGCTGGTGGCCGCGTTGCAGGAAGCCGTGAAGGATGCCGCGGTCAGGACGCGGCTCGCCGATCTCGGCGCGGAGTCGGTGTCGCCCGAGCATGCGCGCCCGGACGCGCTGAGAGCGCATCTCAAGGCGGAAATCGACAAGTTCGGGCCGATCATCAGGCAGGCGGGTGTT